>Ga0182793_1001550_pt1 | contig 14019 bp, 20 predicted proteins | sample Passage237A_FD_130498 | JGI IMG/M metagenome (GOLD analysis project Ga0182793, IMG submission 130498) | Cellulose adapted compost microbial communities from Newby Island Compost Facility, Milpitas, CA, USA - Passage2 37A (version 2) (version 2) ... | reverse complement strand
CCGGTGTTCCGCTCGGGCCACGCCGCCTACGCCAGCGACGACACGGTGGGCATCGGCGGCGACTGGTCGAAGGCTGTCTGGGGCCAGGTCGAGGGTGTCAGCATCGACATCTCGGACAACCCCGTCTACGCGAGCAACGGCACGCTCGTGACGGCGGGCTGGCAGGACAACATGATCGCGGTTCGCGCTGAGATCCACGTCGGCTTCATCGCCGACGACTCTGCGTTCGTCCGGCTCACCGGCCCCGCGTCGGCTGATTCCTCGAGCTCCTCCTGAGGTGACCAGCAAGGGCAGGGCGGCGCGACCATCGGTCGCCCTGCCCGATCTGGTGATTCCGGTGAAGCCGACCGATGACGGCTGCACCGAACTGCGGTACGCACTTCGCTCCGTAGCGGCCCACGCCGAGGGTCTGTACCGCAAGGTATGGATCGTCGGCGTGGGTCTGCCGGAGTGGCTGACGAACGTCGGCATCATCGAGGCGCAGGGTCAGGGTCGAGTGGGTGATGTCCGAGCGAAGATCACCGCCGCCGCGAACGACAAGCGGGTGGCGTCGAGGTTCGTCCTCATGGCCGACGACACGTTCCTCGTCGAGCCGATCACCGAGTGGCGCGCGTATCACATGGGGCCGTTCAGTGAGTACCTGGTCCGCCTCGCCAACCTCCCCGTGCCGCGCACCCGCGCAAACTCGAGCTGGGTCCGCACGATCTGCGCGACCGCCGACTGGATGGCCGAGCAGGGCCACGGCGACATCCTCACGCGCCAGGGTCACCGCCCGGTGCTGTGGGACAAGAAGAAGCTCGCCGCAGCCCTGGCCGCATACCCGACCGACCGCGCGCTCGACGTCGTGGGCCTCTACGACCTGGCAGGCGCCGGCGTCGAGGGTGGCCGCGCGAAGAACTCCAAGATCACCGTCGCCGACGACTTCCTCGCGCGCCTCGCCGAGCGCGACAGCCCGTGGATGTCGAGCAACGAACGCTCCTTCCGTGAGGGCATGGTCGGCGGCTACATCCGCGGCATGTTCCGCGACCCCAGCCCCTACGAACGGGAGGTGTGACGATGGCCCCGACCCCGTTCGCTGTTTCCGCCGACTACACGGCGCGCGGCTACGACGCCTCGGCGTTCGGCTCCGGCGTCCTCGACATGCGCCTGGCCGCAGCGTCGCGGTTCGTCCGCGCGCAGTGCCCCACCGTGGACGAGCGCATCACCGACGGCGAGCTCGACCCTGCGCTCGTTACCGACATCGTGTGCGTCATGGTTCACCGCTCGGTCCCCGCCGACTCGCACGCCGGGCTCACTCAGGTGCAGCAGACCGCTGGCCCCTTCTCGCAGGGCGGCACCGTCGCCAACCCCCACGGCGACCTGTACTTGACCAAGGCTGAGCGCAAGTCGCTGGGCTGTGGCGGGCAGGTCGCGTTCACGGTCCCGCTCGGCACCTATCCCGACGAGTGCGACTGGCTCACCGACGGGTCGTCGTCCTCGTCATGAGCACCCTCCCCACCCCCTACACCGTCACCCGCGCCGCGTTCACGCCCGGCGCCACCGACGCACACGGCAACCCGGTCGACGCCTGGGGAACCGCGCAGAGCGTCGCCGTCCACGGCTGGGCGCCGCCGCCAGCCGATACCGACCCCAACGACTCGGCCCGCTCTGCCGTCGTCCGCGACCTCGACCTGTACGCACCCGCGGGCACCGTCGGCTACCCCCAGGATCGCTGGGGCGTGGGCGGCGTGACCTACGAGCAGGTCGGCTACCCCGAGGACTACACGAAGGGGCCGTGGCAGTGGGCCGCAGGCGTGCGCATCAACCTCAAGCGCGTCGAGGGCTGACCGTGGCCCGCGCGACGATCAAGTGGAAGCGCGGCGTGTTCGCCGAGATTCGCACGCTTCCCCGCGTGCTGTCCGAGCTCGACTCGATGGCCGATGCGATCGCGAACCGCGCGGGCGATGGCTTCGAGTCGCGCTCAGCGGCGCCCACAGGCGGCAAGATCCGCGGCCGCGCTGCCGTCATCACGGCCAGCGCCAGGGCCATGCGCCGCAACGCGCGCGATCAGACGTTGCTCAAGTCGATGGATGCCGGGCGTAGGGGGTGACGATGTTCCCTGACCCCGAGGCCGCCGTCGTCACGTTCCTCAACACCCGGCTCACCAACGCCGCGCTCCCCGCTCGCGCATCCACCCGCGTCCCGAACCCCCGCCCCGCCTCGTTCGTCACCGTGAACCGCATCGGCGGCTCGCTGCGGTCGGTCGCACACGAGGACGCGATGGTCACCGTCGAGTGCTGGGGCGCCTCATCGGTGAGTGCGTCCACGCTCGCACGAAAGGTCGCCTCGTGGCTCGTCGAGCTCGACTCTGGCGGCTGCCACGTCCCGCAGGGGTCGAGCGGCTGGGTCGGAAGGCCCGCCTACCTCGAGGACCCCATCGCCCAAGTCCCGCGCTACGTGATGACCGTCATCGTGCGTGGCCGAACCCAGGAGGCGTGATGCCCACTATCAAGCACCCAACGATCCGGGGCGTGTCGCGCACGGTTGCGGAGCGTGACGTTGCCGCGTGGCTTGCACAGGGCTGGGTTGAGGTGGTGCAGCCGGTATCAGCACGCCGAGACCCCATTCTCGACGCCATCCGGGAAGGGCTCCAAGAGGGCTACGAAGCACTCAACCACGGCGAGCCCCCCATCCTGGCCGTCGCGGAGTGCCCCGCTGAGCCCCGCCAGGCGCGCAGGGCTCGCAAACCCAAGACCCCTCACGCCAAGTCGTGAGGTAGCAGTACCCAAACCCTGAGGCGGCGCACCGCAGGGAAGGGGCCGATATGGCCAACAACTCTCTCAACGTGGTGGCCGGAAAGCCCCTCGCTGCCGGCGGCGTGTGGAGCGCCGCCCTTGGCACCGCTCTCCCCGCCAACGAGACCACCGCACTCGACGCCGGCTTCAAGGCCCTCGGGTACATCTCCGAGGACGGTCTCACCGAGACCACCGAGCGCAGCACGGAGAAGATCCGCGCGTGGGGTGGGGACACCGTGAAGGTGCTCCAGACCGAGTTCTCGGTCACCTACGCGCTGACGTTCATCGAGTCGGTGAACGGCGACGTGCTGAACGAGGTCTACGGCGCTTCGAACGTCACGTCGGTAGGCGGCAAGCCCGCCGTCAAGATCCCCGCCGACCAGCCCCCCCGCCGCTCCTACGTGTTCGAGCTCAAGGACGGTGACGCCCGCATCCGGGTCGTCGTCCCCAACGGGCAGATCACGGAGGTCGGGGAGGTCACGTACTCGGACGGCGACGTCATCGGGTACGCGGTCACCATCGAGGCGTTCTACGACGCCACGCTCGGCGCCCAGGCCGTCAAGTACATCGACACGGGCGCCGACTCCTCGTCCTCGTCCTGACCCACCTACCCCCGCGGGGGCGGAGTTCGCGCGCCGCCTCGCCGCCCCCGCGGGTTCACCACCATTCGGCGCGCACAGAGGAAGGCGCAACCATGACCACGACTGCACCCAAGAAGCCGCAGGACCGCAAGCCCAAGGCCGTCGCCGCACCCGACTCCTACACCGTCGAGGTGCGCGGCGAGACGCTGACCGTCCCCGCCGACGCGCTCGACGACTTCGAGCTGCTCGACGACCTCGCGCAGGTCGAGGAGGGTAAGGGGCAGCGGCTCCCAGCGCTCCTGCGCCGCCTGCTCGGCGACGACTACTCCCGCGCGCTCGACCTGATCCGCGACGAGGGGTCCGGGCGCGTCCGGCTCGAGGACGGCGCCACGCTCGTCCAGGACATCCTGGCGGCACTCAACCCAAATGGCTGAGAGCCCTGGCGCTCCTGCGGGGGCACCGGGGCACGCTACGCGCTGACTTCCGGCGCTACTACGGCGTCTCGCTCGACCGTCCGCACGGCGTCACGGCGAGCGAGTACGTCGATCTCATCTGCCACCTGCCGGAAGAGTCCGCCACCATGCGGGCGCTTAACCCGGACTGGCGCTGGTCGCTCGAAGCGCACCTGCTCGCCGCGCTGATCGACGAGACGCGCTCGGGCTGGTGGGTCTACGAGCGGGTCACCACGAAGTCGAAGCGCAAGGCGCCCAAGCCCATCGAGCGCCCCGGCGTCGAGCAGACTGACGACTCCGACAGCAAGACGTGGGGCAAGGGCTCAGCGCTCCCACTCGACGAGATGCGTGAGTGGCTGGGCTGGAACTAACCGACGATCGACGCCCGCGCACTACCCCTCGGCCTTGAGCCGTACCCCGAGCGGAGGTGCTCATGGCCGTCGAGCTCGGCTCTGCCTACCTGTCCATCGGCGCATCGACCGACGGCTTTGCGAAGGACGTCAACCGCGCCCTCGGCAACGCCGAGAAGGGCGCGGGTCGCGCGGGCAAGCGCGGCGGTGGCGCACTCGGCAAGGGTCTCGCCACCGGCCTCAAGGTCGTGGGCGGCGCTGTCGCTGGCGTCACGGCGCTCGTGGGCGGCCTCGCACTCAAGGGCGGGATCTCCCGCGCGCTGAACATCGAGGACGCGCAGGCGAAGCTCACGGGCCTGGGCCACGATACGAAGTCCGTCGAGACGATCATGGACAGCGCCCTCGCCTCGGTGAAGGGCACCGCGTTCGGCCTCGGCGACGCTGCCACAGTCGCCGCGTCTGCCGTCGCTGCGGGCATCGAGCCTGGCGACGAACTGACGCGCACCCTGAGCCTCGTCGGTGACGCCGCGACCATCGCGGGCACGTCGATGGGCGACATGGGCACGATCTTCAACAAGGTCGCGGGCACCGGCAAGGTGCAGGGCGAGGTCATCCAGCAGCTCGGCGAGCGCGGCATCCCGATCCTGCAACTGCTCGCGGACGAGATGGGCGTCTCCGCCGAGGAGGTCTCCAAGCTCGCATCGCAGGGCAAGGTCGACTTCGAGACCTTCCAGAACGCCATGGAGAAGGGCATGGGCGGGGCGGCCCTCAAGTCCGGCGACACCCTGCGCGGCTCGCTCGCGAACCTCCAGGCCGCTCTCGGGCGACTCGGCGAGAAGGCGTTCCTGCCACTCATGCCGGTCATCGCGGGCTTCGTCACCGCGCTCACCACAGCAGCCGACGACATCGGACCCCTGGTCACGACGCTCGGCGAGGCGCTGGCCCCCGTGCTCAAGACGGTGCTCGATGCGCTCGTCCCGGTCGCCACGACCATCGCGACGACACTCGTGGGTGCGCTGACGACCCTGGCACCCGCGTTCGCCACCGTCGCCGAGACGCTGCTGCCGGTGTTCGTCGGCGTCCTCGACACCCTTGCGCCGATCATCGGGCAGGCCGCAGAGCTCGTCGCTGACCTCGCCGCCCAGCTTGGCCCCATCCTCGGCGACGCGATCTCGACGATGCTGCCGCTGATCCTCAACCTGGCGTCCAGCATCTTCCCCCAGGTGATCGACGTGCTCGCCACGCTCGTGCCTGTTGTGGCAGAGGTCGCCGAAGCGCTCTTCCCCGCGCTCATCACCGCCGTGCAGACGCTACTGCCCGCGCTCGAGCCGATCATCCCCGCGCTGCTCCAACTGGTCGAGGCGGTCATCCCGCTACTCCCCCCGTTCGCCGAACTGGTGACATCGCTCCTGCCGCCGCTGACCGAGCTGCTCCTGGCGGTCGCAGAGCCGCTGCTGGACCTGCTGGTTCCCGCGCTCGGCCTGCTCGCGGACTACCTCACCAACATCGGCGTCCCGGCGCTCAAGACGTGGTGGGACTTCCTCGGCCAGGTGCTCGGCGGCGTCATCGACTTCGTGACCGGCGTCATCAAGTGGTTCACGGACTTCCGCGACGCGATCGTGCTCCTGCTCACCGAGGGTACCGACGCTGTGGCGAAGATGCCCGAGTCGATCCGCGCGCCATTCGAGAACGCCGGGACGTGGCTCTACGAGGCCGGCAAGGCGATCGTCGACGGTCTCGTGAATGGAATCAAGGCCAACTTCCAGGCGTCGATCGATGCGGTGAAGAACCTCGCGGGCAACATCACCGGGTGGTTCAAGAGCACCCTCGGCATCGCCTCACCCTCGAAGGTGTTCAAGGGCTACGGCGCGAACATCGTGCAGGGCTTGGTTCGGGGCATCCGGGGCAACGCCGACGCAGCGAAGAGGGCAGCGAGCGACCTGGCGAAGCTGGCCCGCGAAGCCTACGAGCGTGGCGACAAGTCCCAGGGCAAGCGACTGCGCGGCCTGGTGGACGACGCGAACGACCTCAAGGCCGCTCGCCGCGCCGCCGAGAAGATGAACGACACGCTCACCAAGCAGCGTGACATCCTCAAGGGCCTGCGCGCCGAGCGTGCCGCCATGCGCGACCAGGTAGCGGGCAGCGTCCGGGGCGAGCTTGACCTCACGCAGGGCATCGGCCAGCCGACCACCGACAGCTTCGGGCGCCAGTCTGCGGGCAAGACGACCTTCGCCTCGGTCGCCGGCGTGGTCAAGACGATGGCAGCGAAGGCCAAGACCTTCGCCCTCCTCTTGCAGCGGCTCCCCAAGGCCGGCATCCCGGCGGGGCTCATTCAGGAGATCGCTGGCTACGGCACCGAGCAGGGCACGCAGGTCGCCCGCGCGATCCTCTCGGGCTCCAAGGCGCAGATCAAGTCACTGGCCGCCGACTTCTCCGCGCTCGAGACGTGGAGCGACAAGGCGGGCAAGTACGTCTCCGACGCCACCTTCAACACCGCCATCGCCGCGCAGAAGGGCCTCATCGCGGGCCTCGAGGCCGACAGCGCCGAGCTCGACAAGGCCGCCGAGCGCCTGGCGAAGCGGCTTGCGAAGGCCGTCAAGAAGGCCCTCAAGATCAAGTCCCCGAGCCGCGTTTTCAGCGACGAGATCGGCGCCATGCTCCCGGCCGGAATCATCGCGGGCATCGACGAGGGCCAGCGCGCCCTCGACGCACGCGTGGCAGGCATGGTCCCCACGCCGAACGCCCCCACGCCGCGAGGGATGGCGGGCAACTCTGCCGGGCGCACGATCTCGGACGCCGACATCGAGGCCCTCGCCGACGCCTTCGCTCGCCGCCCGATCGCGGCGCGCGCCTACCTCGACAACATGGAGGCCCGCAAGGTGACACAGGTCGGCATCCAGGAGATCCGTCGCACAGACCCGGCGGTGCTGCGATGATGCGCCTCGGTCCCCTCGGGTCGCTGCGTGCGATCGACACCTACCCCGAGGTCTCTGTGCCCACCCAGCGCGCGACCTCGGAGAGGACGATGCTCAGCGGGCGGCGCATCGTCCAGCGTGCACCGCTCGGGATGCGCTCGTGGACCCTGGACTACCAGCGCGTGTCTCCCGCCGACCTCGCCTACCTCACCTCCCTGGCGAGCGGCGTCATCCCCGGCCCGCTCTACCTCTACACCGAGGTCGCAGCGCAGACGAACCTCCTGCCCGTCCCCCTGGCCTCCCCCGGCGCGATGGGCGTGTCCGACCTGCGTCAGGACGGCGGCTATGTCGTGCGCGGGCGGGTGTCTGCGCTCCTAGGCGGCACCCTGACCTCCCAGGTCGCCGCCTACTGCGGGAGTGTGGCAGGTGAGTGGTCTCCCGTCGTGCCGCTCCCGCTCGGCTCCTACCGACTGTCGGGCTGGTCCACGCACTCGGGCACGATGGTCACCTGGCGCACGATCGACGCCACCGGCACCCAGGTCGCCACCGGGTCCATCTCGGCCGCGTCCGCCTCGGGCGGCTACCGCGGCGAGGCCACCGTGACCCTCTCGGGCGGTGCCGTGGGCCTGCAACTCCGCCTCCCCGCCGAGGTGAGCGCCGGTCACGCCGTCGGCGCCCTGCGCCTGACCGCAGGGTCCACCGCGCAGGCCACCGACTGGCTGCCCGGCCAGGGCGTGCCGCAGGTCGTCGTCGACGACCCCGAGCAGACCCTCCAGCTCGTCACCGCCTCGCGCATCGCCTCGGACTACTCGATCACGCTGCGGGAGGTGCGATGACGAAGGGCGCGACGGTCCCGGCGACCCGCGCGAGCGTCGACCTCGGCGACGGCGCACGCGAGGTCGACCCGCTCGAGTGGTCATCCTCGCGCTCGCTGTCCGGTGGTGGCCTGCCCGGTCAGGCGCGCGCCGTCACCGGCTCGTCCGTCGGCTCGGGCTCGCTGACCATCCACGACGACTCCGGCGCGACCCCCTGGTCCGCCACGCCTCCCCGCCCCGGTGGCGCGGTGGCGATCGACATGACCGACAACCTCGAGCGTATGGTCGACGGCGGCGCGTCCGCCTGGCGCGAGGTCGCCCGCTCGCGCGTCCGCTCGATCAGCGCCCCCTCCCTGCTGTCCGGCGAGCGGGCGATCGACTTCGAGGACGACGTGCCCCGCGGCGACGTGACGGTCCCCACGATGCTCGCGGCCGGGTCGATGGACGCGTGCACCGTGATCGACATCGCCGCACGTCAGGGCGGCTACTACGCGACCCGCCCGCCCGCCGCGACGACGATCATGTCCCTGCCGCTGGTCGGGTCTCTGCGCAACGAAGTCGGGCCGGACGGGTCGAGCACGATCAGCGACGGCGCTCGTTACGGGCACACCGGCGAGATCGACGCCCAGGCGATGCTCACCGACTCGATGATTACCGCGCGCATCAACGACGACCTGAGCGCGGGTCCGCAGATTCACTACGTCGTCGGCCTTTCCACCGTCATACTTGACACCTCGACCCACCCCGTCGTGCTCTACCTCGACGGCGAGGTGGGCGAGCTCCTGCGCGTCCAGGTCAACTCGACCGGCGTCACGCTGGTCAACGCCTCGACGTCGGTCACCGCGACCCACGCCATGACCTCACTGACCCGCGTGGAGGTTCTGCGTCAGTCGAACCGCTGGGACCTGTACATCAACGGCTCCTACCGCACGAACGTCACCGCGAACCCCACAGACGCGATCGCCTCCGTGCAGGTGTCGGCCACCACCGCCGGGCTCGCCGGCGGGCTCACCGTGGACGAGAACGGCACGAGCGTGATGGGCACCGCCTTCACCCCGAACGCCTTCATCTCCCCTGCGGGTGCCCCCCTCGAGGCCGTCATCGGCGCGAACGGCGACGCCTGGGCGCTGATCCAGGACATCGCCCGTGCGACGCTCTCGGCGGCGTGGATCGACGAGCGCGGCAACCTCATCTTCCGTGGCCGCGACCAGATGCGCGGCGGGCCGATCTGGGCGACGGTCGACGTGCTCGACTCGATGGAAGATCTGCCGTGGTCCGTCTCGGCCGACGAGGTAGCCGACCGCGTGGAGGTCACCTACCGCGCCCCGGTCGTCTCGCGCGTCGTCGACGACTCGCTGACGATCTGGGAGTCCACCGATACGGTCGCCGTCGGCGGCGGCAAGACCGTGACGATCGTGCGCGACATCGACGGCGCTGCAGACCGCCCCGCGTCCTGGGAGCGCGTCGAGGACACCGGCACCTACCCCGCCGGGCAGAAGAGCCGGTACGCGGCCTGGACCGCACCCCCCGGCGAGTCCGGGTCCGCGCCCGCAGCCAGCGCCCTGGACGTGACCTCCGAGATGGTCACCCCCACGCGCCTGCGCATCCGCATCCGCAACACGACCGGCTCGACGATCTGGGTCTACCAGCTCACCGCCCGAGCCAACACACGCGCCCTGCCCGGCGAGCCCGTGAGCATCGTCTCCGGCGCCGACGAGGCAACCGCCCGCGCGCCGTTCACCCATGACGCTGGCTCATGGGTGCAGGACTCGGCGTCCGCAGCGGAGATCCAGTCGTGGCTCGCGTCCTCGCTCATGTCCCCGCTGCCCGTCATCGGCCCCGCATCGGTGGCCGTGGACGCCGACCGCCTCCTCGGGGACACCATCGTCGCCGACGTGCGCTCGGCCGCCCTCGGCCCCGACGGTGAGCCGCTCGAGGCGATCAAGATCAAGGCGCTCGTGTCCGGGGTGAGCCAGAGCGCACAGGCCGGCGAGCTTCGCCAGAGCCTCACGCTCACCGCCCTGCACTCCATCGAGCGCGACATGGCCGACTACATCCTGCGCACCCTCGGCCCGAGCGCCACTGAGGCCGATTGGGCCGCTCACGTCACGGCGCTGGGCCTGGTCACCGAGGACGACCTCGCAGCATTCATCAACAAGGGGGGAATCCTGCCATGAGTACACCGCAGAACTCGACGAAGCCCGTCACCCGCACCGGGTCGAGCCCGCTGCTGGCGAGCGGCAAGACCTCGGTCGTCCAACTCTCCGAGGAGGTCTCGGCCTGGATCGAGGGCCTGTCCCCGTCCGGCGCGAGCGTCTACGACACGGGCTGGGTGACACTCACGCCCGACGCGGGCTTTACCCCGGCCGCCCTGTTCATTCGTCGACAGGGTAAGCGGGTGTCGATCCGCGGCGCCGTGACTCGTGACGCTGGCGTCTGGCCCGGCGACTCGACCGTGATGACACTGCCGGCCGGCTTTCGCCCCGTCGCGTTCTGTCGCTTCGCCGTCGTGGGACCAACGCACGCCACCGCCTACGGGCTCGGCGTGACGATCAACTCCGCTGGCGTCCTGAGCGTCTACCGCCTCGGCACCGCACAGTCCGCGACGGTCCACCTCGACGGCGTGTCGTACTTCGTCGACTGATGGCTGCCAACATCAACGACGCCACGGCCACCCACCACGACGCCCCCGGGGGACGCCGCCATGCCTGACACAACCCTGCCAAGGTGGGCGCGCACCATCGGGCGCGCCGTGCGCGTGACCGCGTGCATGCTCGTCGTCGTCGTCGCCGCCGGTGACCTGCTGTGGCCGTCGAGCACGATCGACGGCGTGGTCCCCCGCTGGCAGCTCTACACCAGCGCCGGACTCATGGCGACCCTCGGGCTCACCGGCGCGATCTCCGTGCTCGCCCACCGCTGGCGCATCGAGTGGGTATGCGTCTCCGCCGCCGCGTTCCTCCTCCTCGGCCGCGCGGTACCCGTGTGGATGTCACTCGACGACGCACCCACACGCCTCGCCGCCGCCGCCATGATGACCCTCGCCGCCCTCGGCCTGGGCGCCCGCGCACTCGACCTGTGGGTCTTCCACGTCAAGACTTCGACCTCCGCGCGAGCCGCCCGCCGCCGCAGGGCTCGCGCATGATCCGCGATCTCCTGCCCTACCTGCTCACCGGGTCAGGCGGCATCCTCGCAGGCATCGCCGCCCTCATGGGCGTGCAGCGCTCCCGCCGCGCCGGAGTCGCCGGCGACGAGCGCGAAGCCCGCCGCGACGAAGCCGCCCAGCGCCGCGACACCATCGCCGACCGAGACGCACTCATCGACCGGCTCGTCGAGCAGGTGCAGTCGCTGAGCGCCCGGGTGGACGCACTCGAGGACAAGCGCCGCGAGGACGCGACCCTCATCCGCGGCCAAGGCGACCACATCGACACTCTCGAGGCGCACATCTGGGCGCGCAAGCCACCGCCGCCCCCACCCCGTCCGTCCGGCCTGTGACCCACCCCATCGTCCCCGCCCCCGTGCTCGCCGCTAGGCCGCGGGGGACGGGGAGCCAGCCCTGCCAGGAGGCATCGTGTCTGAGCTCGTGAGCATCGGCGGACGCGCGCTCGAGCGCTTCTGGTCGCGCGTGCTCCCCACCGGCTTCTGCTGGGAGTGGTCGGGCGCACTCGCGGACAACGGCTACGGCAACTTCAACGTCGGCGGCAAGACCCACAAGCCGCACCGCGTTGCCTACGAGGCGCTCGTAGCGCCCATCCCCGAAGGCTTGGTGCTCGACCACCTTTGCCGCAACCGCGCGTGCGTGAACCCTGACCACCTCGAGCCTGTGACGCGAGCGGAGAACGTCCGGCGCGGGTTCGGCATCGTCGGGAAGCAGACGCGTCAGAAGGTCTGCATCCGCGGCCACGCCTTCGAGGGCGTGAACGTCTTCGTGAACTCCCAGGGCGCGCGCCAGTGCCGCCAGTGCGCGCGAATCCGTGACCGCAAGTCGCGAGAGAGGGGTGCCGCATGAAGGTCCGCAAGCAACTCGTCACCTCGCGCGCCAAGACCTGGGGCTCGGGAAGTACACGCTCGTCGATCACGATCCACGAGACCGCGAACACCTCGCGCGGCGCGGGCGCGGCCGCGCACGCGAACCTGCAGTCCCGCGGCAACGTTCGCGACGCCTCGTGGCACTACCAGGTCGACGACACCGAGATCGTGCAGAGCTTCCCCGACGACGTGAAGTGCTGGCACGCGGGCTCGTCGTCGGGCGCGGCGAACTCGATCGCGATCGAGATCTGCGTCAACGCCGACTCCGACTACGACCAGGCGCTCGCGAACGCCGCCGCGCTCGTCGCCCGCCTGCGCGCCAAGCACGACCTCGGCCGCGGCGACGTCGTGCAGCACAACCACTGGACGGGCAAGAACTGCCCCACGAAGTTGCGAGCGTCCGGCCACTGGGCCGCGTTCGTGGCGTCCACCGACCCCAACCAGGAGGACGACATGCCCACCGCCAAGGAGATCGTCGACGAGCTGCTGTCTCGCCGCATCACCCACACCCCCGGCCAGCAGGCCGCGTCCAACCGCGACGGCGCGACCATCGAGCGCATCCTCGGCGACACGAGCGCCGGCGGGTTCCGCGCATGGAAGGACCTCCCCGCGCTGCGGGCTGAGCTCGCCGCGACGCGCGCCGCCCTCGTCGCACTCGCCAAGAACACCGGCCTCGACGCCGCGCAGACCGAACGCATCATCCGGGCGGCCGTCGACAAGGCGCTGTCCGACATCTCCATCACCCTCACCTCGGGAGACTGACCGTGAACCTGTCCGACATCATCCCTGCCCGCTGGCGGTACGGCATCTACTCCGCGCTCGTCGTCTCCGGTGTTGGGCTCGGCTCGATCCAGGCGTGGTGCACTGCCGCGCAGGTCGAGCTTCCCGAGTGGCACGGCCCCGCGCTCGCTGTTCTCGGCTACCTGTCCGCTGCGATCGGCCTCGTGGCTGCGGCGAACGTCAACACCCCCGAGGGCGAGCCTGTGCCGCCCCCCGCCCGCCGCTGGGACGACGAGCCCGGTAGTGACGACCTGCGGGGCGAGCGTGGCTGACTGCCCTCTCGGTGGTGAGTGCCGCCGATCCTGCGAGAGCACCTGCGACGGGTGGGCCGACCGTGCCCAGGTGATCGCTGACGGGCAAGAGGTCCCGATGGAGTCCGCCGAGGTCGCCTGACATGGCACACCAGCCCACCGAGGCAGAGCAGTACACCGACGAGGACGGGCGCCCGGCTTGGGACTGCCCCGAGTGCGGACACCCGTACCCGTCGGCCGCCGCAGCACAGATGTGCTGCCAGGACTAGGAGGAATCTCGTGGCGCTCTCGGATCACACCGAGATTGACCCCACCCCGGAGTACCACCGCCGCGGCTGTCAGGTCGGACGCTGGGCTCAGACCCTTCCCGAGCGTGACAGGCTCACGCTCGAACGCTGGCTGGCTGACAAGTCTGTCCCGCACTCCGTCATCGCGAAGGCGATCAACGACGACCCCGACTACCCGGTGAACTTCGCCGAGCGGGCGATCGCCTACCACCGCAACGGATGCCGCTGTGGCGCTGTCTGATACCCCGATCCCCAACTACACCGCACCCCGCCCCGAGCGGCGGTTCTCGGCCCCGAGCGGCTGGGAGCCGGGAGTGCGCTACGACCCGGCGACATCGCTGCCGACCGAGGTCACTACCGAGCAGATCGCCGAGGATGTCCAGGGCAAGCCGGAAGAGTGGGCCGCTCTCATCGCGCACCTGCTCCCGATGGTCCCTGACGGCTTCACGGTCCGACTCGTCGAAGCTCGCTATGACCCTGTGGCGTGGACTCGGGCCGAGGCTCACGACCACCTCGGGATCAAGACCCCGGCGACCACTCAGCCAGCGTGGCGCTACAGGTTCCGCATCGTCCCCGTCGGCGGGGCGAGCGCGGCCCCAGTGGACCTAGCCGAGCTCGTCAAGGTCGCGCGCGCCAACCGCAAGCCCCGACCCCGCAAGACCACCACAGGCCGCACGCGCGTCGTCGTCCTGTCGGACGCGCAGATCGGCAAGGTCGACTACCGGGGCGGGACCGAGCAGCTGCTCGAGCGGATCGACGCGAGGCTCGCGCCCCTTCACGCCGAGGGG
>Ga0182793_1001542_pt1 | contig 14088 bp, 9 predicted proteins | sample Passage237A_FD_130498 | JGI IMG/M metagenome (GOLD analysis project Ga0182793, IMG submission 130498) | Cellulose adapted compost microbial communities from Newby Island Compost Facility, Milpitas, CA, USA - Passage2 37A (version 2) (version 2) ... | reverse complement strand
CATTCATCGGCTGGTACAGCGGTGGCAACGACGTCCTTACCGTCCAATGTACCAATCATCCTCGCCTTCGGTGCAGGCTTGTTCCCGCGGGACACCATGGTCGCCGAACGATGGCCACTGATCCATAAGTGATTTGTATCGGAAAACTCAGTTGATCCGGCGTAAGCTACCCACCAATTCCCATTTGCATAATACACAATATCTGCCCGTCCGTCACGGTCAATATCATAGGCGAATCCTTCTTCGGCATCCGAACCAAAACCCCTCTTCCAAACGCCCTGATTAGCAAAGGTGGTTCCACTGGAAAGGGCAACAGACCAGCTCCCCGTTGCTTTTTCAAACACGACGGCATCGGATTTGCCATCGCCGTTAACATCGGCAATCAAATGCTCGTCCGCGGTATGTCCAAATTCATTAATCCATGGTGAAAAGCTGCTAAACGAGCCTTTACCGTCAGAGAGACCTACGTACCAAGACCCAACCAAACCGGCATGAAAATAAATGATTGCGTCGGCATAGCCGTCACCGTTCACATCCGCTACCATTTGTTTCGAAGACCCTACCCCGTTCCCGGTCGACCAGACAACCGGCTGCGCAAACCGGTTTCCTCCTGACAGAGAAACGTACCAATTTCCTTCTTGCGGATCAAATAACAGTGCATCTGCTTTGCCGTCACCGTTTACATCACCCATCAGTGCCCGCTTGCCATCTACGTCGCCAGCATACCTTAGCCAATCGCGGCCTTCCGACAAGATATAGCCATCGGAAAATGCCACCTTCCAGGTGTTGTCTTCCAGAACCACCGCATCGTCTTTCCCGTCCCCATTGACGTCTTGGAAAAACAAATACAATGCATTCTTGCCGAAACCAGTTAACCGCTTTTGCGGTCCTTCGTTAGCAAAAATAGTTGAATAAAAAATACCCGAATTTTTTGCCGTATGCAGCGGTTGCGCATAAGCTGCCATCCATCCGGATAACGCGATGGCTAATAGCCCGGGTTTTATCCATTTGTCCATTCCGGTCCGTTTTGTGCTTTCATTGGTGGATTGGAACCAAAGTCGGCCATAATTTACACTTCATCATATTTTACGTTTGGGTTGGTTAAAGCATGTTAAAACGTCACCGTCAATCCCCCATCCACCGTCATTACCGATCCTGTTACATAGGTGGCATCGGGTCCAGCCAGAAAAAATACCGCCCCGGCTACCTCTTCGGGTTGCCCGGCACGGCGAAGCGGAAGGTGGTTGTATTTCACGTAGTTGTCATAAAACCACTCCGTCTCCAGCTCGTTTCTGCCGTCTCCTTTCACAGACATCGGCGTATCGATAAATCCAGGCGCAACCGTATTGGCCAGAATTCCCCTGGGTGCCAGCTCCAGTGCCAGCGATCGCGTAAACTGCGTAACCGCCGCCTTCGCCATTCCATAGGCCGAACTGCCCATTTCCACCCGCTCATGGTGGATGGACGTAATGTGGATTACCCGCCCGTGATCCTTAATCAACGGCACCAGCAGCCGGCAGCTTTTTACCGTACCATAGAGCATCACCTGCAGGGCATTGTCCCACTTCTCAAACTCACTTTCCAAGACCGGCATCCCCTGCGAAACGCCCACGCTGTTCACCAACACATCCAAACCGCTGCACACGCCGGCAATCCACGCTGCAAATGCCTGAAGGTGGTCTTCCCGGCGAACGTCCACCTCGAAAGCACGATGCCCCTCTCCCGGAAGCCCGGCACATACCGCTTCACCCTTTTCCCGATCGGAGGATCCCACCAAGACCCGATAACCTTCACGTGCAAAGCGGCTGGCGACCGCCTTTCCTATACCGGATGATCCTCCCAAAACCACTGCTGTTTTTCGTTCCATCGTTTAATACGTAGCTCTGCCCCCTGAAATGTCAAACACAAACCCTGTTGAAAAACTGGCTTCCGGCGATACGATCCAGGTGGCAATAGAAGCCACCTCATCCACCGTACCGAGCCGGCCCATAGGAATCTTCTCAGTCATATACCTGAGCTGTTCCGGCGCTGTATCGGCGTTCATCGCCGTTTTGATGACCGCCGGGGCCAGGCCGTTCACCGTAATACCGGTTGTTGCACATTCCTTTCCCACCGCTTTAACCAAGCCGATGACCCCGGCTTTTGTCGCCGAATAACCGACCATGTTGGGATTTCCCTCTTTGCCCGCAATCGACGCAATCAGCAGGATGCGGCCATATTTGCGCTCGGCCATCAGCGGAATGGCATACTTCGTCATCAGAAACGTCCCCTTAAGGTTTACCTGGTAAATGCTGTCAAACGCCGCTGTGTCGTACGCTTGGATGGGCGTATTAGTAGGTCCTACGATGCCCGCCGAATTGACCATAACATCCAGTCGGCCATACTGCCTGCCAATCGTTGCGTACAGGTCCACTACCGATTGCTCATCGGTGACATCCAGCGGCACACCCACCGCCTTTGCGCCTTGCCCACGCAGCTCCTCAACCGTCGCCGTTAATTTACGCTGATCTTTGTCAGCCAAAATGACCGTAGCGCCCTCGGCCGAAAGCCGCCCTCCGACAGCTTTCCCCAACCCATCGGCACCACCCGATATTAAGGCAACCTGGGTCTCAAATCGTTTGCTCATTCTTGTTCTTTAAAAGGTCCTGAAATACGTTGCTGCATTACTCTGGTTTATTACGTATCAGTTAGCGAGGCTAAAATACAGGGATCAACTTCCCCCGGAAAGCACCCCTTTTGCAACTTATAATACTATATTTACATCGCAACCCGCTTTCATTGCATTTTTCAGATAGATTCGTTAATTATGTGCTACCATTTATAGACGAAGAATATGCAACATCCTCTTAAAAGCATTTTTCAGCATCAAAGCAGCCCCGCCGATATGAGCTTTGTTGTCCGGGAATACCTGCAACCGCACTTCAATTCCCCCTATCATTTCCACGATGCGTACGAGCTGATCATGATCCCAAAAAGTCATGGAAAACTCTATGCAGGAACCAAAATCCTAAACTTCACCGACGGCGAGATTTTTCTCTTCGGGCCTGGATTGGCCCATTGTTTTCTGAACGACCGTTCGTTTAAAGAAACAGGTGAAACGGCACACGCCATTGGTATCTTTTTTAAAGAAGACTTTTTGGGGAAAACATTCTTCGATCATGCCGAGCTCACCGGCATCCGCGCACTTCTGCAGGCCTCATCGCTGGGCCTTAAACTCAACATGCTGGATGAACAGCTGGCAAACGATTTCCACCGGATCACGCGCTGTAAAGGCATGGATGCACTCCTCCTGCTACTGCAGATGCTTCACCGGCTCTCCAACCTGCGGGACAACCTGTTGTCAATCGATAGTGCAATCCCCAAAGTGCGGCGGGAACAGGGAGACGCGGCACGGTTGGAAAGGGTGATCCGGTACATCATAGACCACTTTAAGGAAGAACCGGACAACAAGGAAGCTGCTGCCATTGCCTGCATGAATGAAGCGGCATTCTGCCGGTATTTTAAAAGACGGACCGAAAAAACATTTTCTCAATTCGTCAACTATGTACGCGTTACGCACGCCACCAACCTGCTGACCAAAAAAAACTGGAGTATAGCCAGCATCTGCTTCGAGTGCGGTTACCGGAATGTATCTTACTTTAACCGGCAGTTCAAAACCATTATGGGCGTTACACCGATGGAATATCGGCTTCATCATGTAAATGCCGCCGCAACACTGTTGGAAGAAATCGCTTAACCGGGCGCGGGCTACCAAAATACCATATACAGCGCTACCAATATCCCGCACACCAGCAACGCACCTACGGCAAAGCCCCTGTCAACGGAAAATAACGTACGGTCCACCTCCAGCCCCTTCACCGGAACGCCACGGTGCCGGTCCCAGCGGCTGATCGCCCACATACCAAACACACATAAACCAAATACAATGCTCATCCGGTCCAGGAACGGAATTTCGTATAGTCCGTCTTCATTCAACTTGGAAAATCCGATCGGCTCCAGGACGCTCCAATCAACCCAATACGGGGAAAATTTCAGTAACACAGACAACACGAACCCGCCCACGGTAGCAAACAAAGCCGCGTTGGAAGTAGTGCCTTTCCAGAAAAAACCCAGAATGAACATGGCAAAAATACCGGGCGACACAAATCCGGTATATTCCTGAATATACTGAAAGCCTCCCTTTTTGTCGATCCCTAAGTAGGGGGCAATCACCGCAGCAATCACCATCGAGGCAATAACGGTTATTTTCCCCACACCCACCAACCGGCTATCGGAGACCCTTTCATTCCCGATCCGCTTATAAATATCCAAGGTAAATATGGTGGCGATGGAATTAGCCTTACCTGCCAATGACGCTACCACTGCCGCCGTGAGAGCGGCAAAAGAAAGTCCTTTAAGTCCCACCGGTAACAGGTTTAGCAACACCGGGTAGGCGCGGTCAGGATTCAGCTCCCCGCCTGTCGTCATCGACTGCTGAAAATTTCCCTGTTGGAACAGTACATACGCGGCGATACCGGGTACAACCACAATCAACGGCATAAGCAATTTTAAAAAGGCAGCGAAGAGAATGCCTCGCCTCGCCGTCTTCAGGTCGGCCCCCAACGCCCGCTGCGTAATATACTGATTACATCCCCAATAGTTGAGATTCGCAATCCACAGCCCCCCAAAAATTACACTCAATCCGGGCAGGTCAAAATAATTGGGATTGTCGCGGCGAAGGATCATTTCAAAGTGATCGCCTGCATGTTCAGTCATCCGTTTAAATCCCTGGATCATACCACCCTCCCCAAATTGATCGGCCACCAGGTTCAGAGCCAGGTAGGTCGTCGCCAGCCCTCCAAACACAAGGAACGCCACCTGTATCACATCGGTGTAGCCGATTACCTTCATGCCGCCCAGCGTGATCACGATGGCAAACCCTGCCAGAAAGTACATACAAACCGTCAGGTCAACGCCGGATAAGCTGTTGATCGCCAACGCTCCCAAAAAAAGGATAGATGTGAGGTTGACTACCACATAAAGCAACAACCAAAACACCGCCATGATTAGCCCAACCGTATCATTATACCGTTGGCTCAGGAACTGCGGCATGGTAAATATTTTATTTTTCAGATAAACCGGGATGAAGAAAACAGCCACGATGATCAGGGTCAATGCAGACATCCACTCATAGGAGGCAATGGCCAGGCCCATCTTAAACCCCGAGCCACTCATGCCTATAAACTGCTCAGCGGAAATATTAGAAGCAATCAGGGATGCGCCAATGGCCCACCATGTCAGCTTTCCCTCCGCCAAAAAGTATTCCCGGGTAGACTCATTCCCAACCCGTTTCCGGAAATAGATATAAAGGCCGTACCCGGCAACGATCAGAAAGTAAACGGCAAAAACAATGTAATCCTCGGGGGCAAGTGTCTGCATGGGCTTATGAATTGGCTAATCACTTAGCTTCCAAAATTAGCCTCTCCGAAAAAGAAAAGCCCACACAACGTTTGCGTAGGCTGATACACTATTTGCCGTAATACCTTTCTTAATGGCCGCCCGCCACGGGTTCCGACTGGCTAATCCTGCCGAGCTTCCGCCCGCAATACAATCCATAGCCGGCCACGTAAACATAGCAGATGGCCGGAATAAAGAAAGAAAGCTTCAGCCCGATGATATCTGCCATCCACCCTTGGAAAAGCGGTATCAACGCGCCGCCCAGAATACCCATCACCAACAGCGATGCCCCTTGACTGGTATGCGCGCCCAAACCCGTGATGGCCAATGTAAAGATATTGGACCACATAATGGAATTAAACAACCCCACAGCCAGCAGCGTCCACATGGCCCAGCTGCCGGAACCCAACACTGTTGCCAGGATCAACCCGATGTTCACAACGGCAAACACCGTCAGGGCACGAGAGGCCACGGAACTCCCGATTAAGAAGGCGATAAAATTCAAGATGATGAACACAAGAAACGTCGAAATCTGGCCAAAGGAAAGATCCACAATGCTATAGATAACCAGAAAAACTGCCACTGCCGCCAACACCATATACGTTGCCTTTTTCACTGCATTCAGCTTGTCATTCAGTGAAATAGACCCCAGGAAGCGGCCGATCATCGCACCCCCCCAATAGAGCGACAGGTAATTTTTGCCCACATGTTCGTTCAAGCCCATGATCTCGGGTTGACTGATAAAACTGATAATCAGGCTTCCGATCGCCACTTCGGCACCTACATAGAAGAAAATACCCAGTACACCGCCTCGAAGCTGCGGGAATGCGAGGGCGCCCAGCTTGCCGCCTCCCACTTCTTCCGCCTGAAATCGCGGAAGTTTGATCATCCGCACAAACACGGCCAGCAGGATAAACAACAACCCGAAGATCAGGTAGGGAATCTTGGTTGCATCGGGAGTAATTTCTCCCCCTTCCGCAAAGAATTCGAAAACCAGATACCCGCCCAATACGGGAGCGATGGTTGTACCCAACGAGTTAAACGCCTGGGCAAGGTTAAGCCGGCTGGAAGCCCCCTCGGGCGGCCCGAGGATCGCCACGTAGGGATTGGCCGAAATCTGTAGCAACGTAAACCCCAGGCCGAGGGTAAACAAGGCCAGCAGAAACATCGGATAAACAGCAGTCTGTTCCGCCGGATAAAACAAAAGACACCCCAGTGCAGAGATCAGCAATCCCAGGATAATACCTCCCTTGTACCCTATTTTATTGATCGGGTCACCGGAGAAATAAGAAACGGCGAAATATATCACCGAACCGATAAAATATGCACCAAAAAAGGAAAACTGAACCAGCATCGCCTGAAAATACGTAAGCTGAAAAAGCTCCTTTAAATGGGGGATAAGAATATCGTTCATGCAGGTAATAAATCCCCACATAAAAAATAAGGTGGTCAAAGTGGCTAAAGAAACGCTATAATTCGATTTAGCATCCTGAGATTGCGTCATAATTCCTCAATTTATAATGGCCAAACATAGGTAAATTTTACCTTATATAATCAAAATATTTATACTATTTGCAGGTACAAAAAGCGATCTTCCTGCTCCCCGATATGCATCAGGCTGCGGATATGATCGAGTACCAAAAGAAGCATCACCCAACCCACGCATCCAGTCTACAGAAAGTATTCGGGTGGTCAGGAGATTACTGGCCCGCTCCCACATCCACTGACAATTTGGTTACCGAAAACGGTTGTTGGACCGCAGCATGTGCCGCCTGCTGCGCTACCTGGGCTTCCCGTTCCGTCACCGGTTCAGGCCGGTATTTTTCTACAGGGGCCGGCTCCCCGTACAGCGACTCAAACCAGGCACAGGCCGCAATGAAACGGCCGATGTTCAGGTCCAAATGAAAGCCGTCTCGGGTAAGGTCATCGCCGAGCACAGTCCGCGCATTCTGGATCGCCGTGCCGCTGGGCACCAACAACGTAATGGGTACCAGCCCAACCGCTTTTTCCGATGCCTCCATGATGGCCCGGTACATAGTCTGTTGGTCGCGGTTATAGTGCGCAAACCCCGTATGGGTAGACGTAGGTGCGTAGGCCCATGTCTGGTGCCATATGAAACGTACGCTTCCACCGGTCACGCTATCAATATAACGATGCAATCCCCGGAGCGGCTCCTCATACGTGTTGAACCGGCCCGAAAGGGGACTTGCCTGCTGAAGCGACACGTAATCCCAATGATCGTCCAGAAGCGCCGAGCGTATGCTTACCTTCTCTACCGTCTCCTTCCGCCCCGTGGCGTCAATCTTACGATAGCTATAAGACGGGCTATCCGTTTGCACGTTTTTCCAGTGCAATGACAGCGGTGCCCCGCCGATGTAGAGGTTTCCGATGATCATCGTCTTTCCGGACGCATCAGCTAGTTCATGTAAGTACTGCTCCACTGCATCCTGAGAAAAACTGTTTCCGATGGCGAGTACACGTAGCGTGTCTGGGGTCTGTCCGTGGAGGTTGAATACGATGGATACCAAGAATAGCACCCACAACGATCGATTTACTGTTACCATGCCCAATGATAATAAAAACAACTACACGCTACAAATGGAAATGGAATTTTTCAAGAAATAAACGGGACCATCTGACCCTAAAATGGCTTAAGTCGAACATTAACGCCGTGCTCCTTCTGAATATGGTCAACGATAGACTTCATAGCGAGACTCATATGCTCCTTTACCGTTTGCCGGGAAATAGATAACGAGTCCGCTATATGTTCATACGTGTTACCCTCCTCACGAGCGAGTTTGAAAATCCGCTGCCGTTGAGGGGGTAACGCCTCCACCGCGTCTTTCAGCATCGCACTGTATTCCTTCTCTAGGTAACCGATTTCAATCGTCGAATGTTGATACTTTTCAGCATCTATTTCCATCGGTATGACGATTGATTTCGCTTTTTCCCGGAGTGTTTGATAGACCAAATTCCGTGTGATCCGGAAAAGATAACCTTCTACCGGGTAGCGGCAAGAAAGACGATGCCGAACCCGCCAAAGCGATGAAAAGGCGTCATGTAGGATATCGTAAACCGTATCGTCATCCTGAATGAATTTTTTTACAAAGCGATATAAGACCCGACGCTCGGATTCATAAACAGCTAAAAATGCCTGATGATCTCCGCGCTTGAGCTGAAGATTAACCCAATATATTTCCGTCGAGTTCTCCATTCCTAATTTTAGTCGGCATTTGCTGCCAAAGTAAGCTTCCTAGTACGTGTCAAATTGGTTTGCACAAAAATATGTTTTTGACAATAAATGAGTTAACAAATTTTAATATTTCGATCCCTACCAAGTTCACGTTTTCCCCTATATATAGGTATATGCAAGAAAACGAACTTCAGACATTGCTCAAAAAACTACGTGCGAACGAAATAAGCGACGACGAACGAGCGAGGTTAAACCATCTATTGAATATAAGGGACGGTATAAGCCAATATATTCAGGAAGCGGACAAAGTATATGCGATGCTGAAGGCGCAGCAAAACGCCTTACCCGATCACGCTGGAAGTTCCCGCTTACGAAAACGGCTGACAGACACCATTGGAGTTTCTGAACCTCCCGTTCGACGATTGAAACAAGGCAAAAAAATTACCATCGCGGTGGCAACCGTTGCCGTTGCGTTCGTGATAACTGCTTGCCTTTTCATATTTAGCCCTCCCTCAAATAAACCCATCGAATGGGTAACCGTCAAAACCCAAGCAGGCCAGCGCAAAGAGGTCCTGTTGATGGATGGTACAAAGGTCAACGTCAGCGGCAGCTCCACACTGCGCTATCCAAAAGCGGATATTGCCCATATACGCTTAGTACAATTCGACGGCGAAGGTTATTTCGATGTCGCAAAAGATTCGCAAAGGCCATTCATCATCGTTAGCAACGAGTTCACTACCCACGTCTTAGGTACTGCCTTCACGGTTGATTCGGATATTGATCAGAAAATATCGGTGATGGAGGGAAAGGTAAAAGTGGTTGGGGTGCCCGCAGATACAGCCTTACAAATATTGTTAGAAGACAATGTGGACCCAAAACAGCATTCGGATTTGGGTACGCAAAAAACTTGCATTTTAACTCAAGGCCAGCAAGCGCTATGGTCCAACGGCAATTGGACCATAGCTGAAGATAAACGCTCAAGTTGGGAGCTTCAGGATCTGATCTGTACGAACGAGCCGTTGAAAAAGATCCTGAAAAAATATGAACGAATCTACGGACGGAGCGTTATGGTGGATTCAACGTTGGCAAATCAGCGATTGACCATATCGTTGAAGCACGGAAAACCGGAAAAGATAATCGAGACGTTGGCCTTTGTGGTGAATGCCAAGTTCATCAAACATACCAACGCATGGGAAATCAAAAAATAGGAGTATTTACTATGTAGAAAACACAACACGGACGTATTTAAAAGAGATCCAGAAATGCTAGGCACTCCTGGATCGTGCTAAATGCTATTTTACAGTTGGCCTGAGAAACTTGCTGTAAGATAGCGCGATCAACCACTTATCAGTTCATCTTAATTCAGCTTTGCAAAAATGCAAAAAAATACGACGACTCTACATTTATCAACGATTTATAGCAGGTACATTATGCGTATATCCGCATTGGTGGCTGGCAGTTTACTAACAGTATCCGCCGTCTTAGCCAGCCACACTGGTTTGGGTCAGACCGAACGGCTCGAACGGCGTATTCGAGTACAGTATCAGGATATCTCTATCGAAGAAGCATTGGAACAATTACAAGGAGAATATGCGCTCCCTTTGGCCTATGCTAACGATGCCGGGTATTTGAAGAAAAAAATCACGTATCGCGCTTACAAAAAGGCCGGCGAAGTGCTTAGAGACCTGCTCCAATTCGTCGACATGGACTATCAGGTCAAAAACGATTTCATTCTGCTAACCGAAAAGAACGCGTCCGAACGAAATCAAAAAATACAGCCTGCACCTGTGGCCGGTGTCGTCAAGGATGAAAACGACAACCCGCTTTCGGGCGTTTCTATTACAGTAAAAGGTTCAACCAGAGGGGTTATAACGGATGTGGACGGAAGTTTCTCCATCAACGTAGAGCCGGAAGACGTGTTGGAAATATCATTTGTCGGATACGATACGCAACAGATCGTCGTCGGTACTCAAAAGGTAATTTCCATCCAACTAATGCCTAAAGCCAATGAATTTGATGAAGTAACCGTTGTAGCTTTCGGTACACAAAAAAAAGAAAGCGTCGTCTCTTCTATCACGACCATCTCGCCAAAAGAACTGAGGGTACCAAGCAGTAACTTTACCACCGCCTTTTCAGGACGTATTGCGGGGATGATTTCTTATCAGACCAGTGGCGAGCCCGGCTATGATAATGCCAATTTCTTTATCCGTGGTGTTACTACATTCGGAACGGGTAAGGTGGATCCACTGATCTTAATCGACAACGTTGAAGTATCCGCATCGGATCTGTCCAAAATGCATCCAGATGACATTCAAAGTTTTTCGGTGCTGAAAGATGCCACCGCAACGGCACTGTATGGTGCGCGGGGAGCAAACGGTGTAATTTTGATTACGACAAAAGAAGGAAAAGAAGGAAAAGTAGCCGTTAACTTCCGCATTGAAAATTCATTTTCCCAGCCTACATCTACCCTCAAATTGGCGGATCCGATTACCTACATGCGGCTGGCTAACGAAGCTGCTTCTACCCGGGATCCACTGGCACCTACGCCTTATTCAAATAGCCAAATTGACGCCACGATGAATCCCGACCGGAATCAATTTGTGTATCCGGCCACGGATTGGATCGACATGCTCACAAAGGATGTAGCGGTGAACCAACGGGCCAACCTGAATATTTCCGGCGGTGGTACCGTAGCACGTTATTACATCGCTGGCTCCTATTCGAAAGACAACGGCATTTTGAAAGTAGACGAGCGAAATAATTTCAATAGCAACGTCAACTACGAGCAATACCTGATCCGCTCCAACATCAATATTAATCTCACCAGGTCCACCGAGGCCGTCGTCCGTGTACACGGTACGTTCGATGATTACATCGGTCCCATAACAGGCGGTAGCGATATGTACAGAAAGGCACTTCAAGTGAGTCCCGTGCGTTTCCCGGCGTATTTTGAACCCGATAGGGTATTCGCAGGAGCCGATCATATCCTGTTTGGCGGATTTGAAGGTGACTCATACATGAATCCTTATGCAGAAATGCTAAGAGGTTACCGGGAAGAGAGCAAATCGAAAATGATGGCCCAGATTGAACTTAAACAAGACTTTAGTGAATGGATAGAGGGCCTTACTGCGCGCGTGTTAGGTAATACAACGCGAAACGCAGGGTTTGATCTCACACGAGCATACAGCCCTTTTTATTACCAGGTCACGCAATACAACCGCTTTACAGACGAATATGGCCTAATGGAACTAAATCCGACTACGGCTAATGAGTATATTGAATATAGGCCTGGCTACAAAACGGTACAAAGTTCTTTTTATGGCGAAGCCGCCTTGGCTTACAATCGGACCTTCCATGACAAGCATACCGTAAGCGGTATGTTGGTGGGAATCGCCCGCAATGCACTGATTGCGAACGCTGCCACGCTTGCCGAGTCTTTGCCGCAACGTAACCTCGGATTGTCCGGTCGATTTACCTATGGATACGACAGCCGTTATTTTGCAGAATTCAACTTCGGTTACAACGGCTCTGAAAAGTTCGACAAAGGTCATCGCTGGGGCTTCTTTCCTTCGATCGGTATCGGATGGTCGGTAGACCATGAACCCTTCTGGACAGGTAGATTAAAAGAAGTGGTCTCCAAGCTGAAACTCCGTGGCACCTACGGCTTGGTGGGGAACGACGAAATCGGCGCCCAACGCTTCTTTTATCTATCCGATGTGGCCATTGGCGGTGGCGGGAGCTTCACAACCGGTTATAACTTTAATGGTATCAGTCGCAACGGCGTACTCATTAGAAATTATGCAAACCCCAACATCGGTTGGGAGATCGCCCAAAAAACAAATCTCGGTATCGAACTGGGCCTGTTTAAGGGAAAAGTAGATATTCAGGCAGACCTGTTCCACGAGTACAGAAGCAACATTCTGCAATCACGTGCAGACGTCCCCACAGAAATGGGGTTATGGAGAACACCCCAGGTGAATGTCGGTGAAGCACAGGGAAAAGGAATCGATGTTTCGTTGGATTACAACCATAGCCTCTCCGCCGATGCCTGGTTGATCGGAAGAGCCAACTTTACCTATGCACATTCTACCTTTCTTTATTACGAGGAACCGGAATATTCACTCACCAATATGGAGTGGCTGTCGAAGAAAGGACATGCCGTTTCGCAACAGTGGGGATATGTGGCGGAAAGATTGTTTATCGATGAAGCAGATATTGCAAATTCACCCCGTCAGGATTTCGGAGAATATATGCCGGGAGACATTAAGTATAAGGATATCAACGGTGACAACATCATCAATGAAATCGATAGAGTGCCCATCGGCTATCCTACGACACCCGAAGTTAATTACGGCTTCGGCTTTTCTGCCAGCTATAAGAACTTTGATATATCTGTGTTCTTCCAAGGTTCGGCCCGCTCTTCCTTTTGGATTGACTACGCCACCATGTCGCCCTTCCGGCAACGAACCTCGGGAGACCAGATTCTGGAGACGGGGCTCGCTCAATTTATTGCCGACGACCATTGGACCGAATTGTCGCAAAACCCCAAAGCGGCTTGGCCACGGTTGTCAAATACCCTCATTGACAACAACGCCCAACGCAGCACCTGGTTTATGCGCAACAATGCATTCCTACGTTTCAAAAGTGCCGAAATCGGCTATTCACTGCCCAACCGGTGGATTGAACGGGTCAACTTAACCGCGTTCCGCGTTTACCTTAGCGGCACCAACCTTCTCTTATTCAATAATTTCAAGTTGTGGGACGTGGAAATGGGTAGCAGTGGCTTGGGATATCCGCTCCAACGTGTCTTTAATTTAGGTGTCAATCTTTCGTTTTAAGGAATATGAAAATTTTAATAAAATACCTATCCATAATAAGCTGTGTTCTAACCGTGTCATGCCAAAATTTTCTAGACGTGGTTCCTGACGATATTCCGACCGTAGATCACGCGTTTAAAACGCGGTATCAAGCCGAAGGCTTTCTATACGGATTGTTCAGTTATTTACCCGCCTTTGCCGATGCAGGCTCCAATCCGGCCATGCTCGGCGGGGATGAAACGTGGTATATCGACCCGGTAGACGGCATGAATCCCCGACTTTGGTACATCGCACGCGGCGCGCAGGGAACCAATTCCCCGTTAGCCAATTACTGGGCAAGCGAACAAAATGAAAATTCCTATAGCCTGAACGGCGGAAAGGCATTGTTTACAGCACTAAGCGATTGCAATATTTTTTTAGAAAACATTCATCTACCGTATGATCTGTACGACGAAGAACGGATACGCTGGATTGCCGAGGCCAAATTTCTAAAAGCCTATTATCATTTCTGGTTATTTCGCATGTACGGCCCTATTCCACTGATCAAGGAAAACCTACCTCTCAACGCGAAAGGAGAAGCCGCACAACGATACCGTGAGCCAGTAGATGAAGTGGTCGACTATATTGTTTCGTTGATTGATG
>Ga0182793_1001541_pt1 | contig 14096 bp, 14 predicted proteins | sample Passage237A_FD_130498 | JGI IMG/M metagenome (GOLD analysis project Ga0182793, IMG submission 130498) | Cellulose adapted compost microbial communities from Newby Island Compost Facility, Milpitas, CA, USA - Passage2 37A (version 2) (version 2) ... | reverse complement strand
GATCGCAGGCGAATGCGCGCCCGATGGGTACTGGCGTTGACCTGGACCTGTTCCACCCCGGGCATCGACATCAGGTGTTTTTCGATCAACCAGACACAGGCGGCGCAGCTGATGCCGCTGACAAACAAATTCGCCGTCACAGTGCCATCAGCCGCTTTCTCGACAAAGTCCTCCTGGACCGCCGGCAGATCGTAGGCATCAAAACGGGTTGGTGCGGATTGCGGGCGGTTGTTGAGCTGCTCGCGGAAGCGATAGAAATCAGCCAAGCCCTGCCCTGAGATGGCCTGGGCGACGGCCTGACAGCCTATGCAGCAAAACTCCCGGCGCTCGCCGGATATGTCAGCGTGCAGGCCGGGAACAGCGGGAAGACCACAGTGAAAGCAGGTACTCAAAACACTGTCTGAGGCGTTAGAGGTGGGCACTGAAATGGGCGGTATGACTTCGCTGGAGATCCACTTCTGTGGATACGCGCCAGGCGTCCGCCGCCTCCGCGTTATTGCTGATGATCAGGTACCAACGCCCTTGGCTGATCGCCGGGAGATCGGCGCGATAGCGGCGCTCTCCCACACGCTGCATCACCACCGACACATCCTGATTCGCCTCAGAGGGGTGGGAAAAGGTCAGCGCCAATTCTGCGGGGTGCTTTTTCGCTTCCAGCTCGGCGAAAACCTCCGCAGTGGTGAAATCGAACTCGAGGGTGCCCTGCACCCCCAACGCCAGCGCCACTTCCTCTTCGGCGAAGCGCTTGTTAATCATCCGACCTTCTTTGTAATAGCTGTCTTCGACACGATCATCAGCCACCCAAACCGACACTGCGACCATCGACAAGGTCACCACCATTACGACCAACAGTGGTCCCATTACCGCCCAAAACCAGGGCTCTTTATAGGCGGGCGTTTTAGTGGTTGGCTTCATCAATGATCGGGACCCATAAAGACGGTGGTTTCGGATGCGTGAATGGCGGGATCGCCCTGCGCTCGCACGGTAATGCGCAGCTTGTTCTTTTCACCTTTAAGCTGATCACGGGGTACCGCTACTCTCAGAGGCAGAGTGAAAACCTCACCGGCCTCCACTTCCCGCGGATGATAATTTTTCACCTCAAACGGAAAATCACCCTCCAATTCCACGTCGTAAATATGGTCGCGGGAATCCATATTATTAATTTTGACCGTGTATACGTTCTGGATTTCGTTGCCCATCACGCGATACAAGCGCGCGCCGCGATCGCGGATGACGTCGATGCCAATCGGACTGCGAGTCAACACCACATAAGCGAACACCGTCACCATGGCCAAAACTGCAAAAACGTAACCGAACAAACGCGGGCGGAAAAAGTGGGTTTTGCCGGTTTGCAATTCATCTTCGGAGGTGAAACGAATCAAGCCGCGGGGATAGGACATCTTATCCATCACCGTGTTGCACGCATCCACACATAAACCGCAGTTGATGCACTCATACTGCAAGCCATCGCGGATATCGATATTCACCGGGCACACCTGCACACACCAGGAGCAATCGATACAGTCACCAAGCCCCGCTTTTTTGTAATCGTCCCCGGGTTTGCGCGGCCCGCGCTTTTCGCCGCGCTTGGGATCGTAGTACACCGCAAGAGTATCCCGATCGTACATCACCGCCTGAAAACGCGCATAGGGGCACATGTATTTACACACCTGCTCGCGCATCCAGCCAGCATTCAAATAGGTCATGCCGGTAAAAAATAATGTCCAGAACGCTGCGGCCGGATGAATATCAAAATACACAAAACCGCCCGGCGCTCGATGCGGAACAAAGCCAAGCAGCAACTCGCGAATCGGTGTGAAATAACCGATAAAGGTGACGCCGGTGATAAACGCAATTACCACCCAAAGCGAATGTTTCGCGGATTTGCGCAGGACTTTTTCCAGATTCCACGGCTGGCGATCCAGCTTGATGCGTTTGTTGCCGTCGCCCTCGCAAAAATGTTCCACCGAAATAAACATCAGCGTCCAAACGGTTTGCGGGCAGGTAAATCCGCACCACACCCGCCCTAAAAGAACGGTAACGGTGAACAAGGTAAACGCGGAAATAATCAGCGCCCAGGCCAGCAACATAAAATCCTGCGGCCAGAAAATCAGGCCGAGAATATGGAACTTGCGCGCGGCTAAATCGAAGAGAACAGCCGGTTCGCCATTGATGGTGAACCAGGGCAACAACAGGAAACCGAGCATCAACGGGATGCCGGTGTAACGGCGGATACGCTGATAAAAACCGGTGATTTTGCGGGTATAGATTTTGGCTTCAGATTCGTAGAGGTTGACGTAACGAATCTCGTTGTCTTTCTTGCCAGACTCGTGGTCTGGTTTGAGGTCATCGGACACTCACGGAACCCTCAAAGAGAGCGGCCGCCAAAGCGGCCGCTCCGGATTACAGATCGAGCGACAGGCTGTAAACATAGGCTGCCAGCAGATGAATTTTTTCCTCCTGCAGCATGTCCTTCTGCGCTGGCATTACGTTGGCACGGCCACCGCGCACTGATTGCGCAATACCTTCACGGCTGCCGTCGTAAAGCCAGACCTCATCGGTAAGATTGGGCGCGCCCAGCGTTTGATTACCTTTACCGTCGGCGCCATGGCAGGCCGCACAGTTCTGCTGAAACACTTTGCCGCCCTGCTCCAATTGCGCCTTATTGTGCTCACGCCCAGACAGGGACAGCACATACTCGGTCACCGCCAATACATTTGGCTCGCCGATAATCGGTCCCCAGGGCGGCATATTGCCGGCGCGGCCGTGCAGCAGCGTCTCTTTGATTTTTTCCGGAGTGCCGCCGTACAACCAATCTTTGTCGGTCAAATTGGGGAAGCCGTAATTGCCGCCGCCGTCGGCGCCGTGGCAAACCGCGCAGTTGTTCGCGAACAAACGCACGCCGATTTTCATGGCTCCGTTGTCCTGGGCCAATTCCTCAATGGACATCTGCGTGTAGGCGCCGAAAATTTCATCCTGCACCTCGCGGGCTTTCTCATGCTCGCGCTCCAACTGATTTGCCGAAGTCCAGCCGCCAATACCAGGGAAACTGCCCAAACCCGGATACCACGCCAGATAAAGCGCAGTAAAAACCAGGGTGCCAATAAACAACTGAAACCACCATTTCGGCAGCGGGTTGTCGTACTCTTCAATGCCGTCGTAAACGTGGCCGGTGGTGCGGTTTTCCGGCTCTTCATCATCTTTGATCGCCACTTTGCGGTTGGCGAACAACCCCCAGACCACCAGGGCGAGACACACCAAGGTCAGCCCGACAATCCAGATATTCCAGAAAATACTCATAATTTTTCCTGCTCTTGCTTGGTGTCGGTGGCTTTTTTCGCCTTACTCTGCGGCTGTTCCTCGTCGGCAAACGGCAATTTCGCCGCCTCCTCGAAACGCTTGCGCCGCTTGGGCGCAAAAGCCCACCAGCAAACACCGATAAATGCCAATAAAACCAGTATCGTCGAGATACTGCGTAAGGTATTGATATCCATGGCTCACCGTTTGTAAGTGAGGAGCGTTCCGAGCTGTTGCAGATAAGCGACAAGAGCGTCCATCTCGGTCACGCCGCGCACGGCATCGGCTGCGCCGGCAATGTCAGCATCGGTGTAAGGCACGCCCACTTTGCGCAGCGCCGCCATTTTTTCTCCGGTGTATTTGCCGTTGAGCTTGTGGTCGTACAACCAGGGAAATGCCGGCATATTCGAGTTGGGCACTACGTTGCGCGGGTTAAACAAATGCGCCTTGTGCCACTCGTCGCTGTATCTCTGCCCTACGCGCGCAAGATCAGGACCGGTGCGTTTAGAGCCCCATAAAAACGGGTGTTCGTAAACTGATTCACCGGCGACAGAGTAATGGCCGTAGCGCTCAACTTCCGCGCGCAACGGACGCACCATTTGGGTGTGACACACGTGGCAGCCTTCGCGGATATAAATATCGCGACCTTCCAGCTGCACAGCGGTCAGCGGTTTTAAACCTTCCACCGGCGCAGTGGTTTCTTTCAGGAAAAATTGCGGAACGATTTCCACCAATGCGCCAAAGCTGATGGCCACAACGATCAGCACGATCATCAGGCCAATATTTTTTTCGACTATGTCGTGATTCTTCATGGATGCGCTTCCTCAGGCCAATTGCGGTTGTGCGGCTTTTTCCGGCTCAATCGCCTGCTCAGAACTCACAGTGCGGTAAGCGTTGTAGGCCATCAACAACATGCCAGTCAGGAAAAATGCGCCGCCGAGGAAACGCACAAAATAACCCGGGTAACTCGCTTCAACACTCTCGACAAAGCTGTAGGTCAAGGTGCCGTCGGTGTTGAATGCGCGCCACATCAATCCTTGCAGAATGCCGTTCACCCACATAGACGCGATGTACAACACGGTACCGATGGTGGCGAGCCAGAAATGCGCATTAATCAAACGCACGCTCCACATGGTTTTTTGTCCGGTCAACACCGGCAGCAGGTGATAAATCGCACCGATGGAAATCATCGCAACCCAACCGAGCGCACCGGCGTGAACGTGACCGATGGTCCAGTCGGTGTTATGAGAAAGGGCGTTAACTGTCTTGATGGACATCATCGGCCCTTCGAAGGTGGACATACCGTAGAACGACAGTGATACCACCAGGAAGCGCAGCGTGGGGTCGGTGCGCAATTTATGCCAGGCACCGGACAGGGTCATCATGCCGTTGATCATGCCACCCCAAGAAGGCGCGAGCAGAATCAATGACATCACCATACCGAGGCTCTGCGCCCAATCAGGCAGCGCGGAATAATGCAAATGGTGACCACCGGCCCAGACATAAACAGAAATCAGCGCCCAGAAATGCACGATGGAGAGCTGATAGGAATAAACCGGGCGTCCGGCCTGTTTCGGCACGAAGTAATACATGATGCCGAGGAAGCCTGCAGTAAGGAAAAAGCCCACTGCGTTATGACCGTACCACCACTGGATCATCGCATCGGCAGTACCAGCGTAGGCGGAATAGGATTTAAGAGCATGCACAGGAACCGCAGCGCTGTTGACGACGTGCAACACCGCAACTGTGATGATGAAAGCCCCGAAAAACCAGTTCGCTACATAAATGTGCGAGGTGCGACGCTTGACGATGGTGCCAAAAAATACGATGGCGTAAGCCACCCAAACCAGCGTAATGGCGATATCAATTGGCCATTCCAGTTCGGCGTATTCTTTGGTGGTGGTGTAGCCCATTGGCAGCGTAATAATTGCGGCCACGATAATGGCCTGCCAGCCCCAGAAAGTGAACGGGATAAGGAATCCACCGAATAACGGTGCCTGACAGGTGCGCTGCACCACAAAATAGGAGGTCGCAAAAAGTGCACAACCACCGAAAGCGAAAATCACCGCGTTGGTATGCAGCGGTCGCAAACGGCCGAAGTGACTGTAGGGTTGCCATAAATCGTTGATTTCTGGCCACATCAATTGCGCTGCAAGCAGCACACCCACAGCCATGCCAACAACACCCCAAACGATGGTCATAATGCTGAACTGACGCACCACTTGGTAGTTGTAAACAGGAGCAGGTAAGGCGGTCGCCGCCGTGTCATTGCTCATAGACAAGTTCCAATAGTTAGTGAATAAAATCGGGACGCACGCGGAATTCCCTTCCGCGATTCAGAGCTGTACGCACGTGATGAAGTTTTTCGATGGTTGTTGCTTAAGCAGTATAGATGGGAATCCGACCCGGCATTTGACTGGCGTCAAACCTATTGGAAATAAAACCGCCAGCTGGTACTCCGCCCTTTTGCACAACGTCCAAACATCAAACGTTTACAAATACATCTCCAGAAATATAGACCGCAAATGTCGGTCAGTAAAAATTAAAGCGCAGGCCGATAGCAAAACTCTCGTTGCTGTCGTTGCTGGTGGCGATTTCGCCGTTGAGGCTGACGGCGCGGGAGAACCAATAATTCAAGCCCACACCGAAAATGGTCTCGCTTATTTCATCAATGGATTCATGGGTGACAAAGGCGCGTCCTTCAACGCCGGGGGAAAAGTATCCGCGCGCCCCAAAAGTCGCGCCAAAACCGGCGTCGGAGTCCGGGCCGTAATCGCGATTGATCATGGTGGCGAGAAAATAAATACCGGACTCGCGGCCGACATCCGCACGCAATCCCAGAGACAACGCAGTGGAGGTGGAGCCACAGCCTCTATTGCTGGTGAGATCTGAGTGCTGGCCGTGAAAAAAGGCGATTTCGTTAAGCGCGAAACTGCCTTCTATATAGATGCCGTCCTGATCACAACCGATATCCAGGTTCTGGCGCGCGTAACCGGCACCAAGGTAATTGTAATTCGGCCGGGCCGCATAACTGGGGGCAACAAAAACGAGCGCCAAAACGACAACAGCAAAACAGCGTGAAAGCATGGTGGTCCTCAACAAAATGGATCACCGCTCTTAACGGCGGTTTGGACGTATTGATCGGCGGGGGGCCCCGCCACTTTTAACAAGTTAACGATCGTTCAATTAGATCAGCTTGCGGCCTTTTTGCGCAGCGATACGCATACGCAGGGCGTTGAGCTTGATAAAGCCCTCAGCGTCCTTCTGGTTGTACGCGCCAGCATCGTCCTCAAAGGTTGCGATTTTTTCATCGAACAGACTGTCCGCAGAGCGGCGGCCGACGACAGTGACGCTGCCTTTGTAGAGCTTGACGCGCACATCGCCGTTCACAAACGCTTGTGATTCGTCGATGGCTTTTTGCAGCATCAAACGCTCGGGCGACCACCAGTAACCGTTGTAGATCATCGCGGCGTAGCGGGAAATGAAGGAATCCTTCAGATGAGCCACTTCGCGATCCAAAGTGATGGATTCAATGGCGCGGTGGGCTTTCAGCATGATGGTGCCGCCGGGAGTTTCGTAGCAGCCGCGAGATTTCATGCCGACGTAGCGGTTTTCCACCAGATCCAGACGGCCGATACCGTGGGCGCCGCCCAGTTTGTTCAGCGTGGCCAACACAGTAGCGGGAGACATTTCCTGGCCGTTGAGCGCGACAATGTCACCGTTGCGGTAGGTCAGTTCCAGATACTCGGCTTTATCCGGGGCCGCTTCTGGCGATACGGACCAGCGCCACATGTCTTCTTCCGCCTCGTTCCAGGGGTTCTCCAACAGGTTGCCTTCATAAGAGATGTGCAACAGATTGGCGTCCATGGAGTAAGGGGATTTCTTTTTGTTCTTGGCGAAATCGACCGGAATATTGTGGGTCTCGCAGTACGCCATCAATTTTTCACGGGAAGTCAGATCCCACTCACGCCAGGGTGCAATCACTTTGATGCCGGGCTTGAGCGCGTAGGCGCCGATTTCGAAACGGACTTGGTCGTTGCCTTTACCGGTGGCACCGTGGGAAATAGCATCGGCGCCAGTGAGATTGGCGATTTCCACCAGACGCTTGGCAATCAACGGCCGCGCAATGGAAGTGCCGAGGAGATATTCGCCTTCATAGATGGTGTTGGCGCGGAACATCGGGAAGACAAAATCGCGCACGAATTCTTCGCGCAGGTCTTCGATGTAGATTTCTTTCACCCCCAGCGCCTGAGCTTTGGCTCGCGCCGGTTCCAGTTCTTCACCCTGACCGATATCAGCGGTGAAGGTGACTACTTCGCATTTATAGGTGTCTTGTAACCAACGCACGATCACCGACGTATCGAGACCACCGGAATAAGCCAAAACGACCTTTTTAATGGAAGACATATGCTCTCCAAAAAACGTTCTTGAGAGGGGAGGAAGGGGTGGCTGTTCGCCTGGGCGCGCATTGTAGCGTCATAGTCGACGGATTAACAGCAAATTGCCCCATCATCAGGCATACTCGTCGCGTCCCTTTCAAAATAAAGAACCAAACGCGCGGCGAGCTATCCAACCGTCCATGTCGATCCGCATGCCTTCGTTAATATTCTCCCGCAACGCCCTGCAATTCTCGTGGCTTCTGCTGCTATTTCTGGCGGTTCCTGCGGCAGCCAATAACCGCGCAGACCACGGCACCAGCCCCTACCCCATCTGGTCAGAACTCAGTTATTTCGAGCGCGCCACCCTGGGCGATCTGCACCGGGCAAGGCAAGACGACCCCGAGGCGCTGCTTGCGCTTTATCTGCTGGCATCCGGGGTGCGCAGCTACAGCGAGTACGATCTGGTTAAAGACAAAGTGGACAAGTTCCGCCGCAAAATGCGCGAACAGATCGTCGATACCAAAAATGACTGGCTTGTCGGCCAGTTGCTCAACCGCGAGATGCACAACACCTTCTTTCTTAAAGAGAGCAAAGGCGGCGCGCCCAACGGTTACTCGACAGACCAATCGCGTTTGATGGGGATTTTCGAGAACGGCGAATTCAACTGCATAAGCTCCGCTCTGCTCTACGCCGTCCTGGTACGCCAGTTCGGCCTGCGCATTCAGGGGGTGATGCTGCCCTCCCACGCCTTTATCCAGCTCAATCTGCGCGATGGCCGCGAAATCGATGTGGAGACCACCAGCCCGCACGGCTACGACCAGGTCCACGATGAAGCTTTTTACGAGCGCAGCAACAACGATTGGTTTGCCAGTCGCAGCCTGCAGCCGGCCACTTATTCCGACTATTTAAATCGCGAGCGCGTCTCCGCCACCGAACTGGCGGCGCGTAACATGCTCAACCAACACACCATTTTTTCCCGCATGAACGAGGCCGACAGCGTGCGCCTGGCGGAAATCAGCGCCTTTATCGCACCCGGCATCAGCATGGCGCAGGAAAAGCGCCTGTATTTCTACAATCGCGAAATCCAAGCCCTGGTGGCGCAACAGGACTGGGCGACACTAAAGCGCTTGTTCGCCACCACCTATCAAACAGTCCTGGCGGACAGTCAGCGCCACCTGGAGGTCACCAGCCTGCAGAACTCCCTGCAGCTGTATCTCTCCGGCGCCATGCTGACCTACGCCCAACTCGGCGATATCGAGCAAACGTTAACGGTAATGGGCGAGCTGTTGAGTCGCGGCTTGGCGCGGGCCGAGGATCGCAAATCGGCGGAGAGCCGAGTAACCAATGCGGTCAGCGTGCTCATGTCGAAATTGGCGGAAAACAAACGCTTTGACGATGGCCTATTAGTGCTGGCGCTGGTGGAAGGCCATTTGAGCGACCCTAAAGCGTGGCCGGATATGGTGAATTGGTTTTATCTGCGCTGGGCGGAGCACCAATGGGAAAGCCAAAACTGGCGCGAAGTCGTGAGTATTCTGACGGAGTACCTCAGCCAACCCGCCATGAAAGATCCCGCTCACCCGCGAGAGATTATCGGTTCCGCCTACAACAACTGGGTATTGGAACTGGTGGAAGCGCGCGATATGGAGCAAGCGGAGATCGTTGCCGGCGAGTGCACGGCGAGCTTTTCTGCCGCCGTTTGCGAGCGCGCCCGCAAAGTCCTCGAACAAGGGCGCAAACGCAACAAGCGCTGATTAATCCCGCTTCAGCTCCAACTTCTCCAACCGTATGGTGACACGGCGGTTCTTCGCCCTGCCTTCTGGCGTCGCGTTTGAAGCAATTGGATAACGCTCACCGTGCCAGCGAGCGGTAATCGCATCTTGCGGCACCCCCTTATTGATTAGATAGCGGGTCACCTGCTCTGTCCGTTTTTCCGCCAGCTGCAGGTTTTCCTCGCGAGAACCGTAACTGTCGGTGTGACCATCGATAAAAAACTCCCGCACACTCGGATCCGCCTTTACGTAAGCGACGATATTGTCGAGCTTGTGCAGCTCCGACGCGGGGATATCGTCAAATTTACTTGAGCCGAAGTACACGGATGTACGTTTGATCTGGTCGAAATTGGCCGGCAGCAAGCCAGCGAGACAATCGCGGTAATGCTGGTAAGCATCGCGAAAGCCGATAGTGGTGATGGCGACCTGGGCGGGATTGTCGCCGCCGTACCAAGTGTCGCGAGTCACTACCAGTTCCAGACCATCATAGAGTTCGGCGAGCATGCGCTCGGTATCTTTGGTCTGCAATTCCAAGGCGCGGCGCGCCTGTTTGACTTCCACTGCAGCGAGTTCGATATGCAGCGGTTGCTCCGCCCACACGGGCGAACGCGCCACCAGAGCGGCTGGGCCCTGCTGCAAGCGGCGGATCTCACCCTGCAAGTAGAAACGGGAACCTTCGCCAGCGCGGGTTTCGAAAACAGCGTCACCGTAATGCGGTACCGAATGGACCATGCGGCAGGAGAATACGGAGGCTTTGGTCGTCCAGGCGCCATCTTCGAGAAAACTGCTGTACACAGTGGCCGAGCTGCTCGAACCCCACAGACTCAACACAGCCAACACTGTGACTAACCTCATAGACGTTCCACCAACGACGACGTAATAACGGGGCAGCGGCAAACGGCCGCAGCTCGTTGGTTATCGGCGGCTGGCGCCTGTGCTTTAGCAGGCAATTCCGGTAGCATGTGCTCCCCGGGCGCCGACCTGTCTGTTTTCCGATCAAGAACCATGACCCAAAGCATTACCATCACAGCTCCTGACGACTGGCACATTCACTTGCGCGACGGCAACGCCCTCGCCTACACCGTCAAAGACGCCGCCCGGCAATTCCGCCGCGCCATTGTTATGCCCAACCTGGTACCACCGGTACTGAACGCGGAACAGGCCCTGGCTTATAAAAGCCGGATTCAACAGCACGTACCGGGCGGGCTCGCCTTTGAACCGCTGATGGTTCTATACCTCACGGATAACACGACCCCCGCCGACATAGCGGCCGCGAAGGCCGCTGGTGTAGTGGCGTGCAAACTCTATCCTGCCGGCGCCACCACTAACTCCGCCTCCGGCGTTACGGACATCAACAAGATTCTGCCGACCCTGGACGCCATGGCCGAACTCGGCGTTCTGCTGTTGGTGCACGGCGAGGTGACCGATGCCGCGATCGATATCTTTGATCGCGAACAGGCGTTTATCGAGCGCATCCTCACGCCGCTCCACGCCCGTCTGCCGCAGCTGAAAATCGTGCTCGAGCACATCACCACCCGAGATGCCGCCAGCTTTGTGAGCGAGGCCGGCCCCAATGTGGCCGCGACCATCACGGCGCACCATCTGCTGTTCAACCGCAACCATATGCTGGTAGGCGGCATTCGCCCGCACTACTACTGCCTGCCGATCCTCAAACGCAACATCCATCAACAGGCGCTGATTCAAGCAGCCACCAGCGGCAACCCCAAGTTTTTCCTCGGTACCGATTCCGCACCCCATGCGCGCAGTAAAAAAGAAGCGCCCTGCGGCTGTGCCGGCGCCTATACCGCCTATGCTGCCCTGGAAATGTACGCCGAAGCCTTCGAGGCTGCGGGCGCCCTCGACAAGCTGGAAGGTTTCGCCAGCTTTTTCGGCCCCGATTTTTACGGTCTGCCACGCAATAGCGGTACCGTCACCCTGCGCAAGCAGGAATGGCGTGCGCCCGAGGCGCTGCCCTTTGGCGACGATACTTTGATCCCGCTGCGCGCAGGAGAAAGCCTGCACTGGCAATTGGATTCATCCTCACTGTGAACACTTAAGGAACCTCGTGACCTCCATCGAAATGAGTCCCCCTGACAAAGGCGCCTCCACCCCCTTCAGCGAGCGCTTCCGCGGCTTTATGCCCGTCATCATTGACGTGGAGACCGGGGGCTTTAATCCGCGTACGGATGCACTGCTCGAAATCGCCGCGGTGACGCTGGACATGGACGAGAACGGCGACCTGCAGCTCGACACCACTTACTCATTTCATCTGGACCCTTTCGAGGGCGCCAATATCGAGCAGTCGGCCCTGGACTTCACCGGTATCGATCTGGATAGCGAAACACGTATGGCGGTGCCGGAGAGCTTGGCGCTGGCAGATATGTTTCAGGCGATCCGCCGCAAGGTGAAGCAGTACGAATGCACGCGCGCCATCATGGTTGCCCATAACGCGCACTTTGACCTGAGCTTTGTCAACGCTGCCTCCGAGCGCTGCGACATCAAACGCAACCCGTTTCACCCCTTCTCTTGTTTTGATACCGCGACCCTGGCGGGATTGGCCTATGGCCACACAGTGCTGGCGCGGGCTTGTCAGCTCGCCAATATTGAATTTTCCAATCGCGAGGCCCACTGCGCCGCCTACGACGCGCAAAAAACCGCAGAACTCTTCTGTCGCATCGTCAACCGGTGGAAACATATGGGCGGCTGGCCGCTGGCTATCGCCGAGCCATAAACGCGTTATTTACTGCGGGAACGCCAGAAGGAAAAAATAATGGACGAAAAAAAGGCCGGTAAAACCGGCCTTTTTTTGTTTAACAGCGAAACTTAGAGCTTGTCAGCGTGCTGGCTCAGGTACGCAGCTACACCTTCAGGAGAAGCGGTCATACCTTTGTCACCTTCCTGCCAGCCAGCAGGGCATACTTCGCCGTGCTCCTGGTGGAACTTCAGCGCGTCAACCATACGCAGCATTTCGTCAACGTTGCGGCCGAGAGGCAGGTCGTTGACCACTTGGTGACGCACCAAGCCTTCTTCGTCGATCAGGAAAGAACCGCGGAAAGCAACACCGCCAGCGGATTCAACATCGTACGCTTTAGCGATTGCGTGAGTAATGTCAGCAACCAGGGGGTATTTCACAGCGCCGATACCACCTTCGTTGATAGGGGTGTTACGCCAGGCGTTGTGAGTGAAGTGAGAGTCGATGGAAACACCGATCACTTCTACGCCGCGCTTTTTGAACTCGTCATAGCGATGGTCAAACGCCAGCAGTTCGGAAGGACATACGAAGGTGAAGTCCAAGGGGTAGAAGAAAACCACAGCCTTTTTGCCCTTGGTCGCTTTGCTGAAGCTGAAATCGTCGACGATCTCACCATTGCCCAGAACGGCAGGTGCAGTGAAATCCGGAGCGGGTTTACCAACTAATACGCCCATTTTTTATCTCCCATGATAGGTGGATGGATGAGGATGTGCGGAATCAGCACTATTGCGTCGCCTGCGGATATTTCAAGGCTGTATGAAATATTCCCGCAAGCCAACTAAAAGAAACAATGAACATCGGCCTGTTGATAGGCCCCCGCAATACTACACCTCTCAGCGGAATCACCCGATTGTTTTTTTATATAAAAACTATTGTGTGGGCTTATGTTGCCCTTGGCCAAAGCTGTGCAAAATCTGTTCAACTTTTGACAAATCACTAATTGACAACCATTATCATTCACATTAACTTCCTCAACACAACACAACGTCACTCTGGTTTTTCCGCATGTACGTATGTCTCTGTAAAGGTGTCACTGACAGCCAAATCCGCTCTGCCGTGGAGAACGGCGCTTCCATCCGCGACATCCGCGATCAACTGGGGGTTATGACGGAATGCGGCAAATGCGCTTGCCTGACTAAAGACATCGTTCGCTCCAGCCGTAAGGAGTCAGGAGAGTCCGACCTATTCTGGGCTGTCGCTTAAGTCCTCTCCCGCCCTGGTTTGACAGGGCGCATATGGATCGCCACACTTCTCGGTTACGCCAAACAACCGGGGGTACAAAACATGAAGGGCGACGCCAAAGTCATTGAACACCTCAACAAAATCCTCGCTAACGAGTTAATCGCCATCAACCAGTATTTCCTGCACGCCCGTATGTACAAAAACTGGGGCCTTAAGGAATTAGCGGATCACGAATATCACGAATCCATTGACGAAATGAAACACGCCGATGCCCTGGTTGAGCGCATTCTGTTTCTCGATGGCATTCCCAATCTGCAGAACCTGGGCAAATTGCTGATCGGCGAGAACGTCCGCGAAATGCTGGAGTGCGACCTGACCCTTGAGCTCAAAGCCATTCCGGATTTGCGTGAAGCCATCGCCTACTGCGAAACCGTCAGAGACTACGGCTCCCGCGATATCCTTGAAAAAATTCTCGAGTCTGAGGAAGAACATGTGGACTGGCTCGAAACTCAGTTGAGCCTGATCGACAAAGTCACGTTGGAAAACTATCTGCAATCCAAAATGGGCAGCTGATCTCAAGGATCGACGGGCAGGCGGACTTCGAACACCACTTTGTCGCCATCTGGATGATTGAACGCCTGCACCCGCCCCTTGTGAAAATCGACAATAAGGCGCACCACGTACAGGCCGAGGCCGAGGTGGGGCCCCCGGCCCCTC
>Ga0182793_1001540_pt1 | contig 14098 bp, 10 predicted proteins | sample Passage237A_FD_130498 | JGI IMG/M metagenome (GOLD analysis project Ga0182793, IMG submission 130498) | Cellulose adapted compost microbial communities from Newby Island Compost Facility, Milpitas, CA, USA - Passage2 37A (version 2) (version 2) ... | reverse complement strand
TCCGCGCCAAGGTGATCGGGGAGGGGGCGAACCTCGGCGTGACGCAGCTGGCGCGTATCGAATACGCCCAGAACGGCGGCCGCATCAATACCGACTTCATCGACAACTCCGCCGGCGTGGATTGCTCCGACCACGAAGTCAACATCAAGATCCTGCTCAGCGATGTCATGACCCGCCGCAAGATGTCGCTGGTTCAGCGCAACAAGCTGCTGGGGCAGATGACGGAAGATGTGGCGGCGCTGGTGTTGCGCGACAACTATCAGCAAAGCCAGTCGCTGAGCCTGCAGGAACTGCTCGCGCGCGAGCATATCAACCTGCATGCCGAACTGGTGCGCGATCTTGAAAAAACGGGTCTGATCAAGCGTCAGCTGGAAGGCCTGCCGGACGAGGAAGGCTTCAAGCGTTTGATGCGCGACGGGCAAGGCCTGACGCGCCCCGAACTGTCGATCCTGACATCCTATGCCAAGATGACGCTGTACACGCAAATTCTGGCATCGGATATTCCCGATGTGCCGGAGATGGAAAAGTTCCTGTTCGACTATTTCCCGAAGGCTTTGCAGAAATACGATGTCGAGATCCGCGCGCACAAGCTGCGCCGCGAAATCATCGCCACGCAGATCGTCAACGAACTCGTCAACCGCATGGGGCCGGTCTTCGTCGCCTCCCGCATGGCCAAGACGGGAGAGAAGGCGGAGGAGGTCGTCAAGGCTTTCCTGATCGTTCTCGGTGCCTATGGGCTGCAGGATATCTGGAGTAAGATCGAGGCGCTGGACAACCGCGTCCCGGCCGGCGTCCAGCTTTCCGCGCTGCACGAGGTCTTCAAGGTCGTCAAACGCGCCGTGACGTGGTTCTTGCGCTTTGGCGGAGATAACCTCGATGTGGCGGCGGAGATCGACGCCTTCCGTCCCGGCATCGATACCTTGCGCAAATCCATTCGCAAGATGGTACCGGAGGATATCAGGGCCTCCATCGCGCTGACCGAAAGCAAGCTGACGGGCGCGGGCATGCCGGCCCCCATCGCGAATGACATCGCGGTGATCAAGCTGCTGTCCTCGGCCAGCGATATCGTCAACATCAGCCGCAAGTCGCAGGACGCCGTGGATGAAATCGCCCCCGCCTATTTCATGGTGGGCGAGGTTCTGGGACTCGACTGGCTGCGCAACCAGGTTTCCGGCATCGTGCCCGCCAATACGTGGCAGGCGCGTGTCATGGGCGGTTTGATGGATGATTTCTTTATCCATCAGGCGGCGGTAACGGCGGCCATTTTTGCCTCCGTCAGCCGGAAAACCGTTGTGGACCGCAAGGTCGTCAGCGCGTGGTTTGACAAACATGTGGAAATGGTCAGCAAGATCAACCAGCTGGTGGGCGAATTGCGCGACCAGCCCAAGGTGGAGCTGGAAATGCTGGTGCTGGTCAGCCAGCGCATCGGCCAGCTTGTGCATGTGGTCAACTAGGGGTATGATTTCCTGAAAATCCCGGCAAAGGGCGCGGCCGCGGGTCGCGCCCTTTCTTTTTCAAGGCATCTTTGGGGTTCAAGAACAATCAAGGCCGCAAAAGGCCGTTATGGAGGGCTTCTCATGAACATCGACAAAATCAGCAGCGGCCGCAACCCGCCCGATGAAATCAACGTCATCATCGAAATTCCGCAAGGCGGCCATCCCGTCAAATATGAAATCGACAAGGAATCGGGGGCGATGTTTGTGGATCGCTTCCTGCATACCTCCATGGTCTATCCCGCCAATTACGGTTTTATTCCGCATACCCTTTCGGGTGACGGCGATCCTTGCGATGTCCTGGTCATCGGCCAGTTGCCGGTGATTTCCGGCGCGGTCATCCGCTCCCGCCCCATCGGCATTTTGTGGATGGAGGACCAGAACGGCGCGGATGAAAAAATCATTGCCGTGCCAGTGGATGATTTGCACCCGTTTTATGCCAAGATCGTCTCCTATCAGGACCTGCCGGAAATTTTGTGCGAGCAGATCGCCCATTTCTTCCAGCATTACAAGGACCTTGAAAAAGGCAAATGGGTCAAGGACCTGAAATGGCAGGGCGTGGCAGAAGCCAAACAGGCCATTCTGGACGGTATCGCCCGTGCCAAAAACAAGGCTTAAGCGGCAAGCTTCGTCCGTTACCATTTTTGCTCCGGCAGGTCACGCGTATGGGCGGCGACCTGATTGCCCTCCGCATTAAACGCGATGCTGTCGAAACTGAGGCCCCGCGCGCGGGCAATGCCGCGGCCGTGGCTGTCGCCCGCCCGCGCGGGGTCGACGGTAATCCACGATTTCCAGTCAAAACCGGGGCCGGGATCGGTGATGACGACAAAAACGCCTTCGCTGCGCCGCGCGATCACGACTTCCGCATGTTTTTCGCGGTTTTGCGGCAGCGACTGGCGGCGGGCGATTTCCTTTTCCCAGCTGTCCAGCTCCAGCAGCCGCGTTTTCAGATCATGGCCGATTTCAAGGCAGCCGTGTTCGACCGCGTTCAGCAAAAGCTCGTAAAGCCCCGGCTCGATCCGCGCGGGGTCTTTGAACATGCCCGCGGCGAAATGCGCCAGCGTGCGCGCTTCCTCCACGGTGCGGATCTTGAATTTGCAGGTATCGACCAGCGCAAAGCCGCCGGATTGCAACGGCGCGCGCAAGGCGGTTTTTTGCATGTCGGCAGCGGTGGCTGTCGCGGTGGATGTCTGTGCGGTCATGGTTTCCCCCTCTGTGCGGTTATGGACTATCTCTCGGTAAAGGCGGTGGACAGGGTATTGCGGATCGGCTTCAGCAGGTAATCCAGCACCGTTTTCTCCCCCGTAATAATATCCGCCATGACGGTCATGCCGGGCATGACGGTATTGCGCGGGTCTTCTCCCACGTAATTGCGGGCGAGCTTCACGCGGCCCTGAAAATAACGTTCTCCGTTTTCGGCAGCGAAAGTGGCGGCGGAGATGAAATCCAGCTTGCCCTGCACGGCGCCGTAGCGCGAAAAATCAAAACTGCTGCATTTCACCTGCACATCCTGCCCCGTGCGCAGATGGCCGATATAGCGCGGCGGAATTTTGATGGAAACAATCAGCGGCCTGTCGGTGGGGATGATTTCCATCAGAACCTGCCCCGGCTGCACGACGCTGCCGATGGTATTGACGTTCAGCCCCTTGACGATGCCGCGCACGGGGGCGCGTATCTCCAGCCTGTCCACGCGGGCGCGCAGTTTTTCGATCATCTCCTTGTTCTGCGCGGCATTGGCAAGAATGCCGTCCAGCTGGCGGTTGGCTTCATCCAGCGTGCCGGCATCCAGTGAGGACAGGCGGTTTTCATACTCGGCAATGGCGCTTTGCGCCGTGGCGATCTGGCTGTTGATGCTGCGGATCTGGCCCTGCAACTGGTTATAGGCCTGTTCCGTTTCCAGCAGCTTGACCTGCGACATGACGCCTTGCCGGTGCATTTCCTGCCGCTTTTCATAGATGTCGCGGGTGATCGCAAAGTTTTGCTTGGCCGTTTGCAATTCGGCGCCCAGCGTGCCGATGGACTGCTTTTTTTGCCGGATTTGCTGCGTGATGATGGCGCGTTCTTTCTCCCGTGCGGCGGCCATACCGGCGTAGAAAGCCTCCTGATCCTTCAAAAGATCGGCACGCGCCGCAACCTCGGGCGGGAAGTTCGGCGGGCGGTTCTCGATAAAGGCGCGCAGGCGTTCTTCCTGCAAGGCAAGCGTCATGCCTTGTTCTTTCGCGCGGGCAAGGTCGCGCTCCACGCCCGCGCCGTCCAGCCGCAGGAGAATCTGGTCTTTTTCCACCGTATCGCCTTCCTGCACCAGAATTTCTTTGACCATGCCGCCTTCCAGATGCTGTACGACCTGTTGGAAGCCGGAGGGCACAACCTCGCCGGGCGTGCGGGCGATTTCGTGGATATTGGCAAAGGCGGCCCAGACGATAAAACCGAGCACCGAAAGGCTGACCACCGCCATTGTCGCACGGACAAGCCGCGGGCTGGCCGCTTCCTTCAGGCGGATGGACTGGGCAAGATAGCGCAATTGCTGTTCCTTTTTGTTCTTGTTCATGGTCAGGCCACCTCCTTCAGGCGTTCCAGCATGGCATCGCGCCTGCCCGCCACGGGTTTTTGTCCGCGGCGCAAATGCACGATGGTATCGGCCAGTCGCATCAGATCCGTGCGGTGCGCGACGACCAGCACCGTGCGCAGGTTGCGCGATTGTTCGATATAGGTTTTCAGATTTTGCCCCGCCGCGCTGTTCATGACGGTATTGGGCAATTCGTCCACCAGCAAAATCTGCGCGTTTTGCAAATAGGCGCGGGCCAGCGACAGCCGCGCTGCCAGCGAAGGTGTCAGGCGGAGCTGGTCCATCGGCCCGTGCAGGCGGTGTTGCGTTTCGGGCCAGATATCGGCAAGCTTCAGCGCGTTTTCAACATCCTGCATCGTGGCAAAGGGATTGCCGATGATGATGTTCTCCAAAAGCGTGCCGGGGAAGAAATCCGGTTTCTGCGGCACATAGGCGATCTGGCGGCGCAGCTCCATTGCCTCCATCTGGCGGATGTCGTACCCGTCGATGCGGATATTGCCGCTTTCGGGGCGGTAAAGCCCTTTGATGAGTTTCAGCAGGCTGCTTTTGCCCGTGCCGTTGCGCCCCGTGACGGCGGCAATTGTGCCGGGCTTCAATTGCAGGCTGAGGCCGTCCAGTACGGGCGCATCGCCGTCGTGATAACGCAAGGTGACGTTATCGACGGTCACTTCGCCGCGCAGGCCCGCCAAGGCGGCATGGGTGGTGGCGGTTTCCACTTCGGTTTCCATGTCCATCAGGTTATTGACCTGCTCGATGCTGTTGCGCAATTGCTCCAGCCGCGGAATCATGGTGCACAGGCTGTAAAAGGGCAGCAAAATGCGCCACACAAGGATCATGCAGGCCACCAGCGCGCCCGTGGTCATGCTGCCCTGCCAGATGAAATGCACGCCGATGCCGACGGTCAGCACCGCCGCCATGACGGTCAGGGCATGGGCCAGCGTTTCCGCCACGGTGCCGAGATACACAAGGCGGAAATTGAGCAAAATCTCCTTTCCGGAAAGGGTGGAGAATTTTTCCTCCCAGGCCTTGCCAAGTCCGTTCAGGCGGATGCCGCGCAGTTTTTCAAAGGTTTCGATCACAAATTGCTGACGGGCGGAACTGGCCTTGGCCGAAAGGCGGATAACGTTCTTGATCTTATGCCGCATCACGGCGAATAACAGCACATAGGCGCAGATCATGAGCAGCGGGACGAGGATGAGTTTCCCCGCAATCGCCGCCATGACGCCGATGGCAATCAGCACAAAGGGAATTTCAAGGAAGGAAAGGAAAACCGCGCTGCTGAAAAAATCGCGCACGGATTCAAAGGTGCGGATACGCGCCACCTGCGCGGCAACGGAGGCCGTTTCGATCAGGGCGGCAGGCAGGCCGATGAGATGGGCGAAAATCTTGCTGCCGACAAGGTTGTCCATCCGCGCCGTCATCCATGCCAGCCCTTCGGCGCGGATATCGCGCAAGGCCCATTCCGCCAGCAGCGCCAGCGAGACGCCAAGGGCAAGCGCGGGCAGGGCCGCCGTGGTGGCGGGTGAAATGACGCGGTCATAAACCATCATGATGAACAGCGGCGGCGCGAGCGCGAAAATATTCAGCGCAAGGCAGGTAACCAGAATCTGCCAGAACGTGCCGGAAAACCGTTTGACCAGCGCGGTAAACCAGCGCTGGCCGCTGCCCGTGCGCATGAAACGCGAAATTTCCTGCCGGTGCGGATCGAAAGGCACAAAAACCGTCGCATGCCCCGTGCGGCCCGCCGGTGCTGCGCGGCGGGACATGCGGCGGATGTCATGCGCCGCGCTGTCGTAATAGGTGATGTCGTCGGGCGTGGCGGAGAGCAGCACCAGCGGCGTATCGCTGCCCTGCGGCAGGAAGAGACAGGGGAAGAGGCGTTCCTCTACCTCGTTCATGCGCAGCGGCAGGGTGCGGCTGAAATAGCCGAGATTTGCCATGGCATTGACCAGCCCGACGTCATCCATATTTTTTCCCGCAGGCATGATTTCCAGCAAACGGCGGGTTTTGCAGTTCGGCTCCAGCGTCAAAATCAGCGTGGACAGGCAGGCAGCCCACGGCCCGCGACGGCTGCCCGTGCGCCAGTGGATTTTATCCATCATTTCCATCAGGAACTTGATCGACATGCGGGCGGCATCGGTGCCGGCGGGCGGTATTGTTTCCGGTACGGTTTGCGGCTGATCGGTCATGAAGCGGTCTTCCTGCTTTGGGTCACATGCGGTCTGCGGGTTTTGTGTCGGGGCAGATGCGGCGGTTGCAGGGCGGCCGTATCCGCCACCAGTTTGCCGTCCGCCAACAGATAGCGCCGTTTGGCCAGCGCCGTGAGATTCGCGTCATCCGTCACCAGCACAATGGCCGTATGGCGGCTGATCTGCGCCAGCAGGCCGAACACAAGGTTGTATCCGTCGCGATCCAGCGCGCGGTCGGATTCATCGAATAAAACGATTTTGGGATGTGCTGCCAGAACGCGCGTCATGGCAATGCGCTGGCGCAGGCCCGGCGGCACCTGATCCCCCCCTTGCGGTTGCAGAATGGTATCGAAGCCGGAGGGCAGCAGCGCCACCTCCCGGTCCACATGCAGGCGGCGGGCAATATCCAGCGCGGCGGCTTCGCTGATGGTGCCAAAGCGCGTCATGTTGTCGCGGATCGTGCCGTGGAAGATCGTGCCGTCCGTGGCGATATAGCCGATATGGCGGGAGAGTTCCTCCGGCGGATAGCTGCGGATATCCAGCCCGTCCACCAGAATGGTACCGCTGTCGGGCGGATAGAGCCCTGCCAGCATTTCCATCAGCATGGTTTTGCCGCTGCCGCTGGCGCCGCGAATGGCCACGCAATCGCCGGGTACCAGATCCAGCGAAATATCGCTGAAAATCCGGCGACAGGCGATGGATTGCACGCTGAGATATCCCGTCGGCGCGGGCAACGCGGCGGCAGACGCGGGGATTGCGGCCAGTTTGGGCATTTTGAAAATGCCCGCGATTTTGCGGCGCGCGATGGCGATTTCCTGATACCGCGCCCAGAGCGACAGGCCGCGCTGCGCGGGCTGCATCAAACGGCCGGACAGTTGCAAACTGGCGATCAGGGCGCCTGTCGTCACATGGCCAGATACGGCGGCCATGGCCCCCACGGTCATGACCGCCGCCATCATCAAATGCGAAATCATGGTGCCGAAATTGAACGCGGCGGTGGAAGCCTCGGCGGTGCGAAAACTCGCCTTGCCGGATTCCTCCTGCAAATGTTCGTAGCGGCGGGTGAAAAGGTTTTCCAGCGCGAAAGCCTTCAGGCTGTGGATGCCTTTCAGGCATTCGATCAGGAAATCATACCGTTTGTCGTCGCGGCGGTCACGATCCTCCATCGCGCGTTGCAGGCGCTTGCCCTGCCATGCGGAGACGGCGACAAAAACGGCCAGCAAAACCGCCGGCACCATCACCAGCGGCGGCGCGATATAGGCGATCAGCGCCAGAAAAACGGGAATGAAGGCAAGTTCCGTAAGCGTGACCAGCACATAACCGTTTTCAAATTCCTTGACCTTGCCGATGGCGGTCAGGCGGTGCAAAAATTCGGCCACGCCGCAGGGGGCGCTGCGCGATACATCGGCGGCCAGAATGCGCTGCATGGCCGCCTCGGAAAGTTTGTGTTCATAGACCGCGCCGCTCCAGCCCATCATCCAGGCACGGGCAAGGCGCAGCAGCGTCTCGCAGCACACCGCCAGACTGACAAGGGCGATCAGCACCGGCAACGTGCCCGATTCCGGATTGGGCAGGATGCGGTCATAGACTTGCAAGGTCATGATGGGCAGGGCGAGGGACAAAAGGTTGATGGCAACCGTGGCGCAGAACAGATGCCCCCTTTCGGTATGGTATCCTTTCGGGCGCAATCCGCTGCCGCGAAACAGGGCGCGCGGAGACTGTTTCGCCGTTTGTGCCGGTTTTTGTGATGTCATCCGAACAATCCTCCCCCCAGCAGGCCGTTGCCGAGGCCGGAGAGCAGGCCGCCCCCGTGATCGCTGCCGCCGCCCGTAAGCAGGCCGAGGCCTTCCGTCAGGTTGCCGACAGGCTCCAGCAGGTTCAGTCCGCCGCCGCCATCGCCGCCCAGCAGGCCAAGCCCTTCGGCAATGCCCGCAATGCCGCCCGCGCCGTCGGTATCCAGCAGCGGCCAGCTTATATCGCTGCCGTTATCGGCAACGCCGCCCAGTGCGATGCTGAGCAGATCTTCGGCGCTTTCCAACACGCTGTCGATCAGGCCCATCGCGCCTTCCGCCTGCGTATCCGCATCGGCGGCGGTGCCGAGAATATCTCCGGCCATGCCGAGCAAATCCTCCACCACCGGCGTTGCCAGCGGGATATCCGCTTCCTGCGTGCCATGGGTCAGATCAATGCCCAGCAGGGTCAGGTCGATATCCAGCCCGATGCCGCCGTTATCAAGGCCGAGATCTATGCCGATGTCGATATCGCCGACGATATTTTCCACCGCATCCAGCACGATATCGACTTGCGGCAGGCCGATGTCGTTGCCAAGGGCGATATCGGTATCGGCGGCATCACCATCCGCCGCGCCCGGGCCGGAAAGCCCGCCGAGCAAGTCATCGACAAGTCCGCCGCCGATGATGCCGTTTTCCACGGTATCGCCGAGCGCGCCGAGGCCTTCCTCCAACCCTGCCGTGATATGGCCGATGCCGTCTTGCAAGGTGTCGCCGATATTTTCGGCGATTTCCGCCACATCCTCCACCGTCTCGGCGATGCTGCCGAGCGCGCTGTCCAGCATATCTTCGGGCGCAGCTTCGGGGTCGAGCAGGGATTCCAGCACAGGGGAGACCGCCGGCACCTCCAGGCCCAGCACTTGCCCCTCCGTCAGGTCGATGCCCGCAACCACGGTATCCAGATCAATGCCCAGCACGCCATCGTTTTCCGTCAGGCCGAGGCCAAGGTCGATATCGCCGGTGATGGCCTCTATGGGGTCCAGCGAAATCTCGATCGGCGGCAGGCCGAGCGGCGTGGAAATGGCGATATCCACATCATCGGGCGATGTATCCTGCTGCCCGATCTGGGAGAGCACATCCTCCACGGCCTCTTGCAGGCCGCCGGCAACGCCTTCCACAACTTCGGTGACGGTTTCGAGCGCATCTTCCACAATTTCCCCCGCCGTGCCGACGGGATTATCGACCAGGTTTTCCAGCGTATCGGCAGAGGTGATGTTTTCAAGCAAATCCGCAACAGGATCCACCGCGCCGTTCACCACCGGCATGACGACAGGTACGTCAAGGTCGATATCCGCATGGACGAGAGGGATATCGGCCACAATCGTATCCACGCCGAGACTGATGCCGTCATCGCTATGGCCGATATCGACGATGATATCAATATCGCCGACGATATCTTCCACCACATCCAGATTGACGTCGATTTGCGGCAGGCCGAGATTGTTATGCACGGCAAGGTCCACATCGCCGTCATCCGCAGGCGGCTGGCCCAGCAGGCTGTCGATCAGGCTTTCGATCGTATCGCCGATGCCGTCCACAAGCGGTTGTACCGTTTCCGTTACGCCGCCCAGCACGGGGTCGGTGACATCCAGCACGGCATCCACCACGGGGTTGAGCAGCGGCACGTCGATATTCACTGTCGCATCCAGCACGGGCACATCCAGCAAAACGGTATCGATATCGACGGTCACGCCGTCATCACCGTGCGAAATATCCACGCCGATGTCGATATCGCCAACGATTTCCTCCAGCGGGTCGAGGTTGATATCGACTTCCGGCAGGTTCAAATCATTGGTGCCCAGCACGTCGATATCGTCTGCCGTATCTGCCGGATCATCCGGCGGATTGTCTGCGGGCGGGTTGTCGGTCGGCGGATTGTCCACCGGCGGGTTATCATCCGGCGGATTGTCATTGGGCGGGTTGTCGTCGGGCAGGTCATCGTTGGGCTGTGTATCCTGCTGCGGATAGGCGGGCGGAGGATCAATGTTCAGCGCGCTTTCCTGCGCAAGGCTTTGCACGCTGTTCAGGTTGCCGTGGACAAAATCATCGCCGCCGTGCGGAGCGAGGCTGTTGGCGGCGGCATCCTCCCCGTTCTGCGTGGCGGCGTTGTTTTTGCCGGAGAGCGTTTTTTCAAGATCCGCCGCATCGCCGAGCGCACGGCCTGCGTTCATGAGCGCGGCCAGCGCCGTCAGCGATTCCATTTCCGCCGGTGCAATGCCGTCAAAACCGCCCGCCACGCCTGCCGCTTCGGACTGGCGGCCTTGCAGCAACAGGTAATTGAGGTTGCCTGAACCGAACAGGCTTTCCGTGATGCCGTCCAGATCGTCGGCCATGTAATTGTCGGCATCCAGCACATGGGTGGAAACGGCGCTGTCGGGCAGGGCACTGCCAGTTTCAACAGCGGGAATGTCGTTGACCGGGGGCTGGGATGAATGCGCGCTTGCCATGTTCCACCTCTCTGACAGGTCGGTTGTATCTATTCCCATAGTACAACCCAAAGTTTAACGAGAGTTTAAAATTTATCTTTATTTTTCAATATCATACATCTGTGTGTGTGAAAAAGTATGGGGAACATATCGGCGGTTCCGGCGGCCTTGAGGAGGGGGATCGTCAGGGCTTGGCGCAAGGCCGGATCGGGGGCGATCAGGCGTGTGTGCCGCCGTATATGTTCCCCGCCGGGCAAGGGGTATGATTAAACCAGCATGCCCAAAGTCATAGCGGATGCGGCGGGCGGCGGCGCAAGCCTGTGCCGCCACACGGGCGCATGTGGAGAAAGATAGCGCACGTCTTTTTCACTGCGCGCCATGCAGCCCGTCATGTTGCGTACCTTGACGGCGGCGGCGTAATCGGACGGGGCGAAAACCGTATGCACCTCCACTGCCGCATCGTGGCGGATGGTGACGCTGTAATATCCTTTGCCGTTGTTCATGGTGATTCCCCTCATAAAAAATTCTTCGCTGTGCTTTGCATGTCGCGTGCCAGCGAAAGCCGTGCGGATTTTCAAATGCTTGCGCGGGCGGTGCGGGCCGCGTCTTGCAAAATGCAAAAGACCGGCGTGGCGCTCTGCAAGACTTTCTTAAGGCAAAATGCCATACAATCAGAAATTGTACGGAGGCAGCATGAGCGCAGTGGAAATTTTGATTGTCGAGGACAGCATGGCCCTTTCGGCCACCTATCAGGAATATTTGGGCAGGGCAGGCTATACGTCGCAAATGGCCGCGACGGCCGATTCCGCCTGCCGACAGCTGAAAAAACGCCGCTTCGATGCGGTGCTGATGGATTTGAACCTGCCTGACGGCGACGGCATTTCCCTGCTCGCGCGGCTGCGCAAGGAAGGGATGGATATACCGGTGGTTGTTATCACGGCGGATCCGTCCATCGAAACGGCGGTGCGCGCCATTCGCGCAGGGGCGCAGGATTTTATTTCCAAGCCTGTCACCGCCGCGCGGCTGAACCTGACGCTGCGCAACGTGCTGGAGCAACAGGCCTTGAAAAACATCGTCAACGGTTATCGCGCCATGGAGCGGGACAGGTTTTGCGATTTCATCGGCCGTTCACCCGCCATGCAGATCGTATACCGCATGTTGGAAAACGCAGCACAAAGCCGCGCGCCGGTGTTTATCACGGGTGCCAGCGGTACGGGCAAGGAGCTTGCCGCGCGCGCCATTCATCAGCTCAGTCCGCGCAAGGCGGAGGCTTTCGAGGCGCTCAATTGCGCTGCCGTGCCCGGCAATTTGCTGGAAAGCGAGATTTTCGGTCATGCGCGCGGTGCTTTTACAGGCGCGGTGGCGCGTTACGACGGCGCGGCGGCACGGGCGCATAAAGGCACGCTGTTTTTGGACGAATTGCCCGAAATGCCCGTGGAGATGCAATCCAAGTTGTTGCGCTTTACGCAAAGCGGCGTTTTCCGCCCGTTGGGCGCGGGGCAGGAACAGGCGGTGGATGTGCGTTTTGTCAGCGCCACCAACCGCGACCCCCTGCAAGCCATGGCAGAAGGGCAGTTGCGGGAGGATTTGTATTACCGCCTCAATGTTATTTCCATCCATTTGCCGCCGTTGTCGGCGCGGGGAGATGATGTTTTGCTGATCGCGCAAATCCTGCTCGCCCGCATGACGCAGGAAGAACGGAAGGATTTTGAAGGGCTGGACGAAGGCGCGGCGGCGTTTTTGTTGCAGCATGACTGGCCCGGCAATGTGCGCCAGTTGCAAAACACCCTGCGCCGCGCGGTGGTGATGCACAACGGCCCGCGGCTCACGCGCGGGATGCTGCAACAGGCCGCCGGTACGGTGCGGCAGGCATCGCAGGCGCCTGCCGCGTCGCAAACGGCACCCGCGCCTGCAGACATGCTGCCCGCCGCTGCGGCAAACATCCGTCCCTTGCGCGAGGTGGAGCGGGAGATTGTGGAGCGCGCGCTGGTGCTTTGCGGCGGCAATATTACGGAGGCGGCCAAACGTCTTGGCCTTAATGCCTCCACTTTGCACCGCAAGCTCAACAAATGGCGCGAAGCGGGATAGGGGCTCAGGAAAGACGCTCCACCGCCCGCGCGGCCAGATGGCAGGCATGGGCCATGTCCTGCAAGGGGGCCAGACAGGTTTTTTGCATGTCTTTTGTTGCGGCGGGGCGGCGCAGGCATTTCCGGCAGGTTTCCTCCAGCACGGCGGCGGTGCGTTCCACCTCCGGCGTTTTCAGCATATCGGCAAGGGCGCGCAGCGTGTGGGATTCGCGCAATATGCCTGCCGCATCGGCATGATCGTAATGCCGCAGGCAGGCTTCGGCGCGGGCGCGCAGTTCCGCCGCATAAACGGCCAGCAGCTTTTTGGGAATATCCTGCGGCTGTGCGGAGGGCATGACGGGCATGTGATTCTCCAGCCCGCAATCGGCAATCACGCGCGACAGCTTTTCGCGGTCCAGCGGTTTGACAAGGCAATCGCGCATGGCGGCGGAGAGCGCCCGCGTTTGCGTATCCGCATCCGCCCAGCCGCTGATGGCATATACGGGCGTATGCTGTTTATTGAGGCGGTAAATCTCCTGCGCGGCGGCGATGCCGTCCATCACCGGCATGTGGATATCCAGAAAAACAAGGTCATATCCGTTTTGCGCAAAAAGATCGATGGCTTCGCGCCCTGTTGCGACGACATCGGCGTGATGACCCATGCGTGTCACCGTGGTTTTGAACAGCAGGCGGTTCGTCGCGCTGTCATCGGCGATCAGGATGCGAAGCGGCATGGCACATCTCCTTCCGGTTTACGCGGCGGTAAGCATTTGCCGTTTAGAATAAAGGAATGGATACGGCGGCAAAAAACATTCTGGTCGTGGATGATGACCCGCAATTGCGTCTTGCGCTCTCGCATATTTTGCGCAGGCTGGGGCATCATGTCGATCAGGCGGAAAACGGACACCGGGCGCTGCAAAGCATCACGGCGCACCGCACGGGATATGACCTGGTGGTCATGGATATCATCATGCCAGACAAGGAAGGCATCGAAACCATTCTGGAGCTGCGCAAAATGCGCCCTCAGTTGAAAATCATCGCCATGTCGGGCGGCGGGCGGCTGTATGATTTCGATCCTTTGAAACTGGCGACGGATTGCGGGGCGAATTTCGTGATTGCGAAGCCTTTCGAACCTGCGGCCATGCGCCGCATGGTGGAAGCCTGTCTGAAAGCGTAAAAAAAATCCGTCAGGCCGCATGCGGCACCTCCGCCGGAAACAGCAATTCGAAAACCGTACCGCGGTAACGCGTCGTGGTCACGGTAATGGCGCCGCCTTGCGCGTGCACAATGCCTTGCAGGGCGGGCAGGCCAAGCCCCGTGCCGACGCCGACATCCTTGGTGGTGAAAAACGGGTCGAAAATCCGCTCCGCCGTTTCGCGCGTCATGCCTTCTCCATCGTCGCTGATGCGGACGCGGATGTAATGCCCGCTGTGCAAACGCCCGTTGATCAGGGTGACGGTCGATCCCGCATCTTCGCCGCCGGAGAGGATGATGCGGTCCGGCTCGCCATAGGGTACGTCGACGCAAAGATTGTCCAGCGTGATGTCGATGGTGCCCGTGCGCAGCCC
>Ga0182793_1001539_pt1 | contig 14112 bp, 10 predicted proteins | sample Passage237A_FD_130498 | JGI IMG/M metagenome (GOLD analysis project Ga0182793, IMG submission 130498) | Cellulose adapted compost microbial communities from Newby Island Compost Facility, Milpitas, CA, USA - Passage2 37A (version 2) (version 2) ... | reverse complement strand
TAACAGATGTCCAGATATCGGCTCTTGGGCATAGAGGTGTCCGCCGGACAAAATCAGAGAAATTAAGATCATGAATAGTCGATTCATTCGATGTGCTTCCTATGGATTTGGTGTGGCTTAATGGCTTGAATCAGAGGGGCTAGTTTACTTGTAAGTACTTTTATGTCCAAGTTATGAATCGTGGGTTACCTCTGGCAATGCGCGAGTCTATGCGTGGGAATGGGCTAGGTATAGAATTCGCCTTCATGCCCAGAAAAGGGAAGAAAAACCTGGAAAAGAGAGAATTATGATTGTTCCAAAATATTGGGCCGAGTCAAAAACAACCAAGAAGATTAACGGCCGTCAATTTACTATTAAGAGATTTGGCTGGTCGGATGTAAGTGCAGCGGATGCCAAGGAAAATGCCGATGCTCGATTAGATGAAGCGGTGAAAGAGCTTGATGCCCATGGAACCGTTCGCCGCATTGATCATAAGGTTCCTTATAATGGTGCGGAAGGTATCCCGATCCGCGAGGAAGTGATTGCCACTCATAGAGATGTCGTCATTACCCGGAATTCATATGGAGCGCTGTGTCTGAATACGCCAGATGTGCTATTTGCCGATATTGACCGCAACACAGAAACACCGCGTCTTATAAAAAACTTCTCCATTATTTTACTTTCTGTACTTGCGTTATTGGTGGGGCTGAGCGTGCAGTCTTGGGAATTGCTGCTGGGTGCTTTAGTAGTGGCCGTCATATGCAATCCCATCCTTGCGCATATGGTTAATAAAATTCTGATCGCTTTCGCTGGGGGACCAGAAAAAGCCACCATGAGAAAAATTGTTCAGATGTCGCAGAAAAATCCGGAATTGAACATTCGCTTGTATCGTACCCCATTGGGCTTCAGGGCACTGCTTATGAATGATCTATACGTGCCAAACAGCGATAACGCGTTGCGCATATTGAGAGCTCTTAATTCGGATCGAGTTTATATTCAAATGTGTAAAAACCAGAACTGCTTCCGCGCTAGGGTAAGCCCAAAGCCGTGGCGAATTGGTGTGGAAAGGCTGCGATCTGGGGTATGGCCAATAAGTCCGGAAAAACTGGCGTCCAGAGCTGAATGGACGAATAAATATGACAAAGCGTCCAGGGATTATGCGTCGTGCCATTTCGTGGCAAATTTGGGGAGTGACAAAGTCCATGAAAAAGCCGAATTTGTTCGCAAGTTGCATGATGATTTTTGTAAGGCTTGTCGCGATGATCTTAAAATCGCATAAGACCGGTTTATACACATTTACTTCCGCCTCCTTATTGTTGAGAATCTGCCAATGACTGGTCTTCCCCCTGGCGTGATCCAGCAGGCGCCACCTTTCCCTTTCAACAACAGATTCAGGTATGAGCCGTGGCTAATTACATTTATCTCCCCGTCAATAGCGATGAAATGTGTTCTCTGGCGCGCAAAGCCGCCGACCATTTAGATGTGCCTGTTACTAATATCCTGGCAAATAAAGTGACCGCTGGAATAGGTAAGGCGATGTATCGGTGGGTGAATAAGTGCCTTAGTGCAGTGAGGGCCGGGGATACGCTTTATGTGATGTTGCATGGAAGAGGCGATGCGGACAGCCTGACTGTGGCAGCAAATCGGTCAGTCGGAAAGAATAAGCAGTATGAGGATTATGATCGTGGTTTGCCTGTCTATAAGGGCGGCGAATCGAAGGCTTATACGCCGGAACAACTAGCTGCCACTATGAAAAAAGAGGGCTTATCAACGGCGGTTACTCGCATCTGTTTGTTGACTTGCGGCAGCGGTTTTGCAGGTTCATTGCCGGCGTGGGCGCAGCGCCTGAAGAATGCGCTGAGCACGCATTGTCCAAATCTCACAGTGACGGGATATTTGGGCGATGTGTCTATCAGTCCTGGACGTATCAAAATTCAGAATGGAGGCCAATTCTTCGATCTGGATGAAAGAGCGGTTAGTTTCTAAGAATAAGTTTTCTGTTGGCTCCAGATAGATTTCTAGCTAAAAATCGCAAGAGGTGTTTATGGAAGAAGCTCAGTTGGCGCTCCTGGTTGGCAGTGCCTTTATTGATCATTGGCAATATTTTTTAGCGGGATTTACAACGATTTTTGCGGGAGCCATAAGTTTGACCTGGCTTATGGCGAATTTAATCAATAATAAAAAAATAGAAATTTTGGAAATACGCCTTGCCAACCAACGTGACCATTTTGAGCAATATCAGGCTGTGGTTGAACAACGTATCCTAACGCTGCAGGAAGATGCGGAGAGGCTAAAGAACGCCTACCAAACAAAACGCCCGCGTCGTACGCGGTCGCCAGAAGTAAAAGAAAGTTCTCCGGCGGCCATTGCGGAGCCGGCAACTCCCGCCTTTTTACGTCGTGGCGGCCCTGAAGAAAACGCCATGCCGAAAACCCACAACACATCACCCATGCTCAGTTTCGTTGAGCGCACGGATGCTATTGCGGAAATAATCGACGGTGCTTTGCTAAAAATAGAGACGGATGAAGCTGGGGCACAACAGATTTAATGGTCTGAGTGCTCCGGCCTCTAATAAAACCTCAAAACCAACTCCAACTGCTTACGCGTTTCCTGCTCCATGTGACTGCCTAACGTTTCCGTGGTCTGAATTTCCGCCTGCGACGTGGCGGCGATTTCAGCGATGGTTTTGGTGTTGCGTTCAATATCCACGGCGGTAACGGATTGTTCTTCCGCTGCGGCAGCGATCTGGTGGGACATTTGATCAATTTGCGTCACCGTATTGGAAATGGCGGTAAGGGCGTGGTGGACGCGATTCATTTCGTTGACGCTGCTTTCGGCTGCGGCGAGGCAGTCGTCCATGCGGGCTCGAGTGTCTTCCGTGGCGCGGCTCAGGTCGGCAATAATGGCCTGGATATGTCCGGTGGATTCCTGCGTGCGTTGCGCTAGTGAGCGCACTTCATCAGCCACTACGGCGAAGCCGCGACCTTGTTCGCCCGCCCGCGCCGCTTCGATCGCTGCGTTTAGGGCCAGCAGATTGGTTTGCTCGGCGATGCCGCGAATCACACTAACCACCTGGGCGATTTGCGCGCTGTCATCGGTATGACGGGTGATCATGCCGTTGAGGGAAACCACTGTTTCCGCCAAGTTGTTGACGGCTTGGCGGGCTGTGCTCACCACCTTGTGGCCTTCGCTCACTTCTTCGGTGGCGACACTGGTGGAAACCGATGTCCGACTTGCCCCCGACGCCACTTCCTGCACCGCTATCGCCATTTGCTCCATGGCGTTGGCGACCTTGCTGGTTTCCTCTTGCTGTGTTGCGATGCCATCAAAAGTGCGACGAGTGAAGGTGTTCACTTCCTGGGCTTTTTCCTTTAGTAAGGTCGCAGACTCGCGGAAGCGTCCCAGGGCTGTGCGCAAGCGGCACTGGGTGGCCAGACGCGCCAGGGCAATATCGTGGATATCGCCGGTTCCGCCGGTGTAGACGTAGGTGGCGATGGGGTCGTGAATAACTTCATGGGCCGCTTTCACCGCGTTTTTTACTGGCAATGTTTGCAGTGCATGGGCCAGTAGGCTCATGGCCAGAGCGGGCAATGCCAGCAGCAGAATCACGCTGAGTGATGGACTGGACACGAGAAAGAGGAGGGCAGCGAGCAGCAACCAGCCGCACATCGCAACAATTGCGGTGTTGCCCCAGCGATTGCGCCAACTTTCGAGTGGTGGAATGGCGGATTTGTTGGCGTTCAATCGGCTGTAAACCTGGCTGGCGCGGGCAATCCACTCCGGTTCCGCCTTGACTCGGACGGATTCATAACCGCATATGGCGTCGCGCTCGCGCACCGGGGTGACGTAGGCGTGCACCCAATAGTGATCGCCGTTTTTGCAGCGGTTCTTCACTACACCCATCCAGGGCTGGCCGCTTTTCAGGCGCTGCCACATGGCCGCAAAAACCACGGGCGGCATATCCGGATGGCGAATGATATTGTGTGGCTGGTTTTCCAGTTCCTCCATGGAGAAGCCGGAAATTCGGCAAAAGGTGTCATTACAAAAGACAATATCGCCGCGCAAATTGGATGACGAAACGATTTCGTCGTTGTCCTGAAGAATAGATTCCCGGTTGGTAACGGGCTTGTTTACACGCATAAATTAAGTCGCCTTATAGCTGGCAGCGTCCAAGCTTCTGTTCCGGTTGCTGAAAGCGTAGGCGAAGATTGCGCAATCACCAATTCTTGGTGCGCCGCAACATGCGTTTCAGATGGATGGGCAAAATTGCCGCTCTAATTCATTTGACAAGCTAATGTTTTATGCTGGCATAGCAGCAATATAGCGCGGTGGCCCGGTTGCAGATATCAGGATAAGGGCGGCGCAGAAAATAATGGCGGGTTTTGTTCCTTCAGCCGCGTCGAAGCGCAACCGCCACCATTTTTAACGATTTTTTGACGCTAGGTAAAAAGATGACTCTGGTAGAGACGCGTTATAGTCCGAGTTGGGACAAGTTGCTCAACCCTAACCGCCTTGGAAGACGAAGCCCCAAAAGTGAGTTGGGGCGATCACCGTTTAATTCGGACCACGACAAGATTATTTTCTCCGGCGCGTTTCGTCGTCTGGCGCAGAAAACTCAGGTGCATCCTCACGCGAAAAACGATCATATTCACAATCGTCTGACGCACAGTCTGGAAGTCGCCTGTGTTGGTCGCAGCCTCGGCGTTAACGTAGGCTACCTGTTGATGGAGCAGGGGAGTTTGCCGGATGGGGTTTCGCCCACGGACATTGGCGATATAGTGCAGGCCTCCTGCTTGGCTCACGACATCGGCAACCCGCCGTTTGGTCATACAGGTGAAGAGGCAATCCGCTATTGGTTTCAAAATGACGGGGCCAAATATCTGGAAGGACTCGCCCCCGCGCAGCAGGCCGACCTTATGCAATTCGAAGGTAACGCTCAGGGTTTGCGAGTACTGACAACCTCGGAATATTACCCCCATGAAGGTGGCATGCGGCTGACCTATGCGACACTCGCATCGTTTATTAAATATCCCTGGACGTCGGTAACTCCCGAAGCAAGCCTTCGCCCCAAGAAAAATAAATACGGCGTTTTCCAAAGTGAGCTGAGTATTTTTAACGAAATCGCGGATGAGGTGGGTTTAACGCCGTGTGCACAAGGCGGTTGGTATAACCGTCACCCGCTGGTCTACTTGATGGAGGCGGCGGACGATTTTTGTTATGGCTTGATCGATTTGGAAGATGGGCTGCAAATGGGAATTCTGAATTGGGAGCAAATCTACGCGATTCTCGAACCTGTCATCGATTTAAAAGACCGCGCAACATTCGAAAAATATCTGGGCGATGCCCCCGACGGAAGAAGACCATCCATTATTCGCGGAAAAATTATTGAGAAGTGCGTGGAATCCGCTGCATCTGCGTTTCGCAAATATGAAAAAGAAATTATCAGCGGTCGCCACGTGGATCTTATCTCCCTTTGCGATCCGGAAATCAAAACCTACGTAGCACAAGCCAAAGAGCTGGCAAAAAAACAGATATTCAACCACCGCCGTAAAATTGAACTGGAACTGGGTGCCTACAACTGCATTGCCTCGCTGCTGAATTCCCTGTGCGACTCCGTTTATGAAATTGTCGATAAAAACAATCAGTCCATCAGCTTTAGAGCCCAAAGAGTGGCGGCGCTGATTGGCGAAAAGAACTTATACTCTAATAACCCGAGTGGCAACGAAGCTGACAAAAAATACTTTGCCTTGATGAAGGTGATCGATTTTGTTAGTGGTATGACAGACCGGTATGCCTCGTATCTGGCGAAGCAGTTGAGTGGGACGGCAACCTAGGTAAGAATGCTGAAGTAGCACTGATAGATTACGCGGCGGATGGAAATGCCTTTTGCCATTGCTTGGCCAATATCAAAAACGTCTGCGTTTGATCGAAGCCCACCGCTTGATGTTGTTCCAGGGGCTCAGCGCCAGCACTGCCGCATATGAAGTGGGTTATGAAAGCGTGTCGCAATTCAATCGGGATTACCGCCGCATGTTAAAATAATTAATAGTATTTATGACCAATTCGTCACGATTTTGAATGCGCGCGCTTGTTCCCTATCCCTTCCCATGGTTTATTTGCCACCGGCTTGGCGGTTCCGCGATGGAGCTACCTTGGATACTTAACCTTGCGAGGGAGACCTGACTGCCCAATAAATAATTCGCTGCTTTTAAATCTACGACATGATGGCTTTTGCATGGCCCGTTAATTAATTTTCGGCTGCACTCATTTGCCTCGTGCAACGCCCACTACGCATTTTTGTTGCGCGCTGTTTCCTTGCATCGCCTTTATGTGCGAATTTTAAAATCAGTTTTTTTGCTGTTCTCTCTTTGCTGTGAATTTTCGTTTCGTCACATCTGCCTTCTCGAAGGCTGCCCGTTTATTTTCAAAAAGTCTCCGTCTATTTTTCTCAACGCTTATTAGGATTGTGCTGATTCGTATCTGGCGATGATTTTTTGTTGCCCCAAAAAATGCACGCGGAATCGCGATGTTCACGATTTCCGCATTCAAAAATAAGAATAATCAATTCAAAAAAATGGAATTTCTACTAATTCACCTCCTTGTTGTTTCTCCTGGTTTTGCATCATCGGTATTGTCTTCTCTTGGTAGGGCGGGCCGAGTAGCACTGATATGAAGAATGTGAGCTTGGTCGCGACAAAGGTCGAAGTCGGTAGCGTGGTGGCATGCACTCTGTGTTTGCAGTGGTGATTCGGCCGACTCAAAACCGGCAGTACTCAAATTGAGCCGACAGCGCGAGGGATGTACAGCTTTTGAGGTGTGCATATTTTCGCCAAAAAAATAACCCGATCTGACCGGAGAGAATCAGATGATCAATCGTTTTAGAGGGCGACTGCCGGGCTGGCTTTTGCTTGGGACCATAACGCTCGTTTTGGGTGCGTGTGGTGGTGAAGAAGATAGCGGGGGCTCGTCCAGCTCAGGCTCTGTCTCCAGTTCATCGGGCGGTGGCGTATTTGTGCCGCCGGAGCAGCCGGCGGACGAACCCGTATTGGTGATGGCGTTAAATGCCGGCGGTGCTGCGGCGCAGCTCGACGGTATTCAGTATCAGGCGGATGCCAATTTTACCGGCGGGCAGACTTACTCCCGCAGCAGCGTCGCCATTACGGGGGCCAGCGAGCCAACGGTTTACCTCACCGAGCGCTACGGCGAAGCGGCCTATTCCATTCCCGTCTCCAACGGCAACTATACGGTCATTTTAAATTTTGCTGAGACCTATCACAGCGCTGCGGGGCAGCGTGTGTTTAACGTGCTTATCGAAGGGCAGAAGCGGTTAAACAATCTCGATATCTTCAAAACCGTGGGAGCCAACGCCGCGCTGGCCGAGCGCATCACTGACATCAATGTTGCCGACGGCAAATTGGATATCCGCTTTGAAGCGGTTACGGAAAATCCCAAAGTGTCCGGCATTGTGGTGTATCAGCAGAGCGCGGTGTTAAGCGATGCGGCCAGAGGCCAGCAAATTTTTGAGGCGCAGTGCACCAGTTGTCACGCCGCTACATCACGGCCCCTGGGCACTAAGGCGGATGAATCCGGCCACGACATGCAGAGCTTGATCGCCGCCACCAGCACCATGCCGCCCGCCGGTCTCGAATCCATATTCGGCACCTGTGATGCGGAATGCGCCTATTACACCGCGCACTATATCGCCAGCGTTAACCCGTTCTTCGGGCGTCCCAAACCCGGTGCAGAGCCTGAAATGGCGACGAAGTCGATCGATGCCGCGCCGCCTTTGATGGATCGGTTGAGCAAAGATGAGTACAACAACACGATTCGCGACTTGTTCGGCATTACCTCCAATCCCGCGAATGATTTCCCGCAGGATCAGTCCGGCACCTTCGCCAACGATAACGGCGCCCTGTCCGTTTCCAATATTCACGTGGAAATGTTCGATAAAGCCGCGCAAAAAATTGCAGCCGAGGTGGTGAACGCGGCAGCCAACGGCAACCGCAGCGCGATCCACTGCGATCTCACCAATGCAAATTGCGCGCAGACAGTAATTACCCAGTTGGGCCTGAAAGTGTGGCGCCGGCCGCTATCCAATGAAGAGAGTGCGTCGTTGAAATCTCTCTATGACGAAGTGCAGTCAGTAACCAACGATCGCAGAACATCTATGTCGGCGCTGATTCGCGCCATGCTGTTATCGCCCAATTTTATATTCCGCCCCGAATTCGACCGGGATGTGAATTCCAGACAGGCACAGCCGCTGACGGCTTATGAATTGGCGTCGCGTCTGTCGTATTTCCTGTGGAGCAGCACGCCGGACGATCAACTGTTGGCGAAAGCGGCGGATGGCTCTTTGACTAATGACGCCACGCTGCGAGCGGAAGTGCGCCGCATGTTGGCCGATCCGAAATCGGACACTCTGCTGGATAATTTTGTGTGGACCTGGTTGGGCTATGCGGATTACGGCAAGCATGAAGTCGATAAAAATCAGTTCCCGCAATATACCGACACCATCGCTCAGGCATTTTTAAGTGAGACCAGAGCCTTTTTGCGGCACATCCTGAAAGAAAATCGCCCGATTTCCGAAATCATAAATGCCGACTACACCTTCCTGAATCAGCCGCTGGCGAATTTCTACGGCGTCCAGGGTGTTTTTGGTAGTCAAATGCAGCTGTACAAATGGCCCGCGGGTTCCAAACGCGCTGGTTTATTAGGACATGGTTCATCGCTGACTGCGCATTCGCATCCCAATAAAACCTCGCCGGTAAAACGCGGTACCTGGGTGATGGATAAATTGATGTGTGATCGTCCGCCAGAGCCACCCGGCGATGTGATTTCGCAATTTCCGGATTTGCCGGAAGGCTTGAATCCTCGCGCGGAGTCTGAGTTGCACAAAGAGTCTTCAGGAATTTGCGCATCGTGCCACGCCTATGTCGATCCGATTGGTTACGGCATGGAAAATTTCAGCCCGATTGGTCAATGGCGCGATGAATATCCCAATGGAGATTATGTTGACGCCTCGAGTGTGCTGCCCTCCGGCGAGAGTTTTTCCAGCTTGGTGGAGTTAGCGCAAATATTGGCTGCCAAGCATGAGGTGACACTGTGCTCGATCAGCTATGCCATGACTTACGCTACAGGCCGACGGTTCAACACCTTATATGAACGCGGTCAGCCTTCGGATTATGCCGCTGTTTATGATGTTTATCTGAAAACAAAAGAGAGTGCGCACAGCATTACGGATGTTTTCACTGAAATTGTTATGAACCCGGCGTTCCGCATGCGCCGCGGCGCAGACTCGCAATAGGAGCAAGCTAATGAGCCAGATTGAATTAAGAAGAAATAAAGCCCCTAAGCTTGGTCGTCGTTCATTCCTCGCCGGCGCGGGTGTGTGCCTGTCACTCCCTTTATTAGAGGCGATGTTACCCGGTGGCAAAACTGCCTTTGCGCAAAGCGCGACGCCGGGGCGTATGCTGATATTTTTCACCGGCAACGGCTGCCATATGCAAACGTTTACACCGGGCTCTGTCGGAGATTTCAGTGAGAGTTTTCGCGGCGCCACATCGCTGAATCCGCTGCGGGATATATGGGCGGATGTCACCACCATCAAAGGTCTGCACAACGATCCTATGCGCGGCCAAACCGGCGACCACGGCAAAGGCAGCGGCGCCTTTATGACCTGCGCAGCGGTGGAAAAAAATCGCATCAGCTCGCACACCACTATGGATGTAATTGCCGCCCGGGAAATTGCGAATCAAACGAAATTTGCCAATTTGCATCTCGGTTTGGAGCAGGTGGGTTCAGGTTTTCCGGATAACGGTTACTCCGCCGCTTATATGGGCAATATTTCCTGGGAAAATGCCTCCACTCCAGTACCCAAAGAAATTGATCCGCAGCGGTTGTTCAACCGAATTTTCGGTGGCGATTTGCCAACCACCCAACCGGGCACGGGTACCAATACCCTGGTTGCGGTCAATAAATCGATTATTGATGTGGTTCTAGCGGATGTTAATCGCCTACACGGCAAACTCGGTGTTACCGACCGGGAAAAGCTGCAAGGCTATCTGGATGGTGTGCGCGAGCTCGAAAAGAAAATTGGCGATCCCGGTCAGGCGCCAGTCTCCAGCGCTTGTACCAAACCCAATATCGGCGCCAACGGCAATTTTGTGAGAAATAGCCGCTTGATGAACGACCTGATGGTGATGGCGTTTACCTGCGATTTAACTCGGGTTATCAGCTACGCCTTTTCCAATGGTATGTCCGGCAGGGTTTACAGCAACTTGGGTATCGGTGGCGGCCATCACAATATTTCCCACCACGGCGGTCGCGAGTCTAATTACGTTGAGCTCAGGGCCATCGATAAATACCACATGGAAGAGTTTGCCGACTTGTGTAAAAAGCTGAAGGCGCAAGTGGATGTGCAAGGGCAATCACTGCTGGATAGTTGCATGGTGCTTTATTCGAGCGAAATTGCCGACGGTAATACCCACAGCCATTACGATCTTCCGGTTGTGCTCGTCGGTAAAGGCAACGGCAAAATCCGCCCTGGTCGCCACATCAATAGCAACAGCGGAAAAATGGCGGATCTGTTTGTCGCCATGATGCAGCACGTCGGTGCCAACGTGACTTCGTTCGGCAACAGCACTGGGCCGCTGAATCTTACGTAAAGCAACAAAGGAGGGCAGTTTTGACTGCCCTTTTTTTGTAATCAAATTTGGTCCGTTATTTTGGGTTTTAGCGAAGGTGCAAGCCGAATTTAACGGTGCTGAAAATTCTAAAAGCTGGAGAAAATAATGAGCGGTAATATCGGATTTGGCATCCATAAATATAAAAACGGTGCAGCATTGGCAGCTCTTACCTTTGTGCTTGCGTCTTGTGGCGGATCACAGACCCCAAACTCATCTAGCTCCAGTTCTTCTTCCAGTAGCTCAAGTTCATCCAGTAGCAGCTCCAGTTCCTCTTCGAGTTCGTCCAGTTCAAGCTCCGGAACTGTAAACAGAGGCGAAGTGGTCATCGCCATTAATTCCGGCGGTGCCGCGACGACTTACGAGGGGGTGGAATTCAAAGCGGATCAATATTCCACTGGCGGTACTGCTCACAGCACGCAGGACAATATTGCCGGCACGACGGAAGATGCCGTTTTTCAAAGCGAGCGTTACGGTACTTTTTCCTATCAAATTCCCGTTACGCCAGGCTCGTATTCGGTGGATCTTTTGTTTGCGGAAATTTACGAAAATACAGCGGGTGCGCGCTCATTTAATGTGAAAGTTGAAAATCAAACCGTTATTCGTGAGCTGGATTTATTTTCGGTGGCCGGGCACGACGGAGCCTACTCACATCAGACCGATAGTGTAACGGTGAGCGACGGCTCTTTGGATATCAGCATTGAATCCATTACCGGCAACGGCAAAATTTCCGGGCTGGTAGTGTATTCCCCTGATGGCAAACTGAATCCGCCCCCGGCGGGCACTGGTGGGGTTTTGCCGGTGGTGCCCAGTACCGGCTGCGGCAAAGCGCGTCCTGCTAATCTGGGCACTGCTAGCAGTCCGCTGGCGATTACGCAATACAACGATTATTACGTGAAGCTGCCGAATAATTACGACCCCAATACGCCATACCGATTGACGTTTGTATTCCACCACAGCTCCAGTGATACCGTCGGCATTATCAGCTGGGGTGAGCGCAGCTCCGGCCTGGAGCGTCAGGGCGCATTAGAAACCTCCATTATGGTTTATCCGCGTGCGCGGCAGACCAGCGGTTCCGGTTGGCGCGGTTGGGATGAGCCGATGTTTGAGCCGCTCTACAACAAAGTCACTTCTGAACTTTGTGTCGATAAAAGCCGAGTGTTTGCCTTGGGTTACAGCAGTGGCGGTGACTACACCAGCTTGATCGGCTGTGAACATGGCGACAAATTAACGGCGATTGTCCCCGTTGCCACGAAAGACGTTTCTGGCTTCCCATTAAACGTCAATCAGCGCAATTGTAAGGATAAGGTTGCCGCTATCGTTATTCACGGCGCTAAAGACTCTGCTGTTGGTCCGCAAGGCGGTCCGGCGACGACCAATTTTTATCGCACGCTGAATAAATGCAGTGCGGATTCAGACCCGGTGCAAGGCTACACCGATGCACTGAGCAATTGTGTGAAATATCGCGGTTGCCAGGCGGGCGGAGAAGTCTTTTTCTGCAATCACAATAATCCGGAGTACAGCAATACTTACCACGGCTATCCGCCTTTTACCGCGAAAATGGCTTGGGATTATTTCAAAACTTTTTAATAAGTACTGAGCCGGAACCACTATGAAGACCGCAACCGTGACTAGGACAGTCTTTTGGGTTTTATCAAAAACCTTAATAACGCTAATGATTTTGGCGGGCCTGTTAAATGTCGCGGCTTGCGGTGGTTCGGCAGGTAAAGAGACATCGAGCGGTTCAAGCGGCAGCTCTAGTACTTCCAGTAGTAGTTCCAGCAGCTCTAGTAGTTCATCCAGCAGTTCGAGCAGCAGTTCCAGTGGAACAGGTGATATGTCCGGCGGCGCTGCTTATCGCATGGCAAATGGCATTGTCGGAGGACAGCTATACGCCGAGTTTTGGGCGGCCGATACAGGCTTTGCCATCAATAATTCCAATCTCGATAATCAGCAACAGCTGAATAATATTATCGCCAAGGGCGATTTTTTCCGCTGTGTGCAGTGTCATGGATGGGATCGTCTTGGAAGGAACGGCGGTTACAGCAATCGAGCGCCAACGCCTGTGCGACCGAGAGTGGCAGATGTGGATTTGGCAAAAATCAGCGAAACCATCAGTCCACAGGAATTATTTGATCGCATAAAAAATCCTGCTGTTTCTCGTTCGATAAATGAAAATATCGACAGTTACGACCCCAATAATAATTATGTTCTCGGCGATAAAATGCCCAATTATTCCGAGATTCTGACCGACGCTCAGATTTGGGATATCGTTAAATTTCTCAAAGAGGAAGCGTTTGATACCTCGGCGTTGTATGACATTGTGTTATTGGGCAGCCAATATCCACGTTCGCGCGGCTTTAGTAATTTGGGGAACGATGGCAGCGCTGTAGCCGGCGAGCGTCTATTTTCCGAAAAATGTTCCAGCTGTCACGGCGCGGATGGGACAGCGTTGTTGCTTGATGATGGTTTTTATACGGTGGGCAATTACATTCGTTCCAAGCCTTACGAGGCTCAACACATCATTAAATTCGGTCCTCTCGGCAGCATTATGGGGCCGGTATTAAAAGATGCTTCGCTGAGCGATATGCAGGATCTTTTTGCGGCGATGCGTAACACGGATAAATACCCCAATACCAAATCGGACCCAGTGCCGGAACCCGAACCGATTGATGGCGCCATGGCTTTTTTACGGCATTGCAGCGGCTGCCATTCAGGCGGTGGCGAGGGGCCGGCCCGGCCTCGTTATGGCGATGTGACGGGGGCGAGCGCGAGCCTGATCAGCGCCATGATTCAAGCTGAACCCAATATGCGCCACCTGAAACCTGATGATCCCGCTCAGGGAATATCCCTGGAGGTAGTGGCGGCGATCGCGACGTTTTTAAATCGTTAAATCACCTTGCCGAAAATGCGGCGGTAAGCCTGTTATTTATTGTTATCTTTGCGGGGCAATAGATCTTTCCAAGGCAATATGAACCGCATCACGGAAAAACTGAGCGCTATGCCCGTCTGTTGATTTAACCCGGTGTAATAACATGTTTAAATGCGGAGCACCGGGGTGTTGCTCCGGTTTTGTGAAAAACGAAAAATATAAGAACTGCATACCGCAGCAATAGAGCATCTGGCAGGGCGCACCTTAATCATCCAATCCACTTGGAGCTCGAGCCATGAAAAAAATGAATTTATCTCCCACTATTCTCGGGCCGACCCTGTTGGCAGCTATGGTTGCGCTTGTTGGGTGCGGCGGCAATGACGGCCAGCCGTCGAGCAGCTCGTCCTCGTCCAGTAGTTCCAGCAGTTCAAGCTCAAGCAATTCCTCGTCATCAAGCAGCTCGTCGTCCTCATCAAGTTCGTCTTCGAGCAGCTCATCTTCCAGTTCCAGCTCTGGGACCATTCCCAGCACCGCGCAGTTGGTCTACGCCATCAACGCAGGTGGGCAGGCTGTGACCAT
>Ga0182793_1001536_pt1 | contig 14122 bp, 11 predicted proteins | sample Passage237A_FD_130498 | JGI IMG/M metagenome (GOLD analysis project Ga0182793, IMG submission 130498) | Cellulose adapted compost microbial communities from Newby Island Compost Facility, Milpitas, CA, USA - Passage2 37A (version 2) (version 2) ... | reverse complement strand
TTTCGTCCGCGCCTCGGAGAGTGAGTGCTTCGCGCTTACTTGATCTGCGCGCGGTCGTAGCCCTCGGTCGGCATCGGGTAGCGTTTGCCGGCGACTTCGACCTGCAGGTTCTTGCCCGCCGAGTAGGTGATGTAGATCGGACCGGGTTTCGGCACGGGCTGCACCTGGCCGCGGGTGAGCGTCGTATCCGGAAGGAGGATACGACCGTCGGCCACGGCGACGACCTTCACGCGCACGGTGTCGAGCGCGACGAGGTTGATCGTCGGTTCGGTGGCGGATTGGACGAGCGACGAAGGCGCGGTGGTTTTCGTGGCTGCAGTTTCGGACGAGGAGCCGCTGAAGATCGCCTTGGCGCCCCAAAGCACGATGAGGACGAGCGCGGCGACACCGATCCATTTGCCGGCTTTGAAGACGAGGGCGGGGTCGATGCCGAGACCGCCGAGACCCGCGCCGGGGCCGCGGGAAACTTGCGGAGATTTGCGCGCGGGCTGGGCGGACGACGGAGCGGGCGCTTCGGCCTGAGGGGCGTCGTTGCGTTCTTCCGCCGAGGCGATCGAGAGATCCATGCGTCCGTAAACTTCGCGGCTGGGCTGGCGCACGCGGCCTTCGCCGCGGCCGAGGGCGGCGTAGTCGTTGAGCAGACGGTCGGACGGGATCTTCAGGAAGTTTGCATACGAGCGCAGGAAGCCGCGCACGTAGAGATCGGTCAGGTTGATATCGAACTGGTTGTTCTCGAACTTCTGCAGGTAGTCGCCGCGGATCTTGGTCGCTTCCGCGGCCTCGCGGATGGAGATGCCTTTCTTTTTGCGAGCTTCCTCGAGGCGTTCGCCGATGGTCTGCATGGAGTTCAGTTAGAGTTTGGGTGGAGGTTAGTCACCACGAAACACACGAAATCAACGAATAGAAGTCCGTGCGGCGGGGGATTTTTGGGGTTCTTGGCTGCGGGTGTTTTCCGTCAAAGGGAGTCGAGGTCGACGAGGATCTCGCGCGGGCTGGAGCCGTTTTCCGGGCCGACGATGCCTTTGTCTTCCATGAGATCCATGATGCGCGCGGCGCGATTGTAGCCGATGCGCAGGCGGCGCTGGATCATCGAGGTGGACGCGCGCTTGGTGGAGCGGAGCACGTCGAGCGCTTGTTTGTAGAGATCCTCGTCGTCGCCGAGATCGCTGTCGTCGCCACCATCGCCATCCTCGTCTTCCGAGGCGGCGCGGTCGATCTGTTGCTGCACGGCGGCGGCGTAAACGGGCGGGCCGTTTTTCTTCAGGAACTCGACGACTTCGTGAACTTCCTCGTCGGAAACGAAAGCGCCTTGCGCGCGCACGAGGCGCGAGCTGCCGGGAGGCGAGAAGAGCATGTCGCCGCGACCGATGAGCGTGTCGGCGCCCTTCGTGTCGAGAATCGTGCGCGAGTCGACTTGCGAGGCGACTTGGAACGCGATGCGGGAGGGAAGGTTGGCTTTGATGACGCCGGTGATGACGTTCACCGACGGGCGCTGCGTGGCGATGATGAGGTGGATGCCGGCGGCGCGTGCCAGCTGGGCGAGACGCGCGATGGACGTTTCGATCTCGGCGGGCGCGACCATCATGAGGTCGGCGAGCTCGTCGATGATCGCGACGATGTAGGGCAGGCGATCGGGAATCTCGAGACCGTCATCGGCTGCGAGCGGATCGACGCCATCGAGCGTGGGCTGCGTTTCCGCGGGCGGAATCGGCGGGACTTCGGGCGGGCCGTTTTTCTTGCGCGAGTTGAAACCGGCGATGTTGCGCACGCCGACTTTGGCGAACTGCTGGTAGCGCTGCTCCATCTCACTGAGGAGCCACTTGAGCGCGCCGGGGACTTTCTTCGGCTCCGTGACCACCGGGATCAGCATGTGGGGGAGCGTGTTGAAGATCTTCAGCTCGACGACCTTCGGGTCCACCATGATGAGGCGGACGTCCTTCGGGCTCTTGCGGTAAACGATCGAGGAGATGATCGAGTTGATGCAGACCGATTTGCCGGAGCCGGTGGCGCCCGCGATCAGCAAGTGCGGCATGCGCGTGAGGTCGGAGATGAGCGGCTTGCCGGAAACGTCTTTGCCGAGGGCGATCGGAATCTCGGCGCGAGCGGAGCTCCAGTCCTCGGATTCGAGGATGTCGCGCATGCCGACGGGCGAGGGGATGCGATTGGGAATTTCGACGCCGACGGCGGCTTTGCCCGGAATCGGCGCGAGAATACGCACGGACTGCGCGCGCATGCCGAGGGCGATGTTCTTGTCGAGACCGGCGATCTTTTCGACGCGCACGCCGGGGGCGGGGACGACTTCGTAACACGTGATGACCGGGCCGACGTGAATCTCGCCGGGATTCACGGCCACGCCGAATTCGCCGAGAATGCGGACGAGGTCGGCCATGTTGCGCGTGTATTCCTCGTCGGAGTTATCGCTCGCCGGACCGGACTGTTCCTTGAGAAGCGTGAGCGGCGGGAAAAGATAATCGGCTTCGGACGTGGGGATCGAAGGCGTTTTGGCTTTCTTCGTCTCCTCGGCTTTGACGATCGCGACCGGACCGACACCGGCGGGGCGTTTGTCCGCGGCGGGAGCGGGCTCGGCCTTGGCGGAGCCGCGAATGATTTTCGGCGCGGGCGGCGGTTCGGGTGGCGGCGGCGCAGCTTTGGCGGCCGCGATCGCGGCGGGGCTGTCGAACGCGACATCCTGGCCGGGCTTCGGGAGCGCTTTGCTTTCCTTGCCGGCAGCTTTGGCGAGCGGATCTTCCTGACCCTTTGGCACGAAGATGCGTTTGCCCTCGGGACCGACTGGAGTCGCAGTGGCGGGGAAGGGGCCGGACGTGGCCGCGCGGTTGCCGTTGGTTTTCGCCTTCGCCTTTTCTTCCTTGGCCTTGGCTTTCAGCGCGGCGAACTCCGCTTTCTGTTTCGCGCGGGCATCGCGCCAGGCGTTGAACGCCGCCACGTAACGATCGATCTCGGCGGTGATGTCGCGGGTGAAGATGAAAACGAGCGCCGAGAAATAGATGGTCGTCATCAACAGCGCCGAACCGACGGCGCCCATCGCCGACTCGAGCACGCGATGGTAAAGTAGGAGACCGACGAAGCCGCCCGGGCCTTGCGGGTAGTAGTTGTTGGACCACTTGGCCTCTTTGAACATCGCGGCAATCGTCGCGAGACTCACGATCGCGATGAACATGGCGACGATGCGACCGCTGGTGAGGCGGCGGGCGTTGCGGATCGCCAGATACAGCATCCAGAAGAGCAAGACCGGGATGAGCCACGCGGCGGCGCCGATCGTGAGGAGCATGAGCCACACGGTGTTGGCGCCGATCCAGCCCATCATGTTCTTGGCGGCGGCGTTGGTGGTCTGCCAGGTGCTCTGCGCGGGATCGTAGTCGATCAACGCGATCAGAAGATAGACGCCCAGAACGAAGCACGTGAGTGCGACCGTCCAGTTCGGCCGGTAGCGAGGAGCAGGAAACGACGGCCCGCCGTTTGGGTTTGAAGTCTCGGACTTGGGCATTTGTGTGATCCGACCGGGGGAAATCCGGGCGAATTCGATGCTAAGCGTCCAGCCCGTCAAATGTAAATCCCCCCTTCGAATTTCATCCATAACTTACTCCGTCACTATGCGAGACATCCTGCGTTTTGAGCCTCTTTACCAAGAGCGAGTTTGGGGCGGTCGCGCCCTGGAAACGGCTCTCGGACGCAAGCTCCCGGATGCGAAGGGACCGATCGGTGAAAGCTGGGAAATCGTGGATCGCCCGGAAGCTCAATCCGTCGTGCGAGACGGTCCGCTGAAAGGCGAGACGCTGCGCGATGTGATCCAGCAAAGCTGCGCCGACATCATGGGTCCGAAGTGGGATGTCGCGAAGCCGTTTCCGATTCTCGTGAAGTGGCTCGATTGCCGCGAGCGCCTCAGCCTGCAGGTGCATCCGCCGGCGGAAGTTGCGGGCGAACTCAAGGGCGAACCCAAAACCGAAAACTGGTATATCGCGCACACCGCCGCCGACGCGCGGCTGATCGTGGGCCTGAAAAAAGGCGTCACGCGCCAGCAGTTTGAAAAAGCGATCGCCGACAACACGCTGGAAAATTGTGTCCACAGTTTCCGCGTCGCCGCGGGCGATTCGATCCTCGTGCACAGCGGTCAGATCCACGCGATCGACGCCGGTAATCTGATCCTCGAGATCCAGCAGAACTCCGACACGACCTACCGCGTTTACGACTGGGGCCGCGTCGGCCTCGATGGCAAACCGCGCCAGATGCACGTCGAACAGTCGCTCAAGTCCATCGACTGGGACGACTTCGAGCCTGCGCCTGTCCGCGGCGCTCCGACTTCCGGTGTGATCGCCGATTGCAGGGAGTTCCGCATCCGCCGCGTCGTGCTCGGCCAGGGCGAACGCTATACCGTGGCCTCCGGCGAACAGCCGCGCCTGTTGAGCGTCGTCAGCGGCACCGTCCGCGCCGGAACGGACAGTGGAAGCGCGAGCCGCGCTCCGTTCGGTCAGGTGCTCGAGCGTGGTGAAAACGTGCTGCTGCCCTACGCGGGCTCGTTTGCCTTCGTCGCGGAGAGCACCGCGATCCTCCTCGTGACCGAGAACTTCGCCTGAGATGTCCCGCCGCGAGCGTTCGTGTTACACTTCGGTTCGCGGCGGCGTCGCTTTCAAGTTTCTGGTGCTGCTCGCGGTGGTGTTCGCGTTCGGCGCCGTCGCGTGGATGCTGTTGCTGCCGGTGGTGCTCACGCGGCAGCTCACGGAGCGCACGGGTTTTTCGGCGGCCGTGCACCGCTTCGTGTTGAATCCATTTAGTGGATACGTGGAGATCGAGGGTCTCGTGCTCGAAAACCCCGGCGACTTTATCGAGCGCAGTTTCGCCGATGTGCAGCGCATCGAGGCCCAAGCCGATCTGCGCACGCAGTTTGGCGGCAGTCCCGTTTTCAAAGACGCTCGCGTCGAACTCGCCCGGCTGACGTTGGTTCTTCCGGTCGGGGGACCAGGCAACCTCGAGCGCTTTTCGCAACGTCTGCGCTGGACCGGCGGTCGCCGGCTCGACGCGCCGGGCGAGAAACCGGCGCGCGTGATCTCCGTCTCGCGACTCGCGGTGAAGATTTCCCGCCTCGAAGTCATCGATCTGCGCACGGGCTCGACCACGCCGCGCGTGTGGCACGATCTCGATTTCACCGTGCCGGAAGTTCGCGTCGGCGCGCTCCGTGGTGCCGCGTTTCCCATCGATGGCGGACCGGTCGAGGCGGCGATCGCCGGACTCGTGCCGGCGGTGATCACGCAAACCGCGACCGAAGCGCTCAATCGCGTCGCTGGTTCGGTGTCGCCGCCCCCGTCGTCCGGGCCGGCTTCGTCGGCGCTGTTCCGCGCGCTTGAAGAAACGGAAAAGCCGTAGTTAAGTCGCCGGCTTCCTATGTCTGCTCCCGAACCTACCGACACGCTCAACCGCACGCAATCGACGGCCTCCGACGCCGCGCAAGGCGCGAGCAATCCCGCGCCCACGGCTGAAGCGAACGCCGAAGCCGCTCCGGGTGCTGCCGCAGCCAATTCCTCGGCCGACGCACTCGCCGCCGCGAAAAAAGAAGCTGCCGACAACTACGATCGCTATCTCCGCGCCGTGGCCGACATGGAGAATCTCCGTCGCCGCTCCGCGCGCGAGAAGGACGAGCTCCGCCAATACGCGGCGTCGAAAGTCCTCGAGGATTTGTTGCCTGTGCTCGACAACCTCGGCCTCGGCATCGCCGCGGCCAAGCAGCCCAATGCCGACGTGAAGACCCTCGTCGGCGGCGTCGAGATGGTGCTCAATCAACTTAAATCCGCGCTTTCGAATCACGGCCTGCAGGAGATCAATCCCGCGGGACAGCCGTTCGATCCGAATCTTCACGAGTCCGTGGCCGCGCAGCCCAGCGCTGAAGTCGCCGACGGAAACGTGCTCAACGTTATCCGCGTGGGTTACTCGCTCAACGGCCGCTTGCTGCGGCCCGCCACGGTCGTGCTTTCCAGCGGCGCGCCGCAGGCTGATCGTCCCGTCGTCTGATCCGCTCCATGGCGAAAGAAGACTATTACGAACTCCTCGGCGTGCAGAAAGGCGCGTCCGAGGAGGAGTTGAAGAAGGCCTACCGCAAGAAGGCGGTCCAGTATCACCCGGATAAAAATCCCGGTAACAAGGAAGCCGAGGAGACCTTCAAGAAGATCTCGCACGCCTACGAAGTCCTGAAGGATCCGGAGAAGCGCGCCGCCTACGATCGCTACGGTCACGCCGCGTTCGAAGGTCCCGGCGCGGGCGCTCGTGGCCCGGGTGGCGGTTTCGGCGGCGGATTCCACGATCCGTTCGACATCTTCCGTGAAGTCTTCGGCCAGCAAGGCGGCGGCGGTGGCGGGATCTTCGACGAGATGTTCGGCGGCGGTCGCGGTGACTCCGGTCGCGATGGCTCCGACCTACGCTACGATCTCGAGATCACGCTCGAGGAAGCCGCGCGCGGCGCGGAGAAGGAAATTTCTTTCCGCAAGAACGTCACCTGCGAACGCTGCGACGGCTCCGGCGCCGAACCCGGTTCGAAAAAAGTCACGTGCCCGACCTGCCGTGGCGCGGGCCAGATTCGTCGCTCGGGCGGCATCATCACCTTCACGCAAACGTGTCCGACCTGCGGCGGCGCCGGTCAGAAGATCGAGAAACCCTGCACCGCCTGCCGCGGCGAAGGCCGCGTGCTCAAAACCACGAAGCTCAACGTGCGCATCCCGCCCGGCGTGGACAACGGTTCGCGCCTGCGCTCCTCGGGCAATGGCGAGGCCGGCATCGCGGGCGGGGCCAACGGCGATCTCTACATCGTGATCTCCGTAAAAGAGCACGAACTCTTCGAGCGCCAGGGCGACGACCTCTTCTGCGAGATTCCGATCAAGTTCACGCTCGCGACACTCGGCGGCTCGATCGAAGTGCCCACGCTCTTTGGCAAAGCTGCGCTGAAAATCCCGGCCGCGACGCAGAGCGGCACGACCTTCCGCCTGCGCGACAAAGGCATGCCTTCGCTGCGCGGTGGACGTCAGGGCGACCAACTCGTTCGCGTGCACGTCGAGGTGCCGCAATCGCTCACGAGCGAGCAGCGGAAGATCCTCGAAGAGTTCGCGCGCGTCAGCGGCGACGCCGCCGAGCCGACCTCGAAGAGCTTTTTCGAGAAAGCCAAAAAGTTCTTCTGAACACTCTCACGACCCGGGACGCACCAAGTCCCGGGTCGTTTCACATTTTGGCCCAATCCCAAAGTCCGTATTACGGACTTTGGGATTTTTTTGCGGGAGCTTTAGCGAAGAGGACGGTGAGCGCTTCGATGCGAGTGCGGGTGGCGAGGGGCCTACTGGATTCTTCGCTGCGCTCAGAATGACAAACGGAGGGGAGAGGACAGGGAGGCGATGCGGTCCGCTCGCGGGCTCGATTCGGTGCGCACGCTGTCGCGACCGTGTTCGAACCTTGGCTCGACCCGGTCCGCACTTTGTCCCGACCCGGTGCGCATGTGGGCTCGATCGTGTCCGCTCTTTGGCGCGACTCGATCCACTCTTTGGTGTGACTTGTGCCACACGTTGGTGCGAATCGGGTCTGCATCGGGAATGCTGATACGCGGTGTGGGTTCGACTGATGTCAGGGTTCTTGGCGATTAAAGGCTTCCCACATTCTGCGCCCTGCTGATAGCAAAGCGGCCCGGTTGCACCCCCCAACCTCCCTTAGTGAACAGAGTCTGAACCTACCCTCCTCTATGAGCACGTTGGACGTTGTCCTGTTTTTCGTGTCGGTGATTTCGGTCATCGCATTTGGCATCTGGAAAGGTCGCGCGGAAGCGGCGGCTGCCAGTGCCCGCGGTTATTTCCTCGCTGGGCGAGGTCTCACTTGGTGGCTCGTCGGTTTCTCGCTGATCGCGGCCAATATCTCGACGGAGCAATTCGTCGGCATGTCAGGCCAGGCGGCGGACTGGCTGGGCTTGGCGATCGCGTCCTACGAATGGATGGCAGCGATCACGCTCGTGGTCGTCGCGTTTCTATTTTTGCCGAAGCTGCTGCGCACCGGCATCTACACGATTCCCGAATTTCTCGAGCACCGCTACGGCGTGTTTTCGCGCACGATCATGGCGGTCGCGACGATGATCATCCTCGTCGGCGTGCCGACGGCGTCGGTGGTGTTTTCCGGTGCGAAGGTGATTACGGTGTTTTTCCATGACACGAGCGTGCTCGGTCTCGATCTGGGCAACCTCACTGTCGCGTGCTGGATCATCGGCATCAGCGCGGCGGTGTATGTGTTTGTCGGCGGTCTGAAAGCGTGCGCGTGGACGGATTTGATCTGGGGCGCGGCGCTGATCGTCGGCGGCGCCGTGGTGCTCGCGCTCGCGCTGCAAGCGATCGGCGCGAAGAGCCCGGATGAATTGATCGCCACGAAGGTCGCGACCTCGACCGCGACGGTCGAGCAGCTCGCGGATGCGAGCGCGTTGGAACGTTTTCAAATGCTCAACAGCGGTCCGGCGGTGGCGGGGCCGAATGGCTCCGGCGGCAAGCTGCACATGGTGCGCCCGCAGTCTGATCCGGCGATTCCGTGGACGGCGCTGCTCGTCGGTTTGTGGATTCCGAACTTCTTCTACTGGGGCCTGAACCAATACATCGTGCAGCGCACGCTGGGTTCGAAGTCACTGGCGGAAGGTCAGAAGGGCATCATTTTCGCCGCGCTGCTGAAGTTGATCATCCCGTTCGTCGTGGTGATCCCGGGTATGCTGGCGTTCAATCTCTACAACGGCGATCTGCGCAAGCAGGGCGAGTTGAAGAACGCGGCGGTGATCGCGGAGTTCAATGCCGGCAGCGCGCGTGTGTTTCCGTTTACGGAGAACTTCGCGAAGCTGAACCCGGAGCTCGCGCTCACGATCGCGCAGTCCAACGCCCAGAAAGTGGGCGCGGAGCTGTCCGCTGACGCGGGTGATTCCGTCGCGCTGGCCAACGCCAACGCCGCGACGGTCGTGGCGGCGCAGGCGAAAGGCCTCAAGTCCGCGACGCAGCTCGTGGGCTACGACTACGACGCGGCGTTTGGCACGTTGCTGCGCAATCTGCTGAAGCCGGGCATCACGTGGTTCGTGCTCGCGGCGATCTTCGGCGCAGTCGTGAGCTCGCTCGCATCGATGCTCAATTCGGCGTCGACGATCTTCACGATGGATATCTTCGCCAAGCTGTCGAAGAACAGCTCCGAGGGAACGCTCGTGCGCGTGGGCAAGTTCAGCACGTTGGTGTTCGTCGGCATCTCCTGCATCATCGCGCCGCAGCTCGGACGACCGGAGTTCGGCGGTATCTTTACGTTTATTCAGGAGTTTCAGGGCTTCATCAGCCCCGGCGTGCTGACGGTGTTCCTCTTCGGCTTCCTCGTGCCGCGCGCGCCGCGCTACGTGGGCTGGCTCGGCATCGTGATCAACGCGGCGCTCTATGGCACGTTGAAGTTCGCGGCTCCCGGAATCGCGTTTCTCGATCGCATGGCCATCTGCATGGCCGTGGTCGTCGCGGTGCTCGGTCTGCTGACCCTGGTCAATCCGTTGAAACAGCCCGTGGTGCTTCCCGTGAACAACGAAATCGCGCTCGAAACCTCCAAGTCCGCCAAAGTATGGGGCTGGATCATCGTGGTCGCGACCCTCGCGCTCTATGTGATCTTCTGGTGATTCGCGATGCGGCGTCGTAAGGCCGCCCGCGTGTAAGTTTCGACGGCCGCATGTCGCTGACATGCGGCCGTTTTGTTTGCGGGTTTGCCAAATCTCGAACGCGACTCGCAGGATGGAGCACGATGCGAGTGGTCATTCTTGGTTCCGGGCGCGGCTCAAACGCGGAGGCGATCCTCGCCGCTGAAAAAGCGGGACGGCTGGGCCGGGCGCGCGTGGTGCAGATTCTCTCGGACAAGCCCGACGCCGGCATCCTCGCACTTGGAGAAAAGTTTGGCGTGCCCGCGCGTTTCGTGGATCCGGCACCGTTCAAGACCAAGCTCGAGGGCGAAGGCGAGCAGCGCTTCATCGACGCCGTGCGCGGCTGCGAGCCGGACCTCGTGGTGCTGGCGGGCTTCATGCGCGTGTTGAAGCCGGGTTTTCTGAACGCGTTTGCCGGGAAAATCATCAATCTGCACCCGAGTCTGCTGCCGAGTTTTCCGGGGCTCGACGGCATCGGGCAGGCATGGCGCCGCGGCGTGAAAATCGCGGGCTGCACCGTGCACTACGTGACGCCCGAAGTGGATGGCGGCCCGATCCTCGATCAAGCCGCCGTGCGCATTGAAAAAACGGATACACTGGAGAGCTTCACGGCGAAGGTTCACGCGGCGGAGCACGAGCTGTTGCCGGCGGTGATCGCGCGGTTGAGCGAGGAATAATTATGGATCTGCACGAATTGCGGGTGGAAATCCCCACGAGCACCGTCGAGGCGGTGGACGAACTGTTGCTCGAACACGGGCTGGAAAACTGGAGCGTCTTTGAGGACGTGATCGAGAAACGCGCCTGGGTCGTGGGGATGTTTGAAAGCCTAGCCGCGGCTGAGGCGCGCTGGGCCGAGTTACGTGGTATCGTGCCCACGGAGGGCTGGGGCTCAGCGCAGACGCGCACGCTGGGCGAGAAGGAGTGGCGCGACAGCTACAAGGCGCACTTCAAGGCGTGGAAGTTTGGTCCGTTGCACTGGGTGCCGGTGTGGGAGCGGGAGAATTTTAAGCTGAACGCGGGCGAGGCCGTGCTGTGGCTCGATCCAGGACTGGCCTTTGGCACCGGCAATCACGAGACCACGCGACTCTGTGTGGAGCGACTCGTGACCCTCGCCGCGGAGCGTGGGACGAACGGGCGGGTCGTGGACGCGGGCTGCGGCTCGGGGATTTTGGCGTTATCGGCCGCGAAACTCGGCTTCGGCAACGTCTGCGGTTTCGACAACGATCCGGAAGCGGTGCGGGTGAGCCAGGAAAACGCCGAACTCAACGGACTCGGTGGCGTGGTGGAGTTTTATGAAGGGGATTTGACCACCGGGCTGAAGACGGACTCCGCCGATATCCTGATGGCTAACATCCTGGCGAACGTGCTGATCCGCTACGCGAAAGAGCTCGTGACCGCGGTCGCGCCGGGTGGCGTGCTGATTTTGAGCGGAATCCTCGCGGTGGAAACACAGTCGGTGATCGATGCGTTTCGTGCGGAAGCGCCCGATTGGGGCGTCGATTCGCGCGTGATGGGCGAGTGGAGCGACGTCGTGCTGACGCGGCCGGCGTAAAACGAGTGACTTTGGAGGCGCGGCGAGAAAATCGCCGCGCTTTTTTTAGTGCGCGGGCTGCAGTTGCTCAGCGTCGGACGGAGGATTTTTCCAGCGCACAAACATGAGCCCGAGGGTGATCAGACTGAACAGGGTGCAGATCACGAAGACGCCCCGGTAGCCGAACGCGTTGAGCAGCAATCCAAAGAGAAAATAACCGAGCAGGGTGCCACCGTTGAAAGAGTTGCTGTAGATCGAGGTGGCGAGTCCGGTGCGGCCCGGCAGCAGGTCCTGGAAAAAGGTGATCACGACGTTCGTGGTGATCGCGATCGAGACAGCGTTGAGCACTTGAGCCGGGTAAATGTGCCAAGGCGCCTGCACGAAAATCAGAACGCCGAAATAAAGCACGCTCATCACGACGCCCAAGCGCATGATCGCCATCTGGTAACCGCGTGCGGCGAGGTGGCTGAACCAGATCATGAGCGGCACCTCGAAGAACGGAGCGATGCTGTAAATGATGCCGACATGACGCTCGGTGCCGCCCAGTTGTTGGGTCACCATCAAGGGGAGGTTCATCATGCTGATATTCAGCGCGGCGAAAACGAGGGTGAACCCAATGAAATACGTCAGAAGATCGCGCCGGGTCAGCACTTGCAGCAGGGGTTCGCGCTTCGGCTGGCTGGCCATGGGCGGATGAGGTCGGTGGGGCACAAACGCCGCGACGCCCGCGAGGAAGACCACGAAAAGGATCGCAGCACCGAGGAAAATGCCGCGATAGCCGAACTGAACCATCACCCAAGCGCCCACGGCGGGACCGAAAGTCCACGCGAGGGAAAACGAGACGCGCAGGACGCTCATCAAGAGCGGGCCGTTTACGGACGCGTTTTCAGGGCGGGCGAGTTCTTCCCGCATGTGCGCGAAAAGCTGGGAAAAGTTGACCGATGCGATGCCCAGAAAAATTGCTCCTATCACCGTAAGAGCGAAGACGTTGCTCACGTAAGCGTAGCCGATGTAGCCGATCGCACCGGCGGCTCCGCCCGCGAGAAGCATGGTGCGGCGCGTCACGTGGGAATCTGACCATTTGGCGAGCCAGACGCTCAGCACCATGGCGCTCACCGACGTGAGGGCCATGAAGGTGCCGAAAACGAGCGGCGTCATGCCGATGTGCTTCGTGCCCCAGAGCGACATGAACGGAACGACGAAGGAATACGCCATTCCGAGGGCGAAGTTCGCGGCGAGAATCCCGACATAACCGGGTTGGCGCCACATGGTCTTTATCGCGTCCAGAAACATGAAAGAGAGGCCAGCAGGAGGTGAGCGAGACGGCGCGCAAGCAATGCCGATGCGCGGAGTCGGCGGTTGGAACGGGATTTCTGCGCCAAAAAAAGGCTCCCGATAAACGGGAGCCGAGGAAGGCTTAGGAAAACAGATCCGGAGGGGTTCGGCTCATGAAGTCTTCCATGTAGGCCGTAGTGGCTTTGCCCTCGATGAAGACCGGGTCTGCCATGATTGCCTTGTGAAGCGGGATCGTGGTCTTGATGCCTCGAATAAGGTATTCACTTAGAGCACGATACGCACGCTCAAGGGCGATTTTTCGGGTCGAGCCGTAGCAGATCAGCTTGCCGATCATCGAGTCGTAGTGCGGCGGGATCGTGTAACCACTGTAGACGTGTGAATCGACGCGCACGCCATGGCCGCCCGGAGCGTAGTAGAGGCCGATCGTGCCGGGAGACGGCACGAAGTTGCGGGCGGGGTCCTCGGCGTTGATGCGGCACTCGATCGCGTGCTTCTCGAACTTGATGTCGCTCTGGTCGAAATCGAGCTTCTCGCCGTTCGCGATCTTGATCTGCTGCTTGATAATATCGATGCCGGTAACTTCCTCCGTAACAGGGTGTTCCACCTGCACGCGAGTGTTCATCTCGATGAAGTAGAAGTTGCCCTTTGCGTCGACGAGAAACTCGATGGTGCCGGCGTTCTCGTAGTCGGCAGCTTCGGCCGCGCGAACCGCGGCTTTGCCCATCCGCTTACGGAGATCGGCGGTGAGGAAGGGGGAGGGGGACTCTTCGATCAGCTTCTGGTGACGGCGCTGAACCGAGCAGTCGCGCTCGCCGAGGTGGATGACCTTGCCGTGGCTATCGGCCAGGATCTGGAACTCGATGTGGCGGGGCTTCTCGATGTATTTCTCGATGTAGACCGCGCCATTTCCGAAGGCTTTTTCGGCTTCGTTGCGGGCGACGTGGTATTCCTTGGCGAAGGAGACGTCGTTGTGCGCGATGCGCATGCCGCGGCCACCGCCACCGGCGACGGCCTTGATAATGACCGGATAGCCGATCTTGCGGGCGATTTTGACTGCTTCGCTCTCGGTTTCGACGGGGCCATCGGAGCCAGGAACCGTGGGGACGCCGGCCTTTTTTACCGTATCCTTGGCGATCGCCTTGTCGCCCATCATCTTGATGGACGTCGACTTGGGGCCGATGAACTTGATATTGCACGATTCGCACTGCTCCGCGAATTTGGCGTTTTCGGACAGGAAGCCGTAGCCAGGGTGGATGGCATCGACGTCCGCGATTTCCGCCGCGCTCATGATGCGGTCCGCGCGGAGGTAGCTGTCCGTGGACTTCGGTCCGCCGATACAGATCGCCTCGTCGGCGAGCTGCACATGAAGGGATTGGACATCAGCCTCGGAGTAAACCGCGAGGGTCTTGATGCCGAGTTCGCGGCAGGCCCGGACGATGCGGAGCGCGATCTCGCCGCGATTGGCGATCAGGATCTTTTGAATCATGCGATTAAATAAATCGGCTAGGGCGCTGGCGACAAACAGGTTGTCCCATCACCCTAGCCGAAAAGAGAGGTTAGGCCTGCTTAACTTTGAAGAGCTTCTGCCCGTATTCCACGGGCTGGCCGTTTTCGACGAG
>Ga0182793_1001529_pt1 | contig 14162 bp, 13 predicted proteins | sample Passage237A_FD_130498 | JGI IMG/M metagenome (GOLD analysis project Ga0182793, IMG submission 130498) | Cellulose adapted compost microbial communities from Newby Island Compost Facility, Milpitas, CA, USA - Passage2 37A (version 2) (version 2) ... | reverse complement strand
TGATCGCGGTGTACGACACGCCGCTCCAGCCGATCCAGCCGCTGTATGCACACGCACTCGGCCTGCGCGTCGATACGGGGCTGATGCTGGAGGGGCGCTGGGGACCGTACCAGTTCGCCGGGTCGATTACCACGGGCGCCGGTCCTAACCGCTCGGACTTCGACGGCAATAAGACGGTATCGTTCCGCCTCGGTCGTTCGGTCCAGACGCCCTACGGCGCACTCCATGTGGGCGGGTCGCTCCTGACCGGAAGGATGCCGGTCACAACGTTCGACACGGAGCTTCCCCCCTCGGGGACCTCAGGCGCGCGGGATTTTGTGGACAAGACCCGCTTTGCGGTGGACGGCCAGTTCGGCTACGGCCGGTGGCTGGGGCGGGGCGAACTGATCTTTGGGGCGGACGCCGAGGACGAGGTGTTCGGCTACTTCGTGGAGGCGAACTACGAACTGGCGGACCGGGTGACCCTGGTGGGGTACTCCAAGCGCTGGGATTTCCCCGATAAGCCGCAGCGCTTCACCTCGATGGGCCTGGGCGTAAACTACCAGTTCGGACGGGGCTTTGTGGCACGGGGCCTGTTTGAGTATCAGCGCGAGGTGCCGCTGTCGGAACAGGGCAATCCCTTTGTGACCAAGCGGTTTACCATCCAGACCCAGCTTACCTTTTGAAGCTGGCAGAAAATGGGAATCAAAAAGGCGGGAACGCTGTCTAATAACCGGGATTGAATGGCTTGAATTGCGTCGTCACGGGGAGTGCGTTCAGCGGAGACCGTGTCCTGCCGATGCTGAATTTAGATTTTAAACTATAGCGCTTGTTAAAGGCATTGTTGAAGCACAGAGGGTCTGCGTCACGTGCGCGTGGCGACCGTGATCCTGACGTGACAAGCGCCGCCCGCCCCCGTTCCCGAGGGGCGGGGCGGCCTTTTTATTGACCTGGTGAAGACTCTTTGACGTGAAGGGAGTGGCTAAATGTCTGTATCAGCGATCGTAACCGGCGGTACGCGCCGTGAAATCAACGTGGTGTGCCCGGCCTGTCATCACGGCTCGCAGATCCCGCCCGCGGCGGTGATCCGTAACAACTTCTTCTGCGCGGGGTGCGGCAAGAACCTGGACCTTTCCCAGGTGTTCCGTCAGCTTGCGGGTGGCGACGGTCAGGCCGCGCCGGCGCCGCGCCGCGAGAAGACCGACAGCCGGTACAAGTCGGCCCGTAAGAGCCGCCGCTAGGGGAGGGGGCGCCTCCCTGAACACCGCCGCAAAGGCCGCCCCAGAGGCGGCCTTTGCTCGTTTCCGGGGGCGCGCGGACGCTGCACCGGGCGCAGAACGCTCGGAGTACGGTACCATAGCGGTATCCTGGCAGAGGAGCGCGGGCCGCGGAGTTTCCGCGGGAACCCGCAACCGACGGCCGGGAATCCCGTCATAATGTTCAGGAGTGACAGAATCGTCATGGATGAAACCCGGAAGCGGTACCTGGCCACAGGCATCATCGTGGGCGCGGTCTGCGTGGGGCTCGCCGTACTGGCGCGGCGCACGCCGCGCGACAAGTGGGCGGAGACTCTCGCCCGGGTCGCGAAGGACGTTCTCGGCGTGGTGAAGACGCGCTACGGCAATTCGGAGACGGTGCAGATCGCCGAGCGCGCCATCGACCGCCTGGAGGGCGGCAGCGCGACCTCCTGATTCGGAGCGACCGCATTCGGAGCGACCGCGCCAGGGGACTAGACCCGCCCGCCCCGCTGACGGTTCGTTGCACATAAGTACCCCATGGACTTCCTCGAACGACTCAACCGCAAATTCGGGTCCTGGTACGAAGGGCTGTTCGGCGCCGGATCCGAACGCGACCTGAGGCCGCGTGATATCCTCCGCCGCATCCTCGCCGCCATGGAGGACAACCGGCGTGAGGGGCTAGACGGCAGTGTGTACGTGCCGAACGACTACACGCTGGTACTGGCCATTGCGAGCGAGGAGGAGCGCGACTACCTGAGGGCGTTTCTGGACGCGGACGATCTGACCGCGGCGGTGCGCCGGGCCATGGAGCAGTACGGCTACCGCACCAAGGGCGGCCTGCGCTTCACCATCGAGGAGGCGGAGCCGACAGGAGACGAGGCGCGGGTGCAGGTGCGGTGCCGCTTCGACTCGTCGGTTCCTGAGACCGCTGCCGCGCCCGCCGCGCCCCGGTCTCCTCGCCCGAAGGCGGCGACCCCGGCGCCCCCTCCGGCCCAGTCGGTGGTCGCTGCGGAGGACGAGGACTCCGAGCCGGGCACCGTGCCGGCCTTCGGCGGCGCGATCCTGGCGACGCTGCTGATGCGCTCTGGGGACGGGCGCGTTCTGGAGGCGTTCCCGTTGACCGCACAGGGAGTGCGTATCGGACGGAGCCGCCAGGCCGGGAACGACATCGTCCTGGCCGAGGATGCCATGGTCTCCAAGCGGCACGCGCGCATCGTGTCCGAAAACGGGACGTTCGTGGTGGTGGACGAAGGATCGACCAACGGCACGTTCGTCAACAGCGAGGCCATTCCCCCGCGCCAGCCATACGCCCTGGCGTTCGGCGACGAACTCCGCCTTGGGGAGACCACCATCGTCCTGAAGCCGGTGAACGCCGCGGTGGCGGGTGTGGCGCCGCTTCCGGCCCGCTCGCACGCGCCCGCGGTCGCCGCTGCCGCGGCCACGGCAGCAGTGCCGCCCGTCGTGCCGTCCCGTGCGGGCGCGGCGGGCATTGGGGGCGGGTACCGACTGGTAGGCGACGGCGGCCAGATGTTTCCCCTGGCGTCGCAGATGACGGTTGGCCGGGGTGTGACCAGTGACATCGTCCTGTCCGCCGAGGGCGTTTCCAGCGCCCATGCCCGCCTGAGCCAGCGCGACGATACGCTCTATGTCGAGGATCTGAACACGCCGGCGGGAACGTATGTCAATGGGGAGCGCATCCCCGCTCTGTTCCCGGTCGCCCTGTATGAGGGAGACGAGGTAGGGTTCGGGGAGGCTCGGCTGCGGGTCGGGCGCGGCAACGGCAGCGGCAAGCAGCCGCCAAGGCCTTAGGGGCGTCCCGGCATGGGCAGCAGTACCGCCGCCGCCGCTGTGGCGAACCCCCTTCTGCTCGTTTTCCTGCGCCTGCTCTTCGCGGGCGCCTTGATCCTTTTCATCCTGTTACTGCTGCACCTGTTACGGCAGGACACGGACGCGCCCGAGCCGTAGCCGAAAGGCCGCCGGCCGTCGCGCGCCGCGGCGTGACCGGAGAAAGACACGCGATGCCTCATGAGTGAGACCACCGCCCGTACCACCGCCACGACCGCTGCCGCCCCCGACGCGGCCGGCCTTACCTACGCCGTCGCCGGCAAAACCGACAAGGGCGTGCAGCGCAGCACGAACGAGGACGCCTATGCCCTTCTGGAGATTCCTGGCTTCGACCAGGCGTTCGTAGTCGCCGACGGCATGGGCGGCCTTCAGGCCGGAGAGGTGGCGAGCGGAGAGGCCGTGCGCGTGATCGGGGAGAGCCTGAAGGCGTCCCCGAACGCCGCTTCCGCGCCCCTCGCTGCCCTGCACGAGGCGCTGACCCGGGCGAACGACGCGGTGTTCGCCCTGACTCAGGGACTCCGGAGTGACGGCAGCGCGGAGGAGGAGCCGACGCAGCGCCCCGGCCCGTCGGCCCGCCCGCCCCAGGGCGCGGCCATCATGGGCACTACCGCCGTGGTCGGTCTGGTTCGCGGCGGAACCCTGTACCTGTGCCATGCAGGAGATTCGCGCGCGTACCTGTTCCGCGCGGGGGAACTCATCCCTCTGACCGAAGACCATTCGTTTGTCGCCGAGCGGGTCCGGGCGGGCGATATGACCGAGGCCGAGGCCCGCGTTTCCCGATTCCGGAACATGATTACCCGGGCTGTGGGTATCGACGCGCAGATACAGCCCGATGTCCGCGAGGAGCCGCTGCAGGCCGGTGACCTCGTGCTCGTCTGCACCGACGGGCTCACCACCATGGTGGAGGACGAGGAGATTCGGCAGATGCTGGCCGCGCCTGCGCTGGCCCGCTCCGCGCCGGAGCGGGTCGCGGCCTCGCTGGTGGAGGCCGCCAACCGGAACGGTGGCGCGGACAACATCACGGTCGTGGTCCTGAAGGTGGGCGGCACGGGCGGCGGCGGCAGCAGCAGTACCGCAAGCGCGGGCGGGCGCGGCACGGCCGCTGTGATGCCGACCGCGGGGGCGACACAGAGCGGGGCACGCCGGTCTTCGGCGCCGGCCCAGCGCAACATTATCGATATGGACGCGCGGCGGCGCGGCACCTCGCCGGTGCTGGTTACGCTGGCGAGTCTGGGCGTCATCGCCCTGGGGCTTGCCGCGATTCTGGCCGGTTCTGAGCCCCTGCGCCGTCAGGCGGCCCGGGTGCTGATTGGCCGACCGGTCGCCCCGCCGCCCGCGCCCTCGGGCACGCGGGTCGAGCCGCTACGCGACTACGAGCAGCTCACCTATGCGCCGCCGGCCCCGTTCGCAACACGGGAGTTCCTCGCGCGCGGGGACCTGCTGGCGTACTCTCCGGGAGTCGGGGTGTTCAGCGTGCGCGACTCCTCCGGCGTGATGGTGTCGCTGACGCGCGGGGGCGACATGATTCGCAACGTGGCAAGCCTGGAGGTCGCTCCGCCGTCCCCGGACCCCGCGCCCGCCTCGCGGGTCTTCGTGGCGACCGACCTTCAGGGCAATCTGTACCTCTCCTATACGGCGCGCAAGGTGATCGAGAAGCGCTCGCCGGAGGGGAAACTGCTGGCCAAGATCACGGCCGGGCTCACCCGTCCCGAGGCCGTGGCGGTGGACGAGCAGGGCAACATCTACGTCATCGACCGGAACATCCTGAAGGTCCTCCGGGCGATCGACCCGTCGCCCGAGGCGGGGGGGGCGCCGGCCGGCGCGGACTCTTCTCCGGCGCCCCAGCCGAGTCCGAAGGCATCGTAAACGGGAGCGAAAGGGCGAGCAGAGCGTGGCCATCGGCACCATCGGCAAGTATGAGCGGCTCGACGTCCTGGGACATGGCTCGTCCGGAGTCGTGTACCTGGCGTGGGACACCCTGCTGCGGCGCAACGTAGCCCTGAAGGAGATCCGCGCGGACGGCCCCGAGATGGACCGCGTGCTGGACGAGGCGCGCGTGCTGGACCGCCTGAGCCACCCGAACATTGTCCACATCAACGGGGTGGACGTGGTCAACGGCGTGATCCTGATCGACATGGAGTTGGTGCGCGGCGGCAACCTGTCGGACCGCCTGCGTGCCCGCGCCGGGGAGCCGCTCCCCGCGGAGGAGGCCGTTCGGATTACCCTTGCCGTGCTGGATGCGCTGGGCTACGCCCACGAGCGGCGCATCATCCACCGCGATATCAAGCCGGCGAACATCCTGCTGACCGAGGCGGGGGATGTCAAGCTCACCGACTTCGGGCTGGCCGAGGCTCTGGGCACCGGCTCCGTGGCGGGGGGGGGCGGCACCTACCCCTACATGGCCCCGGAGGACTTCGCCGAGGACGATGCCTCCGACTACCGCTCCGACCTGTGGGCGGTGGGCGTGGTGCTGTACGAGATGCTGGCCGGGCGGCGCCCGTTCTCGGTGCCCCGCGTGAAGGACCCCTTTGCGTGGAAGCGTGCCATCGAGCAGGAGGAGCCTCCCCGCCTGACGGCGCTCCGGCCGGAGTTGTCGAGTGCGTTTGATGAGGTGATCGCCCGCGCGCTCGCCAAAGACAAGGCGCGGCGGTTTCCCACGGCGCGCGTCTTCGCGGATGCGCTGCGCGCGGTTCCCCTGGGAGCGGTCGCCACGCCGCGCTCCGAAGGGACCTCGGCGGCTGCGCCGCCGCCGCTGCAGAGGGCGGACGAGGAGGAGGGAGAGCCGGAGCCCTTCGTATTCCCGACCGGGACCGTGTGCTACACGCTGGATGACCTGCTTCCCGCCGCGGCGCGTCACTGGAACGAGGCGCGCCGCGCGCTTCTGGACGGCCGCACGGAGCGGTTCCTGCGGGGCATCGGCGAGGTGTATATCGCGGACCTCGCGGCGGAGTTGGCGGCGCGCGGCCGCAACGGCGAGAACGAGGACCGATTGCTGCGCGAGTTTCTGGACCGCTCGCGCCCGGAGGACGATGCCGACGCCCTGGCGACGCTGCCCGTCGCCGCACGGCCGGGTCGGCCCTTGTTCGGCGGGGGCAGCGACGGAACAGAGGGCTCCACCGGCAGCGGGCAGCGGCGGCGGCTTCGCATGCGCCGCGTTCCCCGGCCCGCCCGCGACGCGGCCCCGGACGAGGCTCCGCTGCTGCCGGGCGGAGGGCGGGAGCCGCTGGTCTTCGCCACAGCTCCGGCCGCGGCGCCGGCGGCGCCACCGCTCCCGGGAGCGGCCGTGGCGGACCCACCGCGGAGGGACCGTGAGGACAGAAGGCGCGCCCGGGAGTTGCGAAAGCAGGAGGCGCGCGAAGCCCGGCTCGAAGCCCAGGTAAGGGCGCGGCACGAGCGCGACCTCCGGCAACAGCCGCCCGAGGATCGGGATGCGGACAGCGCGCGGACCGGCGGGGTGCGCTGGTGGTTCTGGCCCGCGCTTGCCCTTTGTGTGGCGCCGCCTGCGGCGATGCTGGCCTCCATGAGCGCTTCCGGTCTGCATATCGGCTCCGAGGTCTGGGTCCGCAACGCGCTGACCTCCTGGACCGTCACCGGCTTTCTGGCGGCGATGCTCCTGATCGTCTGTCTGGGCTTGAATTTGGCCAGCATCGCGCGGTTCCTGGCGTTCGTGCCCATGGCGGCGGGGCTTGTGGCCGCCGGGGCGCTGGCGTCATCGACTCTGGAGCCGTACCCCACGGTGGATGGGGTGGTCCGGGTCGGAGTGGGGCTTCTGGTCCCGATTGTGTTCCTGCTCTTCCAGGCCGGCACCGCGCGCCGCCTCTGGAGGCTCTGGCTCGCCCTGCTGTTCCTGGGGGCGGGGGGCATCACCTTCCTCTGCCTGGCGCCGATGCTGCGGTAGGCCAGTAGGCCAGGCAGGGGAAAGGCGCCGGGGCGCCGAAAAGCCGTTATGACAGCGCAGGGACGCGCCACGTTACCGAGGGAGTTTTACAGACCCGTGACCACTCGACGGATCATACTTATCGTCGTTGCCGTGCTGGTGCTGTTCGGCATCGGAAACTTCGCCTGGAACGGCTACCAGACGCGCTCTTCGCTGGCGCTGGTGGCGAACGGCGGCGAACCGGCGCAGAAGGGCGTCCAGCAGCTTATGGCGCGCGGCGTCCTTTTCGACGCGCTCCAGGGCGGCGCGCCCCCGAAGACGCGGTTGAACGCCATCGAGGCGCTTGCCGCGCTCGCCGAGGGAGGAAAGGACGAAGCGGCCTTCAAGCAGCTTCTCCAGATGCTCAAGGACCCGGACACCGAGTCCGCGGAGCAGAAGACGCACCCGGTTCGCGACGCCGCCAAAAACGCTGTGGCGAAGGTTGGCGTTGACTACCCGGACATCCTCCTGGACGCGGCGAAGGACCCGGACCGCAACATTCAGGAGCAGTCCCGCAACGCCCTGCGGCAGATCGGGGCGCCGATGAAGGAGAAGATGGCCGCGCGCCTGGGGGACGGCGCGCTCCGCGCACCGCTCGGGGACATCCTCGCGGGCATCGGTCCTGACACCATCCCCCTGATCGCGCCTTACCTGGGCGAGGCCGAACTGGCCAAGTTCAAGGATAAGCCGGACGACCTGACCAGCGCCAAGATCCAGCTCATCGAGATTCTGGGCAAGTTCAAGACGCCGGAGGCCGCCCGCCCGATCGTGCCGTTCCGCAACGACGAGAACCCGAACGTCCGGCGAGCGGTCGTCACTGCGCTGTCCAACATCGCTGACCCGGTGGGGGCGCCCGTACTGATCGCCGCGCTGACGGACGCCGAGTCGGACGCCTCGGCCCGCGCGGCGGCGGCGGGCGCGCTGGGCAGCATCGGAACCCCGGAGGCGAACGCCGCAATGGCGAAGGCGCTCTCCGACTACGATATCGCGGTGGCAGAGGCCGCGGCGGCGGGCCTGCGCCGGGCGGGTGACTCCGCGGCGGGCGCCGTGGCGCAGGCGCTGAAGAACGCGGATCCGGCGGTGCGGGCGCGGGCGGCGGAGGCGGCTGGCGGTCAGCGGACCACGGCACTCGCGGCGCAGGCGCTGAAGGACCCGGACCCGGGCGTGCGCATCCGCGCGGCGGAGTCCCTGGCCCGCATCCTGGCGGATGCAAATGCGGCCCGCCGCGAACTGGCCCGGCTTGCGTCCTCCGCAAGCATGGAGGAGAAGATCGCCGCGGTGCGCACGCTCCAGACGCGCGGCGCCCTGATTGAGGTGCTCCGTCCGGGGGCGCCGCCCGCGTCCCGAACCGGGGCGGTAGCGGCCTTGCAGGCGATGGCGGATGCGCAGGAGACCGACGCTGCGAAAGAGCCGATCCTGAAGGTGATCGCCCGGCTGAACGACCCGGCGGTTGCGGCGGCGGAGCGGGGCGTGACGCCGCTTGCGGACGGTATGCGGCCGGAGGCGTTCGCGCCGCTGCTGGCGGCGCTGCGCGACCCGGACGGCGCCGTGGCCGCGACGGCCCGGGCGGGCCTGGTGACCATCGGGGAGCCCGTGGTGCCGTCGCTCGTGGCCCTCCTCGCCAACGCCGATGATACGCTTGCTTACTACGCCTCGCAGGCTCTGGCGCAGATCGGGACGCCCGCGGTCCCGGCGCTCCTGAACCTGGCCCAGCCGGGCAAGGCCGGGGCGCGGTGGGCGGCCATCACCCTGGGCGGCATCGGCGCCCCGCGCGCCGCCGCCCCCCTGGAGAGCCTGGCGAAGTCGCCCGACCCGGACACGGCGAACGCCGCCGCAACCGCGCTCGCTCGCGTCCGCGAGGGGTAAGGGAGAAAAATAAAGAAGGGGCCGCCCGCGCAACCTGCGCGGGCGGCCCCTTCAAAAAGAATCAGAGCGGAGAGGGTGGGATTTGAACCCACGAACGGCTTGCACCGTTACCCGCTTTCGAGGCGGGCGCACTAGACCACTATGCGACCTCTCCGTGGGGAAACCGATCATCACCCCGCCTGAGGGATTCGAACCCCCGACCTCGCCCTTAGGACGGGCTCGCTCTATCCAGACTGAGCTAAGGCGGGAAGGAGACCTTCCGAGAAGAGATGCTATCGCAGAGCCGCCCGGTTGTCAAGCTGTCCGAATCCGGCAGCGCCGCCGGGCCGATTGACAACCGGGCGGTGCGGTGCTAAACTCGCTTTGCGCCCGATGCCTTCCCCGCCGGGACCGTGAGAGGAGCCGTCCGTAATCCATGTCCAGCGCCGAGATCGCCGCGCGTATCCGTCAGGTCATCGATCAGGTCGAGACCGTCATCGTCGGTAAGCGCGACACCGTGGAACTTGCCGTGGTGGCGCTGCTCTGCAACGGCCATCTCCTGATCGAGGACATCCCCGGAGTTGGCAAGACTACCCTGGCGAAGACGCTCGCCCTGTCGCTCGGCTGCGCCTTCAAGCGCATCCAGTTCACGCCGGACCTCCTGCCCGCCGACATCACGGGCACCTCCATCTACAACCAGAAGAACATGGAGTTCGAGTTCCGGCCCGGCCCGGTGTTCGCCAATGTTGTCCTCGCCGACGAGATTAACCGCGCGACCCCGAAGACCCAGGCGGCGCTTCTGGAGTGTATGGAAGAGGTCCAGATCACCAGCGACGGGGTTACCCACCCGCTGCCGCGCCCCTTCTTCGTGATCGCCACCCAGAACAACATCGAGCACGCCGGTACCTACCAGCTCCCGGAGGCGCAGCTGGACCGCTTCTTGATGCGCGTCCGCATCGGCTACCCCGCGGTGGACGACGAGGTGCGCATTCTGGAGCAGCAGGTCAAATCGCACCCCATCGGCGCGGTGCGGGCGGTGGTCTCCACCGAGGACCTTTTGAGCATCCAGGACGCCGTGCGCGCGGTGTTCGTCCACCCGACTGTGCAGCAGTACATCGTCGAGATCGTCACCTCCACCCGCGACCACCACCAGATCGACGTGGGAGCCAGCCCCCGCGGCTCGCTGGCGCTGCTCCACGCCGCGCAGGCGTACGCGGCAACGCAGGGGCGGGCGTTCGTGCTGCCGGACGACGTCAAGACCCTCGCTCCGAACGTCCTGGCGCACCGTGTTGTTCTTTCGCCGGAGGCCCGCGCCCGCGGCATCGCGGACAACGCGGTCATCTCCGACCTGCTCAATCGCATCCCCGTCCCCGTCGGCATCCCGAAGGAGTGACCCTCCAGGGCGGCCTTGCCGGTCTGCGTTGAACCCGCTCGGGGCGAAGCGCGCTATTTCTTCGCCCCCTCCTCCTCTACCAAATGTCCCGGCCGGGCGATAAGGGAATGTATACCCCAGGGAAGGTGCCCAGCGCGCCGGGAGCTACCCGAGCCCGGCCCAGTCGAGGGCGACCCACATCAGGCCGGTGCCTCCCAGGATGGCGAGGCCGTAGACCAGCATCATTGCGGCGCAGCAGGCGAGGGCGTACAGGCGGTTCCGGAGGCTCTGCGGCAGTTCCATTTCGGTCTCCTTCTCCCCTCGGGGGAGGGCTGAGGCGGGAACAGGGACCACTTCGCGCCCGGGGTTCCAGCCATTTTCACGTCTGCTTTCATACTGCCTGGGACCGGGGCGCTGCGGAACGTTGGAACGCGATTCTGACGCCGAAAATCGCGACCTTAGTTATCCAATAAGTGCGTTTAATACAGAATAAATCGTAATATAAACCATGCTCATAGAGACACACGTTCATTTCAATCACGAGGCGCTGGGCAGCCGTGCCGCGCTGCCGGGAGTGCTGGAGCGGGCGGAAGCCGCCGGGGTGGGGCAGTTCATCGTGGTCGGGTTCGACGCCGCATCGTCCGCGCAGGCGGTGGAGTTGGCGCACACGGACCCGCGTATCTTTGCCACGGTCGGCGTCCACCCGCACGACGCCCAGAACTACGATGCCGCGATCGAGGAGCGCCTGCGGGAGTGGGCGAAAGACCCGCGCGTGGTCGCTATCGGGGAGATCGGCCTCGACTTCTACCGCGACCTGTCGCCGCGCGACGACCAGTACCGGGCGTTTCGCGCCCAGCTGGCGCTGGCCCGGGAGGTCGGCCTTCCAGTGGTGATCCACTGCCGGGACGCCTACGACGAGACCATCCCGCTGCTGGAAGAGGAGGCGGGGGACCTGACAATCATTCTTCACTGCTTCGCCGGGGACGATAGGCACGCGGCGCGTGCCCGGGCGCGCGGCTGGTACCTCGGGGTGGACGGGCCGATCACCTACAAGAAGAACGACGCGCTCCGGAGCGTGTTCCGGCAGGCGCGGGCAGAGAGCATTTTGCTGGAGACCGATGCGCCCTACCTTTCGCCGGAGCCACTACGGGGGAAGTTCCCGAACGAGCCGGCCCGGCTGGTACACATCGCGCAGGCGGTCGCTGCTCTGCGCGGCGAGACCTTCGAGGCGCTGGCCGAACAAACGACCGAAAACGCTCGCCGCGCCTTCCCCCGTCTGGGCGGCGCCTGATCGCTCCCGCCCGGGCCGCGTCCGCCCCCGGGCGGGGGCGGACGCAGCGGACACCTTACCGGCCGTTCCGCTTGCCGAGGGCATACTTCGCTGTGTCGCGGGCCTTGGCCTCCTTCTCGGCGCGGTCGTCCAGACCCTTGATGCCCGCGAGCGTCAAATCCCGCGCCTCGGTGGGGGAGTCCGCGATCTGGAGCAGGTCGATGTCGGGCGGGCTGACCTTCCCCTCCGCGAGGAGCGTCCCCTTCACCCAGTCCAGAAGTCCCTGCCAGTACGGGCGCGAATACAGGATGATTGGGAAGTTCTTGATCTTCCCCGTCTGTACCAGCGTCAGCGCCTCGAACAGTTCGTCCATGGTGCCGAAGCCGCCCGGGAAGATCAAGAATGCCTGGGCGTACTTTATCAGCATGGTCTTGCGGACGAAGAAGTAGCGGAACTCGACCTCCAGGTCCACGTACGGGTTGACGTGCTGCTCGAACGGTAGCTCGATGTTCAGGCCGACCGACATTACCCCGGCCGCGCGCGCGCCCTTATTCGCCGCCTCCATGATGCCCGGCCCGCCGCCGGTGATGATGCCATAGCCCGCCTCGCCGATTAGCCGCGCCGTTTCGGTGGCGGCTTCGTACATCGGCTCTTCGGGCTTCACACGCGCCGAACCGAAGATCGTGACTGCGGGGCCGACCTCGGACAGGACATCGAACCCCTGAACGAACTCGCTCTGGACGCGCAGGACGCGCCAGGGGTCGGTGCTGGTGAAGCGGTCGGCGGGAGTTTCGGGTGCCTGGAGAAGGCGCTCATCGGCGGTGCGCAGGCCGAGGCGCGCGCAGCGGTTGACGGGGAGGACGGAGCGGACGTCCGCGATTCCGTCCCATTCTTCGTACATGCTCATGCCCGGATTGTACCCCGCGCCGGGGGGCTGTGCGGGGAGCTACCCGAAGCCGTGGGCCAGGAAGCCGCCGTCTACGGCGATCGTCTGGCCGGTGACGTAGGCTGCGGCGGGCAGGCACAGGAATACCACGAGGCCGGAGACGTCCTCCGGCTCAGCAACCCGCCCGAGTGGCGTTTCCGCGAGCACGCGCGCGGTGAACTCCGGATCGTCCAGGTACGGGGTGACACGGAACGTGCGGGTGTACCACGGATTCACGGCGTTTACGCGGACGTTGTCCGGCCCCCATTCGCTCGCGAGATAGCGCGTCATCTCGTCCATCGCGGCCTTGGTCATGGCGTAGGGGGCGCCCGAGCCGACGTACACGCTGCCCGCCACCGACCCGATGTTCACGATGCTGCCGCCGCCCGCCTCCCGGAGCAACGGGTACGCCGCGCGCGACATCTCAAAGGCGGACGTGAGGTTGGTTTGGAACAGCAGGTCGTAGTCCTCGGTCGTGAACTCTGTCGTCTTCTTGCGGATGTTGGTCCCGGCGTTGTTGACCAGGATGTCGAGACCCCCGAGGGCATCGCGGGCGGCAGCAAGAGCCGCCCCCCGCCCCTCCTCCGTGGAGACGTCCGCGGTGACGCCGTGCGCCCGCCCGTCATGGCCAGCGTTGCGCCACGCCGCCAGGCAGGCGGCGACCTCCTCCTCGCCCCGCGCCGCGATCAGGACCGACGCGCCGAGCGCCAGAAGCTCCTCCGCGACCGCCTTCCCGATGCCCTTGCTCCCGCCCGTCACCAGGGCCCGCCGGCCCTCCAGCCGCCACCGCTGCTGCTGCTCCAAAACGCTTCCTCCCAGCCCGTTTCTGTCGTTTCTCAGGACGGCTTTCCGCCGCCGCTCCGGTTCCGCCGTGCCCGGACGATCAGGTACGCCACCGGGGCGCCCACCACCGCCCACGGCACCAGTCCGATCAGGATCAGGACGACGCCCCGTGCGAAGGCGCCGAGGGCGCCCACCGAGTCCTGGAGGGTCCGCCGCGCTTCCGTCGCGAGAGACGGCGGGCGGGTCGGCCGGTAGGCCGTCGCCTCCTGGAGGGTCACCGTCACGGTCGCCAGGTCCGCCTGGTTCGCCAGGAAGCGCTTTCGCCCCTCCATCCGCTCAATCTCCTCGCGCACCCGGCTGAGCGCCTGCTCCACCTCCAGGATATCCGACAGCTTGGCCGTGGAGCGCTGAAGGTGCTGGATCAGGCGCGTCTCCTCGGCGCGCTTGTTGCGCAGCCGCGCCTCGAGGTCGTAGAACTCCTCGGAAACGTCCTGACTGGTGATCGAAAGGTTCTTGCGCTCCCCGACCTGTCCGAGCGCCGCCAGGAAGGAGTCGAAGCGCGCCGTCGGCACCCGGACCTTGTAGGTGCCGCTCCGGGGCGCCCCCGGCATCCCGCTGGTGGACATCTCGGCCACGTAGCCGCCCGCCGCCTTGACCGCCTCGGTGAGCCGCCGCGCCGCATCGTCCAGCTTCTCCGCGACCAGCTCGACGTTCGCGTTGTAGATGATCTTGCGCGGGAACGCCGCCGGCGGCGCCGTCTCCCCGCCGCCGGGCGCGTCGGCCGCCATCATCGCCTGCGGCGCGGCGGGCGCCCCCGCGGCGGCGACCTCCATCGAAGCCGCGGAGTCCGAACCGCCGCCGTTTGGGCTGCAGCCGGACACGAAAAGCAGAATGCTGCCGAAAACGGCGGCGGAAGTGCCGAACAAACGGACGGTACGCGACATGGCGGCCTCCCTCGGGGCGAGTTTCCTGAGGGGTAGCGCGGTATT
>Ga0182793_1001525_pt1 | contig 14176 bp, 16 predicted proteins | sample Passage237A_FD_130498 | JGI IMG/M metagenome (GOLD analysis project Ga0182793, IMG submission 130498) | Cellulose adapted compost microbial communities from Newby Island Compost Facility, Milpitas, CA, USA - Passage2 37A (version 2) (version 2) ... | reverse complement strand
TGGGTTATGTGATTTGGCGTTTTATTCAGTCGGTAAAAGATACCGATGACCACGGCACGTCCATGAAAGGTATGGTAGTGCGAGGTGCATTGTTCATCAGTGCAATTACCCACGCCGCCCTCGCAGTTTGGGCGCTCAAACTGCTGTTGATGGACGAAAGCGGCGGTTCGAAAAGCAGTCCGGAATCTTTGTCATCCACTCTCGGTAAATGGCTGTTTATCCTCACTGGCGCAGCCATGATCGGTGCTGGTTTTGCGCACTTGTATAAGGGGTGGACGGCGAAATTTCAGAAATATATGGATATTCCGCCGCAACAAAGCCAGTGGGCAAAACCAGTTTGTCAGATCGGCTTGATGGCGCGCGGTGTGGTCTGGTGTATCGTCGGCTGGTTTTTTATTTATTCGGCGATGATCGCCGGCAGCCAGGAAGTGAAAGGCGTGGCGGATGCGCTGAATTTTCTGCATCAACAGAATTACGGCACTTGGCTGTTCGGCCTTACCGCCGCCGGATTGTTTTGCTTCGGTATTTACAGCGTTTTGGAGGCATTTTACCGCCGCATCAACGTGCAGATATAAGCCTTATCTGATTTATTCAAAAATCGCCCGGGATCGCGTAGATATCCGGGCATTTCCCTAAATTCAGAAGCAAGTCAACCAAGCCGCGCACCGGGAGTGCTAACCTGCCGCGTTTCATTACAACAATAAACGCGGGATTTCAGTGCACATGGTGAACTTCATCAAACATATTTTGTTAAGCAGTGGGCTTATTGTGCTGGCTGCCTGCGGCGGTGTTCAAAACGACCCCGGCTCATCGTCGTCTTCAAACTCATCCTCCAGCTCTTCCTCGTCGAGCTCGAGTTCGTCCTCTTCCTCGTCCGGCAACTTTTCTGTCGACGCCGGTAGAGATCAGACGACCAATAACAGCGCCTGGGTGGCCCTGAGTGGCAATCTCGCGAGCGGAGCAGCTACTGCCAGCAACATCACTTGGCGCCAAGTGTCCGGGGCGGAGGTTGTGTTGGTTCCTAACGCTGCCGACCCGTGGCGCAGCGGCTTTGTTGCGCCGGACCTGCGCCAGCCCGGCACCCTGCAGTTTGAATTAGCCGCGACCGTCGGCGGCAACCGCTTGAGCGATACGGTTGCGGTAGATGTACAACCCTGCGGCGCTTCCGGCGATGTCGTCTTCGGCGACTGTATCGCCCCAGGCTTCGGCCCCTGGTTGTCCTACGAATCCAGCGACAGCACCGGCCAGTTTTTCCACTACGACGGCGAAGGCGATTACCACGTGCAATGGCGCGCGGTGGACAGCGGTGATAACAATCGCGGCAAAGTGATGGAAATCCGCTGGAACGCCAACGATCCCAATCATCAACAAAACGGCCGCGGCTGGTTTGGCCTTGCCCTGCCGGGCAGTGCCGGCACTGCGGGTGCGGATTTGAGTGCGTATATCGACGGCGCTATCAGTTTTGATATGCGTGTGACTTATCACGAGCAGCCCAGCAGCGCCGCGCCGTTTATTTTCAAAATGGAATGTGTGCATCCCTGTGTCAGCGCGGAGTTGCCGATTCGCAATGGCCACACTTCGTTCGACTGGCAGACGCACACCTATACCGTACGCGAGCTGGTCGCCTCCGGTCTTAATCTGAGCAAGGTGAATCATGTTTTTGTGATTCAACCGGATTGGTTTAATCAGGAGCAAAATGTCACGGTTCAAATCGACAATATTCGCCTGACCAAAACCTATACGGCACCACCACCGGTGAACGGCTGTCCGGCGAGCGGCAATGTCACCTACACCCTCAGCCGCGCAGCCAATCCCACGGCGGATCAGCAGGAGGCTTATGGCTTGATCACTGCCGCCATGGATACCGCTGTGAAAAATTACAACTGCTACACCAATCTGAGCAGACACCTGAACGTCAGCTACAACCCAGGTGTGGCCACGGCAGATGGCAGCACCAATGGCTCTATTCGCTTTGGTTCACGCGCGTCCATGCACCACGTTACCGCCATGCATGAAATCGCACATACCTTCGGCGTGGGTTTTGAGAAATTCAAATCACTGATTCAGAACGGCGTTTTTACCGGGCGCATAACAACGGCAAAAGCGCGGGAAATTTCGGGCGACCCGAGCTTACAGATCAAATCCGACGGCACTCACTTCTGGCCCTATGGCCTGAATTATGTGAGTGAAGGCAAAACGCAACAGGATTTAATCGATCACTGCGTGATTGTGCAGGCAATAGTGCAGGATTTAGCAAATTAGGAAACCATATCCCTCGCCGCTCGGGCGAGGGAACTGATCAATTCGGCAACGGCAAATCAGGAAGATTTTCGGCAAGCTCTAAGTATGTGTTTGCCGATTCCATCGCTTCCACCACCAGCTCCATCGGCTCCGCCCAGATCTGCGGAAACAAGCCCTCCCCTTCCACCACATGATGAAACGCGAGTTTTTCCTGCGGCGGACAAAATTCTGCAGCGACACCGGGTTTATTGCCCCGTGCGTCAATGCGATACCAACCGTATTCCGGCAGCAATACCGCATTTAATCCATGCAGACAAAAGGGTGGTCGTTCGTCTGTTATGGTCAGACGCTGATAACACAAGCCCGCAGGAATTTGATTCGCCCGCAGCAGCGCCGCGAGCAAATGACTTTTGGCGTAACAAAAACCCGTACGGTGCATCAGCACGTCAGAGGCGCGGCAGGTGACGGGATTTAATTGATAATCCCAGCTGTGTTTAATCTCATCGCGCACAAACTCAAAACAAGCTTTGGCTTTATCCTCGACACGCGTCAGCCCAGCGGTTAACTCCGCAGCTTTTGCGCTGACCAAGGGATGTTGCCAGTCGAGATAAAAAGAAGACTCTAAAAAAGACTGCATTTACGCTCCTACGGCATTCTTGCGGCGTTGCCATTGCCAGGCACCGCCGGCCAAAACCAACACCCATATCACCACCACATAAAACTGATACAGCTGGAAGCGCTGATGCGTTTCCATTTCCGGAAAAAACATGGCGGAGATGGTGCCGCTGGCGTTCATGCTCAAGTGCAGCAATATGGCGGCGAACACGCTGGTGTTGGTGTTGTTGAATACCCAGGTGTAAATAAAGCTCGAGCCGATAACCGCGGCAAAAAATAACGCGATAGAGGTCGCGGTCACCGGTGCGCCACTGATGGCGGTGCCGGTTTTGGCCCAGAACAAAGGCGCGTGCCAAAGCGCCCAAATCACGCCTATCACAACGCTGGCAAAAATCACTCGCTTCTTATGGTCCAGCAACGGCAAAGCGAAACCGCGCCACCCCAACTCCTCCGCCAGGGGACCGAAAATAATGCAGGCGATAAATACCACCGGAATCCACGGAATAAGCCCGGTGTTGATTGCGCCGAGTTCACCGCCGGCAGCAACGTAAATTCCCACGGATGCCGCGTATAACAACGGCCCTACAAGCAAGCAGAAGAAAAACCAGGAAAAGCCGATCTTTATCGCAAAGGTTCGCCGCAGCAGCGCGCGCAAATCGCCATAAAAAGCGCTGAGCACTAAACCGACGATGGTGGGCGCGTAAGCGCCGAGGAAAAACAGTCCGAGGGTTTTTGGATCGGATTCGAAGGGGCTGGCTTCGAGTGAATCGATAATGGGGTACCAGCACAACCAGGACAGCGCGCAGGTTAACAGGGTAAATAGGGAAAGTTTGGCGATCATAGAAAGTCCCTTGTTTTTATTGGAAGGATCCTGCGGCGCCAAAGCCGCGTGGTGGGGCCACGCTAACGGGTATGGGTTGGCTCGTCAAGAATAAGGGGCGGGCGCCATGCGGAGAGCGCAGAGGGTGTCACAGTGCGATGGCGGAATAGCGAAAGGACAATGGAGGTGATGACGACTAAAAAAACCCGGGATCACCAGAACTGGCTTACCCGGGGGTGGCATAAAAAACGGTGAGATTTATTCCACGGAAGCGATGCTGCTCAGAGCGCGCAGCCAATCGTCCGCCTGTTTGCGTGATTCATCAAAGGTGATGGCTTTTTTCAGGGCCGCAATAGCTGCCTGATTATCCTTGAGTCCGTAATGCGCCACAGCAAGACGCATCCACACTTCACCCGGTTTATTCAAGCCGCCTTTATCCAGCGCTTTAATCAGCATGTCGCGGGATTCCTGCCAACGCTCGTTGTCGCCATACATGGCGCCGAGTTTGTAGTAGTAATCACCTTTTTCCGACATGGACGCGAGTTGTTTCAAAGTGGCTTCCGCCTTGTTGACTTCGCGCGCATTGATCCAGGCATCGGATAACGAGCTCAAATTGCTCTCATCCATCGGGATCGTGTTGTTTTTCATCGCCTGTTCCAGCAGAGATCCTGCTTTATAGGGCGACTCCAACATCATGTACATGCTGTAGAGATTTTTGACTTCCGCAGGTTTTTGCAGAAAACCTTGCGTCTCCGCCAGAGCGAGCACCGCAAGAGATTCGGTCTCGCTCTTCATTTCGTACATCACGCTGGACAACTGCCGCCAGTATTCCGCTTTGCCCGGCACTTTTGCGATCAATTGCACCAGCGCGTCGGCGCAGCCTTTGTAATCTTTCAGTTCATAACTGATGGCGAGTTTCATTTGCAGCCATTGCTCTTTCACTTCTTTGGCTTTGGAAATCGCGAGATCAATTTGCGGCAGCGCTTCCTGATAACGCTTGCCCTCGGTCAGAGCATTGGCGAGAAAAATATGCGCCTCCGCCGGCACCGCTGAACAGGATGTATCGATATAGGTGTTAAGGGTTTTAATACCTTCGTCATACTGCCCGGTGATGATGTACAACTGCCCCAGGTTATAGCGCAATTGCTCGCGGTTCGCTCTGGGCAGTACATCTTTGGTCAGTGCTTTGGCAAAAGCGTCCGCAGCGTTTTTGTAATCCTGTTGCGAGCTGTAGGCCAAGCCCAGGTTGTAATTGACCAGGGCTTTTTCGTAATCGGTGCCTTTGCTGGCAACCTTCACGAGTTTTTCCACAGCCTCAGCGTTTTTGCCTTTGCCGAGAAGTTCCGTTGCCGATTGGACGGTGGCGTAGGTGTCTTCGCTTAATTCGCCGCCCTGCTGTTGTTCCTCCTTGGCGCAGTCCACCGCCGCCAGCACGGCGCCGGGGACAAGCCCCAGACCGGCCAGCAACACCAGATGCGAGATTTTTTTTCTGAGTGCGATCATAAAAATTACCCCGCCTTATTCAGATCGAAATTCCACTTGCGACGCCCGCGTTGTTCAACCGGCTTGCCGTCCACCATTTTGGGTTTGAAGCGGCAGCGTTGTGCGGCCATGACCGCAGCGGCTTCGAAGACTCCGCGCGGCTGTGCGTCAACCGCTTTCGCGCTGCGCACTGAGCCATCCGGCCCCACAACAAATTCGATCTGCACCCAACCTGACAAACCTGCGCGTCGCGCATCACTGGGATAGGAAACCGGCGGACATTGCAGCGGAATAATGTCGCCATCAAACATCGCTTTGTTTCCTACCAGGGCCGCCCCGCCCACATTCGCGGACAAATCCAAGTCCGGCATTTCCATGCCCGCAAGACTCTCCGTAGGTACGGCCACTGCCGCCACTTTCATTTTGGCCGGCGGTGGCGGTGGTGGTGCCGGCGGTGGTGGTTTGCTCCGCGACAGAGTTTCGACCTCGGTATCGCGCTTCAACCGCACGAAGTCGATGGTCGGCAGTGCCTCTTTCGCTTCTAGAGCTGCGTGGCTGCCTTCGATGACTTTGTGCATGAAACCGAAGATCGCCAGCGAGAATGCCAGAGCCGCGAGAGCTGCTGGAATGGTGACGCTCTGAGCTAAGAGTTTGTTGAATGTTGAAGTGTTTGCAGTCGCCATGGTTCAACCTCCCGCGCCCGGCAGAGTGGCAATGGAGACATCGCCGATACCGCCGCCCTTGACCGCATCCATCACTTGGGTGAGGACCTGAGTCTGGGATTCTTTATCGGCAACGATCACCACTGTGTCCTCCGGTCGCTCCACGTGCATGCGCTCGATCAGCGGGCGCACTTCGCGGATATCCACCCGGCGTTTATCCATCCAGATGTCGCCGTTGGGACGGATGGCGATCAGGATATTGCCGGACTCCTGACTGTCGGCAGTCATGGCCCGCTCCTTGTTCACCGTAATGCCCGCCTCTTTAACGAAGGAGGTGGTGATGATGAAAAAGATCAACAGGTTGAGCACGAAGTCGAGCATGGGCGCCAAGTCGATACCGGTCTCATCGCTGTCGTGTTCTGAGTGACGTCTGAGAATCATGTGACTAACCTCGCTCGGACGCAGCTATGGAAACCGCCTGGATACCGCCCTGGCGCACCTGGTCGATGACCTGCACCAGCAATCCGGTGTGCGAACCTTTTTCCGCGACCACCACTACCGAATCATCCGGGCGCTGGGCGTGCAGACGTTCGATATTGGCGCGCACGGAGCGCAGATCCACTTGGCGTTTGTCGACGCTGATATTGCCGACGGCATCCAGCACTATGACGATGCTGCCCGCCTCTTTTTTCTCCGTCGCCGCAGAGGAGTTGGGCCGGCTGACGGTCAGCCCCACCTCTTTGGCGAATACTGCGGTGATGATGAAAAAGATCAGCAGATTGAGCACGAAGTCGAGCATGGGTGCCAAATCGATTCCTGTTTCATCCATGTTTTCCGCTAATTGCCTTCGTAATCGCATGGTCGTGACTCCACTGTGTTTCACCGGCGCTTACGCGACGGTGAAAATCAAATATTTAGAACCGAAATTGATCCGCCAGACGCTCGGCTTCCATAAACGCCTTGCGCTTGAAGTAATACACCGGGTAGAGGCCAGAGATACTGACCGCCAACCCCGTGAGGGTGCAGACCATGGCTTCGGAAACCCCGGTGGCCATGGAGCGTGCGTCCGCAGAGCCGAGGGCCGCCATGGAGTCGAACACGCTGAGCATCCCCAGTACCGTACCCACCAGCCCCAACAGCGGGCTCATGGGCACCAGTACGCGCAGTACCGGCATTTTGGCTTGCATGCCTGACTTGAGGCGGGAAATCATCGCCATGCGGATCTGGCGCGAAGCCCAGGTCAGTTTGTTCGGACGTTTTTCCCACTCTGCCAGCATTGCTTTCGCCTCTTTCGGAAGGACCTTGTTGAAGTACCAGATGCGCTCCAACACGATGGTCCACATCAATACACAAGACAGGAAGATCCACACCACCACCGGGCCTCCGAGGTGGCGCATGGCCACCAGGGAGTCAATGGGAGCGCTCAATATTTCAAGCATTGGATTTTGCCTCCATGGCTTCCAGGCGCTCTGCCAGCAGGCCGGCGCTCTGCTCGTCGAGGATTTGCACTACCGATTTAGAGATGGACACCAGCCAGGCATTCAGGAAGAGCAGCGGGATGGCGATACTCAAGCCGAGCACCGTTGCAATCATCGCCTGGGAAATACCGGCGGCCATGAGTTTGGGATCGCTGGAGCCGGATTCGGTAATGCTCTGGAAGGTCAAAATCATCCCGATAACCGTACCGATCAGACCGAGCAGAGGACCTGCCGCCACCGCCAGTTTGAGGAAGGACTGGAAGCGTTCGAGGGGCGGCACTTCTTTCAGCACGGCTTCGGAGATGCGCAGTTCGACCACCTCGGCGCTCTGTTCCAGCCTTTCCGTGTCTTCGCCGCGGAAGGTGCGGAGCACACGGCCAAGCGGGTTGTTCGGTTTGGGATCGTCGAGGAAGTTGAGCTGGTCCTTCACGCTGAAGCGCACTCGAGTGAGATAGAAGAGCTGATAGAGACCGAGCAGCGCACCTATGATACCCACCGCGATAATCACGACACCCACTGCTTCACCCTGCTCCAAACGCTCCATAAAGGTGGGGCGCTGAGCGTAGATCGCCAACATGCTGCCACGAGTCGGGTCGATCATGCCGGCGGTGTAGCCGTCTTTCGATGCTGCCAGCTCACGTGCGGGCTTCTGGAATTTCTCACCGGGCTGACGCGCCATGATGGCGTATTGCTCCAGGCTCGGCAGGTAATTCAAATAGCGGTCGCCAGTGGTGGCACTGAAGGGACCAATACGGGTGACAGTAGCGCCTACAGGCTGTCCTTCCGGCGAAACCACCGTGGAGCGGTAGCTCACCACTTTGCCGGTTTCGGTCATTTCCCGCTGCAATTCAAACCAGAAACGCTCCAAGTCGCCGATCGACGGCAGCGCTTTGGATTGTGCTAATGATGTGGTGAATTTCGCCCGTCCCGGATATTGCGCGCTGATGATGGAGCTGTTCATGACGGAGGAAAAATCCGTCGCCACTTGGCGCACCACGCCAAACATTTCACCGAGGTTGCCAGCGCGCGACTCCAACTGCTCCTGCAAATTGGTCAGGGCTTTTTCGTTGTTGTCGAACGCGGTGGTCAATTGTTCGCTGAGGCGTTTTTGCTCGTCCAACTCGGCGCGAGCGGTAGCCAACAATTCAGCTTGTTTATTGCGCTCGGCGAGAAAACGCGCTTCGCGCTCAGCATTAACTTTGGCTTCTGTCTCGCGAATATTGCGCGTCTGCTCAAGCAATTCGTCGAGACTCGCCGGTGCCGCATGTACTGTCGCGGAGCCCATCAGCGTCGTTATCAAAACGGCGGCCAGGCATTTGGAAAATACGGAATTCTTCATTGCTTACACCTCTCTCGGAGCGGGGAGAGCCACTTCGATAAAATCCGGAGCAGCTTGCTTTTTCGCGACTTTTAATGCTTTGTTCAAAGGTTCGCGGTAACTGTTGTCCACGACCCAGTCTTTTTTACTGGCATCCCAGTAACCGGTCTCTTTACCGTCGAGGGTGCGATACATCAGCGACACGCGACCAGTGCGGAGAAATTCCACGGTTTTTTCGCCCACCTTGCCCTGATAAACCTCCAGGGTGCGGCCGTATTCCACTTCGATCTGGTAGGCCTCAACCAGGCGGCGATATTTTTCCGATGTGGAAACATCGGCGCGCGCCATCATGGCTTTCAACTGGGATACGCGACCGGTCCGTTCATCAGTGAGAAACGGTGTATCGAGCGCGATAAAACTTTCCAAGGTTTCCAACATGCGATTCATCAGCGGCAGAACTTCGCGCGAGGTGGTTTCAATCTCGGTGATCTGCTGCGTCATATCCGCAATTTGCGCTTCCTGGGATTTCACCTGCTCGGCGATTTGCGCGTTGTATTCTTTAAGGCTTTGCGCCTCGGTAATCATCTGGCGATAACTGGCGACGGCCTTGCTGGCTTCGTCATCCAGCTGCTCGATTTTTTTCTGCGACGCTACGGCGGCAGCCTCAGTTTTGGTCTGCTCGCTGATCGCGGCAACTACCGTGTCAGTCGCAGCGGCGAACGCCGACTGAGCCACAATAAATGCCGAGCCCGCACACGCAGCGATCAGCGCGGAGCGAATGGTGTATTTGGGTTTGGGATTCATAACTCTATTTCCTCAGTTCAGCGACAACATTTGTTTTCACGTCCGCAACTCACAAAATTCTCAAATGCAAAATGTTCTCCAGATACCAGACAAGCTGTTGCAACTCGAAAAATCGCGTTGACAAAATCGATTGGGGAAACAATTTCACGTAGTGGTATTAACGACGGATTCATTTTATCGGCGTGCCCAGACAATGAACTTTATCTGTGCATGTCACGAAAAATTTGCACCACAACTAAACCACCAGGATCCACTCCGATTTTTTTGAAAACCCATCGCGCATTACTGCCGCGGAATTTTCGTATCTCGGAATAATCCTCTCAGTGCTCTAGACGTGTGCGTTTTTGCCCCCCCTACACCACCGCTCTCGGCGAAGCGGGATGGCAAATCACATTGCGTAACCGAACAATGCAAAAAGCAGCGCAGAACGCGATGAAAAAAATAAATAAGAGGATCGCTGAAAAAACTATGAAGAGAATTTGTGACGCGGATGAATTATTCGGCTGGGAATAATTACCCAAAAACGGGTGAAGAAATAACCGAGTATTTAGTAAGACGCAGAGGCAGGCAATTCCCCCTACCTCGCAAACAATAGGATGATCAAATCAGGCCGGATTGGCTCAACTGCCGCCAGACCCACCAGGCGCCGATAAGGCTCACCACCAGAATGATTGCCGGCACATACACAATTGGCCGACGCACCTGACGCACCACAAACCAACCAATCAATAGAAGATTGACCGCCAGAAGGGTCCACAAGAGTGCATGGGAGAGCGTCTCGGAAACGGCCATGGCAAACGCGGCAGCGGCGCCACCAAACGCACAGGCAAAGCCGATGCGCTTATCGTGAAAAAACGCCTGCATCACCAACACCAACCAGGACGCACTCAGGCCGCAAACGACCAGAGCTAATACCCAGCTCATGATTTGAAATTCGCTATCGGTCAAAGTACGCCCTCACTCAACGCGGAAAGCGGCCATGATACTCCGACCGGAATTAAGGCAGGGCAGCTAAAACGCCATTACTGCATGGACTGGATGTCGAACCAATAATCCTTGCGATCCAGGGGTGTCAGGCGCGGCAGCGTGGGGTTGTTGAGATGGAACACCGCAGTACGGTCCTGCAGCTTCGCGCTGGCCAGGGCGCTCTTGATCATTTCATGGCCGTAAAAATAACGATCGAAATTGCCGTTAGCGAGGGCTCTTTCAAAACCTTCGTGCAAGTCGCTGGCAAGCTGCTGATTGTCCGGCGCCACAAATAAATAGAACGGCAGGGTGTAGATCAGCAGCACATTGGTGTCCACCGTCAGCCCCCACTGGGGCCTCGAACGCAGCTCCACCCAGGGCTCGAGCACGCCACGAGGGAAACCGTCGAAACGCCCACCTTCCACCATGGGGAAGAGGTTTTCGTATTTGCTCGTCACCACCACCTTTAAGCCGTTGCTGCGCAGGGTGTCCACGTCCGGCCAGCCAAAGCCTTGGCCGAAGCTGAGGGACTTCAGATCCTGCAAGGTGCGCACAGCGGAAAATTTCGGTTGATTGGCGGGATTGATGATGCAGACGCGATAGCCGAGCAGGCCTTTCAAAATCGGGAAGCGGATGGGCAGCAGTTTATCTTCCGCCTCTTGATTGGACGCCAGCCACATGACATCGACCTTTTTAGCCTGCAGCTGCTCGGTCACCCGGGTTTGGGTCATCTGGTCGAGGGTCACGTCCAGGTCATAGTGTGTATCCATCTCCGCCAGAGCCACGCGCAGCGCCCCCACGGCGTATTCGTCGAGGGGGTGAGATCCCTGTATCACCCGCAGCGTCTCCGCCGACGCGGCTGCACTGATAAAACCTGCGGCCGCCAAGATGCAACCCGTCAAAAACTGCTTATATCTTTTATGGTGCATATCGATCGCTAACAAGAGGCCGGCTACGGCGTTTTTATGGTGGTGATGTCGCACTAATGACTATAGCAGCGGCAACCGAGGCGAACTGCTCAATATTCACCCAGTCCTGAGCATTTTTTATCTCCCACCCATCTTTTGATCAATTTAATTAATCAATCCTTTCAAAATGATTCATTTTTAAATGAAAACCATTCTCACTACACTGAGTACATAGAAGTCGAAATACCGAAGCCTCTGGAGGCCGACCATGACCAAGACAATGACTTACGCCGCTCTTCACTTCACCATTGCATTCAGCGTTGCGTGGTTGCTCACTGGCGATATCCTTGTCGGAGGTTTGGTAGCGCTGGTGGAACCTACCATCAACAGTGTGGCCTACTTCTTTCACGAAAAATTCTGGGCTGCTTACCAGCAACGCAAGGCCGCAGGCCGCGACGGCGACAACCACTCAACCGTATTGGAGGTTTAAATGTCTGCTCGAGAGATAGTGATGATCCGCCACGCCCAAAGTACCTGGAACGCTGAAGGCAAATTTACCGGTTGGGCCGATCCACCGCTGACTGACCTCGGCAAAGCCGAAGCTGAAAAAGCCGGTCAGCTGTTGAAGCAACACGGTTACGCATTCGACCGGGTCTACACCTCGCGCCTGCAGCGCGCCGCAACCACCGCCGAGATCGTCCTCAAGGTGATGGGAACACCCAACGTGCCGGTGGAAGAAGATTGGCGTTTGAATGAGCGCCATTACGGTGACTTGCAAGGCCGCTCCAAACAGGAGCTGCGCGATCGCGCTGGCGACGCCCAGGTACACCGCTGGCGCCGCGGCTATAAAGACACCGCACCTGCTCTGCCCGACAACGATCCGCGCCACCCGAAATTTGATGAGCGCTACGCCGACTTGCCGCAGGAATCACTGCCGGCAGTGGAAAGTCTGGAGGACACCCGCATCCGCGCGGTCGCCTTCTGGGAAGAGAAAATCGTTCCCGCCATCGCCGCTGATGAACGTATTCTGATTTCCGCCCACGGCAATACTCTGCGCGCGTTAATCATGGCGCTGGCCAATATGTCGGAGGAGGAAGTCGAGCAATTTGAAATCCCAACCGGCACACCTATCGTCTACCGCCTAGGTGATGATGGCGCACCGCTGAGTTGGCAGTACCTGAAAGACGAAAAAGAGCAATCGTCCGTCACCGAGCAAATATTAACCAGCTATCAATCCTCACCGCGAAATCGTCGGTGAGGAGATGCATTCCCCCTCTGCCTATAAATTAAACGTCGCGCTCACAATGTGAGCGCCGCAGCTTTTCATTTTGGGATTTTTTCTCAATCTGAACGTCCACTCTGGCGCGTATTACGCAATCTGCGAAACCGTCACCCATACTGATTGACCCATCTCACTACCATACACACCCAATTTTCTACTGCGGAGTTGTAGTCACTATGGCACTTCCAGATCCTGGCCAGCGGCTGCTCAATGATATTAATCAGCGATTTATCGATGAGGTCGGCCCAATAGGAGAGGTGTTGATCGAGGATACGCTTAAACTTTGGCAAACCAATCAATGGCGCGGCCCCACCGCTTTTCGCCGCTATTTAAAATGCCTGGCAGAGAACGTGGACAACCTGGTATTGCGACAGCGTTTTGTTCACGATGTGGAGCGTCTGTTGCTGACCGCTCAGCGCAATAAAATCGCCTCCTAAAGCTTTACCCCAGCCGGCGCCGCCGGCCAAGCAATATCCAATTTTAATAATAAGAGTCCGAGGTCCATCATGTTAAAACGCCGGATGCCCATCACGGCCCAGCTTTTTCTATTGCTTTTAGTCGTCCTGATCGCCAACGCCGGCGCCTATTTTGTGATTCTGCAAAATATGTATTACCAGGAGCTGGAATCCCAGGCGAAAACCGTGGTGGCAAACGTAGAAGCGTTCGGCGCGTGGGTATCGCGCTCGGGACGGGTTTGGACCCGCGCAGAAGACCAGGATTTTCTGAGCAAAATCGAGGTACAGGAAGTCGGCCAGCCCGACACTGTATTTCACTTCTATTCCAAAAATCCGGCACTCGCGACGCGCGAATTTTCCGAAGTCGTGGCGCAATCACAATCGCCCGCGAAATTCCGCATGACATCCCATAATGTGATGAATCCCAACAACAAACCGGACGCATTCGAGCTCCGAGCATTAGAGGCAATTCAGAAAGACAACCTGAGCCAATATTCGGAGCACGGCAAAGACGTCTATCGTTTTGCCTCCCCTGTTGTGCACGTCGCATCCTGTATCAGCTGCCATGGCGATCCTGCCAACGCGCCGCAAGATGTTCTGGATGTCTATGGCTCTGAAAATGGATTTGGTTTTCAGGAAGGCGATTTGGCCGGCGTGATCAGCGTGACTCTGCCCAAACGCACCGTTGTGCAAAGCACTCTCGCTATGTTCAGCTTCGCTGAAGCTGCGATTATTTTTATTTCGATTCTGCCGATTTTATGGTTTGTCCGGCGGGCGGTAATTTTGCCGGTGAGAAAAATCACCTTGGTGACGGAATCCATTTCCAAAGGCAAAGAAGCAGAAATCGACGCGGCGCAATTATCGCCAGAGAGCGCCAATGAAATTGATCAGCTCACCCTGGCGGTATCGCGAATGCGCTCCAGCTTTTCCATCGCCATGAAGAAAATGAAGGAAGCGCGGGAAGCGGCAAAAAATGCAGGGCAATATGCGCAGGAGTTGGAAAAGCAGTTACCAAAGCAGTAAACAGCAAAGTCCGGCATTGAATAGGTGCCGGACCTTTATCCCAAGCGGTAGGGTTTAATTTTCTTCCGGTGTTGTTTTACTCAATGCCGGCGGCAGGTTAAGCCCCCACTTTATCGCAATCA
>Ga0182793_1001524_pt1 | contig 14190 bp, 14 predicted proteins | sample Passage237A_FD_130498 | JGI IMG/M metagenome (GOLD analysis project Ga0182793, IMG submission 130498) | Cellulose adapted compost microbial communities from Newby Island Compost Facility, Milpitas, CA, USA - Passage2 37A (version 2) (version 2) ... | reverse complement strand
ATGATTCCATCGACGCCGGATTTTTCGGTGAACTCGCAGGATTCTTCAACGCAGGCCATCGCCAATATCCGCCGCAAAGTGTGGGATGTGCCCGTGCGTATTTTCCATTGGCTGCTGGTTGTGTCTTTTGCCGGAGCCTATCTCACCAACTGGGCCGGTATTTCCTGGTTCCAATATCACGAGTGGTTTGGTTACGCAGTCACTGTGTTGGTGACGTTTCGTATTCTTTGGGGATTTTTGGGTACCTGGTACGCGCGCTTCGCCAATTTTGTGCGCTCGCCCATTGCGACCTGGCGCTATACCGTCAATTTATTGCGCGGCAAAGAAACCACCACCGCAGGCCACAATCCTCTCGGCGCTTTGATGGTGCTGTTTTTTCTGGTGGCTTTATTGATTCAGGCCGTCAGCGGCTTGTTTACCAACGACGAAATTTTTAATGCAGGCGCACTTTATGGTTATGTCTCCAATGAGACCAGCCTGCAGCTGACCGCGCTGCACAAAGAATTGTTCTACTGGATATTCGCCGCCACAGTTCTGCATGTTTTGGCAGTGCTGTTTCATGTCTTTTTCAAAAACGAAAATCTGATCTCCGCCATGATCACCGGCTACAAAACCAGCGGCGAACCATTGCGCGGCGCTCCGTCCATTGATTCGTCTCTGTGGATACGCGCAACCATTTTGTTGGCACTGGTTTCAGTGACTTTGTATTTACTGATCAGCTTCGCGCCTAGCGCAAGTATGGATTTTGATTATTAAGGGCAGGGGCCCATGGGTCCCGCTTGAACGATGTTTTGTAACTTACGAGTAAGAGGTTTTTATGTTAATCGCCAGTGTATCTTCAGCAGCGTTTTTGCTGGTGACGGACCTCTCGATCATCGAGTTGGATCAAGGACAATTGATCGCACCACAGGTTGAAACTACGGCTGTTATTGAAGCAGCGCCGGTTAAAACAGATGAACATGAGGAGGCAAACGATTCGTTCGACTCCATCGACGCCGTTGCGGCGAGTTGGGCGAAGGATGCGGTGAAAAGGAGGCGGCTGCGGGATTAAATACCAAAATCTTCCCGAAATCTGTCAATTCGGTGCATTCGCTCATGCAGGATAGTGACAATACCTATATCGCCATTCGACAGTCTGCGCCAATACACAACATGCTTTTCGTAACGGAAATAAAAGCCTTCCACTCCAAATTCTGCAGGTACAGGGCGTGAAGATATTCCGTGAGAGTCAATCTTGGAAAAAGCTTCGAATAATCCATTGATATAACGATCCGCTTGTTGGACACCCCAACGGTCGCGGGTGTAACGATAAATTTCATCCATGCGATAGGATGCCGCTTCCTGTATGCGAATCTGACGCATGGATCACGCCTTATTGCGCGCGATGATGTCGGCCGCCGTTAGAGGTTGATAAGACGATTCGGGAGCAGCAAACGCATGGTTGAGCTCTGCTTTCAGGCGCTCAAAGGCCTCCGCCTCCGCACGCTCCATATCACGGCGAATCAGATCCCGGACATATTCACTGACGTTGTCGTAAACACCGTACTCACCTACGTTCTCAGCCACAAAATCACTCAAAGGCCCTTTTAAACGCACGGTCATGGTAGTTGCTCGGGACATAGATCCTCCCACAAGACGGATTTGTATTAAATGTAACCAAAATATAATACACCGGCCGCCCTATAAGTCAAAAAGATACCCCCACGGATAAATCCCCCGCTCGTGCCCGTCGCTGAAGACCAGCTGCACGCCGTAGGGAAATAGATTCACCGATTCCACCTGTACCGCTTCATCCACCAGCGAGATCTGGCCGCGTATGCGCGCGGCGCGGCAGCTGGAGCAGGGACAGTGACCGCGCAACCGGTGGTGGGGGATGCTTTGTTGTTGGTCGGGGGACCAGTTGAGGACCAACTCCCGCCGAGTGCGGGAGTTGCGGATTTCAAGGGGCGCTGGGCGATTCATGGAGCAGGCTCAATTGGGCAATGGCAATGCGCACGGATTTACGCACTTCAGGGTCCTGGTCCTGTTCCGCCTTGTGCAGGGCGGGCAGGGCGGCGGTGCTGCCGATTTCTCCCAGGGCCAGGGCCGCTTCTTTGCGCAGATTGCTGATGCTGTGGCTGAGTAGTTTGGCGAGTTCAGCAACCGCCGGAGCGAAACGCAATTTGCCCAAGGAGCGGGCGGCTTGCAGGCGGCATCGCCAGTAGTCGTCATGCAGAGCGGCGACCAAAGACTGCGCTGCTTGCGCCAAACGCAACTTTCCCAAGGTAATAATCGCTTCTTCCCGCACCTGCCACGCCGGGTCGCGCAAGGCGCTCAGCAGTGCTTCAGCGGCGGCTTGATCTTCCGCCATGCCGAGGGTGCCGGCGGCAGCGCGGCGCACATCTTCCTGCGGATCATCCACCGCCAACCGCGCCAGCTCAGGCAGTGCATGGGTCTGTTTAAGCCAGCCGAGCACGCTGACGGCTTCACGGCGTACTGAGGCATTTTCATCGGCGAGGGCCGCCAAGGCGGATTCAGCACTTTCCGGCAGACGCAATTCCCGTAACGCACGCAGGGCGCGGCTGCGCACCGAGGCTTCACTGTGCTTCACATAGGGAAGAATGGCGCGGCCAGCGGTGGCGCTTTTCAATTGATTCAGGCTTTGCGCTGCGGCTTCTTGTACCGATTCATCTGGGTCACTCAAGGCATCGCACAATGCGGTGGCGATGGAGGGCTCTTCCCAGGCTTCCAGCAGGCGGGCGGCTTCCGCACGCACTTGCGCATCCGCATCCTGGCGCAGGGCGGCGGCCAGAAACGGCAGGCCATCTGGATCTTCCAGATCCGCCAGTTCAATCAACGCCACCCGGCGCACACCGGCGTCCGGGTCCTGCAGGCGGGGTTGCAGTGCGAGTATGTCGGGGTTGTCGGTGTGATTCAGGGTTTCCATAAGATTCTCTTTTTAGAAAAAGCATTTTTTAATGCGTTTTTTAACAAAGCATTTTTATCAATCGGGCTTTTGATTCATTAAGCGGGCTGGGTTTCCAGCTCGCGTGGAATTCCGAGCGGCGACAGACGCGGCAGTGCTTGACCGGGCTCGTGGCGCAGCAGCTCCAGGCAGTGGCGTTTCAAGCGCATAAATTCCGGACTGGTGACCACATCCGCTTGGCGCGGGCGCGGAAAAGTCACTTTTAAATCTTCGATCAAGCGTCCGGGACGCGGGCTCATCACCAGAATTCGGTCAGCGAGAAAAAGCGCTTCGTCGATATCGTGAGTGACGAAAATAACCGTGGTGCGAATGCGGCTCCAAATGCCTAGCAATAATTGCTGCATTTCCATACGGCACTGAGCATCGAGCGCGCCAAAAGGCTCATCCATTAATAACAGGCGCGGGCGGTTGATCAGCACGCGGGCAATTTCCACGCGCTGCTGCATGCCGCCGGAGAGCTGGCTGGGCCAGCGTTTTTCAAAACCTTCCAAGCCCACTAATTGCAGAATTTCCTGCGCTTGGCGATGGCGTTCCGCTTTATTGACGCCGCGCATTTTTAAACCGAAGGCAACGTTGTCGATCACTCTACGCCAGGGAAACAGCGTGTGATGCTGAAACACCATACCGCGCTCCGGCGCGGGACCGTTCACGGTTTGGTTATCTACCAGTAATTGCCCGCCGCTCGGCACCAAGTGCCCGGCCAGTGCGCCGAGCAGCGTGGATTTGCCGCAGCCGGAAGGGCCGAGGATGCAAATAAATTCACCGGCGCGAATATCGAAACCGATTTTTTGCACGGCTTCGAAACGCTCTTTGCCATGGCCCAGATGGATCGATAAATCGGTCGCCTTGACTGCGCCGGGGAAAGGGCTGTTGGCATTCATAACAGGTTCTCCACATCAACCAGTTTGGTTAGCAAAAAATTAAAGCGTTTTGCGCAGGTGATACCAGGGAATTAAAAATCGACCGCCAGTTTTAATCAGAAAACTGCTGCCCATTCCGAGCACACCAATCAGCAACATGCCCACGACAATGTCGGGATAGCGTTGGATCAGATAACTCTCCCAGGTGTAGTAGCCGATACCGAATTGACCGGAAATCATTTCCGCCGTCACCAAACAAAACCAGGAAGTCCCCATACCGATGGTGAGGCCGGTGATAATGCTTGGCGCCGCGCCGGGCAAAATAATTTCCCGCAGAATGGCCCAGGGCTTGGCGCCGAGACTGCGCGCCGACGCCACCAGGCGTTTATCCACCGCGTCCACCCCGTGAATGGTGTTGAGCAGAATCGGAAACAGCGCGCCGGTAAAGGTGATAAAAATCATCGACAGTTCCGACGACGGGAACATCAAAATCGCCAGCGGAATCCACGCAACCGCCGGAATAGGGCGCAACACTTCCAGTGGCGGCAACAACACAGATTCCATTAATTTCCAGCGACCAATAAACAGGCCAATGCCGATTCCCAACACCACTGCTGCGAAATAGCCAGAGAACACTCGGCCGAGGCTGCTGGTTAAATGCGGCAGCAACTTGGGCGAGGTTGCAAGGCTCCAGGCAGCTTTCGCCACTTCCCCCGGCGGGGGCACGTACACAAACGAAATCAGCCCTAAATCCAGCCGGCTGGTGGAGGCCCAGTGCCAGAACACCAAGCAGGCCAGCAGCGATATTCCTGGCAGAATCAAGCGTGAGGGCAGAGCGGCAATGGCCATATTCAACTCCTAGCGGCTGACGGATGCGAAATCGCGCACCTGACCGCCGTTTTGTTTAGCGAAAGTTTCCGCCTGATCTTTGAGAAGGAATGCATTGAGCTGGCCTTTATCGTCCTGCACAAACCACGCCTGACCGGCGAGTAATTTCAAACCGCTGTCGCGCGCTTGTGCGTAAACCGCACGAATGGCTTTGCCTTCAGTTTCCAGTTCTGCCAGTGCCTTAAATGCGGCTTCCGGCGAGGCGTAATGACGTACCAGCGGCTCGTCTTTTACCCAGACTTGTGCGAGGCGGTTGAAATCAGTAATCGGCTGACCGGTCACTGCGTCTTTTGCGGTCAGCGATACAGGAGCGTAATTTTTCAGTGCAGCGTCGTAATCTTTGCCGGAGGCTTTAAATGCGTCGCGCACATATTTATCGGTAATGAATTTGTCGAGATCCAAATCGCGATCGGTGCGCTTCAAGGTTTTCAGCGTTTCGATTGCCGTTTGCGTGGCCTTGCGGTATTCCGGCTTCCAGGTCAGATCGCGGGTCTGCAGACCGAGGGGGCCGTGGAACAGGTAGTTCACTTCCGCTTCTATACCGGTCACTTTTTCGATCAGCTCGCTGTATTTTTCCGGCTCGGCGGCCAGTAATTGGTCAGCTTCGATCACCGCTTGCAGATAAGCCACCACGATTTCTGGATATTTTTCCGCGTAAGCGGCATCCACTAAACCGCCGTGAAAAGTCGGCGCGTTGGTTTGTGAACCATCAAAAATCTTGCGCGCAAAGCCGCGGTTGGGGAACAGATCGGCAAAAGGAACAAAGTTGGCGTGTCCGTCGATGCGGTTGCTTTTCAATGCAGAACCGGCAATTTCCGGAGCTTGGGAAATAATGCGAACATCTTTTTCCGGGTCCCAACCCAAGTCGCGCACGGCGCGCAGCAATACGCCGTGAGCGGTGGAAGCGAAGGGTACGGAGATAGTTTTGCCTTTAAGATCCGCCAGCGATTGCGCTTGTGAACCAGCGGGCACCACTATGCCGTTGCCGCTGCCTTTAATACTGCCGGACAACACATTGATAAACAGGCTGCGCTTGCGGGCGTCCAGATGCGCAACACCGTTGAACGAGGCCGGAAATTCCGCCATAGCGCCGAAATCCAATTTGCCCGCCACCATTTCATTGGTCAGCGGCGCGCCGCTGGTGAAGTTGCGCCACTGGATATCGTATTTTGCGTCTTTATATTTACCGGTTTTCGGCAAATATTTTTCCAGCAGTTTCAACTCGCGCACCAGCAGACCGCCGGCGGCGCAGTTGATGGTGGTGTCTTGTGTGCCTATGGCAACGCGGATGGTTTCCGCTTGGGCGGCAACACTGGCCAAAGGCAGCAGCAGGGAAAGCAGTAATTTATGCAAACGCATTTTATGTCTCACTCTATTAAACGCGCCGCTCTTTGGTCGGGAGTAGGTCGCGTGGATATTTCAAATCAGTGCATCCGATCTTTTTCGGGTAGCTAAATTGTTAATTCTGTTAACGCAATAAATACGGAATTTCCACTTTCACCGCACCGGTCGGGCAATCGGTTTCGCAGGGCATGCAGTACCAGCATTCGTCGAACTGCATATAGGCTTTTTGCGTTTCCGGATTGATTGCGAGCAAATCCATAGGGCAGACATCGACACAAACGGTACAGCCTTTATGGGCGATACATTTGTCTTCATCGACGGTGACCGGCGCATTACTGCGAAAAAAAATATCGTGGGCTTTCTGGCTCATCATTAATACTCTCTACAATTAGCCATTGGCGGCTTTTAGGCGCAACTTGTTGTAGGCGTCGCGCTCATTGGCATCCAGGGGAATCAAATAGGGTTCCACTTCGCGCTTGATGCTGACCATGCGGCCGGACTGGTCTTTTTTCAGATGGCAGTGATAAAACCAGTTGGCATCGTCGCGCTCGGGAAAATCCACACGGTAGTGATACAAACCCCAGCGGCTTTCCTGGCGAAACAGTGACGCACGCGCCGCCATCTCCGCGCAATCGCGAATCACCGCTACTTCCATGGCGCGCATCAATTCGTGGGGGTTGGCGGCTTTTAAATTGCTGATATCGTCTTCGATCTGCTCGAAACGCTCCAGGGCAATTTCCATTTTGCGAGTGACTTTTGGCGGTTGCAGATAATCGTTAACGAAGCGGCGCAACTTGTATTCCACCTGCGCCGGCGGCAAACCGTGTTCGCGCAGCAATGGTGCGAAAACACGTTGTTTTTCCCGTGCAACTTGTCCGGCGTCCACTTGCGCAAATTCGCGACCGGCGACATATTCCGCAGCGTTCTGTCCTGCGAACCAGCCGTAGGTAAAGGCGCCGAGCATATAGTTGTGCGGCACGGCGGCCATATCCCCAGCGGAATAAAGACCGGGCACGCTGGTTTCCGCGCGTTCATTTACCCACACGCCAGACGCGCTGTGGCCAGAGCAAAAACCGATTTCGGAAATATGCATCTCCACCATTTTGTGGCGGTAGTCGGTATTGCGGTTGGCGTGAAATTGCCCGCGGCTGGGCCGCTCGTTGCTATGCAGAATATGCTCGATGGTTTGAATCGTTTCTTCCGCCAAGTGATCGAGCTTCAAAAATACCGGGCCGTTGCCGCCCTGCAATTCCTGATAAAACTCCCACATCATTTGACCGCTCCAATAATCGCACTCGATAAAACGATTGCCTTTATTGTTGGCGGTGTAACCACCGAGAGGGCCGGTGACGTAAGCGCAGGCGGGGCCGTTGTAATCTTTGATCAATGGATTGATTTGAAAACACTCCAGATTCGCCAATTCCGCGCCGGCGTGATACGCCATGGCGTAACCATCGCCCGCGTTGGTGGGATTTTCGTAAGTGCCCATCAAATAACCGGAGGCGGGCAAACCTAAACGCCCGGCGGCGCCGCAACACAAAATTACCGCCTTGGCTTTGATGGTATGAAAATCGCCGCTGCGACAATCAAAACCCAACACACCACAGACTGCGCCGCTGGCATCGGTTAATAAACGGGTACTCACCACACGATTGGTAATCGCGATTTTGGCGCGCTTCAATTGTCGGTAGAGCACTTTTTTAATGTCGTGGCCTTCCGGCATGGGCAACACGTAGGAGCCCATATGGTGAACTTTTTTCACTGCATAATCGCCGGTGCCGTCTTTTTCAAATTTCACGCCCCAGCGATCCAACTGCTCGATGGTGGTAAAGCTGTGTTTGGCATAGGCATAAACCGTCGCCTGATTGACGATACCGTCGTTGGCGATGGTGATTTCCCGCGCGTATTGCTCTGGCGTTGCGTGCCCGGGAATGACTGCGTTATTCAAACCGTCCATGCCCATACTGATGGCGCCGGAGCGTTTAACGTTGGCTTTATCCAGCAGCAGGATGCGCAAATTCGGGTTGCGCTCCTTGGCTTTAATTGCCGCCATAGGGCCGGCCGTGCCGCCGCCGATAACGACTATGTCGTATTCGTGTTCGAGATCGGTAATGCTGTTCAGACTCATGGAAATATTCTCGCTTTATTCACTGCTGTGGCCGCGCTGGCGGTCGATGCGCAGGCGATATTGAAAGGCGTCGCCTCGGTAATAGAGATATTCAAAATCCAGCGGCACGCCGGCATCCGTGTGCGTGAGGCGCTCGATGCGCATAATCGGTGAATTTTCTTCCGTCTTTAGCGCTCGTGCCAATTCGGCGTCGGCCAGAATTGCGTCTATCGCCAAATCGGCGTGACCGAGGGCGATGCCCAGATCGTTTTCCAAAATCAGAAAAATATCGCGCATCACCAAGTCGGCTTTTTCCAGCTGCTTGCCGATTTGTCCAGGCAAATAAGTGACTTCGAGAGAAACGGGCTCGCGGTTGATCAAACGCACGCGCTGAATTTCCGCGACTATCGCGCCGGTCTCAAGGGCGAGGCGCGCAGCCACTTCCTGTGGCGCGGCGAAATAGCGAATGCTGCGCACCTGATTTATCACCTCATAACCATGCTGCACCAAAGATTCCGCAAGGCCCTGTAAGCTGCTGATGTTTTGGTAGGCCTTGGGTTTGGCGACGAAAGTGCCTTTGCCGTGAACCTTGAAAATCAAACCTTCCTTCTGCAAATCGTTGAGCGCCTGACGCACGGTGATGCGGCTTACGCCGAATAAATCGCACAACTCATATTCCGACGGCATACGACTGAGCGGCGTATGAGTGCCGTCGAGAATGCGCGCGCGCAGCAACTCGCGGATCTGGCTGTACAGCGGAAACGGCGACTGCGCCAGATTCTGATTCGGGGTGTATTTCATTCGCTTCGGTTTATCCTGTTATAACAAGTTGAAGTTCAGTTCATCGCAGGGCGCTGAACTCCATCCTGCGAAATTAAACGTTGGCTAAATTGGCTGATTGGCGAAACCGAACAACGGAGCCATCAAATTCACTGAGCTGCGCGTGTGGGGACGACTCGTCAGTGGTAACCAGGTAATGCCGGCTTTTGGAAAAAATCTTTAGCGAACTCAATGGCGGCTGCCATCGATCTGCGATTTCCGGCTCGTGCACAAAAATCACATCGGGTTCCAGCTCGAGCGAATGCAACAACGGCAGATCCTCCGAGCCGCGCACATCCACACCAATTTGATAACCGCGCTCGCGGTAATCGAAAAATGCCTGCTGAAAACGCGGCAAGCTGCTGGCGTTGAGCAGATGCGTACGCAACAACACACGCTCGGGACCGAGACCGCAATCGCTCAAAATGGCCTCGAACACCTTGCCGTAGTTTTCACCTACGGACGTGATGTGCCGCGGATGCACTTTGAGCGAGAGGATGCCGTTGCCGCTGAATCGCTGCAGATAATTCAGCGAATGCAACGTGCGTACCAGCCGATCCAACTGAATAATGTGCTCGGGCTCATCCAGTGCTGCGTACACTTCATCAATATTCAATTCATTACCGGTAGCGGAGCGCACCAGAGTTTCGCTGTCGTAGCCGATAACATGTTTTCCATCAGGACCGAGAATGCAAAAAAAATAACTGCCAAAAGTGAGACTGCCAAAACGTGCCCCGAACATGTCAGACGCTTGATAAAAGCCGGTTGCAGGCAATGAGCGTGTCCTTGCGTTCAGCTGTAATTGCTCATTGAAGTAATCCATCAACACAGTAAGGGGCATAAACACATCGATAAAAAAACAAAAATAAAAAGCATCACCGCTGTGCGTAATGCCTGAATAGTCGGCGATCTTATAGATGCACCAAATCAATTCAAAATAAGAAAAACGGCAATGCTTATGCGTTAATTTGGAAAGGGAAGGAGCTGGAACAATTGTTTAAATATGAACACCCAGAAAAGGTGTAGAGGTTGGAATTCCAGCATATATGTTGATAAATCAACATGAGGAATTACGCGCTAGCGGGAATTGCGCGAGGCTGGACGAAGGTCGAGACACTCCTTTGGCAACCCATGTTTCGGTGGGTATATTGCCTCGGCTTGGCATCGCGTCGCAGAAGTGTTGAATTCGCAACACTTGGGGCGGCACTTGAATTGCTTTTCAGACCAGTTCTGTTAGATTGGCTGCCGCTTTAAAACAGCTCCACAGGGTCATCATGAACTTTCAGCAACTGCGCATTATCCGCGAGACCGTCCGCCAGAACTTCAATCTCACCGAAGTCGCCAATGTCCTGCATACCTCCCAGTCCGGGGTATCCAAACACATCAAAGACCTCGAGGACGAGCTGGGCGTGGAGCTGTATGTACGGCGCGGCAAACGCCTGCTGGGCCTTACCGACCCAGGTCGGGAGATGCTGAAAATCGTCGAGCGTATGCTGCTGGACGCCGGCAATATCAAGAACCTCGCCGACCAATACAGCCAGCAGGACACCGGCCAGCTCACCGTGGCGGCGACACACACCCAGGCGCGCTATATCCTGCCGAAGGTGGTGACCGCCTTTAAAAAACAATATCCAAAAGTACACCTGCGCCTGCACCAGGGCAGCCCGAAGGAAATTGTGCAGATGCTGATGCAAGGGGACGCGGATATAGGTCTGGCGACCGAATCCCTGGGAGAAATTGAAGATCTTGCGGCCTTTCCTTTATATAGCTGGCGCCACGCGGTGGTGGTACCGAAAGACCATCCGCTGAGCACGCGAGAGGAAGTCACCCTGGACGCGATTGCCGAATTTCCAATTATTACCTATCACGAAGGTTTCACCGGCCGCGCGCGGGTGGAAAAAGTCTTTCACGATGCGGGTTTGACGCCGGATATCGTTATGTCCGCTTTGGATGCGGATGTAATTAAATCCTATGTCGAGCTGGATCTGGGCGTTGGCATTATCGCGTCCGTGGCATTTTCGCCCGAGCGCGATGTCGCTTTAAAAATGCTGGACTCCACCCATTTATTCCTGGACAACGAAACCAAACTCGCGGTGCGCAAAGGCCATTTGTTACGCCGCTATGCCTATCGCTTTATCGAAATGTGCTCGCCGGATTTAACGGAAGCACATGTGGTGAGTCGAGTAACCGGCGAGAGCTGATCTCGCCGCGCCAATTAATTTGCCGCCGGCTTCAGCAATTCGAATTCCACGGGATTGCCGCTCGCGGATGAAGGCGCAATCCACACATTAAATAAACCGGGCTCGGCAATCCAGGAATTGTCCGGGCCGACAAATTCCAAATCACTGCGGCGCAATTCAAAAACCATTTCCCGGCTTTCTCCAGGCTGCAGCAAAACCTTTTGAAAACCTTTTAATTCCCGCACCGGGCGGGTGATGCTCGCCACTTTATCGTGAATATACAGTTGCACCACTTCTTCAGCGGCGCGCTGTCCCGAGTTGGTAATACGCGCGCTTGCGCGAATACTGCCATTCCAGGCGAGAGTAGGGCTATCCAAACTCACTTCGCCATAAGTAAAGGTGGTGTAAGTGAGGCCGTGACCAAAAGGAAAAAGCGCGGCGTTAGGCGCTTCGCGGTATTGGGTTTTAAATTCCACCGGCTCGCCGGGTACGACTGGACGCCCAGTTCGGCGATGGTTGTAATAAAAAGGTTGCTGGCCGGATTCAAAAGGAAAGCTGACCGGGAGGCGGCCGGAAGGGCTGTGATCTCCAAGAAGAATGTCCGCCAGCGCATTGCCCGCTTCCGCGCCGAGAAACCAATTCACCACAATTGCATTTGCATCGCGCGTTGCGCCTTTTAATGCCAAGGCGCGCCCGCTGCTCAACAGCAACACCACGGGTTTTCCTGCAGCTATTACAGCAGCGGCCAATTCCTGCTGAGGTGCGGGAATATCGATGGATGTGCGCGACTGCGCCTCGCCGCTCATGCGCTCGCCTTCTCCTAGCGCCAGCAACACCACATCCGCATTTTTTGCTGTCGCAACCGCCGCTGCAATTCCGCCTTCCAAAGCGGTTTCAATTTCCGAACCCCTCTCGACACTTAAATTGCTGACACCCGCATTTAATAATCCCTGCTTGAGGGTTATGGAATTTTCATCCAGGCCGAATAAAGTCCAGGGACCGAAGAGATTTTTACGATCGTCACCTAACGGGCCGATCAAGGCGATGCGCGCAGATTTGTCGAGGGGCAATAAATTGCCTTCGTTGCGCAACAGCACTATGGATTTGCGCGCAGCTTCGCGGGCCAGTGCACGATGGGCAGGCATTTCAATTTGGCTCGCCTCCCGATTGGGGTCCAGTGAACGGTAGGGATTTTCAAATAATCCCAAGGCTTTTTTGACGTAGAGCACCCGGCGCACAGCCTCGTCCACAACCGCCATGGACAATTCCCCGGCGGCGAGCAATTTGGGAATTTCACTTATATACAAGCCGCTTTGCATGCTCATATCCACACCGGCCTGCAGGGCAATGCGCGCCGCGTCGCGCCCATTGGCGGCATAGCCGTGGCGCACCAACTCCAAATCGGCCGTGTAATCGCTGACCACAAAACCCCGGAAATTCCATTCGCGGCGCAGCACCTGCGTCATCAGCCAGTGATTACCAGACGCCGGCACGCCGTTGATATCGTTGAACGCGCTCATAGTGGTCAAGGCGCCGGCGGCAAACGCTGCCTGAAACGGCGGGAAATGTATTTCGCGCAAAGTCTGCGGGGAAATTTCCACGGTGTTGTAGTCCATACCACCACTCACGGCGCCGTAGGCGGCAAAATGTTTGGGAGTCGCCAGCAGCGAATCCTCCGCGCGCAGATTGTCTCCCTGAAAACCGCGCACCCGCGCCGCCGCGAACAATTTGCCTAAATACACATCTTCGCCCGCACCTTCAGCTACGCGGCCCCAGCGTTGGTCACGTGCAACATCCACCATGGGTGCGAACGTCCAGTGAATGCCGGCGGCAGTGGATTCGATAGCGGCAACACGCGCGGTGCGCTGCGCCAGCTCCGGTTCAAAACTCGCCGCTTCAGCAAGAGGAATGGGAAATACCGTACGAAAACCGTGAATCACATCCGCGCCGAAAAGCAGGGGGATTTTTAGCCGCGATTCCTCAGTCGCAATACGCTGCGCCTCGCGGCCCAGCGTTACGCCCTGGCCGTTAAACAAAGCCCCAACGCGACCGGCACGCACATCAGCGAGCAGTTCATTGATCTGCCGGCGTTTGAATTCTGGATTGACGCCGGGTGGTGTATTGCGGAATTCATCTGCAAGTATCGTCAATTGTCCGGCTTTTTCTTCCGGCGTCATCTGTTTAATAAGCGCTTCAATCTGGGGATCCACGGGAACCTCCGCGCGCGTCTGCATGGCGAAAAAGAAAAGAAACAATAAAACAGGAGAGAAGGAAACCGTAAAACGTAAATCGGCAAAACAAAACATCAAAGCCCGACCTCAAAAAATGACGTGGATTGCTGCTGAAAAAATAAAGGGTTTGTGGATATCCCGCACCGCGCCGTTAACCATCCGCGGGCCAAACAAACTCCAGGTATGACCCCGACGCTGCAAAAAGATCCATATGCACCGCGGCAGAAACCGTCCGGCGCCAAACGGGCCCAGTCAGTTTCGTATCGTTGTGCTGCAGACGCTACGTGGAACGGGTTATTTGGTCAAGGTGGGCAAGCGCGCGGTTCCGATCAAGTTCTGATCACATAGCGTTTATGAGCGGTCACATTACGTTGGCACGCTAACCAACGCCCGCAAAATGGTTGAGCTAGAAGATTTTATATTTAATTGAAATAACCAATTCTTCCTTGACTCAACGGAACGGCGCCCAACTCTTTCTTTCGGCATCTTATAAGAGTTGTAAATAGCAAACCGTAATTTTGGTAACGAGGGTGATCTGATCTCAGATTTTTCCGACTCACACAACCATCGGCGTTCGCAGCTAAAATCCAATTCACTATGCCCATGCTGACGGGTTAACTGCGTCTTTTTAGCCTCCAAGAATCAGCCTTTGGCATGCGTCCTTACAGAAAAATAATGAACGCAAACCTTTTGCAAGTATTTAATGCAAACCCAATTGATACAAAAATTAATAATAGGGGGACCATCAAATGCAACAACCGCCGCTTTACAGCCCGCTAAAAATTTTGAGTTTTGT
>Ga0182793_1001521_pt1 | contig 14207 bp, 9 predicted proteins | sample Passage237A_FD_130498 | JGI IMG/M metagenome (GOLD analysis project Ga0182793, IMG submission 130498) | Cellulose adapted compost microbial communities from Newby Island Compost Facility, Milpitas, CA, USA - Passage2 37A (version 2) (version 2) ... | reverse complement strand
GAAGAGGCCGCCCAGGCCCAGCAACTGCTCATGCGTGCCCTGCGCGACGATCCGGCCCTGGTCCATCCCCACCAGCCGGTCCATCGCGGCGATGGTCGAGAGGCGGTGGGCAATGGCGATGACGGTCTTGCCCTGCATCAGCCGGTACAGGTTCTCCTGGATCACCGCCTCGACCTCCGAGTCCAGCGCCGAGGTGGCCTCGTCCAGCACCAGGATCGGCGCGTTCTTCAGCAGCACGCGGGCGATGGCGATGCGCTGGCGCTGGCCGCCGGACAGCTTGACGCCGCGCTCGCCGACCTGGGCGTCGTAGCCGCGGCGGCCCTTGGCGTCGACCAGTTCCATGATGAAGTCGTGGGCATTGGCCTGGCGCGCGGCCTCGACCATCTCCTCCTCGGTGGCGTCGGGGCGGCCGTACATGATGTTCTCGCGCACCGAGCGGTGCAGCAGCGAGGTGTCCTGGGTGACCACGCCGATCGCCGCGCGCAGCGAATCCTGGGTGACCGTGGCGATGTCGGTGCCGTCGACCAGGATGCGCCCGCCCTCGCGGTCGTAGAAGCGCAGCAGCAGGTTCACCAGGGTGGACTTGCCGGCGCCGGAGCGGCCGACCAGGCCGACCTTCTCGCCCGGACGCACGTGCAGGTCCAGGCCTTCGATCACGCCGCCCTTCTTGCCGTAGTGGAAGGTCACCTGCTCGAAGCGGATGTCGCCCTCCACGCCCGCCAGCGGGCGCGCATCGGGCGCATCGTCCACCGCCGCCGGCAGGGCGATGGAGTTCATCCCGTCCTGGACCGTGCCGATGTTCTCGAACAGGGCCGAGATCTCCCACATCACCCACTGCGACATGCCCATCAGCCGCAGCACGAAGGCGATGGCCACCGCGATCGCGCCCACGCTCACCGCCTCGTGCATCCACAGGCCGATGCCGCTGGCGGCCACCGCGAACAGCAGCAGCATGTTCAGGGTGTCGTTGCTGACGTTGACGAAGGTGACCAGGCGCATCTGCCGGTGCACCGTGCCCAGGAACTGGTCCATGGACTCGCGTGCATAGGCCTCCTCGCGCCGCGAATGCGAGAACAGCTTGACCGTGGCGATGTTGGTGTAGCTGTCCACGATCCGCCCGGTCATGGTCGAGCGTGCGTCGGCCTGCTCCTCGGCCACCTTGTTCAGGCGCGGGATCGCGTAGCCCAGCAGGGCGGCATAGCCTAGCAGCCAGCCCACGAAGGGCAGCATCAGCCGCCAGTCGGCGCTGGCGGCCACCAGCAGGGCGCCGCCGAAGTACACGACCACGTAGTTGCCCACGTCCAGCAGCTTGATCACCGTCTCGCGCACCGCCAGCGAGGTCTGCATGACCTTGGTGGCGATCCGCCCGGCGAACTCGTCCTGGAAATATCCCATGGACTGGCGCAGCAGGTAGCGGTGCACCCGCCAGCGAATGCGCATGGGGAAATTGCCCAGCAGGGTCTGGTGGATGACCATCGAGCTGAGCAGGTTGAGGGTGGGCATCACCACCAGCACCACCACCGCCATCAGCGCGAAGTTCCAGCCCTCGGCCTGGAGGAAGCTGGCCGGAGTGTGGCTGGAGAGGCGGTCGACGATCGAGCCGGTGAAGGCGTACAGCGAGACCTCAGTCACCGCGATGGCGCTGGTCAGCAGCGCCATCAGCGCCAGCCAGGGCTCGGTGCCGCGCATGTAGTGGCGGCAGAAGGCGTAGAGCGAACGCGGGGGCTGGGTGGCCGGGGCTGGCGGGTAGGGGTCGAGGCGGCGCTCGAACCAGTGCAGCGGGGCGGCCAGGCGCCGGCGTCGGGGCGGGGCGGGTGAATCCATGGGAAATTCCAGGCGGGGCGGCCGCCCCTGCGGGCGGCGCCGGAAAAAACCGGGTTGCGGCGCCGGGCCCTGGGGTCAGGGCCGGGACCGGGGAGCCGGACGGCTCACCACTGGAACAGCTTCCAGTAGACCTGGGGCAGGTCGTCGGCCTGGTCGCGGTCCAGCGCGCCGTCGCCGTCGCGGTCGTACAGGTAGTACGGCGCGCCACGGGCCGGGATGATCTTGACCATGCGCAAGGCGCCGCCGACCCGGTATTCCTCCAGGCGGTCGCCATTGCCCAGGTCGCGCACGGCGACCTCGGCGCCGGTCACGTCCACCGGTGCATCCGGCACGCTGGCGCAGCCACCCAGGGACAGCAGCGAGGCCAGGATTGCGGCGGTCGTGATCGGCGTGCGCATCGGGGTCTCTCCTTGGGGACTTGCGGCATTATGCGCCAGCGGCGCGGGCTTTCGCCGGCCGTGACCGCGGCCGGGCGTGCCAGCCGTAGAATGCACTGATGACACGCCTGACCCTGATCGACGGATCCAGCTACCTCTACCGCGCCTTCCACGCCCTGCCGCCGCTGACCAATGCGGATGGCGAGCCGACCGGGGCGCTGTTCGGGGTGGTCAACATGCTCCGCGCCACCCTGAAGGAGAAGCCGGATTACGTCGCCTTCGTGGTCGACGCCCCCGGCAAGACCTTCCGCGACGAACTCTACCCGGCCTACAAGGCCAACCGTCCGCCCATGCCGGACGAGCTGCGCGCCCAGGTGCAGCCGATGTGCGACATCGTCCATGCCCTGGGCATCGACATCCTGCGCATCGAGGGGGTGGAGGCCGACGACGTGATCGGCACCCTGGCCGTGCGTGGCGCCGACGCCGGGATGGAGGTGGTGATCTCCACCGGCGACAAGGACTTCGCCCAGCTGGTGCGGGCCCCTGGCGCGGGCGCCGGCTCGATCGCCCTGGTCAACACCATGACCGGCAGCCGGATGGATTCGGACGAGGCGGTGCTGGCCAAGTTCGGGGTCCCGGCCGCGCGCATCGTCGACCTGCTGGCGCTGATGGGCGACAGCATCGACAACGTGCCCGGCGTGGAGAAATGCGGGCCCAAGACCGCGGCCAAGTGGCTGGCCGAGTACGGCTCGCTGGACGGGGTGATCGCCGCCGCGGCCACGATCAAGGGCAAGATCGGCGAGAACCTGCGCGCGGCGCTGGACCGGCTGCCGCTCAACCGCGAGCTGGTCACCATCCGCACCGACCTGGCCCTGGAGCGCACGCCCGAGTCGCTGCGCCTGCGCGAGCCGCAGGTGGAGCAGCTGCGCGCGCTGTACCGGCGCTATGGCTTCAACCAGGCGTTGAAGGAGCTGGACGCCGGCAACATCGCCGCCGAGGCCGGCGGCCCGGGCCGGGCGGTGGCCGAGAAGGAGCCCGGGCGCGCCCGCGCCAGCGGTTTCGCCGCCGCCGCGCCGCGCGCGCCCGCCGACCTGGACCCGGCCCTGGCCGCGCCCGGCCGCTACGAGACCATCACCACCGAGGCGCAGCTGCGCGATTGGGTCGCGCGCCTGCGCCAGGCCGGCCAGTTCGCCCTGGACACCGAGACCGACAGCCTGGACCCGATGCAGGCCAACCTGGTGGGCATCAGCTTTGCCGCCGAGCCGGGCCATGCGGCCTACCTGCCGCTGGGCCATGACTATCCCGGGGTGCCGGAGCAGCTGGACCGCGCCCGCGCCCTGGACCTGCTGCGTCCGCTGCTGGGCGACGGTTCGGTGCGCAAGCTCGGCCAGCATGGCAAGTACGACCTGCACGTGCTGCGCCGGCACGGGGTGGAGGTGGCCGGCTACGCCGACGACACCCTGCTGGAGAGCTTCGTGCTTGATTCGGGCAACGCCCGCCACGACATGGACAGCCTGGCCCTGCGCCACCTGGGCTACGCCACGGTCAAGTACGAGGACATCTGCGGCAAGGGCGCCAAGCAGATCCCGTTCTCGCAGTGCGCGCTGGAGGATGCCACCCGCTACGCCGCCGAGGACGCGGACATCACCCTGCGCCTGCACCGGGTGCTGGCCCCGCGCCTGGCCGCCGAGCCGGCGCTGGCCAGCGTGTACCGCGACATCGAGATGCCGCTGGTGGGCGTGCTGGCGCGGATCGAGGCCAATGGCGTGAAGGTGGACGTGGAGGAACTGCGCCGGCAGAGCGCGGACCTGTCCCGGCGCATGCTCGAAGCGCAGCAGAAGGCCACCGAACTGGCCGGGCGCAGCTTCAACCTGGATTCGCCCAAGCAGCTGCAGTCGCTGCTGTTCGACGAGCTGGGCCTGCCGGCGCTGGTGAAGACGCCCAAGGGTCAGCCCAGCACCAACGAGGAGGCGCTGGAGGCCATCGCCGACCAGCACGAGCTGCCGCGGGTGATCCTCGAGTACCGCGGCCTGGCCAAGCTGCGCAGCACCTATACCGACAAGCTGCCGGAGATGGTCAATCCGCACACCGGGCGGGTCCACACCAGCTACCACCAGGCCGGCGCTGCCACCGGGCGCCTGTCATCCTCCGATCCCAACCTGCAGAACATCCCGATCCGCACCGAGGACGGGCGCCGCATCCGCCGCGCCTTCGTCGCCCCGCCCGGGCGCAAGCTGGTGGCCTGCGACTACTCGCAGATCGAGTTGCGGATCATGGCCCACCTGTCCCAGGACCCGGGCCTGGTGCGCGCCTTCGAGACCGGCGCCGACGTGCACCGCGCCACCGCCGCCGAGGTGTTCGGGCGGCCGCTGGAGGAGGTCACGCCCAACGAGCGGCGCGCGGCCAAGGCGATCAACTTCGGCCTGATGTACGGCATGGGCGCCTTCGGCCTGGCCCGCCAGCTGGGCATTGGCCGCGGCGAGGCCCAGGACTACATCGCACTGTACTTCAGCCGCTACCCGGGCGTGCGCGACTACATGGAGCGCACCCGCGAGCAGGCGCGCGAGCGCGGCTACGTGGAGACGGTGTTCGGCCGCCGCCTGTACCTGGAGTACATCCGGTCCGGCAACCAGGCGCAGAAGGCCGGGGCCGAGCGCGCGGCGATCAACGCGCCGATGCAGGGCACGGCCGCGGACATCATCAAGCGGGCCATGGTGGCGGTCGATGCCTGGCTGGCGGGAGAGGCCGCGCGCCTGGGCCGGGCCCCGGCGCAGATCATCCTGCAGGTACACGACGAACTGGTGTTCGAGGTTGACGAGGCCTTCGTCCCGACCCTGGTCGAGCAGGCCGGAAAGCTGATGTGTTCAGCCGCGGCACTGAGCGTTCCACTGGTGGTGGATAGCGGTATCGGCGACAACTGGGACCAGGCCCACTGAAGCCCGGTCCAGCCCGATCAGGCACTTGCGGGGCCGCTTCCGGCAAGCGCCGCGCGGCGCGCGGCCGGGCGCATGAATCCGCCCTAAATATCGCGAATTCTTAACCGCGTTCTTCACGAACCATCAATGTAGGAAGTGGTGTTATTAGCCCCGACAGGTGCAACGCCTGTCGTCGGATCTCTCCCTTCCCCTGGAGCAGATCTACATGGAACGGGACCCCTCCCCAGGTCGCCGTTCCCCTGGCCCCGCTGACCCCCCCCTGGTCGGCGGGGCTTTTTATTTGCCCCGGCTCAGGCCCCCACGCCCAGCCAGTCGCGCGGCACCAGGTACTGCTGCAGCCGCGCCTCGTCGCTGCCGGCTTCCGGCTGGTAGCCGTACTCCCAGCGCACCCGCGGCGGCAGGCTCATCAGGATCGACTCGGTGCGGCCGCCGCTCTGCAGGCCGAACAGGGTGCCGCGGTCGTAGACCAGGTTGAACTCCACGTAGCGGCCGCGGCGGTAGAGCTGGAACTCGCGCTCGCGCTCGCCGTACGGGGTGTCCTTGCGCCGCTCCACGATCGGCAGGTAGGCGTCGAGGAAGCCGTCGCCGACCGCGCGCAGGTAGGCGAAGTCGCGCTCGAAGTCCTCGTGCAGGTCATCGAAGAACAGCCCGCCCAGGCCGCGGGTCTCGTTGCGGTGCTTGAGGAAGAAGTAGTCGTCGCACCAGCGCTTGTGGGCGCGGTAGCGGTCCTCGCCGAAGGGCGCGCACAGGTCGGCCGCGGTGCGGTGCCAGTGCTGCACGTCCTCGTCGAAGGGGTAGAACGGGGTCAGGTCGAAACCGCCGCCAAACCACCAGGCCACGGTCTTGCCGTCGCGTTCGGCGCGGAAGTGGCGGACGTTGGCGTGGGTGGTGGGCAGGTAGGGGTTGCGCGGATGGAATACCAGCGATACCCCGCAGGCGCGCCAGGAGGCGCCGGCCAGCTCCGGGCGGGCGGCCGAGGCCGAGGGCGGCAGGCGGCTGCCGGAGACGTCGGAGAAGCCGATGCCGGCCTGCTCGAACACCGCGCCCTCGCGCATGACCCGGGTACGGCCGCCGCCGGCATGGGTCGGGCCACCGTCCTCCGGGCGCCGGGTCCAGGCGTCCTCGATGAAGCGGGCCTGGCCGTCGGCCGCTTCGATCGCGGCGCAGATCCGGTCCTGCAGGCCGGTCAGGTAGTCACGTACGCGCTCGAAGTTCTGGTCCATCCTGCGATTCTAGCCGGGGAGCGGGGGTAGGCCTTGATCCCAATCAAGGGTTGCCGGGCTGGAACTGCCGGCGCACCACGCTGGTGCAAAGCCGCCAGACCACCCAGCCATGGAGCGCGGCGAAGGCCACCGCCCCGACCACCCCGCTGCCCCAGGTCATCAGCCGGGTCAGGCGCAGCTGGGCCAGCATCTCCTGCCCGTCCGGGCTGTCCAGCAGGTCGGGCGGGATGATGCCCTGGAAGGCGTCGAACAGGTGGTCGATCAGGCCCAGGGCGGCGAAGTTGAGCACCGCCGTGGCCACCAGGAAGGCGATGAAGCCCTGCCTGGCCCATTCCTGGCGGCGCAGCAGGCCCCAGCAGCAGGCCAGGAACGCCGCCGAGGCCAGCAGCATGGCCAGGCTCAGGCCCAGGCGGTGCTCCAGCGCCCAGACCAGGGCGCCGGGCATGCCGGGCAGTCCGGCCAGACGGGCCACCGCCACGTCGGGCAGCAGCAGGGCCAGGACCGCCTGGACCAGCGACCAGGCCAGGCCCAGCAGGGCCAGGACCAGGGACAGCCTGGCGGTGGTGGTGACGAAGCCGGCGGCTTGCGGGTCGGTCGGGTGCGGCATGGCGGTCCTTGCGATGGGCCGGGCGGATTCTGCCCGCCGCCCGGTGCGCTGCAAAGCGCCGGCTCAGCCGGCCAGGCGCGGCAGGATGTGGCGCGCGCTCAGCGGGGCCACTTCCACCGGGAATGGCGGTCGCGGGCTGATCCAGGCCAGCTCGGCCAGTTCGGCCGCCACCGCCGGCGCGCCCTGAACCTGGACCTGGAAGACCTCGGACTGGACCCGGCGTCCGGGTTCGTTGACCGCGCGCTCCTCGAACTCGCCCAGGCGCCGGGCGCTGCCGGCCAGCAGGGTCACGCCCAGTTCCTCGTGCAGTTCGCGGGCCAGGGTCTGCAGGCTGGATTCGCCCGGCTCGCGCTTGCCGCCGGGCTGGATGAACACCTGGGAGCCATGCTTGCGCACCAGCAGCACCCGCCCGTCCGGGTCCTGGATCACGGCGGCCACGGTGCGGATGGGATCGGAGGTAGCGGTGGTCATGGTCGGCTCGCTCAGGGGGAGGGTTGCTTGAGGGTGCGCTCGAACAGCTTGTAGATGCGCCGGTATTCGTCGAACCAGGAATCGGCACGGGTGAAGCCGTGCCGCTCCAGCGGATAGGGCGCGATCTCCCAGTTGTCCTTGCGCAGCTCGATCAGCTTCTGGGTCAGCACCACCGAATCACGGAAGAACACGTTGTCGTCGATCATGCCGTGGGCGATCAGCAGGTGGTCCTGCAGGCCTTCGGCGTACTCGATCGGCGAGGAGGCGCGGTAGGCCTCCGGGTCGATGTCCGGGGTATTGAGGATGTTGGAGGTGTACTCGTGGTTGTACTGGGTCCAGTCCACCACCGGGCGCAGGGCGGCGCCGGCCTTGAAGGTGCCGGGGCTGCGGAACAGGGCCATGAAGGTCATGAAGCCGCCGTAGCTGCCGCCGTAGATGCCGGCGCGCTCGCGGTCGCCCTGGCGGTTGGCCACCAGCCATTCCAGCCCGTCCAGGTAGTCCTCCAGTTCCGGGTGGCCCATGTTGCGGTAGATTGCGGTGCGCCAGTCGCGGCCGTAGCCCTCGCTGGCACGGTAGTCCAGGTCCAGCACGATGTAGCCGCGTTCCACCAGCAGGTGGTGGAACATCTGCTCGCGGAAATAGCTGGGCCAGCGTGCGTGCACGTTCTGCAGGTAACCGGCGCCGTGCACGAACATCACCACCGGGTATCGGCGCCCGGGCTCGTAGTGCCTGGGCCCGTAGAACTTGCCCCAGATGGTGCCGGCGCCATGGCGGCTGGGCACCTGGACGATTTCCGGGGCGATCCACTGGCGGGCCCTGAACGCGGCGCTGCGGGTGTCGGTGAGCTTGCGCGCCTGGCCGCCGGCGACCGGCACCACCGCCAGCTGCGGCGGGATCCAGCTGGAGGACCAGCGCACCAGCAGCTGCTGGCCGTCGGGGGAGAGGCTGAAATCCTCCACCCCGTCCAGCGCGGTCAGCTCGCGCACGCCGCCGGCCAGGTCCACGTCGCAGACCTCGTAGTCGCCCGGCCAGGCGCGGTTGCACAGGAACAGGAAGCCGCTGCCGTCGGCCCTGGGCACCGGCGCGGAGGCTTCCCAGCGGCCGGAGGTGAGCGCCCGCGGCTTCTGCCCCGGCGCCTGCACGTACAGGTGCGACCAGCCCGTTTCCTCGGACAGGTACCACAGGGTGCGGCCGTCGGGCAGCCAGCCGAAGTCGTTGTAGTTCCAGTTGATCCAGGCCGGGTCGGTGAGGCGGTGGCGCGGCTGCAGGCGGGCCTGCTCCAGGTCGACGCTGGCGATCCAGCGGTCCTTGTTGTCCACCGCGCGCAGCATCACCGCCAGCTGCGTGCCGTCGGCGCTCCAGCGCACCGCGTCCATGCCCTCGCCGCCGGCCTGGACCGGACGCAGGCCCTTGAGCGGCTCCTTGCCGGCGGCCTTGCGCAGGCCGGCCAGCGGGGCGCTGGCGATACCGGGCAGCACGTCCAGCTTGAGCTCGCGCACCTGGCCGGTGCGCGCGTCGGCCAGCCACAGCCGGTGCGGCAGCGGATCCTTGCGCCCGACCCGGGTGCGCACGTCCTCGAATTCCTCGTAGCCGGACTCGGTGACGTAGGTGGGCATCCTGCCCGCGCGGCCGGTGTCGGCGCCCTTCTGCCGGGTCACCACCAGCAGGTGGCGCGCATCCGGAGACAGGCTGCTGTCCACGATCTCGACCCCATCGCCGAGCCAGACCGGGGCCGGCGCGCGGCTGGGGTCGGCGCGGCGCCAGGTTTCCTCCTGGCTGCGCTGGGCCTCGCGCTGCTCGCGGTCGCGGCGCAGCGTGGCCAGGGTGCGCAGCTGCTGCTCGCGCAGCAGGTCGGCTTCGGGCGCCGAATCCGGATCGCGTTCGGCGCGCAGACTGGCGACCTGGACCACGCCGGTCCCGGCGTCCCACTTGAACCAGTCCTGGCCGCTGCGCCAGGTCACCCCGCCATCGCTGGCAAAGCCGACCTGGCTTTCGGCCGCGGCGGTACGGGTGAGCTGGTGCAGGGCGCCGCTGCGCAGGTCGCGCAGGAACACATCGCCATTGCGGACGAAGGCCATGCGTTCGCGGCGGGCGTCATACACCGGCCGGGGCGCGTCCAGCCCGGCGCGTTCGTGGTCGGCCACCCGGTGCAGGGCACCGCCGTCGATGGCCTGGCGCCAGGTGTCGCGCACCGGGCTGCCCTCGCGCTTGAGCAGGAGCAGGGCCTGGCGGCTGTCCCAGCTCCACCAGGCCCGTTCCACCGGCGGCCCGATCCAGTCCGGGTCGGCCATGGCCTGATCCAGTTCCAGTGGCGCCTGGGCCGGCTGCGCCAGGGCGGCCAATGCGGGCAGGAACAGCAGCAGGGACAGGGCTCGCAGGGGCGTCGGGGACATGCTTGCAGGGACAGGGGAGAAACCTTGCAGCCTACCAGTCCGCCGCGCCGCGGCCACTGCGGAAGGTCACGGACGCCGCTGCCCGGCTTGCCAGTGCGCGCCGCCCCGCCCATGCTCGCGTCCTTCAGGCGGCCGTGGGGTGGCCGCGACGGAAGACCCTGATGTCGGCAGCAATCGGAGCATCCATCGACAGCGCGGCCGGGCCGCTGCAGCTGGCCGCCGGCCCGGCGGCACGGCCACTGCTGTTCGGGGCCGGGCCGGGCCTGGACCTGGGCCGCTTCCGCGCCCGGGTCCATGCCCTGGCCGCGCGCCTGCCCGAAGCGCGGTACGTGGTCCATCTGGCCGAGGACCGGCAGCAGTTCCTGCTGGGTTTCTGCGCCGCCGCGCTGCGCGGCCAGGTGGCGCTGCTGCCGCCCTCCGGCGCCCCGGGCACGGTGGCCGAGATCCTGGCCGCCCACGGCAACGACGGCTATTGCCTGGACCCGGCGCTGCTGGCGCGGCTGGAGGCGGGCCTGCCCGGGCCGGAGGCCGGCCCGGACGAACCGCTGCAGGTCCGGGCCGGGGCGCTGGCCGCGATCGGCTACACCTCCGGCAGCACCGGCCGGTCCCAGGCCCATGCCAAGACCTGGGCGGCCTTCGCCGCCGGCGCCCGGCAGAACTTCCTGGCCCTGCACGACCTGTGGGGAGCGGCGCAGCCGCAGGTGGTGGCCACGGTGCCGGCCCAGCACATGTACGGCATGGAGATGTCGGTGCTGCTGCCGCTGCTGGGCGGGGCGGCGGTGCACGCGGGCAAGCCGCTGCTGCCGGCCGACGTGGCCCGCGCCCTGGAACAGGCGCAGGGCCCGCGGATCCTGGTCACCACCCCGGTACACCTGCGCGCGCTGCTGCGTTCGCAGGTGGCGCTGCCGCCGTTGGCCGGGATCGTCTCGGCCACCGCGCCGCTGCCGCAGGAGCTGGCGGCCGAGGCCGAGGCGCGCTACCGCACCGAAGTGCGCGAGATGTTCGGCTCGACCGAGACCTGCATCATCGCCCGCCGCCGTACCGCCTGCGAGGAACTGTGGGCGCCGCTGCCCGGGGTCAGGGTCCAGGCCCAGCCCGACGGCGCCCTGGTGCATGGCCCGCACCTGCCCGTGCCCATGCCCCTGGCCGACCTGGTGCAGGTGCGCGAGGACGGGCATTTCCGCTTGTGCGGACGCCAGGCCGACATGCTGGAGATCGCCGGCAAGCGTGCTTCGCTGGGCGACCTGACCCGGCGCCTGCTGGCGGTGCCGGGGGTGGAGGACGGGGTGGTGGTGCAGCTGCCGGCGCAGGAAGGCGAGGCCGCGGTGGCGCGGCTGGCGGCCCTGGCCGTGGCCCCCGGGCTGGAGCCGGGGCAGGTGCTGGACGCCCTGCGCGGGGTGGTGGACCCGGTGTTCCTGCCGCGGCCGCTGCGCCTGGTGCCGGCGCTGCCACGCAACGAGACCGGCAAGCTGCGCCGCGAGGACCTGCTGGCCCTGCTGGCCGGGCATTCATCCGACGGCACGTCTGGGCCGGCGGGCGGCCACTAGAATCACGCGGGCCGCATCCGGCGGCGTCTGGCCTGATCGTAGTGAACGTCCTGGCTTCCCCGCGTGATTCCTGGCGCCGCCTGCGCCACCTGCTGCTGCCGGTGCTGGCCGGCCTGGCCCTGGCCGCCTGTGGCGGCACCCGTTCCGAGCCGCCGCCGCAAACGGTGGCTCCGGCCCTTCCCGACCCTGTGCTGCCGCCGCCGAAGATCGGTCTGGCCCTGGGCGGCGGCGCGGCCAAGGGCTTTGCCCATATCGGCGTGATCAAGATGCTGGAGGCCAACGGCTTCAAGCCCGACGTGGTTTCCGGCACCAGCGCCGGCAGCGTGGTCGGCGCGCTCTACGCCAGCGGCATGGACCCGTTCCAGCTGCAGGAGAAGGCGGTGGCCCTGGACGAGAGCCGGATCCGCGATGTGCGCCTGTTTTCCGGCGGCCTGATCCAGGGCGCGGCGCTGCAGGACTACGTCAACGAGCAGGTCGGCAAGCGCCCGATCGAGCGCATGGCCAGGCCGCTGGCGATCGTGGCCACCCGCCTGGAGACCGGCGAGCGCACCGTCTTCGTGCGCGGCAACCCCGGCCAGGCGGTGCGCGCCTCCAGCAGCATCCCCGGCGTGTTCGAGCCGGTGACCATCGGCCAGTACCAGTACATCGACGGTGGCGTGGTCAGCCCGGTGCCGGTGGACGCGGCGCGCCAGCTGGGCGCGGACGTGGTGATCGCGGTGGACATCTCCAGCAAGGCCCAGGGCAAGCGCCCGGACGGCATGCTCGGGATCGTCAACCAGTCCATCGCGATCATGGGCCAGCGCCTGGGCGAGCAGGAACTCGGCCGCGCCGACGTGGTGATCCGGCCCGCCGTGCTCGACTACGGCCCGGCCGATTTCAGCCGCCGCAACCAGGCCATCCTGGAAGGCGAGAAGGCGGCGCTGGCGATGCTGCCGCAGATCCGCGCGGCGGTGGCCAGGGCCCAGCAGCAGCGCCTGGCCAGGGCGCGCGCAGAGCGCGAGCAGCTGGAGGCGGCGCGGCGCGCGGCCGAAGCCGCGGCCGCGCCGGCGTGCAAGTCCTCCGGCTGGAACCCCCTCAAGCGCAAGGACTGCAGCGCCCAGTAGGCGGCCCGGCGCGCAGCTCAGGGCCGCGGTGCGGCGGCCGAGCTGTCCTCGTGGTAGACCGTGTCGCGGAAGGCCTTGTGCAGGTTGCCGCGGCCCGGCGGCAGGTACTGGGCGAACAGCACCGCGGTGATGCGGTTGACCGGATCGACCCAGAACAGGGTGTTGGCCGCGCCATCCCAGAAGAACTCGCCGACCTCGCCGGAAGGCTCGCCGGCGCTGGCTGGTGGCGCCACCCGCACCGCGAAGTCGATGCCAAAGCCCATCTGGCCCTTGCCCTTGAGCCAGGAGGTGTCGGTCACCTGCGAGGGCAGGGCGTCGCTGCCCATCAGCCGCACCGTGGCCGGCTGCAGGATGCGCGCGCCATCCAGTTCCCCGCCATTGAGCAGCATGCGCGCAAAGCGCATGTAGTCGTCCAGGGTCGAAACCAGGCCCCAGCTGCCGGGCTTGAGCGCAGTGTCGCGGCCGTTGAGCTTGAACGCCTCCGCCGCCGGGATGCGGGTCATGAGCCCGTCGTCGCTGCGCAGGTACAGCGCCGCCACCCGCGACCAGTCGGCCTTGCGCAGGGCGTAGCGGGTGTCCTTCATCTTCAGCGGGCCAAACACGTGCTGCTGCAGGTACTGCTCGAACGGCAGCCCGGACAGCACCTCCACCAGCCGCGCCTGCACGTCCACCGCCGGCGAGTACAGCCAGCGCGTGCCCGGCTCGTAGAGCAGCGGCACCGAGGCCAGCTTGCGCACCTCCTGCTCCAGGGTGTGGTCGAAGTTCTCCGGGCCGGTGGCGCGGTACAGGTCGCCCACCGGGCCCGGCTCGCCGGAGCCGCTGACGAAGCCGGCGGTATGGCGCAGCACGTCGCGCACGCTGGGCGGGCGCCGGGGCGCCACCAGCAGCGGCTGGCCCTTGACGTCGGTGCCGGCGTACATGCGGATCCCGGCGAACTCGGGCAGGTACTTCTCCAGCGGATCGTCGAGCTGGAACAGGCCGCGTTCGTACAGCTGCATCAGGGCCACGCCGGTGACCGGCTTGGTCATGGAGAAGATCTGGACCAGGGTGTCGCGGGCCATCGGCCGGCCCTGCTCGCGGTCGGCCATGCCGAAGGCGCCGAAATACGCCTCGCGCCCGTCCTGCCAGACCAGGGCCGAGACCCCGACCAGGCCGGCCTGGTCCACCTGCGCGGCCAGGGTCGCGTCCAGTCGTGCCTTGTCGATCCGGGCCACGCTGGCGGCGCCGTCGTAGGCGGGTGGGTGGGCCAGCGCCGGCAGGGCCGGCATGCCGCAGCCCAGGGACAGCAGCAGGACAAACGCGCGCAGGCGTGGACGACGCATCGGAAACCCCCTTCGGAATCCAGGTGACGAAGGCCGGCAGTATCGCCACAGGCCCCCGGGCAGGTGCAACGGTTGCCGGCGGAAGCGTTGCCGCCGCCCGGCGCCGCGCTCAGGCCGGCAGGCCGTGCAGACCGTCGATCTCGACCAGCAGCTCGCGCCGGCAGACCTGGGCATGCAGCAGCAGGCGCGGCAGCGCGGGCGGCAGCTGCCGGGCCAGGCGCTCGGCGACCGCGGCGGCATCGCTGGCCTGGCGTACGTAGACCTTGAGCAGGCTGCCCGCGCCCAGCGCCGGCGGCAGGCCGGGGGCGTGGACCCGGGCCGCGTCCACCAGGGCCTGCAGGTTGGCCAGGGTCTCGTCGACCTGGGCCTGGACCCGCCCCGGATGCAGGGAGGCATGGCCGACG
>Ga0182793_1001520_pt1 | contig 14212 bp, 11 predicted proteins | sample Passage237A_FD_130498 | JGI IMG/M metagenome (GOLD analysis project Ga0182793, IMG submission 130498) | Cellulose adapted compost microbial communities from Newby Island Compost Facility, Milpitas, CA, USA - Passage2 37A (version 2) (version 2) ... | reverse complement strand
TCGATCAGCAGCGGGCGATTGTCCCGGTAGATTTCCAGAATCTGCTCACACCGGCCTTCGGTAAAAACCTCGCCAGACGCGGGCCTGCCGAGGCAGACCACATCCCACACACACGCCCGCGCATCGCCCTGCAGTTCCAGGCGGGTGCGCAGTCGACCGTTAGCGCCGTTGAAGACGATGGTTTCCTGCGGTAGCCACTCGATACACGATCCGGATGCACTACTTATGTGCACCTCCTGACGCTGCACCTCCTGGAAGCCCAGGGCGCGATAAATCTTGCCCGCCGAGGGGGTGGTGATCAGCCCGGTCGCACCGGGTGCGGCGGCTATGTTAATTTGCAGCAAATCGCCCAGAACCATGCCACCCGGCGGGTGCAGCAAGTACACGTGACAGCAGCCGTTTTCCTCGGGATAAAACGGCCTCTGGACCCGCAAAGGGCCTTGATGGCGTACGTAACTCAAAACGGATTTCGCCCCACGCCGCTCCAGCTGGAGATCCAGTTGGGCGAACCAATGGCGGGGTGGAATCAGATTTAGTGGCGGCGATGAAAGATGCGTCATTGTTGTTTTCCGGTGTCATCAGATCAAGGCAAATGCCCGAAAAATCTCGACTCTGCTGATGACAGGCAAAATAATGCTCCAACATAGCACACGGCAAAAACGCCACGCACCACTTTAGCGCCTAGGCGCTAGGAGATTCTTATGGTTTTCGACTTTTCTAAGCTACGAGCACAAGAGTTTTTGCATGAACTGCGCCAAGGTCTCCAGGGTCGCCAACCCGAAGACCTATCCCAAAGCCAACTCCGCTCCCTCCTCGAATCCGTCCTGCGCAAACTCAATCTGGTTACGAGAGAAGAGTTTGATGCTCAGCAGGCTGTGCTACAGAGGACGCGGTTGAAGTTGGAGGAGTTGGAGAGGCAGGTGGTGGAGTTGCAGGAGAGGGTTAATAAGGAGAAGGAGTAAGTCCGATATAGAGTTGCCCAATAGAGCCAACCCGACCATAATGTGTATATATGCAAAAATTTATACACATCGGTTTGGGTGGGTTATATGAGAACCAACATTGTTATAGACGACCAATTGATGGATGAGGCTCTTAAAGCATCCGGCTTGAAAACTAAAAAAGAAGCAGTCGAAGCAGGCTTGCGCGCCTTAATCAAACAACGCAAACAAGAAAGTATCCGCGCATTACGTGGCAAACTGCGTTGGGAAGGGAATCTTGAGGAAATGAGAACGGATAAATGATCTTAGTGGATACCAGTGTTTGGATTGATTACTTCAACGGACGAGATACTTCACAAACTTCAATTTTGGACCAAGCCCTACAGAACCAGACGATCATTATGGGCGATCTGATTCTGCTCGAAATATTGCAAGGCTTTCGTTCAGACAAGGATTATTCAATCGCCAAAAAACACCTGACTGAACTACCTATCCACAATTTGCTCACGCCTGACTTGGCCCTTAAGTCTGCAGATTCCTACAGAGCCTTGCGAAAAAAAGGTATCACCATTCGAAAGACGGCCGATGTAATTATCGCGACCTTTTGTATTGAAAATGACATCCCGCTGCTATTCTCAGATAAGGATTTTCTGCCGTTTGTTCGGTATTTGAGCTTACGTTCTGTTGCTGATACCAATTAACAAATATCCTTTTGCTCTAAATACCTCACATCAGTAATTCAGCGCGTCTCCCTCTTGCATATCCGCATCCAAAATCAAATTCCGCATACGCTCATAAAGTCGTTTCTGCTGGGTAATCAGTTCTTCCGAAATCGCACCCAATGTCTGCACTTCCTGCCGCACCACTGCATTTTTTTCGCGGACTTGATGGGCGTTTTGGGTCATGAGTTTGCTGACGTGATCCTGTTCTTGTGTCGCGGCGGCGATGGATTGGTTGAGTTTGGCGATACTGCTTAAATTGGTTTTGAGTTTGTCGAGAGAGAGAGTTACTGCGAGGCCGCGCTGTTCGGTTTCGGCGGAAATGCGGCGGCAGGATTCGAGCACTCCGAGGGTTGTTTCCGAATCGTCTTGCAGCGCCTTGATCAGCGCAACAATTTGATTGGTGGATTCCCGAGTGTGGCCGGCGAGGGCGCGGACTTCGTCGGCGACTACCGCAAAACCTCGCCCATCCTCGCCAGCGCGAGCTGCCTCAATGGCGGCGTTAAGGGCGAGCAGATTGGTCTGTTCCGCGATGCTGGTAATGACGCCGACCACACTATCGATGGTATGGCAGGCGTTGTTGAGATTGCGCATACGCTCGGATGCTTGTGCCAGTTGCGCGTTAATCTCCTGACTGGATTGAACCACTCCGCGTAAAGACGCTTCATCACTGTAGGCATCGTTCACCGCTTGCGCGGCGGATTCCGCGTTAGCGGCTATGTCGTGTACAGCGTTGGACAGAGTTTCGACAGCGTCCACCAAGTGGTGAATGTCGTGCTGCATGGATTCGCTGCGCAGATGCAAATATTCGCGTTTTTCGTCGAGTTCACCTGCGGAGGTCGCCAAGTTATTGGATACCTGTTGCACATCGCTCAATAGCAGTTTGAGCACCTGAATCAGATTGGCGAAGTGTTTCAGACCGCTAACGCGGTCATCCACTTGAACGCGAAAGTCGATGGCGTGATCCCGCTCCATCATTTTCTGTGTGGTGACCGTAAGCACATCCCCCACGGCCACATCTTTACGGGCAGCGTGCGTGAAGATTAGAAAAAACACAGTCTCGGCGATCACATAACCCGCGTGGATAAATACGCGCAGCCAGTGGTCTTCCATATCGCGGAATAACCAGACTCCCATGCCGTGATGCTGCAAATAGCAAGCAATGGCATGGTGGACGGCGATAAGAGCGGCCGCGACTATTAATGGCAACCAGTCGCGGTAGATCGCAATAAAGGCAATCAATACAAACACACCAAAGTGCATTTCAATAAGCCCCTGCGCTTGATGGATGTGCAACATCACAAACACCATACCCAGGGAGGAAAGAATTACCGAGGAAAGTCGTGTGGCGGGGGCGAGGTAGTAGGCAGTAAAACTCAAAATGACCAGCGGAATTCCCGTCATTAAGGCTTCATTCCAAGTCCCATACCAGGGGGCTAGCGCCAATGAGTAGAGAAATTCCAGAACAATAACGCAAAGAAATATTTTATCTGCACGATTTGCACGCTCTCTGCGCAAATCGTTGATCGTGGTCGCACTTGACATATCCGTACCTAAATGCGTGGATGAACAATCAACTTAAAACATTTTTTCACCTTAGCACAGGATGATGAATGCGCTATCTAATTGGGATATTAGTTTTATGTACAGAAATAGCGCGCGAGGGCAGACTAGCAGAGATTTATAGCAAAAGATTATTGATATGCTCTTTTGATGATTTTTTGTGTTAAGCAGGGGTTGAGGAGATGAACATTCCCCAGTTTAACTATATTGAATCTATCCTTTGGTTTGCCATCTCGGCGATTTTGGTCGCGCAAACTCTAAGAAAATCCAATCACCGTTATATCAATCCCCTGGCTGTAGCATCCCTAACCTTTTTCCTCTTCGGCATCAGTGATGTGATAGAGGCCACCACCGGCGCGTGGTGGCGACCATGGTGGCTCTTGCTGCTGAAGACTATCTGTGTCATTTCAATGCTGATGTGTTTTATTTGGTATAGGCGGATCAATGCCGGAGCACGCTGAAGGCGTTTTGGCTGATGAAGTGGCCCGCGATATTAATCTCTGGTTGAAGAATCAGTTGGAATAGGCAGATATAGCAACCCATCGCAGCTACTGTCGGACAACCAACAACCTGTCTCCCAAATCGCCTACTGTTTCCTCGGCGGCAATTCACTGTACTTCGGCAGCTCATGGGTTTCCGTGTACCAGCAGGCGCGGGAGTCCCAGAAGATATTTTGTTGCGGTCGGATGCCCGGGTCTTCGTCCAGGGTGCCGGCTGGGATCACCACGTTTTTGCCGCTTTTGACGTGCCAGGGCAGGGAGGAGCCGCAGTTTTTGCAGAAGCAGGTGGAAAAGTATTTGGCGTCCGCCAGCTCAAACCGGCCCACCAGTTCCTCTCCCGCCAGCCAGCGAAACTGCGACGGCGGCACGAAGATGTTGGAGGCGTGGGCACTGCCGGTAAATTTGCGACAGCGCTGGCAGTGACAGTACTGGAAAATCCGGAAGGGTGGATCAATCTCGTAGCGGACGCTGCCGCATAAACAGCTGCCTTTCATTAGTCTTCCTCGTCATTCAGTCATTGATCCGACAGGAATAGAGCCCTCTGATCCCTGCCGACTTTTCTTACAAACAATTGGATACATCCGCCCATGCGTTGTTTTTTACGTCAGACAAACAAAAATAAACTCATATAAATCAATCACTTAATTAACAATACCTTAACCGACATTCGTTTGGGTACAAAAGCTGCTTCAGCCCTCGCTCGTTTCAAGGGATAACCCGAAAACGCAACCTTTGAAATCAACATAACCATAGGACTGAATATGAATCGATTGATTTCCAGAGTCATTGTTCTGGCCGCTTCCAGCTTAATCAGCTTGGGCGCTGCCGCTCTGCCTCTTAGCGAATACAACCTTATTGTGGCTGAAGACTATAAACACCAATCTTCCTCCGTTGGCGGCAAGGTGTTTGTCGGTGGCAACCTGATAACCCAGAGCTCGCTTGACGTTGGCCTCGACCTCGACCGTAAAGCATCTTTTGATTCATTGGTCACCGTAGGCGACATCAAAGGCAACGGCGGCTGGTTCAATGTCCAATCCGGCAGTGTTGTCTACGGCGGCAAGGTCGACAAAGTCGGCTTTAACCTCAACGGTGATCGCAGTGTTCAAAGCGTTACTAAAGGCAACCAAGCTGAGCTGAGCAATCAACGTGACGCCATCGTCGGCGAGTTGAAAAACGCTTCTGCCAGCTACGCTCAGTTGAGTGCCAACGGCACAGTAAACGCCGCGCAAAATAAAGTCACCTTGAGCTATTCAGGCACTGGTGGCACGGCGGTTTTCAACGTTAACGCAGCAGACGTGTTTAAACAAAATTCACGCCTGGAGCTGAATGCCGGCTCTGCGGAAACCGTTATCATCAACGTATCCACCGCGCATCTGGCGGGCAGCGCTGGCAAGATCGCTTATGATTTCACCGCGCCGGGTGGCATCAACTTCGATACCAATAACGGTTTTGGTATCCACGCCAACGCTAATAACATCGGCGCAAGCAATATTCTGTGGAATTTCTACGACGCCACTGAATTGAACTTCCAAGGCGTGGATACCTTCCGCGGTTCGCTGTTGGCTATAGGTGCGAACGTTACTGCCATAGGCACTGCTGACGGCAGCATCGCTGTGAAATCTCTGATCCAGAACCGTCAGATCCACAACTACACCTTCGTACCACCTGCTGAAGTTCCGCTGCCGGCTCCGATTCAATTTATGTTGATCGGTTTGGCCTGCTTGCTGGGCATGCACCGCTGGCGCAAAAGCAAGGCGCAAGGTGAAGTTCAAGCCGAAGGCAATTTGGCTCTCGCCTAATCGCTAAAAGCAAAAAAGAAAAAGGCCCCGAATGGGGCCTTTTTTATTTCACCGTTTTACGTAACTCCGTGATTTTTTCAGTCAGCTTCACATCTTTATTCGCCACCGCTGTCTCTTCCGTTTCCGCCAATAATTCCAACGCTGCTGTTTTCTTACCGGATGCGTACAAGGCTTCGACGTAATGCAGTTTTATGTCCGGTATGTCAGCCAGTGACAGTGCTTTCTTGAAAATAAATACCGCTTTGTCCGCACTTTGGTTTTTCACCAGCGCATTGCCGTAGGTGTCCAGCAACGCCGGATTTTCTGAGGAGGAGAACGCTTCAGTCAGCTGCAACGCTTTGCGATTGGCCTGCGGGGAGGCGACTTTTTCCAGCAGGAACAGCGCGTAGTTATTACGCACGATGGTGTTATCGGTGTGGTTAGTCAGCAGCTCTTCGTACAACTGACCCGCCTGTTCCGTAGTGCCGAGTTTTTCCAAGTAGCGCGCATAGGCGACGCCCACACCCGCTGTCGGATTTTCCCGGTATTGCGCCGCCAACAATTCCATCGCTTTGTTTTCATCGCCGCTCTGACGATATAAATCGGCGAGTACCACAGCACCGGCCTCCCACAGCGGCGTGGTGCGCAAGGCATTTTCGATATCCGGGATCAGCTTCACCGCTTCGTCAGAAGACGCCAGACGCGCCTGAGCGAGCAAGGCGCTTTTATCGCTGGGATTTGCTTTTAAATGCCGCGTCAGAAAATTGCGGAAGCCATTTATATCGCCAGCGGATTGCGCGCTGGTAAACATGGCCTGCAGCGCTTTTTCATATTCGCCGCGTTTGCTTATCGCCTCACCAAACTGCGCCATGGCCCCTTTGTGATCACCTTGTTTTTGTTTGATAAAGCCTTGGAAAAATAAAATGTCCGCCGCATCTACCTTGAGCTCGCGCAATTTATTAACCAGCGCGTTGGCTTCGTTGTAATTACCGAGCATAGCAGCCAGCTGCAGCTTGACGCTGAGCAACGTCATATCGTTTGGATAAATCTGCAACGCCTTGTTCAGCTGGTCGTTGGTATTGGAGTAGTGGCCTTTGCCAAAGGATTCACTGATGGCAAAACGCAGAGCCTCGTAATGATTGGGATTGCGTTCGAGGATGCGCTGATAGTAATCGCCGGCGACACCGACTTTGCCCAGGTGTTGGTTGATGGCGGCGAGCGCTTCCATGGCGGGAATGGAGTCGCGGTCCAAGCCGAGAACCTTATTGAAATAGGGTACGGCTTCGGTAGCGCGGTTTTCTCGCAGCAACAACCGGCCTTTCAACAGCAGTGCGGATACATGATTGGAATCCGCTTTCAGCACCTGATCCACCAAGCCGCCCGCCTTCGCCCAATCCTGTTCCAACCACGCGATCTCCGCCAGCAGCGCCCGCGCTTCCGCCTGCGCTTTTTCGGTCACGCCGGGACGGTTGAGAATAGTTTGCAGATCCTGACGAGCGAGATCCGCCAAGTTGTTCGCAAGGGCCGCGGAAACGCGATAGAACAGCAAACCGGTGGGATCCGCCGCCCGCTGGATATAGTTATCCAACAAGCGTCCGGCTTCTTGCGGGTCGCGGTTTTTCACCAAGTCCACATGCAGGGTCTGCAGAGCGTAAGAGTTTGGAAACCGCTGAATATACTGCTGCAGGCTCGCCACTGTGGCGTCGTGGCCATCGCGCTGATAGAGCAATTTGCTCAGGTGGATGATTTGCGGTTCCGGCTCTTTGCTGATGGTAATCATCTCGCTGAGGTCATTAATGGTCGCTTCCAGGTTGCCGCGCTCCTGATTCACCTCGATACGCAGCAAACGGTACTGCATAGGGTTATCGGAGAGCGCTATAGCTTTGTCGAGGGCCTGCAGTGCCTGTTCCCACAGCCGCTGTTTCTTCGCCGCAACGGCGGCCAGACCCCATAAATCCGCATTGTCCGGATAGGCCGCGAGAGCGGCGTCAGCAATGCGTTTGGCCTCATTCCACCGGCTTTGGGTGACGGCGAGTGCCAAAGACAATTGCGCAGTCTTGGCGCTGTTGGGCTGCAGCTCGCGTAGACGGCGCTCCGCCGCTGCGGCCGTGGCGATGTCGCCGGTCAGCAACGCCAGTTCGCCATATTCGAACTGCCATTCGGCCTGCTGGGGATCCAGCTGCACCGCCTTGCCCAGGTGAAACATGTAGGCTCCCGTTTCCTTCTTGTCTCGCGATATAGAGGCAAGACCGTAGTGGGCAGCGGCGTTGTTGGCATCCAGAGCCAGCACATTGCGGTATTCAACGCGGGCGCGCTCCAAATCCTGCCGCTGATACAAACCGTCAGCACTGGAGAGGTAATCCTCCGGCGTCTTTTTATCACGGCAGCCGGAGGTGAGCGCTACGCACAATGCGCAAGCAATGAGAGTCATTGGGGAAAAACGCGGCACAGAATTTACCTGTCAGTAATCAGTAAGAAGAATCGGGAAGATATTGCATGACCACGGGATGCGCGAGGGCAATAAAACTGCGCAGCGTGTTTTCAGACTGCTCAATTTTAAAATTGTCCACCACCGGTATGACGACCCTTACCAGGGCGCCGTCACTGCGGCCGGTCTGAATAAAATCGCGCAACAGCATCCATTTTTTAACGTACTCATTGGCCACCACGGTGCCGCGCTCGGCAAACCAGTAGTAGACCAGCTGTTTTTGTCCCTCGCGGGAGATAAGCACCCGATTGACCGGCCTGCCGTCCACCTCGGTGCGCTCAAAACTTTCGATTTCCCAGCCGCCGCCCGGAATACAAACCCGCGGCGAGTGCGGCGATTCGCCATTGCGCTGGTTGGCGTAAAAGGCGACGTACAAATTCACCGGCTCCGGCAGATCCGAGCGCTGGTAGTTCAGCATCAGATGGTCGCTGAATTTGAGTTTGCGGACGACGTCGGGGTCGAGCTCCATAGAGCGGCCGTGCCAGTCGCCGAGTTGATTGGGAAAGAGGCTGAGATGGGTGTCCGGCAAGTCGGTGTGCTGGATATTCGCCAGCAGGCGCAGGCCGCCACCGGCCAGAATCAGCAAAGCCAGGGACACGGCCACGGGCCAATAACGGTTGGACTGAGTCGCGTGAGGCGGAGCCGTCACCGTTGTACCTGTGCCCATAATGTCGAGCACGGAGCGGCGGGTGGTGAGCAACTCCAGCAGCAGAATTTCCACAAACAGCAACACCAAGCAGCCACCAAAAGTCAGCCAGCCCTCGGCGTCATGCACCGTGCCTTCCACCATCACCTGGCCGTAGCGCTCGACCAGCAGAGCGGTCAGGGCGATGCGCAGGCTGTTCATTAACACAGTAATCGGCACCGTCGACAGGAACACCAGCAGGCGTTTACTCCAGTGGGCGCGGTAGAAATAGGCAACGATAAAACCGATGCTCATCAACGGGTAGAGAAAGCGCAGGCCGCTGCAGGCTTCCACCACTTCCAATTGCACAACGCCCAAGTCGATGACGTTGCCGCTGAGAAACACAGGCATGCCCAGCCAGCGGATAAACACCACCCCCAGCTCCGACGACACCAACTGCAGCCGCGCCGTGAGCACGGCTTCGAGGAAATAGGGCGGCGGAATGGCGAACAACAAAATTAATATCGGCGCATTGAGCAGCCGCGCTGCAGGCGCTCCCAACCAGGCGTAGGCGAGGCCGAGCAAGAGTAGCACCAGGGAAACTTGTTTGAGGGCAAAGAGCGCGCTGATCTCACCGGCGATCAACGCCAGCAGCGCCAGCAGAGTCAGCAGTGGCCCCCAGCCGCTGGCACCGCCGGCGCGGCGCAGTATTTGTTCGCGCCTATCCCAAGCAATGTAAAGACTTACTAACGGAATCAATATGCCGTGACCATATTCGGTCTCGGTGGACCAGCGTTCCCACAAGTTGAGTAGTGCATCACTGTAGAGAAAGGGAATAGCGACCAGGAAAACACCCGGCCAGTACCGCAAAAAGGCAGTCATAGAGGTAGTTAAATCATGAAGTCCATCGGCCCGCCCGCGGCGGGTATTACAAGCGCCGGGGATTTTTATAGGCGCAATAGGCTTTCTGGATGCCGGTGATGTCCGGAATCACCAATTCCTCCACCCCGACGCGCACATGCATCAGCTCGTAGATATGGGTGGCGGTGTTGTAGCCGAGAATATCTTCCTGGGCGACGGTGATGTTGCGGGGAATCCCTTGGGTGGGGATGGCGATAAAGGGCACGTCTTCATCCACGCCAGTGCTGTTGAATACCGCGATGCGTCCGTTGGGGTTGATACCGGCAACGGATTCACCGTTGAGTTTTTCGAAGCTCACCAGGGGCACCCGGCCGTTACGCCAGCTGTAGTAGCCGAGAAACCAGTCTGGACCGCTGTTATCCGGGAAGATTGGCGCCACCATCGCCATTTCCGCCACCGACACCACGGGCACCAGCAGGGTTTGCGCTTTGATGGGAATCATCATGCACTCCACCTGTTGCACCTCATTCGCTCTGGCTTGTTGCTCGGTCATAGCGCTTTCTCGCTCGGTTACGGCCGCTACGGCCGTACGCCCTGTGTATGCAGTTTGACAAATTGCTGCGCCAGCTCTGCCGGCGCCGCACTGAAATGAACAAAACCTTTTTTGGCCACACTGACCGGCATGGAGTCGATCGTGCAACTGGCTGCGGTCTGAATCCACACCTGCCCACCGCGGTGGTGCAGCATGGTGCAGCTGTTGGCGCCGTCGTCGCCCATACCGGTAAACACTATGGCGCCGCCGCGCTCGCGGTAGATGCGCGCGACCTTGGCGATCACTTGGTCTATCGACGGCCGGTAACGCCCGCCCCAGGGTTCCGGCAGGGGCGATAAGACGCCGCCTTCCAGTAATTCGAACTGATGCTGCGGCGACACCAAGTACACCGTTTTTTCCCGGATTACCCGAGACTCGTCGGTGTTTTCGACATTCCAACCGCAGTGGCGCTTCACCACTTTTTGCAGACTCTCCAGCGCTTGGTGCTCGATATGCTGCACATAAATCAGCGCCACGCCGGACAAGTCATCGGGAATACCGGCGAGAAACTGCGCCACCGCCTCCGGTCCACCGGTGGATGCGGCGAGCACCCACACTTTCTGCGCGCGGCGGCGCGATTCCACCGTAGAGTCGCGCACCAATTGGCGCAGCTTCAACGCCAGCCGGCGCTCTTTCTGTTGGCGGATCTCCGCCGGCATAAGGGGTTTCTCGCCGGCGGGTTGGGCGGCAGCATCCGGCACCAGCTGCAAGTCATCTTCGTAAATCACCGGCGGACCGTCGAGGTCCAGGCCGTCCATCACGGCGCGCACGCCTGGATCGTGCAAGTCCAAGTTGGCCACCCACACATCCACCCGCGGTAGTGGCCCGGCAAAGCCGGGTTTGATCTCAACCGACGCGGACACCGTATAGCCGGCGCCTTTGACCAGGCGCCCGAGTTCACTCATCTGCTTCACCGAAGCCGCGATGACGCCTACCGCCAGACCACTGCTCATAGCTGCTGCGGATTAAGCCCGCTTATGCTTTTTGGCGAGCAGGGCCTCCATGGTCTTCAGCAGCACATCTTCCTGATAGGGTTTGCCGAGGTATTCGTTAACGCCGATGCTGAGCGCGTGCTGACGGTGTTTGTCGCCGGTGCGCGAGGTGATCATGATGATCGGCAGATGGCGCAAACGGCTGGAAGAGCGCACGTTCTTCGCCACCTCGAAACCGTCCATGCGCGGCATTTCGATGTCGAGCAGCATCAGGTCCGGGATGTCTTCCTGCAGCAATTGCAGCGCGTCCACACCGTCCTTCGCGGTTATCACGTTGAAGCCTTCGCGTTCGAGGAAGCGCGACATAACCTTGCGCACCGTAACCGAGTCGTCCACCACCATGATGGTTTTGTGGACCGGCTCGGGCGCTGTCTCCGCAGGCAGTTCGCGCACTGGCGCGGGCAAGTTGCTGAGCGCCACTTCGCGGCGCACCAGGGCGTGGGGATCGATAATCACCACCACCGAGCCATCGCCCATCACCGTAGCGCCGGACAGCCCCTGCACCGAAGCGAACTGCGGCCCGAGGCTCTTCACCACGATCTCACGGCTGCCCTGCAGGCCGTCAACCTGCAACGCCATGGTGTGCTGCGCGGTGCGCACCAGGATCACCGGCAGCGGCAGCACCTGTCCTTCCAGGCGCGGCTGCATGTCGCGGTCGAGCATGGTGCCGAGGTGGCGGACTTGATAGTTCTCGCCGGCGTATTCGAAGCGCGCATCCGGATGGCTGTAGTAGTGCTCCAGCTCAAACGGGCTGACCCGAACGATACCTTCGATGGTGTTAAGCGGAATAGCGTAGGTTTCGGTACCCAACTGCACCATCAAGGCGCGGTTCACCGATACCGTGAACGGTAGGCGCACGGTGAACTGGGTGCCGACGCCCATTTTGGAATCAATAACGATGGCGCCGCCGAGCTGTTTGATCTCCGCCGCTACCACGTCCATACCTACTCCGCGACCGGAGATATGGGTGACGCTCTCTGCGGTACTGAAGCCGGCCTGCAGAATGAACTGCATAACGTCGTGATCGCTCAGCTGCGACTCCGCAGTCATCAGGCCGCGTTCGATCGCTTTGGCGCGCACGCGGCTGAGGTTGATACCGCGGCCGTCATCGGCGAGGCGCAGCAATATGTCACCGCCCTCGCGGGCAAGGCTGAGCAGAATGCGTCCGGTTTCGGGTTTGCCCGCAGCGATACGATCCGCCGGCGCTTCGATACCGTGGTCGACAGCGTTGCGCAGCATGTGTTCGAGTGGCGCGACCATGCGCTCGAGTACCGAGCGGTCCATTTCACCTTCGACGTTATCCAGTTCGAAGTTGACGTGTTTGCCGAGTTCGCCGGAGACCTGCCGCACGATACGGCGCAGACGCGGCACCAAGCGTGAGAAAGGCACCATGCGCGAGCGCATCAGACCTTCCTGCAGCGCCGAGTTGATACGCGATTGTTGTAGCAATAGGGTTTCGGTGTCGCGGATCTTGTCCTTGAGCGTGATTTTCAAGTCCACCAAGTCGGATGCCGACTCCATCAGCGAGCGGGTGAGCTGCTGCAACTGCGAGTAGCGGTCCATTTCCAAGGGGTCGAACTGTTCGTGGGACGCCATCTTCTCTTGGCGGAACAGCACCTGGGCTTCGGTTTCAATATCCAGGCGGCGCAGCTGTTCGTGCAGACGGCGCAGCGTGCCATCCACCTCGTCCACAGCGCCGCTCAAATCGCTGATCTGCTGTTCCAGACGGCCGCGACTGATGGAGGTTTCCCCAGCCAAGTTGACCAGTTCTTCCAGCAGGTCGGCGGAAACTTTGATCATTTCCTGCGGGCCTTGGCGTTTGCCCGCCTGGGTTACCACAGGTCCGCGGTTGGCCGCAGGGGCCATAAAGTGGTCGTCGAGATCGTCGCCATCGTCCACCGCCTTGACCACTTCGGTCACGGCCGGCAACTGCGTTGTTGTCTCGGTAACAGGCGCGGCAACCGGCGGGGGCGTCATCGGCACTGGGCGAGGTGCTGGCACCGGTGCGGGCGCCGGCTCACCATCCAGACGCGCGCGCACACCGCGCACGCCGTTGAGCACCTGATCCTGATAGGCCAGCAGCGTCTGGAAATAATCCGGGCGCGATGACGGATCGCTGGAAACCATCAGGAAGGTTTCGTAATCGTGGGCGAGTTCGCCCAGGTTCTTCAGGCCAGCCAGACGCGCACCGCCCTTCAGAGTGTGCAGGGCGCGCTTCATGGTGTCCGGCGGGTTGCGATCGTTCCAGTCGGATTCCCAGGCGTGAATCGCCTCGTCCATTTCCTCGATCAACTCACCAGCTTCTTCCAGGAAAATTTCCAGGATGTCGGGATCGAAATCGTCGGCGTCGATATGGGCGGTATCGAGGTGAGATTCGGGGGTGGGCGGAGCCTGGGTAATCGTCACTTCCGGCGCAGCCACTTCGACCGCCGCTTCTGGAGCTGCGGACTCGGCTGCAACTTCCGCAACGGGTTCAGGCTCGCTGGCGATTTCCAACCCCTCGAGACTTTCATCCGGCTCGAAGGCATCTTCAGTAGCATCAATTTCCACCGACTCGGCAACGGCTTCTTCGTCATCGACGACGAAATCATCTTCCGCCGCGACAAAGAGCTCGGTCTCCTCGGCCTCATCCTCCACCAGCACTGGCTGCTCTGCGGACACTTCCTCGATATCCGCGAACACCAAGTCGTCCGCTTCTTCGGAGAGCTCCGCCTCAACCGGTTCTTCTGCGATCAGGCTAAGCTCTTCGTCGGCAGACAGGTCCGCCACCGCGTGCTCGCTATCGGAATCGTCGTCGAGATCCATAGCGCCCGGGAACAGCTCGGCCAAAGGTTTATCGGACAGCGCTTCGGCGAGCGCATCCATGGCCTCGGAATCGCCGGCTTCCGACTGTTGATCGTCGATCAGAACGGGCTCGGAGCTGTAGATATCCTCGGCGGCGAACAGCAGATCGCCTTCCAGGACTTCGCCGGTATCGGCGGACTCTTCGTCTGCCACCAAAAAGTCGTCAGCGGTGAACTCATCGTCACCATCCTCGGCAAAAAAGACCGATTCTTCGCTCTCCAGGGCCGGCTCGTCGTGGGCACCTTCAGAGGCCACTTCGTCGGTGGTGGCAAAGTCGTTGGCGAACAACAATTCCGAACTCGGAAGTTC
>Ga0182793_1001509_pt1 | contig 14260 bp, 12 predicted proteins | sample Passage237A_FD_130498 | JGI IMG/M metagenome (GOLD analysis project Ga0182793, IMG submission 130498) | Cellulose adapted compost microbial communities from Newby Island Compost Facility, Milpitas, CA, USA - Passage2 37A (version 2) (version 2) ... | reverse complement strand
TTACGCACCACCCAGCCGGGCAACCCCTTGGTGGAAACGGTGAATACCCAATTAGCGGCTACCCGCCAGGCTATTAGCGATGTGGTACAAAACCTACGCCGGGGTTTAGACCTTACCCGCCAAAATCTTCAAGGCATTAACCAAAGGTTTTCAGCAGGCTTACGTAGCATCCCTCAAAAAGAAAGGGAATTTGTGGGGATCAAACGCCAACAAACCATTAAGGAGAATCTTTATCTCTACCTTTTAGAAAAGAGGGAAGAGACGGCACTAGCCTATGCATCGACCGTAACCGATAGCCGGGTGGTGGACCCACCGGCCGCTAACCTCGCACCGGTCAAACCAAAGAAACCTATTATTGCTTTGGGCGCGCTGTTAAGTGGAATTGCTATCCCAGTACTCCTGATTAACCTGTTGTTTATGTTGAATAACACGGTGCAGAATAAGGAGGAGATTGAAAAGATGGCTCATGTAGCGGTATTGGGTGAAATTGGAAAACTAAAATCCATTAAAAACACTCAAGAAGAAATTATTAAAATAACCAGTCGTTCGGCGGTTGCCGAGCAGTTTAGAGCTTTACGAACGAATTTGCAATATCTCGGGGACGGAAGTAGCAGGGTTATCTTGTTCACTTCCTCTATTGGAGGGGAAGGAAAGAGTTTTATCAGTACCAATTTGGCGGCAAGTTTGGCTTATGCCGATAAGCGAGTGATCCTGATCGGTGCAGATTTGAGAAAGCCAAGCTTGCACCAAAAATTAAAGATACACAACAACAAGGGCGTTACCAATTATTTGGTGGGGCAAACGAATTTGCCTGATTTGATTCAGCCGTCAGGCGTACACGACCTTTTTCATGTTTTAGCCGCTGGTCCACTTCCCCCGAATCCTTCCGAACTATTAGCCAATGGGCGTTTGTCGGATCTTATTCGGGAGCTCAAAATGGATTATGAATACGTGCTGATAGATACCTCTCCCTACGGTTTGGTGACGGATGCAGCATTGATTTGCGACTATGTCGATGCAACCCTCTATATCGTTCGCCATAATTACACCCTACGCGAACATTTGAAAAGCATAGGCCAATTACAACGGCAAAAACGCTTTAAAAACCTGACCGTGGTATTTAACGCGGTCAATTATGGATCGGGTTACGGTTATCATTATGGCTACGGTGGCTATGGCTACGGTTATTATTCGGAAGATAAGGACAAGAAACCACGTTCCTTTGCTCAACGTTTATTGACGAAAAAAGTGTAAAAAGAATTATTGACCTGCACATACCCAAGCGGCCTTAAAAAGGCCACCAACCTGTTAGTATTACGGCTTGTAATTCTAACAAGTTTATCACGCCCTATCTCAATTGCAATTTTTGAGATAAAGGCTGCAAATGTATTATTTAAACCATCCTCTTAAAATGGAGCTCTCGAAATCATACGGTAATTGTGTGGTTATTAAATGTAAATGTGTGTTCGGGAAAAAAATAGTAAGGGTAATTCATACAAATTCATTAAGCACTTCTCAATCTTATTGTGAGAAGAAGGTCGTGAGTAAGTTAATAAAATAGAGATGTAAATATTTTGGTAATAGTTATCAAAAAACAACTCTAGATAAATAATTTGAAATTAGTACCTAAGTGTTTGGTGAAATACTAGATAGTAAATAAATGGAGGAGGAAAGTTACTTATATGTGTTTATTACGCACTTTCCTGGAATACATGATAAAATTCAACGTATATATCCCATAAATAATTAAATAATGTCTGTCTCAAATACTCCAACTGAAAAAGTAAAAATTGCTGTCATTGGCTTAGGTTATGTGGGTCTACCCTTAGCCGTAGAATTTGCCAAGAAATATGAGGTAATTGGCTTTGATATCAACACCGCAAGAATTGAAGAACTCAGCCAAGGCCATGACCGTACCCTGGAAGTTAGTGATGAATTGCTTCAATCTGTTCTTCGTAAGGAAGTGGCATATGCAGAAAAAATATCAAATCACCAGGAAAGTAATCAGGTAAGCACCAACGATCCAAAAACGGGCTTAACATTTAGTTCTCAATTAGTCGATATCGAACCCGCAAATTATTATATCATCACCGTACCTACGCCCGTCGACCGCTATAATCGTCCTGACCTCACCCCTTTGTATAAAGCTAGCGAAACGGTTGGAAAAGTTTTGAAACCTGGGGATATAGTCGTCTATGAATCGACCGTCTATCCAGGCGTGACTGAAGAAGAGTGCGTGCCCGTGTTGGAACGGGTGTCCGGATTAAAATTCAATGTAGACTTTTTTGTCGGATACTCACCCGAGCGGATTAACCCGGGTGATAAGGAACATACGGTTACCAAAATCTTAAAGGTAACCTCTGGCTCAACCGAAGAAACGGCTGAAAAGGTAGATGCCTTGTATCGTTCCATCATCACAGCTGGTACCCATAAAGCTGCTAGCATCAAGGTTGCCGAAGCAGCTAAGGTGATTGAAAATGCGCAGCGTGATATCAATATTGCCTTTGTGAATGAATTAGCTAAGATTTTTAACCGCCTGGGTATTGATACGGATGATGTTCTACAAGCAGCGGGTACCAAATGGAATTTCCTCAAATTCAAACCCGGCTTGGTCGGTGGCCATTGCATCGGGGTTGACCCCTATTACCTAGCGCAAAAAGCTCAGGAAGCGGGTTATCATCCAGAAATCATTCTGGCCGGCCGCCGCCTTAACGACGGCATGGGGGAATATGTAGCCCACGAAGTGGTGCGGTTGATGGTTAAAAAGGATATCCCGGTGCGTAATTCTAAAATATTGGTGCTCGGTATCACCTTTAAGGAAAACTGTCCCGACGTTCGGAACACCAAGGTGGTAGATATTTTAGCAACCCTGAAAAATTACGAAGCTGATTTAACCGTATATGATCCCTGGGCATCCCCCCAAGAGGTTAAACACGAATACGGTTGGGATTGCGTTAATCAGTTACCCGATGTTTGTGAATTCGATGCGGTTATTTTGGCGGTTGCACACAAGGAATTTGAAAACTTAGATCTACCCGACCTTTGTAAGGAAAAGAAAGTCGTATATGATGTCAAAGGCGTCTTGCCCAAAGAAATTGTTGACGCAAGACTATAATTTGGATTGGTTAAGTAAAACTAAATTAGTCAGATATCTAATTAACTAAGAAGTAAGTAAAAACTCACAATGACCAAAATATTAATCACCGGTGGTGCAGGTTTCATCGGTTCAAATCTTACCGAATACTTTCTGAACAAAGAGTATCAAGTAACTGTTTTGGACAACTTTTCCACGGGTTATCGTCATAATATTGAACAACATTTCAATAATCCTAACTTCAATTTAGTTGAAGGAGACATAAGAAACCTAGATGATTGCCATAAAGCTGTAGAAGGCGCTGATTATGTATTACATCAAGCAGCTTTGGGTTCGGTACCCCGATCTATTAACGACCCTATCACTTCCAATGAGGTCAATGTATCGGGCTTTTTAAACATGCTGGTAGCAGCGCGAGATGCAAAAGTTAAAAGATTCGTGTATGCAGCCTCTTCATCAACCTATGGGGATTCGGAAACTCTACCCAAGGTAGAAGATAAGATCGGCAAACCCCTGTCACCCTATGCGGTGACCAAATACGTCAATGAATTATATGCCGATGTATTTAGTCGTACTTATGGATTAGAATGCATTGGTTTACGTTATTTTAATGTCTTTGGTAGACGTCAGGATCCTAACGGAGCTTATGCTGCGGTGATTCCTAAATTTGTAATGCAGCTAATGAAACATGAGTCCCCGGTGATCAATGGTAGTGGCGACTACTCAAGAGATTTCACCTATATAGACAATGTAATTCAAATGAATGAGTTGGCTATGTTAACAAACAACCTTGAAGCGCTCAATCAAGTTTATAATACGGCAGTAGGTGATCGTACAACCCTCAATCAGTTGGTGAGATTACTAAAAAATTACCTCAGTATTTATGACCCGGATATAGTATCAGTAGAAGAAATATATGGCAACGAAAGAGTTGGCGACATACCCCACTCATTAGCCTCAATTGAAAAGGCAAAAAGACTTTTGGGTTATAAACCTACCCATAATATAGAACTAGGCTTGAAAGAAGCTGTGGCTTGGTATTGGGGTAATTTATCTATATAAATGGAAGACAAATACTATTAATACAATATTCAATAATTTCAAAAAACTAGGTTAACTAGAATCGAACTTCAATGCAATAAGTAATTCCCATATATATATTCGGAATATCTATAGCAAAGAAATTCAAGCTTCTAAATTAATAACTGACAATACAAACAAGTTCTATTAGCAACGCGAAATTAATACACTTTTTATATTAATTATGAAGAATTTGAAAGCTATAATAAAAGGTGGCCAAACTCCACGCGGGAAAATACGTGTTAGTGGTGCCAAAAATGCGGCCACACGTGTATTGGCCGCCTCGTTAATTTCAGATGGTGAAGTGACTATACATAACTTTCCCATTGGACTAGTCGATGCAAAACATAAAATTAATTTCATCAGAGAAAGTGGTGGTATAGTAACGATTGATTCAGAGTCAGAAACTATATCAATAAATGCACTTGATCTAAGTGATAGATTATTAAATCATTATGATTACCCTATTCGTACTACCTATTTATTAGTTCCTGGATTAATTAAGAGGTCTCAAAAAGCAAGAATACCTTACCCAGGTGGTTGTAAAATTGGCAATAGAGGGTATGATCTGCATATTATGGTTTGGGAAACACTTGGTGCCCATGTAAGTGAAAAAGAAGATTATATAGAAATCATCGCCGAAAATGGGTTTCAGTCTGGGAAAACAATAGACTTCCCAATTTCAACAATTGGCGGAACAGAAAACGCATTAATCTGTGCCTCTACTATTGAAGGCGAAACGATAATAAAGAATGCTTATATATCACCAGAAGTAAAATGCCTAATACTCTTTCTAATATCAATAGGTGTAAAAATCGATGTCGTCGGAAATAGTTATATCAAAGTTAGAGGTTCCCGTACACTTAGGGGATCTATTTTCAAAATAATACCCGATCGAATTGAAGCTCTCACCTGGATTATTTACGGGATTTTATCTGGGGGAGAAATTACTGTTCAAGACGTTCCATTTAACGATATGGAAATACCTCTAATTCACCTTAGGGAATCTGGTATTGATATCTATCGAAATGAGACAAATGCATATATTTCTCCGGAATGTTTAGTAAATGGTGTTATCCAACCTTTCGAACTTGCAACAGGCACGCATCCAGGTATTATTTCAGATATGCAACCATTCTATGTATTATTGGGGTTACATGGCAATGGAATTAGTAGGGTATTTGATTATCGCTATCCTGAAAGGGTAAAATATTGTGAGGAGCTTCTTAAAATGTATCCCCAAATGCTGGAATGGAAAACTGGTGAGATAAAAATATTAGGTAAACATGGGAATATTCCAAAAGGAAGCACACTCACCTCTACTGATCTGCGGGGGAGTATGGTAGTGCTATTAGCCGCATTATTATCACAAAATGATTCAACAATTGACAATTTCGAAATGGCATTACGTGGTTACAATAATTTAGTCCACAAACTTTCGCAATTAGGTATAAATATTTCTATTGACTATTAATATTGTGTCAACATTTATTAAAGACGTTACTAGTGTTGGACTTTCTAAGGTTCTAATGATTTTCTTCAGTCTAGTTACCTCAATTATCACTGCAAGATATATTGGCCCAGAAGGGAATGGTATTATAGCAAGTTTAGTTGTTTATCCCTCTCTGTTTATGTCTATTGGTTCATTAGGAATAAGGCAATCTACCACCTATTTTTTAGGGAAAAATATATTTACAGAAGATGAAATAAAAACAACAATTACACAAATTTGGACAATTACCTCTGTTTTTTCAATAATCATTTGTTATCTACTAATGTCATTTTTCAGCAATTCTGGCGCTGATTTAACTTTAGTTTTCTTGGCACTATTGCCAATTCCTTTCTCATTATTCAATACTTACAATTCAGGTATATTTTTAGGTAAAAACGATATAAAAACATTTAACAAAATAAATTGGATTCCTTCTCTAATTTTGTTGATGGGTACGACTCTTTTTGTAGCGTTATTTAAAATAGGTGTACATGGGGCTATGATCGCAATGATCGGGGGTCCGCTTTCCATGTTTATTATCCTTCTTATCAAAAATAAACTTTTATCTCACTTCTCTATTAAATACAAATGGAATATCATAAAACCAATGTTATCATTAGGAATTACATATGCATTTTCATTATTTATAATAAACTTAAACTACAAAACAAACCTTATTCTACTTGATAAATTAAGTAATCCTTATGAATTAGGTATATATTCTAAAGGAGCTAGTATTACAGAATATTTGTGGCAAATCCCTATGCTCTTTAGCACTATAGTATTTGCTAGAAGTGCAACTTCTAAAAATGATTACCAATTTTCTTTAAAAGTAGCTCATCTATTACGAATTTCATTATTAGCAATTGGTTTTCTATCAATATTACTGTTGTTACTTTCAGAACGGATTATTCTATTAATGTATGGCATTAAATTTAAGGATAGTATAACAGTACTGAATTACCTTTTACCGGGCGTTTTAATTTTGACCTTCTATAAAGTTATGAATATGGATCTCGCTGGAAAAGGAAAACCATGGGTTGCAATGTGGGCAATGATACCCTCACTTGTTATTAATATAATAATGAACTTATTATTAATACCTTGTATGGGGGCAAATGGAGCTGCAATATCATCAACCATTAGTTACAGTATAGCAGGGTTACTTTTTTTATTTCTTTATAGTAAAACAGTAAACATAAGCGTACTAGAAATTTTAGCGTATAAAAAATCTGATTTAGATTTTCTTAAATCGTTTTTTAAAAAAATTGGTAAAAATGAAAAAATATAAAAATTTCGACTTAACAAACTATAACTCTTATCGAATAAAAGCTAGATGTACTACGGCATATTTTCCTGAAACTGAACTAGAAATTTCTTTGTTATTCCAAGAATTAGAGCAATATTATTTAATTGGTAGTGGACATAATATTATTTTATCTAAATCATACTATGATACACCATTTATAATTTTGAACGGCAATTTAAATTCAATAGAATTAATTAATACCCATATCATAGCTGCTTCTGCAGGTTCTATGATGTGGGATCTATCAAATTTTGCCTTAGAAAATAGCTTATCTGGACTTGAAATATTTAATGACATTCCTAGTTCAGTTGGCGGTGCAGTAGTAATGAATGCAGGCGCCAGTGGTGAAGAAATAAAAGATATACTTTTAAATGTAAGATATTTAGATTTAGAAGATTGTAAAATAAAAGAAATAAGTAAGAATGAGATAAATTTTGAATATCGTAATAGTATATTTCAAAAATATAGAAATAAAATCGTGTTGAAAGCGTGGTTAGAATTAAAAACAGGAAACAAAAAAGATATAAAAAACAAAATGGATTTCATAAAATCTCAAAGGTGGATAAAACAACCTCGTGATTTTCCAAATGCTGGAAGTGTTTTCAAGCGACCAAAAGGTTTCTATGTTGGCACAATTATGGAACATTTAAATCTTAAAGGTTTAAAAATAGGCGGAGCTATGTTATCTAACAAACATGGAGGTTTTATCATAAACTATAATAATGCAACTGGTAAAGATATTTTAGAACTCATCTCATTCTTAAAAAGAGTAGTAAAGGAACATTATAATATTGAATTAGAATTAGAACAACAAATAATATGAACATTGCATATGTTATATTTTCAAATGATCACGGAACTGGAGGACATCACCATAGTTTAAATGCAATACAATTTGCAATTAATAATAAGAGAAATTTTAAATCGTATATAATTAATATAGGAACAAAACCTTCCCCAATTTTAAATCAAAGTTTAAGATATTATTTTCTTAAATCAAGCATTTTTAATATTCCAATTAATATATTAAAAATTATATTCCACTGTAAGAAAAATGATATTAATATTTTACATGCATTTGATGTCAATGCTTACTTTTATACACGAATAGTATCAATATTTCTCAAACTACCAACTATTTATACTAAATGTGGTGGATCAAATAATAAATATAATCCGAAATCAATATTCTCGATAACATTTTCCCAAGAAAACTATGAATATTTATTAGAAAAAAACTATAGCAAATATTTATATTTAATAGAAAACAGAATACCGAATTTTTACCAAGAAATTGAAAAAATTGAAACCATAAAAAAAAATATAAAGAAAAATAATGAAATAATTTTTCTGCGAATTACGAGGATATCTAAATACTACGAAAAGTCGATTTCTACCACTATAAATTTTGTAGCAAACTTTAAAAATTCAATTTTAGTTATAATTGGCTCAGTCTATGATGAACATTTATTACAAAATATAAAAACAATTGCTAAATCAAAAAATGTCAAACTATTAATATTAAACGGTGACGAATATACTAGACAAGCGAGAAATTTTATTAGTCTAGGTGATTACGTATTTGGATCAGGAAGAGCAGCAATGGAAGCTCTAGCTACCAAGAGTAAATTATTAGCTTTTGTCGACAATCTACCGTATCCGGTTGTTGTTACCCCTCTAAACTTTAACGAATTTCGGTATTATAACTTCTCTGAACGAGTTAAATTAAAACAAACACCTACTCTATCAGAAACTATAGACCTAATTAATACTAATTTGCAAAATATTGATTACAACATATTAACTGAAAAATTTCACGAACATTATCTTATCGATTCAGCTGTATGTAAATATGAAGATATCTATCATAATATGACATTTTCAAATCAGCCAAAATACTTTATAGTTGATTTTTTTAAAAACTTTTATTTCCATTTCTTAAGATGTGCAAATTACAATAAGTTCATCAGATATCTAATAAAATAAATAATGGTAAAATATATAGTAGCATTTTTATTGATACTTATACTGTCGGTATTAGATATTTATCTGTATCGAATTGGAATTTTACAATTAGAACCGTCGCTATGTATTATTCCGTTAATTCTAATTTTAATTTTTTCTAATAAAAATTATATACGTCATTTAGGGAAATTGAACAGTGAGGGTACTATTTTTTACTTAATATTAATATTATTAAGTACAATTTTCGGATTTTTTAGTACATCTACAGAAATCTTCTATAGTATTGGATTGTATATTATGAATTTCATGTTATTGCTAGCAACCATACTATATTTTATAAATTGCCCAAGAAAGTTAATAAAACACATTTTTATAATATCATTTCTTATTTTAGGTCTAAGTATATGTAAAGATATATTTTTCTCTAATACTATAATCAACCGAGGAGCTGGTTTCGCAGAAAATCCAAATAGCGCAGCTTTACGTATTGTTTTTCTATTCATTATACTTATGACATTATTAGAAAATAAACGCAGTAAAATTTACATATTATTATTAAGTTTAGTATTTGTATTTCTTACATTATCGCGTAGTGGAATGATCCTTTTATTATTAACGGCTGCTATATTTCAGATAAACGGTTTTTCTGATAGAGTTGATCTTAAAAAATCAAAATATGAAATCAGAAGAACAATTTTAATTTTCCCTTTAGTAATTATATTATTCATAAACTTAATCCCGTTAGTAGTTGAGTACATTCCTGCGTTTAATTCTCGCGGAACTATTTCAAGAATAGAGCAATTGTCTGGAAAAAAAAGTATTATCAGCGAAGATGATGTAGGTGATATGGGAAGATTAACTATCATGAAAGATTACTTCTCGCTATTTATTGAAAATCCATTTGGGTATGGTACATCGATGAATATAAATCGAGATTTTTATCAATATTCCAGCCACAATTTGTTGTTGCGCCTTGGGATTGACTTTGGAGTATTCGGGATATTTTTCTATTTAACATTTATATATAGGAGTTTTAAAAAAGGTATTAAGAATCTTTTTGTTCCGACTATGTCAATTATCATAATATTGTTTATCGCTAGTTTTTTTACAAATACATTACTTGAAAATAGAACTTTTATTTTATCACTTGCTGCTGCAGAAGTATTCTTGAAAAGAAACATATGAAAACAATAAAAAATTATGTCATAAAAACTTTCTATTATATCCTTTTTCTATTTAAAGGGGGCGTTACTTATGCTAAAAAGATTGGTGTCGAAGTAGGAGCAAATTGCCGTATCTATACAACAAGTTTCGGATCAGAACCTTTCCTCATCAAAATAGGCAATAATGTAACGATTACATCTGGCGTAAAGTTTATAACACATGACGGTTCAGGTTGGTTAATGCGAGACAATAAAGGAAGGCGTTACTTGTATCGACGCATTATTATAGGAAACAATGTCTTTATAGGATTAAATTGCATAATAATGCCGGGAGTCAAAATTGATGATAATGTTATTATTGCACCTGGCTCTGTTGTAACAAAATCAATACCGGGGGGTACAATTGTTGCAGGCGTACCTGCAAAAATTATTGGAAGCTATAATTTATTAAAAACTAAAATGTTAGAAAATTACGTCTCAGATACCGATCTGGATAAAAAATTAGATTATAAACGACGTATATTAAAAATATTAGACCGTTCATTTAAGCCATATATTGGGAATGAATAAAGAAATTCTAGTTGCATTACCTAATGACAGTTTAGGTGGTGCAGAACTTTACCTTAAAAATATTACTCGTTGGTATTTAGAAAATACCAACTTAAATGTCAATATAATTTTTTTGAAACGAAAAAAAACTGGAGACTGGAGTGACTTAGAGAAGTTCAAAAATTGCAAACTTGTGTATTGCGGTGCAAATCGAGAAGTTTATGGAGCAATAATACTCTTGTGGAAAATGCTTTTGTATTTACCCAGGAAGTATCAAATTATTTATACCTCTCATGTTCATCTAACAGGCATAATAGGAATATTAATAAGATGTGGCATCATAAAAAAATATAAGTTTATAGGTCGAGAATCAACTCTTATCTTTAGCCGTTTTAAAGGACATAGATTAATTTCTTTCAAAATTAGCTATTATTTTGGATATCCAGCTTTAGATCTTCTGATTTGCCAGACATATTTAATGAAATATGAACTTGAAATTTCTCTTCCATGGTTAATTAAAAAAGTAAATGTTAAAGTCGTAGAAAACCCAATCGTTATACCACAGGAAATAAAAACAAATGATCTCAATATAGATAATAATATCCCATTTATTGTGGCAGCAGGTCGGTATATTAAAGAAAAAGGGTTCGATATTCTTATAAAATCATTTGTACAAATAAAACAAGAATTTCCAAACTTAAAATTAATTATATTGGGTGAGGGTCCCGAAAGAGACTCACTTCAAAATTTAATTAAATCATTAAAAATGGATAATGAAATAATATTATATGGCCACACTAAAAATGTGTTTATTTTTTTTAAAAAAGCCAGACTTTGTGTGGTATCTTCTCGTATAGAAGGATTTCCTAATGTTTTACTTCAGATGATAGCAATGAACAATAACGTTGTATCAACAAAGTGTGCAGGTGATATAGAAAAAATTCGAGGCATAGAATTAGCTGAGCCGAATAATATAAATTCACTAGTTACGGCTTTGCGGAATAATTTATTATCAAACAGTTCTGCAAATAGGAAATATTTTAATGATGAAATTAATGCCAGAACTGTTACTAGTTTTATCAAAAAAATTGAGCAATACACTAATGCAAAGCTTACTTAAATGCAAATATTAGTATATCGAATTACAACCGTACCAGTTTCCTTAAAAGTACTTCTGAAGGGACAACTCAAATTTTTAAAGAATAATGGTCTTAACGTAGTTGGTATTAGTTCACCAGGTGATGAATTGTTAGCTGTAGAAAAAGATGAAAACGTAAATACTATTGGTATACATATGACACGCAATATCACTTTGATCTCTGATTTATATGCGTTAGTAAGGTTGTTTTTGTTGTTTCGACGAACAAAACCTAGTATAGTTCACACTCATACACCTAAAGCGGGAACGCTAGGAATGATTGCGGCATGGCTTGCGCGAGTTCCTGTGCGTCTCCATACCGTCGCAGGTTTGCCACTACTTGAAGCAAAAGGATTAAATCGTAGATTACTAACTTTTGTCGAAAAAATAACATATCGTTGTGCTAATTACATTTATCCCAATTCATACGTACTAAATAATTTTATTATCCAGCAAGGCTATACACATAAAAACAAGCTATATGTACTTGCTAATGGTAGTTCCAATGGTATCGATACGACACATTTCTCTCGAAAGAATGTTTCAGAAGATCAAATAAAACACCTACAAAAAACCTTCAAAATTAATAAAGACGATTTCGTTTTTATTTTTGTAGGACGTTTAGTAGGTGATAAAGGCATCAATGAGTTGATATCGGCTTTTAAAAGTATTAATGTCGACTCGGGAGTTAAACTTATTTTAGTTGGTCCCTTTGAAACAGAACTGGACCCTTTATTACCTCAAACTATTGCTGAGGTTAAAAGTAATCCCAACATCATATCAGTAGGTTTTCAAGAAGACGTACGGCCATATTTTGCCATTAGCGACTGCCTAGTCTTTCCAAGTTATAGGGAGGGATTCCCTAATGTGGTCATGCAGGCGGGAGCGATGGAATTACCTGCTATTGTTACCGACATCAATGGATGTAATGAAATTATTGAAGAAGGCAAGAACGGGCTTATCATTCCACCTAAAAATGTGGATGCATTACGTGTAGCAATGGAGAAAATTGTAATCGACCAAACTTTATACAGTCAATTGAAGGAACATGCTCGACCTATGATTACTTCGCGGTATGAACAGCAGGTTGTATGGAATGCTATCTTAGAAGAGTATAATCGTTTACTTATAGAAAAGGGGTTTAAGTGAGAACATGTATAAATTAGTTTTTAAACGAATATTGGACTTTTCCTTTTCTTTATTGGGATTGACAATTTTATCACCCATTTTCCTACTCGTCACCTTTTTTCTATGCTTAGCTAACCGTGGAAAGCCCTTTTTCTTTCAAAAACGCCCTGGTAAAAACGGAAAGATATTTAGGATCATCAAGTTTAAAACCATGAATGATCGGACGGATTCGGAAGGAAATTTATTATCGGACGCAGATCGTCTAACTCCTGTAGGAAAATTTGTCCGTAAAACCTCACTCGATGAAATCCCACAGCTTATTAATGTCTTAAAAGGTGATATGTCATTGGTAGGCCCACGTCCCCTACTCCCCGAATATTTACCATTGTATAACAAAGAACAAGCTCGTAGGCATGAGGTCAGACCAGGCATCACCGGGTGGGCACAAGTCAATGGTCGAAATGCAATTAGTTGGAAACAGAAATTCGAATATGATGTTTGGTACGTTGACCATTTGAGTTTCTGGTTGGACTTAAAAATATTACTTTTGACAATTAAGAAAGTCTTTGTCCGGGAAGGAATCTCTCAGCAAGGACAGGCGACCATGGAACCCTTTAGAGGAAATGAGTAGCAAAGAAACCAACGATTTGTTTTTATATGGGGCGAGCGGTCATGGGAAAGTCGTGCTGGAAATAGCCGAGATACTCAACCTACCCATCGGCGGGTTTATCGATCAAAATCCCAACTTACGGTCCATTTATGGATACCCTGTTTTGCGCGAACTTCCCGAATATGGGAATACTTTCATCTCCATTGGGAATAACTTAATCCGAAAAAATCTGGCTGAAAAAATTAATGAGAAAAGATACATTCACCTCATTCATCCTGAATGTAATATTTCAAAAAGATGTGAAATTGGAGTGGGTTCAGTGATTATGGCAGGCGCTACATTAAATACGGGTTCACAAATAGGAAGCCATTGTATAATCAACACCAATGCATCTATTGATCATGAGTGCACCATAAGAGATTTCGTGCACATATCACCCAATGTCGCTTTAGCCGGAGACGTTTCCGTGGGGGAAGGAACCCATATCGGAATCGGTGCTTGCATCATCCAAGGAGTTCGCATTGGGAAATGGGTCACCATCGGAGCAGGTGCTGTGATTATTCGCGATGTACCCGACTACGCTGTCGTTGTTGGAAATCCAGGAAAAGTTATAAAATACAACAAGTAATAAAGCTATCATAACACATGAAAATCTGGTTATCTTCTCCGCATATGGGTGGGGGAGAATTAAAGTATATCCACGAAGCATTTGAACAAAATTGGATTGCTCCC
>Ga0182793_1001506_pt1 | contig 14272 bp, 10 predicted proteins | sample Passage237A_FD_130498 | JGI IMG/M metagenome (GOLD analysis project Ga0182793, IMG submission 130498) | Cellulose adapted compost microbial communities from Newby Island Compost Facility, Milpitas, CA, USA - Passage2 37A (version 2) (version 2) ... | reverse complement strand
TAGGGCCAGGGTCGCACCGGCAGTGCCTCCAGCCCGGCATTGACGCCTTCGGTGTAGGCCTGCAGCTGCGGCATCCGCGTGCCGGCGAAGGCATCCAGGCGCGCTTCCACGCGGGCGCGCAGCCGGTGGATGCGGCGCCTGCGGTCGGTGTCCAGCGCCCGCGGACCGAACAGTCCGGCCAGTTCGCCGGCGGCGGCGCGGCGCAGCAGGTCCATCTCGAAGAAGCGCTCCTGCGCGTGCACGTAGCCAAGGGCGCGGGCGGCGTCCCCGGCGCTGGCGGCGTCGATGGTGACGATGCCCAGGGCATCGCGCTGCACCGTGGCCGGCGCCGCCAGGCCCGGCAGCGCCATGCTGCCCTCCAGGCGCGGCAGGCTGCCGCGCAGCAGCAGCCAGGCGGCCGCGGCCAGGGCCAGCAGGACCAGCGGCAGCGCGCAGGCCGCGCGCAATAGCCATCGACGCATGCGGGGCTCCCGGTGGGCGGCGGGTGCGAAGGCAGTGCAACTGCGACTGATTCCGATTGAAACATGGCCGCGGCGCTTGCGGCACACTGCGCCCCTGCGTTCCACCGGAGCACCCCCATGAAAGGCGACCCCGAAGTCATCGAATGCCTCAAGGAACTGCTGCGCGGCGAGCTGGCCGCGCGCGACCAGTACTTCCTGCATTCGCGCAGGTACGAGGACCTGGGCCTGAAGGCGCTGTACGAACGCATCAACCACGAGATGCAGGAAGAGACCGAGCACGCGGACGCGATCCTGCGCCGGATCCTGTTCCTGGAAGGCGAGCCGGACATGCGCCCGCACGGGTTCCAGCCCGGCACCACCGTGGTGGAGATGCTGGAGGCCGACCTGCGGGTGGAGTACGAGGTGCGTGCCAACCTCGCCGCGGCGATGAAGCTGTGCGAGGAAAGGCAGGACTACGTCAGCCGCGACATCCTGCTGGCCCAGCTCAAGGACACCGAGGAGGACCACGCCTGGTGGCTGGAGCAGCAACTGCGCCTGATCCGCATGATCGGGCTGGAGAACTACCAGCTGTCCAAGCTCGAGGGCGACGGCGCCCCGGCCCACGGCTGAGCGTGGCGTGGTGCCGCGGCCCCCGCTGGCGGGCCGGGGCTAGCGGCGCCGCAGGCGGTAGACCGCGGTCGCCAGCGCGGTGACGCCATCGGCGACGAAGCGCGGCTCCTGGGCGAGGATGTCGCGCCGCTCCAGCAGCTCCACCTCCCAGTCCGCGGCGAACAGCCCGCGGACCTCGGTTTCCGCCACCGAAAACGGCGGGCCCTGCATCTGCTCCTGCGGATATTCCAGGGTAATCAGCAGGCCGCGGCAGCCGCGCGGCAGGCGGCCGTAGACCTGGCTGGCATAGCGGCGCCGCAGGGCGGTCGGCAGGGCGATCAGCGCGGCGCGGTCGTAGACCGCCTGCATCCGCGCCAGGGTGGCGTCGGCCAGCGCGAACACGTCGCCCTCGACCAGGTCGATGCGGCCGGCGCGATGGTGCAGCCCGTCCGCGTCCCGTTCCTGTTCCGGGGCCAGGCCGGCCTCGGCGAAGAACGCCTCCACCGCCAGCGGCGACAGCTCGCAACCCAGCACCCCATGCCCGCGCGCGGCCAGCCAGTGCATGTCCAGGGTCTTGCCGGCCAGCGGCACGAATACCGGCGCGCCGTCGGCCGCTCCCAGCCTGGGCCAGTGCTTTTCCAGCAGCGGCATCACCGCGTCGCGATGGAAGCCGGTGCGGCCCTCGCGCCAGCGCTGCAGCCAGAATTCCGGTTCCATCGTGCGACTCCTGTGGGGTGGCGCGGGACTGCACGGGATGCCTGCGACGGCGCCTGCCGCGCCGCCGCAAACTGCGGGTGCCAGGCTACGACGTGCTACTCGACGTCAAGGCCATCCACCTTCTGCCACCCCCGCGGCAGCAATCCACCCCGCGTCGCCCGCGCACCCAGATACGCATCCAGGTCCTTGAACGACAGGGTCATGGTGCGCTGGCCGCTGTAGACCTGCAGCTTCTGCGCCGGGCCGACCGCGGCCACCGCCACCACCCGCTCGGTGCCGAGCTTGGCGCGCGGGATGTCGATCAGCTTGTTGCCCTTGCCCTTGTCCAGCTCCGGCAGTTCGGCGGCCGGGATCGCCAGCAGGTGGCCGGCGCTGGTCACCGCGACGATGCGGTCGGTCCCGAGGTTGCCGACCAAAGCCGGCTGCAGCACGGTCGCGCCGGGCGCCAGGTTGATCAGCGCCTTGCCGGCCTTGTTGCGGCCGGTGAGGTTCTCGAAGCGGGTCACGAAGCCGTAGCCATGCGAGGACGCCAGCACGAAGCGGGTCTCGTCCTCGCCGCTGGCCAGGGCCAGGAAGGAGGCGCCGCTGGCGGGCGAGAAGCGGCCGGTCAGCGGCTCGCCGTTGCCGCGCGCCGAGGGCAGGGTGTGCGCCGGGGTCGAGTAGCTGCGGCCCTGGGAGTCGATGAAGGCCACCTGCCAGGTGCTGCGCGCGCGCACCGCCGCCAGCAGGGCGTCGCCCTCGCGGTAGGACAGGCCGGCGGCATCGACGTCGTGGCCCTTGGCCGCGCGCACCCAGCCCTTCTGCGACAACACCACGGTGACCGGCTCGCTGGGCACCAGCTCGGTCTCGTCGATGGCGTGCGCGGCCTCGCGCTGCACCAGCGGCGAGCGGCGGGCGTCGCCGAACTTCTTTGCGTCGGCCAGCAGCTCGTCCTTGACCAGCTTCTTGAGCTTGGCCTTGCTGTCCAGGGTGGCGAGGATGCGTTCCAGCTCCTTCGCCAGCTCCTCCTGCTCGCCGCGGATCTTCATCTCCTCCAGCCGGGCCAGCTGGCGCAGCCTGGTCTCGAGGATGTAGTCGGCCTGTTCCTCGGTCAGCCCGAAGCGGGCCATCAGCACCGGCCTGGGCTCGTCCTCGGTGCGGATGATGCGGATCACCTCGTCGAGGTTGAGGAAGGCGACCAGCAGGCCTTCCAGCAGGTGCAGGCGGCGCTCGACCTTCTCCTGGCGATGCTTGAGCCGGCGCACCACGGTGTCGGTGCGGAAGGTCAGCCACTCCTCCAGCAGGGTGCGCAGGTTCTTGACCGCCGGCTTGCCGTCCAGGCCGATGACGTTGAGGTTGACCCGGTAGCTCTTCTCCAGGTCGGTGGTGGCGAACAGGTGGCCCATCAGGGCCTCGGCGTCCACCCGGTTGGAGCGCGGCACCAGCACCACCCGCACCGGGTTGGCATGGTCGGACTCGTCGCGGATGTCCTCCAGCCAGGGCAGTTTCTTGGCGCGCATCTGCGCGGCGATCTGCTCGATCACCTTGGACGGGGAGACCTGGTAGGGCAGGGCGGTGACGACGAGGTTGCCGTTCTCCTTCACCCAGGTCGCGCGCGCGCGCACGCTGCCGTTGCCGGTCTCGTACATGGTGCGCAGGTCGGCCGGCGGGGTGATGATCTCGGCGCTGGTGGGGTAGTCCGGGCCGCGGATGTGCTCGCACAGGTCGGCGGTGGTGGCGTCGGGGTCGTCGAGCAGGCGCACGCAGGCGCTGACCACCTCGTTGAGGTTGTGCGGGGGCACGTCGGTGGCCATGCCCACGGCAATGCCGGTGGTGCCGTTGAGCAGCAGGTGCGGCAGGCGCGCCGGCATCCAGCCCGGCTCCTGCAGGGTGCCGTCGAAGTTCGGGGTCCAGTCCACCGTGCCCTGGCCCAGCTCGCCCAGCAGGACCTCGGCGATCGGGGTCAGCTTGGACTCGGTATAGCGCATGGCCGCGAACGACTTGGGATCGTCGGTGGAGCCGAAGTTGCCCTGGCCCTCGATCAGCGGGTAGCGGTAGGAGAACGGCTGGGCCATCAGCACCAGCGCCTCGTAGCAGGCGCTGTCGCCGTGCGGGTGGTACTTGCCGATCACGTCGCCCACGGTGCGCGCGGACTTCTTGGGCTTGGCCGTCGCCCCCAGCCCCAGCTCGCTCATCGCGTAGATGATGCGGCGCTGGACCGGCTTGAGCCCATCGCCGATGAACGGCAGGGCGCGGTCCAGGACCACGTACATCGAGTAGTCCAGGTAGGCGCGTTCGGCGTACTCGCGCAACGGGATCTGCTCGAAGCCGTGGAAGGCGGGACGGATGTTTTCGGTCATGGGTGTTGCAGCCGGCTCTGGTGCGAAGGCTGCGATTCTACCCGCCGCATGCCGCCGCCATGCCGGCAAATGCAGGCCCGGAAACGAAAAAACCCCGCTGCCACGGGGTTTGTCGATGGCCGTGTGGCCGCTGCGCCGTTGGTGCCCAGGAGAGGACTCGAACCTCCACGGTTTTACCCGCTAGTACCTGAAACTAGTGCGTCTACCAATTCCGCCACCTGGGCGGCGCAGAACGAGAATTTTGAAGGAACCGGTTTCGCCTGTCAACAGTTTCCGCGTGCGGAATCGATGGCTGGCCAAGGCCCGGTTCCGGGCGCTAAAAACCCCGCCGGAGCGGGGTTTCCTGCTCGGCCCGAAGGCCGCTTGTCTGGTGCCCAGGAGAGGACTCGAACCTCCACGGTTTTACCCGCTAGTACCTGAAACTAGTGCGTCTACCAATTCCGCCACCTGGGCAGGTGAGGCCGCGCATTCTGGCGGTGCGCGAAGGCAATGTCAACGGTCTGCGTGCGCCAGCCCCGGCGGGGCCGACACGGGGCGGTACAGGGGGCCGGGTGTAGGATCGGGACATGAAGAAAACAGGAAGTCGCGGCCGCCCGGCCGCTGGCGGCGGAAGCCGCAAGGGAGCCGGTGGCGCCGGCACGTCGAAGAATGCCGGCAGCCGTGCTGCGGGCAAGGGCCAGGCCAAGCTGCCGCCGTGGATGCCCGAGACGGCGGCCGCGCCGCGGGTGGCCGCGGGCCGTCCGGCAGCGCCAGCGCGCCCGGCCCGGCCGCGCGTCACCCGTCCGGCGGTCGAGGATCCTTTCGCCGACCGCGAGGCCCAGCGCTACGCCAATCCCATTCCCAGCCGCGAGGCCATCCTCGCCACCCTGGAGGAGGCGGTCGGCCCGCGTACCGCCGAGGAACTGGCGCAGATGCTGGGCCTGGACGCCGACCCGGAGCGCTACGAGGCCCTGTGCAAGCGCCTGGGGGCCATGGTCCGCGACGGCCAGCTGATCCAGAACCGCCGTGGCGGCTTCGCCCCGGTGGAGGCCACCGACCTGATCGCCGGCACGGTGATCGCCAACCCTGAAGGCTTCGGCTTCCTGCGCCCGGACGCGGGCGGTGGCGACGACCTGTTCCTGCCGCCGGCGGAGATGCGCAAGGTCATGCACGGCGACCGCGCGCTGGCCAACGTCACCGGCATCGACCGCCGCGGCCGCCGCGAGGGCAGCATCGCCCGCGTGCTCGAGCGCGGGGTCAAGCGCTTCATCGGCCACTTCGATACCGAGGTCGGGATCAGCTTCGTGATCCCGGATGATCGCCGCCTGCAGCGCAACGTGCAGATCCCGCCCGATGCTACCGGCGGCGCCCGCCGCGGCCAGCTGGTGGTGTGCGAGCTGGTCCACGCGCCCGACGCGCGGCGCCCGCCGATCGGCAAGGTGATCGCCGTGCTCGGCGACCGCCTCACCCCCTCGCTGGTGGTGGAGACGGCCATCCACGGCCACGACCTGCCGCACGAGTTCCCGCAGGAGGTGCTGGACGAGGCCACCGCGGTCCCGCTGACCGTGGAGCCGGACACGATCGGCGAGCGCGTGGACCTGCGCGCGTTGCCGCTGGTGACCATCGACGGCGAGGACGCCAAGGACTTCGATGACGCGGTGTACTGCGAAACCAACCGCCAGGGCTTCCGCCTGGTGGTGGCCATCGCCGATGTCTCCCACTACGTGCGCCCGGGCACACCGCTGGACGAGGAGGCGCAGAAGCGCGCCACCTCGGTGTACTTCCCCGGCTTCGTGGTGCCGATGCTGCCGGAGACCCTGTCCAATGGCATCTGCTCGCTCAACCCGAAGGTGGACCGCTTCTGCTTCGTCTGCGACATGCAGGTGGACCACGAGGGCGAGGTCATCCGCTCCCGGTTCTACGAAGCGGTGATGAACTCCCACGCGCGCCTGACCTATACCCAGGTGTGGAAGGCGGTGGGCGAGGACGACGCCGAGGCCAAGGCCCAGATCGGCGGGCTGCTGCCGCACGTGCAGCGCCTGCACCAGCTCTACCAGGTGCTGGCCAAGGCCCGCGCCCGGCGCGGCGCGATCGAGTTCGAGACCTCCGAGGTGCGCTTCGTCCTGGACAACCGCGGCGAGGTCGCCCAGGCCGGGATGCTGGTGCGCAACGATGCGCACAAGCTGATCGAGGAATGCATGATCGCGGCCAACGTCGAGGCCGCCCGGCACCTGCTCAAGGCCGGGGTGCCGGCCCCGTACCGGATCCACGAGAAGCCGCCGGAGGCCAAGTACGCCGACCTGCTGGAATTCCTCAAGGAGTTCAAGCTCAGCATGCCGGCGTGGAGCAAGGTTGTCCCGGGCGATTTCACCCGGCTGCTGAAGAAGGTGCGCGACCGCCCCGACGCCGCCCTGCTGGAGTCGGTGCTGCTGCGCAGCCAGAGCCTGGCGGTGTACTCGCCGGACAACGTCGGCCACTTCGGCCTGGCGCTGGAGGCCTATGCCCACTTCACCTCGCCGATCCGCCGCTACCCGGACCTGCTGGTGCATCGCGCCATCAAGCACACCCTGGCCCGGCGCAAGGGGGCCCCGCCACCGTACTCGGCCAGCGAGATGGCGGCCCTGGCCCTGCAGTGCTCCGAGCGCGAGCGTCGCGCCGACGAGGCCGAGCGCGAGGTGGACGAGCGCTTCCGCGCCGCATGGATGGAAAAGCACGTCGGCGGCCAGTTCGACGGCGTGATCAGCGGCGTGACCAGCTTCGGCCTGTTCGTGGAGCTGGACGAGTCCAAGGTCAACGGCCTGGTCCACGTGACCCAGCTGCCGCACGACTATTACCACTTCGACCCGATGCGCAAGATCCTGGCCGGCGAGCGCCGCGGGCTGGAATTCCGCCTTGGCGACCGGGTCCGGATCGTGGTGCTCAAGGCCAGCCTGGAGGAGCGCAAGATCGACTTCCGCCTGGTCGACCAGGCCGACGAGGGCCTGCCGCCGCTGCCGACGCGCGGCAAGCCTGCCAGGCGCAGCAAGCAGAAGTACTGAGCGGAGGGACGGGCGATGGCAGGCGAACCCGGGGCCATGCCCGTCCATAGCGGCGGTTGCCAGTGCGGCGCGGTCCGCTTCCGGGTCACCGGGGGGGTGGGCGAGGCCTCGATCTGCCACTGCCGGATGTGCCAGAAGGCCTTTGGCGCCTACTACGCGCCGCTGGTCTCGGTGCGCGGCGCGCAGCTGGAATGGACCCGCGGCCGCCCGGCGTACTTCCAGTCCTCCAACGTGGTCCGGCGCGGCTTCTGTGCCGCCTGTGGCACCCCGCTCAGCTACGAGGCCCCCGACGGGGTGGCGCTGGCGGCCGGGGCCTTCGATGCCCCGGCGGGGTTCCCGCCCCGGCTCCAGTACTCGGTCGATAGCCGCCTGCCGTTCGTGGACGGCCTGGCCGCGCTGCCGGGCTGGACCAGCGCCGACGACCTGGCGGTGTCCCCGTTCCTCGAATCCATGGTCTCCCGCCAGCATCCGGACCATGACACCGCGGACTGGCCGCCAGATCCGGGCTGAACCCGGCGGGCGCGGCGCCGGGCGCGGTGCGATAATGGCCGTCTTATCCAGGAACGCGCAGCATGAGCAAGCAGAACCAGTGGGTCGTCGGGGTCAATGCGGTGGCCTCGGCCATCGAGAACGATGCCGAGCACGTGCGCGAGGTCCTGGTCGACTCCGGCGCGCGCAACCCGCGCCTGGTCGAGATCGAGGAGCAGGCCCGCCGCTACGGCATCGAGGTGCGCAAGGTCAGCACCCAGGCCCTGGACGGCATCGGCGGCAACGTCCGCCACCAGGGCGTGGCCGCGCGTTATGCCGCAGCCAGGACCTGGGACGAGGGCGACCTGCCCGGCCTGGTCGAGGCCGCCGGGGGCAAGGCCCTGCTGCTGGTGCTCGACGGGGTGCAGGACCCGCACAACCTCGGCGCCTGCCTGCGCAGTGCCCTGGCCGCCGGCGCCACCGCCGTGGTCATCCCCAAGGACAAGTCGGCCCCGGTCAACGCCACGGTGCGCAAGACCTCGGCCGGCGCCGCCGACCGCCTGCCGGTGGTGGCGGTGACCAACCTCTCGCGCACCCTGCGCGAGCTGCAGCGGCTGGGCGTGTGGATCTACGGCCTGGCCGGCGAGGTGGACGAGAGCCTGTACGCGCTGGACCTGACCGGCAACGTGGCCCTGGTCCTGGGCGGCGAGGCCGACGGCCTGCGCCGGCTGACCCGCGAGACCTGCGATGGCCTGGTGCGGATCCCGATGCCGGGCGACGTGGAAAGCCTGAACGTCTCGGTGGCCGCCGGCGTGTGCCTGTTCGAGGCGGTGAGGCAGCGCGGCGGCTGAAAGGGCACCAGGCGTGGGCTGGGGGGAGCTGCACAGGAACGGCCGCCGGTCGTGGCGAAGGGGGGCGCAAGCCCTGGTCCTGGGCCTGCTGCTGTGCCTGCACGCGGCACTGGCCGCGGCCGCGCCGCCAGGCCCGCCGCCGCTGCGTGACTACCAGATCGACGGCTGGACCACGCGCAATGGCCTGCTGCACAACTCGGTGCGCGACATCGCCCAGACCGCCGAGGGCTACCTGTGGTTCACCACCTGGGAAGGCGTGGTCCGCTACAACGGCGCCGAGTTCACGCCCTACCACCGTGGCACCGGCCTGCGCGACAACGGCGTCGGTTCGCTCTACCTGGATCCGCGCCAGCGGCTGTGGCTGGCCGACTCGCGCGGCAACCTCGGCCGTCTGGGCGAGGACGGCGGCTGGCACTACCTGGAGCGCCACCGGCAGTGGCCGCGGGCGCTGATCCACGACCTGGCGATGGACGGTCAGGGCCGGCTGTGGCTGCTGTTCGAGGGCCATGGCCTGGGCAGCGTGGCCCCGGACGGCAGCCTGGACTACATCCCGCCGCCCCCCGGCATCCCGCTGGCGGCCAGCTTCCAGCGCATGGCCGTGGACCGGGTCGGCAACCTCTGGATCGGCACCCTGGAAGGCCTGGTCCAGCGCAGCGTGGGCGGGCAGTGGCGGCGCTACGGCGCGGACGATGGCCTGCCCGGCGGCCTGGTCTGGCCCTACCTGGCCCCCGACGGCGTGCTCTGGCTGGCGGCCGGCGAGCGCCTGTTCCGCCGCGCTGAGGACGGCCGCTTCGTCCAGGCCCGGGTGCTGCCCGGCGCCGGCTACTTCACCTCGATGCTGCAGGACCGCGAGGGCAACCTGTGGCTGGGCACCGAGAACCGCGGCCTGGCCCGGATCAGCGCCCATGGGGTGGAATGGCTGCCACCCGAGCGGCTGGGCAATGGCCGCATCGGCAGCCTGCTGGAGGATGCCGAGGGCGGGATCTGGATTGGCGCCAACGGCGGCCTGTTCCGCCTGCGCGAGGCGCTGTTCACCGGCTGGACCCGGGTCGATGGCCTGGGTGGGGACTACGTGCGCGCACTGCTGGAGGATGCCGGCGGCACGCTGTGGGTGGGCGGCGGCGGCGGCCTGGACCGGATGGGGGCCGATGGCCGCTTCCATCCGGTGCCGCTGCAAGGGGGCGAGGCGCGGGTACCCTCGATCCTGAGCCTGGCCGAGGGGCCGGGCGGCGAACTGTGGGTGGGGACCTTCGCCGATGGCGTGTTCCACCTGCGCCATGGCCACCAGCTGGCCCGCTACGCCCAGGCCGAGGGCGTGCCCAGCGGCCATGTGCGGGCGATCGCGGTGGACGCACAGGGCCAGGTCTGGGTGGGCAGCCGCCGCGGCGTGGTCCGGATCGACGCCGGGGGCGTACACCCGGCGCCGGCCCTGGCCGGGATGCCACAGGGCCTGATCACCGCCCTGGCCGCCTTCGACGACGCCCTGTGGATCGGTTCGGTGGACGGTGCCAGCGTGCTGCGCGGCGACCGGGTCCAACACCTGCCGCTGGCCGGGGCCGGGGGCGACCCGCGCACCGTGTTCGGCTTCCACAAGGTGGGCGGGGCGGTGTGGATTTCCAGCGACCGTGGCCTGTACCGGCTGCGCGACGGCCGCCTGGGCCGGGTCGGGCGCGAGCAGGGCCTGCCGGTGGATGCGGTGTTCTCGATGCTGGTGGATGATGCCGGCGATGCCTGGCTGACCAGCAACCGCGGCGTGATCCGGGTGCCGCTGGCGGCCCTGGACGCGGCCGCCGATGGCGGCACGGATCCGCTGCCGCTGCAGCACTACACCGAGATCGACGGCATGCCCAGCTCGCAGGGCAATGGCAGTTCCTCGCCGGCGGCCATCCGCCGCCGCGACGGCAGCATCTGGGTGGCCACCGCCGCCGGCGCGGCCAGCGTCGATCCGGAGCGGCTGGCGCGCTATGCCCACCGCCCGCCGCCGCCGGCGGTGGTGGAGACGGTGGCCGTGGACGGGCAGGCGCTGGACTGGCGCAGTGCGCGCCGGCTGCCCGGCGGCAGCCGCCTGGCGGTGACCTACGCCGGCCTGAGCTATCTGCTGCCCGAGCGCATCCGCTACCGCACCCGGCTGGCCGGCCTGGACCCGGACTGGATCGAGCGTGGCACCCGCCGCGACGTGGAGTTCATCGGCCTGCCGCCGGGGCGCTACACCCTGGAGGTGCAGGCTGCGCACCCGGGCGGGGCCTGGAGCGAGCGCCCGGCGCGCTGGTCCTTCGAGGTCGAACCGCTGTGGTGGCAGCGCACCGGGGTGCAGGTGGCCGGCGCGCTGGCGGTGCTGTTGCTGCTGTATGCCGCCTACGCCTACCGGGTGCACCGCTACCAGGCCAGCAACCGCCGCCTGGCCCAGCTGGTGGACGCGCGCACCGCCGACCTGCAGGCCCAGGCCCAGCGCCTGCTGGAGATCGACCGCGAGCGCGCGGCCCTGGTGGAGCAGCTGCGCCGGCAGGCCGAGGCCTACAGCCGCCAGGCGCGCGAGGACGCGCTTACCGGCCTGCCCAACCGCCGCCGCTTCGAGGAAACCCTGGACCGCGACCTGGCCCTGGCCCGGCGCGGCGCGCACCCGCTGTGCCTGGCCCTGCTGGACATCGACCACTTCAAGCGGATCAACGACAGCTATTCGCACAGCGTCGGCGACCAGGTCCTGCGCGAGGTGGGCCAGCTGCTGGAGAGCCAGTGCCGCGGTTCGGACCTGGTGGCGCGCCTGGGTGGCGAGGAGTTCGCCCTGCTGATGCCGCATACCCGGCTGGAGGAGGCCCGGGTGGCCTGCCAGCGCCTGCAGCAACGGTTCCGCGCGCACCGGCCCTGGGCCGGCCGGGAGGAGCTGCAGGTCACGGTCAGCGTGGGTCTGGTGGCGTTACGCCCGGACGAAGGGCGCGAGGCCCTGTACCGGCGCGCCGACGAGGCGCTCTACCAGGCCAAGCACGCAGGCCGCGACCGCCTGCACGTGGATGCCTGAGCCGGGCAGGGGCCCTCAGCCCGGCAGGGGGCTGGGCCAGGCGTTGGCGATCTTGCAGAACAGGCGCGCGGTCTGCTCGGCGTCGTAGACCGCCGAATGCGCCTCGGCCGCGTTCCATTCGAAGCCGGCCGCGGCCACCGCCCGCGCCAGCACGGTCTGGCCATAGGCCATGCCGGCCATGGTCACCGTGTCGAACACGCTGAACGGGTGGAAGGGGTTGCGCTTGTGCCCGCTGCGGGCAACGGCGGCATTGAGGAAGTTCAGGTCGAAGTGGGCGTTGTGCCCGACCAGGATCGCGCGCTGGCAGCCATGCCGGCGCACCGCCGCGCGGACATGGTTGAACACGTAGCCCAGGCCGTCGCGCTCGGGCTTGGCCAGGCGGAAGGGGTGGTCCAGGTCGATCCCGGTCACTTCCAGCGACTTGGGGTCGATTTCGGTGCCGGGCGCGGGGATGAAGTGCGCGCTGACCGTCTGCCCGGGCACGAACAGGCCCTGCTCGTCCAGCTCGATCGGCACTGCGGCCATCTCCAGCAGGGCATGGCGGTTCCAGTCGAAGCCGCCGGTCTCCACGTCCACCACCACCGGCAGGAAACCGCGGAAACGGCGGGCCATCACCCCCGGCGGGCCGGCGGGCGGATCGTGTTCTTCCGGGGCTGCCGGCTCGGCTTCGCTTGCACTCATGCGGCAAAGGGTAGCAGAGCCGCGGCCGGAGCCGGCCGCGCGCGCGCTCAGGCCCGGCCCAGGCCGCCGGTGCCGTCCGCCTTGCCCCGCGGCGGCAGGGGACGGTCGCCATGGAGCAGGAACCAGGCGTTCTCGGCGATGTTGGTGGCATGGTCGCCGATCCGCTCCAGGTTCTTGGCCATGAACAGCAGGTGCGTGCATGGGGTGATGGTGCGCGGGTCCTCCATCATGTAGGTGAGCAGCTCGCGGAACAGGGCGGTGTATTGCTGGTCCAGGCGCGCGTCGTTGTCTCGCACCTGCAGGGCCAGTTCGCCATCGCCCTCGCGGTAGGCGCGCAGGGCCTGGCGGACCTGGCCGGCGGCCAGCATGCCCAGCGCCCGCAGGCCAGCGGTATGCGGCAGCGGGGGCGCGGTGTTGAGGGCGATCGAGCGCTTGGCCACGTTGGCGGCGTAGTCGCCGATGCGCTCGATGTCCGCGGGGATGCGCACCCCGACCAGGATCTCGCGCAGGTCGCGCGCAAGCGGTCCGCGCAGGGCCAGCAGCATCACCTCGTGGCTGATCCGCCGCTCGGCATCGTCGATGGCGTCGTCGTTGGCGACCACCCGCCGCGCTGCGGAGTCGTCGCGGCGCTCGACCACGTCCAGCGCCGCCTCCAGCTGCGCCACCGCGACATGCCCCATGTCGATGATCTGTTCGACCAGCTGTCGCTGTTCCTCGTCGTAGCTCCTGACGATATGCATTCAGCACCTCCGGTGCTTGGTTCGGGATTAGGCATTCGGGACTAGGGATTCAGGTAGCAGCGTTGGTTTGCTCTTACGAATCACCAATCACGAATCCCCAATCCCGCACCGGCAGGTTCGGCGTCAGCCGAACCTGCCGGTGATGTAGTCCTCGGTCTGCCGCTTCGAGGGACTGGAGAAGATCGTCTCGGTGCGGTCGTGTTCCACCAGCTCGCCCAGGTACATGAACGCGGTGTAGTCGGATACGCGCGCGGCCTGCTGCATGTTGTGGGTGACGATGACGATCGTGTAGTCGCGCTTGAGCTCCTCCACCAGCTGCTCGATGCGGCTGGTGGAGATCGGGTCCAGGGCGGAGGTCGGCTCATCCAGCAGCAGCACGTCCGGGCGCAGGGCCACCGCGCGGGCGATGCACAGGCGCTGCTGCTGGCCGCCGGACAGGCCCAGCGCGGACTGCCGCAGCTTGTCCTTGACCTCGTCCCACAGCGCGGCCTGGCGCAGGGCCTGCTCCACGCGCCCGGCCAGCTCGGCCTTCGACAGCCGCTCGTGGTGGCGGATGGCGTAGGCCACGTTCTCGAAGATCGTCATCGGGAACGGCACCGGCTTCTGGAACACCATGCCCACGCGCGAGCGCAGCCGGTTTATCGGGTACTTCGGCAAGAGGATGTCCTCGCCGTCCAGCAGCACCTGGCCGCGCGCCTCCAGCTTCGGGTACAGGGCGTAGATCCGGTTGAACACCCGCAGCAGGGTGGACTTGCCGCAGCCGGAGGGGCCGATCAGCGCGGTGACGCGCTTCTCCGGGATCTCCAGGTCGATGCCCTTCAGCGCATGGAACCGGTCGTAGTAGAAGTCCAGCCCGCGTGCCGCGAGCTTGACCGGCGCCGCGGCGGCCTCCGGACGGGCGACGGCGGCCAGCGACAGCGGCTTGGCGGAGGTGGTCTCGGGGAGGTTCATGGCCAGGTCCAGGGCGGGGTCAGTCATGGGAGATCCGGTTGCGCAGCAGCAGGGCGCGTGCGGCCAGGCTCACCAGCAGCACGAAGACGGTCAGTACCAGGGCGCCGGCCCAGGCCAGCACCTGCCAGGACTCGTACGGGCTGGCGGCGAACTGGTTCATCACCACCGGCACCGAGGCCATGGGCTGGAAGACATGAGTGCTCCAGTACTGGTTGCCGAACGCGGTGAACAGCAGCGGCGCGGTCTCGCCGGAGATGCGGGCCAGGGCCAGCAGCACGCCGGTGACGATGCCGGCGCTGGCGCTGCGGTAGAGCACCTGCACGATCACCTTCCACTGCGGGATGCCCAGCGACAGCGCGGCCTCGCGCATCTGCACCGGCACCAGGCGCAGCATCTCGTCGGTGGTGCGCACCACCACCGGCAGCACGATGAAGGCCAGCGAC
>Ga0182793_1001504_pt1 | contig 14275 bp, 12 predicted proteins | sample Passage237A_FD_130498 | JGI IMG/M metagenome (GOLD analysis project Ga0182793, IMG submission 130498) | Cellulose adapted compost microbial communities from Newby Island Compost Facility, Milpitas, CA, USA - Passage2 37A (version 2) (version 2) ... | reverse complement strand
GACGCCGAACTGGCCGCCGTGTGCGACGAAGTGCCCGAGATCGCCGCCGCGGCCGCCGAGAAGAACGGTGTCCCTGCTTTCACCGACCTGGATGTCATGCTCCGCGATGCGGAGTTCGATGTGCTATGCGTCTGCACGCCATCGGGCCTGCACGCCGAGCACGGCGTTCGTGGGGCGAAGGCAGGAAAGCACATTATCTGCGAGAAGCCGATCGACGTGACGCTGGAGGCGGCGGACGCTCTGATCAACGCGTGCGCCGAGAACAATGTCAAGCTGGAGGTCATTTCGCAGCACCGGTACTCGTCCGGCATGCGCGCCCTGAAGGAGTACCTGGACGCCGGCCGCCTCGGGGAACTGTGCTACGGTGAGTCGGTCACGAAGTGGTACCGCACCCAGGAGTACTACGACTCGGGCGGATGGCGCGGCACCTGGGCTCTGGACGGCGGCGGCGCGCTGATGAACCAGGGCGTCCACTATGTGGACCAGTTGCGCTGGGTGATGGGGCCGGTGAAGTCGGTCTCCGCAACGATGGCGACCCGCGCCCACGAGCGCATTGAGGTCGAGGACATCGTATCGGCGACCATCGAGTTCGAGAACGGCGCCGTCGGGACGCTGCTGGCGTCCACGGCGATGTATCCGGGCTTCAAGCAGTCCCTGGAGGTTTATGGCACCAACGGGACGGTGATCGTGGAGAACAGCCGCCTGAAGTTCGCTCAGTTCGCCGAGGGCTCGGGCGAACGGTCGCCGGGCGGGGTGAAGAACGCCGCGCCGCCGGAGGTGAAGGATTTCGTGCGGCAGACGGGCGAGGGCGAAGAGGGCTCCGCGCCCGCACAGGCCGCGGCGGACCCGCGCGCGATCTCGGTGGGCGGGCATGTTGCCCATTTTACCGACCTGATTGAGGCCGTCCGCACCGGTCGGGATACGTTCATGAATGGCCAGGAGGCCCGGAGCGCCCTGGAGTTGATCGTGGCCGTCTACGAGTCCGGCCGGACCGGGAAGCGGGTCACGCTGCCGTTGTAGCCGTGTGGTGCCGTGGGTTGAAACCCCGGCTTCCGGAATTCAAGCCCGCCTTCGCGGGCTGCATAAAGCGAGGGGCAGCTACCGCTAATCGGTAGCTGCCCCTCGCCTTGATTTCTCCCCCTCTCCTCCCAGTCCGGGGCGGACCGCAGCGCCGGGAGAGGGGGCAGGGGGGTGAGGGCTCCGAGCGGCGCTACTTCTGCCCGTCCTTACCCCCGAGGAGCATCTGGAGCACGTTGGGCGTGCCCGCGCTGGACGGACTGCCCAGGGTGACCTGCGCGTTCAGCGTCCGGTTCACCGTGTCCAGGGAGTCACTGAGGTGGACGCGGGTGTACTGGTCGGCCTTCGGGTTGGCCAGGGCGCCCGCAAGCTGCTTCTTGAGCGTCTTCAGCTCGTTCCACGCCAGCATCTGGGCGTCCTTGGGGCCGGAGCCCTTGGTCGCGATGTCGATCATGCGGTCCAGGTAGGTGCGCTGCAACTCGCGCCGCAGCGTGGTCACGTTCTGGCGCGCCGGAAGCTCCGCCCAGACGTTCGCGTGGACGCTGTCGAAGAGCCCGGCCAGGGTCAGGGCCTTCTGCGCATCGCCGCCCATCTTGAACTCGTTGTTCGCCACGCGCGACAGCACCGGCGCGGAGAAGATCCGGTTCAGGGCGCTGCGCTGGATGCCGGCGATCTGGTCCCGAACCGGGAAGTCGCTGTTGAGGTCGAAGCCGTACGGGTCGCTGGTCAGCTTGCCGTAGTAGGACGTCGGGAAGTTCATCGCCGTGGGCGAGAAGATGTACGTGTTCAGAAGGTTGAGCGCACGCTTCTGCCGCGCGACGTCGATCGGCTGCAGGGTCGGCTTCTCGCCCGGGTCGCCCTTGTGGTTCCGGTTGACGTTCAGGCCGCCGATGAAGCGAGACGCGACGCCGGCCGAACCGGAGTACACGTTCAGCAACTGGCGAAACGCGCGGGTGAACTCGTAGTAGGACTCCCCGTTGCGCGGCATACGCTTGTCGAGCGTGCTGAGCAGGTACTTGCTGACCTCGATGTTCTTTTCCCAGTAGGCCAGCGGGTCCGACGACAGGTCGTACTGCATGACCATCGGGTCGAAGCCAACGAGCGCCTGCTCGTCACTCTGGTACGCGTGGCCTGGTGCATTGCTCTGCCGGGCGATCTGCTTGAGATGGTACGTCTCGTCAATCGGCTGCTTGACGTTCGCGAACGGCTTGTACCCGTACTCGATGGCCCAGTAGTCGTAGGCCCCGATGGTCTGGGAGAAGAAGTCGACGCCCGGGGTCTTCAGCGCGGAGATGTTGAACGGGTTGTAGTCCATCACCGACGCCCCGATGCCACCGTTCTTGACCTTCTGCGCGTCCTTCAGGTCGTCCAGCGAGAAGTGTGTGGAGGCGATGAAGTTGTGGCGAAGACCGAGGATGTGCCCCATTTCGTGCGCGACGGTCTCGCGGACAATCTGCTCCGCGTACTCCTTTTCGTTCACCAGGGGGTTGCGGCGCCCGGCGCCCGTCGCTGCGGACTCGGCGTTCAGGAGGCTGATCGCCGTGAAGCCGAACCAGGCGCGCTCCTGGAACTCAGGGCCGCCCAGGCGGCAGTAGCGCGGGTCAATGCCGATGTGGCTGTGGCCGAGGTGCGCGCCGGCAGTGGCCCGGAGCGCCGCCTGCGACGCCTGCGACAGGGGCACCTTCGCCTGGAATAGCGCCTCGTCAATCTCGGTGCCCGCGCCCCGCGAGAACGCGGTGGCCGGGTCCACGATGGCGCTGCGCTCCAGCTTGAAGGAGCGGACGATGCCCGCGTCCACCGTGATGCTGGCGTTCAGAATCTGCCCGGTGAGCGGGTTCGGTCGGAACAGCGCCACGGCATAGGCCGAGCCCGGGGACACGACCCAGCGGACATAGTTGAAGCGAACGTCGGCGGTGTCCGTCGGGGTGTTGGTGTCCTTCGGGTCCGGCGTGTCCGGCATCTGCTTGACAACGATGGCGTCCTTGAAGCCGATCTTCTCGAATGCCTTGTTCCAGACCAGGATGCCGTCCCGCACGGCGTTCCGGTACTGCTTCGGGATGGCGTTGTCCATCCAGAAGACGATGGGCTTCACGGGCTCCGAGATCGTGGCGTTCGGGTCCTTCTTGCGCAGGTCCCAGCGGTAGATAAACCTCAGGTACGGGTCAACCTTGCCGTCGTCGTCGAACGACCGGATCTCGGGGAGGTTCATCACGCCGTTCGTGAAGTAGCCGATGCGCGGGTCCGCCAGGCGCGGCACATAGCCGTTGTCGGTCGGCAGGGTGGACAGGTTGTAGACCACGGTGACCGGCGCGCTCCGGGGGTCGGCGAGCGCCTCGCTGGTGGCGCGCGGGTTGCCGCGCATAAAGTGGTAGTTCGTGGTGACTACCAGGTTCTCGGGGAAGTTCCGGATGGACTGGACGTAGGTCTTCTCCCGGTCCAGGCCGAACCCGCCGCCCGTCGCCATGCCCGGGAGCGACACGCCGCCCGCGAAGACCACGGAAAGCTGGGCCGTGTCGCCGCGGAACAACTCGGTGACGTCGATCAGCAGGGACTTGCGGTCTGGCTGCTTGGCCTCGACCTTGTACGAGCCGATGTAGCCGTCCGCGAACGAGCGCTTGAGCGCGCGAATCAACTCCGGGTTGGTCGCGGAGAAGGCCCAGTTCGGCACCACCATCAGGACCTTGTCGTCCTCGGTCTTGTCGAACCGGAAGACGATGTCCTTGATCGGGTCGCCGGAAACGATCTGCTCGGCGGTGCCCGTGCTGGCCGTGGCCTGGAGCAGCATCATCTTGCCCAGGTCGCCCTCGGAAAGCTCCAGGTAGATCGTGTCCTTGGTCGCCTCTTTCTTGCGGTACAGGGTCAGGAGGCCGGGGATCTTCTCGAAGTCCTTGACGACCTCATCGATCGTCTTCTCCTTCTTCGGCTCGGGCTTCTTCTCTTCCGGCTTCTTGTCCCCGGGCTTCGCCTCGCCGGGCTTATCCCCGGGCTTGGCGTCGGCAGGCTTCTTCGGGTCGTCGGCGGGCTTCGGCGTGCCGGGGAGCGGGCCGCCCTCAGTGCGCTCCTCCCTCACGGTGCCGCTGGCCGTTACCTCGTCCGCCAGGGGGATGCCCTCGACGGCGACGTCCAACTGGACCCGGTCACCGGAGGCGCGCTCCACCCAGACCGTGCCCTTGCTGGAGATGGGGGCGGACTCGGTCTCGGTATAGTCGAACTTGATCTTGACGCAGTCAACGCCGCCGACCTTCTCGAACGCGAGGACTTCGTAATCCGCGCGGGCGTCGCGTATCCCGAGGCTGCTGTCGCCCTTGAAGATCTGGGTCCACTTGTCTCCGACACCGACCGGCTCTTCGGAGAAGACCGGGGTGGTAGCCAGGTGGACGCGCGGGCCGAGGTGCGTATCGCTCTCCTCGTCGTCGCCCTCGCTCTTGTAGCTGACCAGCATGCCGTTCGGCTTGATCTTGAAGGTGGTCTTTTTGTCGTTGTCCTCGGCGGAAGCCTCCTGCTTCTCGCCGTTGACGGACATCTCGGAGGCTTCCGTCTCGTCCTCAATCGTGATCTCGCCGGTGGGGGCGACTTCGGTAAAGGTCAGCTTGTCCGTCTCGGTGACGTCGAACTTGAGCGTCTGGCCCGCTGCGGAGACGTTGAGCGCGGCGTCGGACTTGACGCGCTTGGATTGGCCGGCCTGCGCCTTATAGGCAAGTTTGAACTTTTCGGGACCGGCCTGGGCGCGGTCCGCCGTCGTCGGGATGCTGGCGAGCGCGAGCATCAGGGTCAGCAACGACGAGGAGACGGCCACCGTCTGACGGGACGGCCGAGGAAGGGACTCAATGGTCATCGCCCGAATGCACTCCTGTCCTGGGAAGACCGGTATGGGGAACCGGCGTGTAGCGGACCGCGGGACGCCAGGAACCTCTGTGGTTACGGTTGTGGCCGTCGGCGTACACGAATCATATCATAAGGTCGGTATCGCGGCGGGGGCACTTCAGCGAAACGGCGTGTTACGATGGAAAACGAGGAGATTCCGACGTGTCCCTTCGCCTTTCGACCGCGGCCATCCGCACCTATGATGCGCTGAAGAGCCGCCCTAACGCTACGCCCCGTAAGTCGGACGCCCGCGACGCGCGCGTCCTGAGCGCTGTGACCGAGCGCCTGCACGAACTGATAGGTTCTTACCGCATCAGCGGGGAGAAGGGTTCCGGCGGCGCGACTTATGTCTTCTGGACCGAAGTGCTGCGCGAGATTGACGCAGGCACCTTCGACGACCTCCTCGACCGGCTATGAAGAGCGTCGCCTGACCCGCGCGGTTGGACGCCGCTCCTGCGGGCCTGCGAACGTGGCGACGGCGCGCGTGCGCTCGCCCTTCTGGAAGACGGCGCGGACCCGAACGCGCACGACCGGAGGGGGCGGACGCCGCTGCACTGGGCGGCGCGTACTGGCTTGGAAGCGGTGGCGGACGCGCTGCTTGCCCGCGGCGCCGATCCTCTGGCGCGGGACGCGCACGGAATGACGCCGCTGATGGAGGCGGCCGCGCGGGGGTACGCCCGCCTGATGCGCCGCTTTCTGGACCCCGGCATCGTCCGCCTTCTGGTCGCACACGGATCCGACATTTCGCGCCGCGACTGGTACCGGCGGTCGCCGTTGTCGGAGGCGATGCGGGGCGGCCATGGGGAGGTCGCCGCCTTTCTGCCAGAGCAGGGGGCTCCGTACACGCTTACCGACGCTGCCCTTATCGATGAACTGGCCGGGGGCGCGCGCTTCTGGAGCAGGGGTTGGATGTCCGGTCGGAGAGCGCCCGCGGAGAACCGCTCCTGAATTGGGTGGCGGCGCACGGCTCCCTCCGAATGGCGTCTCTGCTCATAGATTTCGGCGCCTATCCGGACGCGCACACGGAGCACGGCAGCACTGCATTGGTACACGCCGCCCGCGCAGGCCGGCTGGACATGATGCATCTCCTTCGGGAGCGAGGGGCGGCGCTGCTTCTCGAATCCGGGACGGGGGGCATCGTCTACAACGGCTCTACACCGCTGAGCGAGGCCCTGTTCGCCTGCACCGCCGGAACGGGCGATCTGGCGGTTGCGCGACGCTTACTGGATGCCGGGGCCGACGTGAACTTCGCGAACCCACGGTGGTTCGACCGAGCTCCGCTGCTGATGGCGGCCTGACAGGGGCGGCACGCTCTGGTGCGCGAACTTCTCCGGCGCGGTGCGGACCCGAACCAACGTTCGGCTATGGGCGGGAGGCCGCCCTTTCCTATGCCGCGGCGGCGTCCCGCCGCCGCATGCTGCAGATCCTGCTCCAAAACGGCGCGTCTCCGACGCACCAGGACCCCCTGGGGCGGACCGCGCTGGACTACGCGACGGAGCAGGGGCACGAGGAGGTGGCGGCGTTCCTGCGGCACGCCACAGAGGGCCGCGCCGCTTGACGGTGCGTCGCGTGTGGCCTACACTGATTACCGGAGGTTTCCACGTTGCGACTGTCCCCCCGTTTTGTGCTTCTCGCTTTTGTTCTCTCCCTGTGCTACTTCCTCGCCGCCGCGCCTCCGGCACACGCCGAGGGGCAGAAGGGCAAGAAGACCAAGCTGGTGGTCTGGGGGCTTCAGCCGGGCAAAGAAACCAAGGGCCTCGACGCACAGATCGCTGAGTTCGAACGGCGCAACCCGGACATCGATGTTTCGGTACTGGCGATGGGCGCGGGGCAGATGAACCCGCAGAAGCTCATGACCAGCATCGTGGGCAAGGTGCCGCCGGACGTCATCAACCAGGACCGGTTCACCATCGGTGACTGGGCCTCGCGCGGGACGTTTATGCCCCTGGACGACTTCATCGCCCAGGACAGCGGGCCGGACGCGATCAAGGCCGAGAACTACTACCCTGCCGCCTGGAACGAGGCGCTGTACGAGGGCAAGGTCTACGCCATCCCGACCGGTATCGACGACCGGATGCTGTACTACAACAAGGCGGCGTTCCGCGCGGCAGGCCTCGACCCGAATAAGCCCCCGCAGACGTGGAGCGAGCTGATGGAGTATGCCAAGAAGCTCACCACGTACAACGCCGACAAGACGTACAAGCGCATCGGCTTCATTCCCAACTACGGCAACTCCTGGCTCTACCTCTACGCCTTCCAGACCTCCCCCGAACTGACCGTCTTTCTGAGCCAAGACGGGCGCACCTGCACCCTCGCCGCCCCGGAGAACGTCCAGGCGCTCCAGTACATGGTGGATGTGTACGACGCGCTCGGCGGGGCGAACAAGGTCAACATCTTCCAGTCCGGTTTCCAGGGCGCGGAGCAGAACCCGTTCTACACCGACAAGATCGGCATGGTCATCAACGGGAACTGGGAGCTGGGCAACATCGCCCGGTACGCGCCGGACCTGGACTTTGGGGTCGCGCCCGCCCCGGTGCCCGACGAGCGGTTCCGCGGCGAGGGCAAGTTCGCGGGCAAGGACCGGTTTGTCACCTGGACCGGCGGGTTCTCGCTCGCGATCCCGCAGGGCGCGCGGAACCCTGAGGCGGCCTGGCGCTTCATCAAGTTTATGAGCAGCGCGGACGCCTGGCTCATCAGCGCGAAGGCGCAGAAGGCGTACAACGAGGGCAAGGGGCGTCCGTTCGTGTTCGGCCTCAGCGCGAACAAGCACATTAACGCCCTTCTCCTTAAAGAGGTTCCGCCTGCCAACCAGCGCCTGTACGAAGCTCAGAAGGCGTTCATTGACATGCTGCCCGTCGCGCGGTACCGGCCGGTGACATTCGTCGGCCAGCCGCTCTGGGACGCGCATGTGCGCGCCTTCGAGCGGGCGACACAGCACGCGCAGACGGCGGAGGCCGCGCTCCAGGAGCAGCAGGCGCTCGTACAGAAGGAGCTGGACAAGGCGTACGCCCGCGAGAACCTGCCGCTCTTCCCGTTGGGGCCGCCGGTCGCTGTCATCTCGGTGCTGGCGCTGGGGGGGCTGATCGCGGCGGTACTGGCCGGGCGCAAGTCTCTGGGCAAGTCCCGTATGGCGCGGCGCGAGGCGATAGCGGGCTATCTCATGGCGATGCCGTGGATCTTCGGGTTCCTGCTGCTGACGGCGGGGCCGATCCTGGCGTCCATCCTCTTTGCGTTCTGCGACTACGATGTGTTGCACGCCCCGCGCTACGTCGGCCTGAACAACTTCCAGACGCTCTTTACGGATGACCGCGAACTGCTGACCAAGGCGCTCGGGAACGCCGCCTATCTGGCGCTGTACGGCATCCCCCTGGGCATGTCCACCGGCCTCGCGATCGCGATGCTGCTGAACATGAAGGTCAAGGGGATGACCTGGTATCGGACGGCGTTCTACATTCCGTCCATCGTCCCCGCCGTGGCGTCCGCGGTGCTGTGGGCGTGGGTGCTGGCCGGCGACCCGAACAAGGGGCTGCTGAACGCGCTCTGGAAGGTCACCCTGACTGACTGGTTCGGCTGGGCGCCGCCCGGCTGGTTCGGCGTGGCGGACTGGGCCAAGCCCGGCCTGATCGTGCAGGGGCTGTGGGGCGCAGGCGGCGGCATGATCCTATGGCTGGCGGGTCTTCAGGGCGTCCCGCAGAGCCTCTATGAGGCGGCGGACATCGACGGGGCGAGTGGGCCGAGCAAGTTCCTGCACGTCACGCTGCCCATGCTCTCGCCCTACATCTTCTTCAACCTGATCATGGGCAGTATCGGGGCGTTGCAGGAGTTCGACCGCGTGTACGTCCTCGCGGGCGGCACCGGCGGTACCGGACCTCTGGACTCGCTCCTGGTGCCGGTCCTGTACCTGTTCAACAACGCGTTCCGCTACTTCAAGATGGGGTACGCATCCGCGCTCGCCTGGGTGATCTTCCTTATCATCCTGGTGCTGACGCTGGTGCAGTGGCAGGCGCAGAAGTACTGGGTCCACTACGAATCGGACAAGAAGTAGGACCCTGGGCATGCTGACGCGGGCGGCGCAGGGGCTCGACCTGGAGGACATGACCGACCTCTGCGTCATGTCCGGCGAGCGCTGTCGACAGGCGGGCAAGGTCCGCACCCGAGAAGAGCACAGGGCACGCCTGAAAGGACTGCTCCGCGGCGCGGCGGCGAACAAAGCGGCCGTCTATGTGACGACACGGGCGGACGGTCAGATAGTGGGCTTGGTAGGGGCGGTGACGATGGCGCCTCCTCCCGTTTACGCCCCCGGGCCGGGGGTGGTTCTGGTCAGCGACCTGCATCTGGCCGACGGGGTGCAGGAGGGTGAATCGACCCGGGCCTTGCTGAACTGCGCGGTCGGCCACTTCCGGGCCTTGCCGCCTGCCGTTGTGATCGCGCCGTGCAGCGTGGACTCGCCGGAGCGCGCCGTGCTGCTGGAGCAGGAGGGCTTCTTCGTGGCGTCCGAATGGCACGCGAAGACGCTGGAACGTGTGGCAGAAGCGGCGGCCCCCGAAGGCAACGCCGCCGTGCGGGACGCACGGGCGGACGACGTAGAGGCGATGGCGGACCGGGCGGAGCGCAAGCGGCAGCAGTACGCCGCCTACGCGCCCCGGTTCTGGCGGCCGGCGCGGGACGGGCGCCAGAAGCACCTGCCGTTCCTGGGGGCGCAGTTGACGCGCGACGGCGCGACCGTGCTCGTGGCCGGCGCCGCCGACCCGGATGCGGACTGCCCGCTCGACGGCTTCGTCATCGCCCACGACGGCAGCGTGGACGACTTCGCGGTGGCGACGCCCAATCTATGGCCGACCACTGGCGCGGCGCTGTTGCGCGAGGCCGAGCGGCAGTCGAAACAGGCCGGAGTCACGCGCATGGTTGTGGTCTGTGGCGGGAAGGACGCGCCGAAGACGGCGATTCTCGGCGCGGCGGGCTACACGGTGGTGGAGCGGTGGTACGTGCGCGAAGCGACGGGCGGCGATAAAGAAACGACAACAACGTGAACCTGTACCATTTCAGCGAAGACGTGGACATGACCCGATTTGAGCCGACGCCCCCGCCGGGGCGGCCGGATGGGGAGCCGCTCGTCTGGGCGGTGGCCGAGGACCGCGCGCCGCTGTACTGGTTCCCGCGCGACTGCCCGCGCATCGCGTTCTGGGCGCTGCCGACCACGACGCCGCAGGACCAGGCGACCTTTCTGGGGCAGACGGCCGCGAAGCAGGTGCTTACCATCGAGGGGGCGTGGCTGGACCGGGTGCGCGACGCGCGGATGTATGCCTACCGTCTGGCGCCCGACTCGTTCCGCATGGTCGGCATGGACGGCTACTTCGTTTCCAAAGTGGCGGTCACGCCGCTGGACGTGGAACCGGTAGGGGATGTCCTGAAGCGTCTGCGGGACGCCGGGGTGGAACTGCGCATCACGCCCTCGCTCTGGCCGCTGCACGACGCGCTGCTGGAGTCCACCCTGCACTTTTCCATGCTGCGCATGAAGAACGCCGGGGGACGGGCGGAGGAGGCAAAGTAGTGAGCGCCGCCGAACCTCTGGCGCCCGTAGTGACGAAGGGCGGGCTGCCGCGCGGGGTCGTGCTGGGCGACGTGCCGCCGTCCGCGCCAACGCTGCTGCACTTTTCGGAGGACCCGAACATCACGGTCTTCACGCCGCGCCCGGTGACATCGAACCCGGACAGCGAGCCGCTGGTCTGGGCCATCGACGAGGCGCACGCGCCGCTGTACTACTTTCCGCGGGACTGCCCGCGCGTCTGCTGGTGGGCGCTGCCGACCAGCACTCCCGAGGATATCGAGCGGTTCCTGGGGCACACAGATGCCCGTATCGTCATCGCCATCGAGGGCGCGTGGTGGGAGCGGGTACGCGACACGAAGCTGTATGCCTACCGCTTCGATGCCTCGGAGGGATTCGTTTCGCTGGAGGACCACGGTGCCCATGTGTCCCGCCAGACGGTGACGCCCGTTTCAGTCGAGCCGGTGGGGGAGCTGGTGGCCCGCCTGAGAGACGCAGGCGTCGAACTGCGCCTGACGCCCTCGCTGTGGCCGCTGTACGACGCTCTGCCGAAGACGACCCTGCACTTTTCCATGATTCGGATGCGCAACGCCCGACCCAGAGAAGAAGGATTGACACCGACCCTATGACCGCCCTGCTGTGGCTTATCGCCGTTATCGCCGCGCTCGTCGCTGCGCCGTTCCTGCTCGCTGCGCTCGTCGCCGCAATCCGTGACCGCCGTCCCCCTGCCGTGGGCGGCGCGCTGGCGCTGATTGTTGCGTTCCTCGCCATCGCGTTCGGCGTCCCGCACCCGCTGGCGCTACTTGCCGCCGCGGTGGTGGGCGCCCTCGCCGGGCGGCACATCCTGCGCTCTGTCACGCGGAACTGGCAGCACGCGTCCGAGTCGGTGAAGCTCTCTGCGGCGCACCTGACGCTTCTGGTGGGGTCGTTCGTCTTCCTGATTCCCTTTGCGTGGCTTATCTCCACATCGCTCAAGTCGGACGACGAGATGGCGGTGTTCCCGCCGCGCTGGATTCCCACCCAGCAGATCGCCACCAGCGCCGTGAAGAACGCCGAGGGGCTTCCTGCGAAGCTTTCCCGGCTGGAGGACGGCACCGTGGTGGCCGAGGTAGCGGACCTGCCGACCGGCGAGATCGCCGTCGTTCCCGTGACCGGCGAGAGCACGACCGCGACGGCCACCAGCGAGCAGCGGCAGACATTTACCCGTGGCCAACTGGAGAAGATTCGCCGGCCCATGCCCCGGTGGGAGAACTACAGCGAGGCGCTGGCGTTCCTGCCGCCGGAGACGAAGTACGGCGCGGTCTTCCTGGGCAACACTCTGTTTCTGACCATCATGACGGTGCTCGGCACGGTGCTGTCGTCGTCGCTGGTGGCGTTCGCCTTCGCGCGGCTCAACTGGCCGGGCAAGAACATCTGGTTTGGCATACTGCTCGCCACCATGATGGTCCCCGGCGCGGTCACCATGATGCCGCAGTTCCTGATCTACCGGAGCCTCGGCTGGATCGACACGCTGAACCCCCTGTGGGTCCCGGCGTTCTTCGGGTCGGCGTTCAACATCTTTTTGCTGCGCCAGTTCTTTATGAGTATCCCGAATGAGCTGGAGGACGCCGCGAAGATCGACGGCTGCGGCCCGGTGGCGGTGTACTGGCGCATCATGCTGCCGCTGGTGAAGCCCGCGCTGGCAGCCATCGCGATCATGGGGACGCTGGGCGCGTGGAACAACTTCCAGGGGCCCCTGATCTACCTGTCGTCGCCGGAGAAGATGCCGCTGGCGTACGCCCTGCAGCTCTACCAGACCCAGCACGGCGGGGAGCCGGGCCTGATGATGGCGGCTTCGACGCTGGTGATCCTGCCGATCATCGTGCTGTTCTTCTTTACTCAGCGCTACTTCATCGAGGGCGTTTCCCTCACCGGCCTCGGCGGGCGCTGACGCCCGGCAGCAAAAACACCGCATGGCGGTCACGGCGGAAACGACGGGAGTGGCGATTCCGCCACTCCCGTCGGCGTTATACTATATGTAACGAGGAGGAGACGCGATGCCCGGCCCATTTCCCGGTATGGACCCTTACCTGGAGGACCCTGACCACTGGCGCGGTGTTCACGGCCGCCTGATCGTCGGCATCAGCGACGCCCTGAACGCCTCCCTCCCCGAAGGTTTTGTCGCGGACCTCGACGAGCGCGTGTACGTCATCCCACCGGACCGGAGTATCTACCCCGATGTTGCTATCGTCGAACGGCCGGGGCCATCGGACGGCGGTAGTAGCGTAGCCGTCCTCACACCCCCTGCGGCATCCGATCCTCCGTATGTTGTTTCCCTGCGGGACGAACCGGTCTACGAGAGCTTTGTAGAGATCCGTACGACGGGGGAAGCGGAGGAACTCGTGGCCGTCATCGAGGTCCTCAGTCCCTCGAACAAAGAGCCGGCCAGCGAAGGCCGTGACCAGTACCTGCGTAAGCAGCGTGAAGTGCTGGCGAGCGCCGCCCACCTTCTCGAAATCGACTTGCTGCGTGCCGGTGAACATACGGTCGCCGCGCGGCGGGATGTCGTTGCAGCCGCCGTCGGTCGCCCGTGGGATTACCTCGTTTGCCTGCACCGGGCCGGGCGGCGCTGGGAGTACGAATTCTGGCCGTTCACCGTACGAGACCGACTGCCTACGGTCCATGTGCCGCTCGCGGAGGGAGTGCCCGATTGCGTACTCGACCTTCAGTCCGTCTTTGACAGGGCCTACGACAGCGGTCCCTATCGGCGGCGCGTGAACTACCAGGGCGAACCCCGTCCCGCGCTCCCGTCGCCTGAGAGGGAGTGGGCGAACGCGCTGCTCATAGAGAAGGGCATTCGGCCGTAAGGATTCCTGAGCCTCGGCGGGGGCAGGATTCGCCTGTCCTTGCGGTGAATCCGTGCGCGGCGGCTGACCTGGTCGCAAGTCGTGGAGTAGAAGGAGAACCGTTGCCATGTCCGTGGAAGCGCAGAACGAGGCAGTGATACGTCGATGGATCGAGGAGGGGTGGAACCAGAAGAAACCCGAACTCGTGGACGAACTGATGGCCGAGGACGTCGTGGCGCACGGCATGGGGCCGCACGGCACGGACCTGAGCGGCCGCGGGGCGTTCCGCAGCGCGTACGACATCTTCGTGAGCGTGTTCCCTGACCTGCACCTGACCATCGACCACATGATGTCCTCCGGGGAGATGGTCGCGAGCCACATGACGTGCGAGGCTACGCACGCGGGCGATGCCCTGGGCGTGCCCGGCTCCGGGGCGCGGGTGCGCTTCCCCGTGATGACCATGGCCCGGGTGCAGGACGGCCGCATCACGGAGGGCTGGAATGTGATCGATCTGCTTGCTGCTCTGCAGCAGGCGAAGGCGGTTCAGGTCAGCACAGCGCTTCCCTGACCCGTTTTCGGAGACAAGGAAAACGGAGGAGCGAAGCCGAACCGGAAAAGCGTTGAACGATGAAAACAGGGCGGGCCATGTTCGGCCCGCCCTGATACCAGAGGAAACGCTCGATGACGAAGAACCCACCCGTGAATCGGCTTCACACATCCCTCCCGAAGATCGGCATACGCCCGGCCATCGATGGCCGCTACGGCGGCGTCCGTGAGTCGCTCGAAGAGCAGACCATGGACATGGCGAAGGCCGCAGCGGCGCTAATCGCTGGGAATGTTCGCCACGCCTCCGGTCTGCCTGTCGAGGTGGTGATTGCCGACTCGTGCATCGGCGGTGTTGCGGAGGCCGCCGACTGCGCCGAAAAGTTCGCTCGCGAAGGCGTCGGCGTCGCCCTGACCGTTACGCCCTGCTGGTGCTACGGCTCCGAGACCATGCAAATGGACCCGACGATGCCGACCGCCG
>Ga0182793_1001503_pt1 | contig 14281 bp, 11 predicted proteins | sample Passage237A_FD_130498 | JGI IMG/M metagenome (GOLD analysis project Ga0182793, IMG submission 130498) | Cellulose adapted compost microbial communities from Newby Island Compost Facility, Milpitas, CA, USA - Passage2 37A (version 2) (version 2) ... | reverse complement strand
TCGGCGAACACCGATGTCAAACGGGACGAAGCAGGACAAGACGACGTGCGTCGCGCGGTCGCGCCCGGCACGCTTCACACGTGATCCTCCAGACCATCGCTCCGCAGCTGTCCCGTCCGCGCCGCAACGAGCATGGCCCCGCCGTCCTCGACCCCTTCATCCCTGTCGCACGCCTCGGCCGGGACATCGAGGTGGTCGATGCGTCCTTGCCGTGCCCGCAGATCGCCCCGGCGTTCTCCGGAGACCATGTGACCTCGGTCGCCGTGGTGGACGCCGCGCGGCCGGACCGGGTGGGAATCATCCCGCGCGAACGCTTCCAGGTCGCCAGTGCGGGCACTCTGGGCTATGGGCAGGCCTTGCTCTCGCGACGACCGGTGCGCGACATCGCCGACTGGGACCCGCTGTGCGTCGCGCCGCGGACCCCTGTCGTGGACGTCGTGCGCGCCGCGATGGCCCGGCCGGTCCGCCACCGGCTCGACGACGTCCTGATCGCGGGTCATGTGTGGGGGGTGGTCTCCACCACCGACCTCGTGCGGATCGTCGCCGAGTCGGTCGTGGCGCTCGACCAGCGCGAGACGCGGAGGGACTAGTCCCTGCGCGAACGAGGCCGGCGGGAGTCGTGGCTCGGCGCACCGCGGTCCACCGCGATCCGCAGCGCCCTGCCAGCGACCCGGGCGCGACCGATGCGGTCGAAGGTCTCGGGGTCGAGGGGCTTGCGGATGTCCACGAGCGAGAAGGTCGCGAAGATGTCGATCTTCCCGAGGTCCTTGCCGGAGAGCCCGCCCTCGTTGGTCAGCGCGCCGACGATGCCGTTGGGCGCAGCGCCGTGCGTGTGGCCGACGGCGAGGCGGTAGCGCGTGCCCACGGCCTCGCGCCGCAGGCCGCGGGGTCGGTCCTCGCGGTCACCGAAGCGGCGCTCGCCGTAGCTGCGCTCCTCGCGCGGGCCCGAGCGTCGCTCCTCGGCGGCCCGCTTGGCCTCCGCGCGCTGCACCTCGAACTGCTCGGCCTCGAACTGCTCCTGCTCGGCGCGCGAGCGGGGGCCGTCGTCGCCGACGGCGAGGGCGAGGAGGGACGCGGCGACCTCGATCAGGTCTCCGCCCGCCTCGGCGAGCAGCTCGCGGTAGAGCTCGAGGCGACCGGCCTCGGCGCGCGCGGGCACCTGTCCGAGGAGCTTGCGGGCCTTGTGCGCCGAGACGTCGGCGGGTGAGGGGACCTGCACCTCCTCGAGCTGGGCGCGGATCGTGCGCTCGATGCCGCGCAGCTTGCCGCGCTCGGCGGGGGTCACGAAGCTCATGGCCTCGCCCGTGCGGCCCGCGCGACCGGTGCGGCCGATGCGGTGCACGTAGGACTCGGGCTCGCCCGGCAGGTCGAAGTTCACGACGAGGCCGATGCGCTCGACGTCGAGGCCGCGCGCGGCGACGTCGGTCGCGACGAGCACGTCGATCGCCCCGCCGCGCAGGCGCTCGACGATCTTCTCGCGGTCCTTCTGCGCGACGTCGCCCGAGATGGTCGCGGCGGAGATGCCGCGCTCGACGAGGGTCGCGCCGAGCTCCTCGGCGGCGCCGCGCGTGCGGGTGAAGACGATCGCGGCCTCGGCGTCGGACGTCGCGAGAACCCGCACGAGGGCGCCGGTCTTGTGACGGAACGGCACGACGGCGTAGGTCTGGCGCACCGAGGTCACCGTGGAGGCGGCGCGCGAGACGGCGACCTCGACGGGGTCCTTCAGGTGCTGGCTGGCGACGCGGCGGATCTGCGCGGGCATCGTCGCGGAGAACAGCGCGACCTGCTTCTCGGAGGGGGCCGAGGCGAGGATCGTGTCGACGTCCTCGGCGAAGCCCATGCGGAGCATCTCGTCCGCCTCGTCGAGCACGAAGAAGCGGATCTGGTCGAGGCGCAGCGTGCCGCGCTCGATGAGGTCGATCACGCGACCCGGGGTGCCGACGACGACCTGCGCGCCCTGCTGGAGCGCGCGGGCCTGCGGCTGGTAGGGCGAGCCGCCGTACACGGCGACGACGTCGACGCGGGGAAGGTGCTTGGCGAAGGTGGTCACGGCGTCGGCGACCTGCATCGCGAGCTCGCGCGTCGGGGTAAGCACGAGCGCCTGGACGTGGCGCTCGGCGGGGTCGACGGCCGCGAGCATCGGGAGGCCGAAGGCCGCCGTCTTGCCGGTGCCGGTCTGGGCGATGCCGGTGATGTCGCGGCCGGAGAGCAGCGCGGGGATCGCACGCTCCTGGATCGCGGTGGGGGAGGTGAAGCCGAGGTCGGTCGCGGCGCTCAGGAGGGCGGCGGGCAGGCCAAGGTCGGCAAAGGTCGAGTCAGACACGTAGAGAACCGTTCGTGGGGGGTGCCAGAGCTGCGTACGGTCACCGAGTCGGTTCTCCGTAGGTCGCTACTCCCGCACACAACACACCTGCCGGGCCACGAGGGGCCGGGCACACACGAACACACGCGTGACAGCGACGAACTCCAGGGGATCTGGGCCAGTCTACGGCGAGAGTCCCTCGCGCGTCCCGGCGCGGACCGGTGACCTCGGACACACGCCGAATCCACGGACTCTGCCACCTCGTCTCCGCGCTCTTCCGCGACCTTCGGTGGTTGTCATTCACCCGACCAGGGGATATATCAGGAGTCTGTCTCGCGTTTCGGGACGTACTGGTCAGTATCAACTCGGTAACGATCGGGGGTCTCGGCACCTACGAGTCCGAAGTGTCCGTTCTGCGCTGTGTAACGTCGCAGTACTCATAACCGCTGTCATGCGTCGACAGGAAAGTCCGTCCCTCGGTTCGGGCGTGGGCGTGTGCGGTGCGTTTCACTCCCCAGGAGGAATCTTGAAGATCAGGCGATTCAGTGTGGCTGGTGCCGTGCTGGCCGGCGCGGCGCTCGCCCTCTCGGCGTGCACCACCCCGGCTGCCGAGGACGACACCCCGACCACGTCCGACCCCACGAGCTCGGAGACCGCGACGGACGACGCCCCCACGGGCGAGGCCTCGACGGTCACGGTGGGCTGGAACCAGCCCTTCTACTCGTACAACTCGTCCACGAGCCACGGCAACGCCACGGCCAACGCGATCATCCTCTACATGACGCAGGCGGGCTTCAACTACTACGACGCCGACCTCAACCTCACGCAGGACACGTCGTTCGGCACGTACGAGAAGGTCTCGGACGACCCGCTGACCGTGAAGTACACGATCAACGAGGGTGTCGTCTGGTCTGACGGCGCGCCCGTCGACGCCGCGGACATGCTCCTCTACTGGGCCGCCGTCTCCGGCAACTTCTCCGACGAGGTCGAGTACGACGAGGAGACCGGCGAGGAGATCGTCAAGGACGACCAGGTCTTCTTCACCTCCGGCACGCCGGGCCTCGCGCTCGTCACGCAGACCCCGGAGATCGGTGACGACGGCCGTTCGGTCACGCTCGTCTACGACAAGCCGTTCGCCGACTGGGAGACCAACTTCGGCTACGGCGTCCCGGCCCACGTCGTGAACCGCCTCGCGGGCGGCGCGGAGGACCCGGCCGAGGCCAAGGCTGAGATCATCAAGGCGATCCAGGACAACGACCGCGCGAAGCTCGCGCCGATCTCGAACGCCTGGCGCACGGGCTTCGACTTCACGTCGCTGCCCTCCGACCCGGGTCTGTACCTCTCCTCGGGTCCGTACATCATCACGGACTTCGTCGAGAACCAGTACATCACCCTGTCGAAGAACGACAAGTACACGGGTGACCTGGCCGGCAAGGTCGACAACATCACGGTCCGCTACAACGAGGACCCGCAGGCGCTCGTCCAGGCGCTCCAGAACGGTGAGATCGACATGCTCGCCCCGCAGGCCACGGCCGACACGCTCGCCGCGCTGCAGGCGATCGAGGGCGTCGAGGTCCACACCAGCACGGACGCGACCTACGAGCACGTCGACATGGTCCAGAACAACGGCGGCCCGTTCGACCCGGCCACCTACGGTGGCGACGCCGAGAAGGCCAAGAAGGTTCGCCAGGCGTTCCTGCTGACCATCCCGCGCCAGCAGATCGTCGACCAGCTCATCAAGCCGCTGAACCCCGACGCCGAGGTCCGTAACTCCTTCATCCTGACGCCCGACGCCCCTGGCTACGAGCAGATGGTCGCGGAGAACGGCTCCGACTTCTACGCCAACGTGGACATCGAGAAGGCCAAGGCCCTCCTCGAGGAGGTCGGCGTGGAGACCCCCGTCGACGTCCGCTTCCTCTACGGCGCCTCGAACGTCCGTCGTGCCAACGAGTACCAGCTGATCGCGGAGTCCGCCGCCCAGGCCGGCTTCAACGTCATCGACGGTGGCGACGACAACTGGGGCGTGATGCTCGACACCGCGACGGACCAGTACGACGCCAACCTCTTCGGCTGGCAGTCGACCTCCCTCGCCGTGACCGAGTCGGACGCCAACTTCCGCACCGGCGGCCCGAACAACTTCTACGGCTACTCGAACCCCGAGGTCGACGCGCTCTTCGACGAGCTCCAGACCGAGGTCGACGCCGACCGCCAGCAGGAGATCCTGCGCGAGGTGGAGAAGCACCTCTGGGAGGACGCCTTCGGCACCACGATCTTCCAGTTCCCGGGCGTCAACGCCTGGAACTCGAAGGTCACCGGTGTCGAGCCCATCGCCCTGAGCCCGACGATCTTCCACGGGTTCTGGAACTGGGAGAAGACGTCCTGACCTGGTCACCTCGGTGACCAGAGCCTGACGGCTCTCGACAAGACGTGGGGTGCCGGGGCCTTGAGCCCCGGCACCCCCGTCGCGTCGCCCCCGGTGCAGCTTCTGCCCAGACCCACTCGTTACTTGCGGGTAGGCTTCTGACGCTGCGGCCCCGGGGGGAAGGCCGCGGGCTCATCCGTCCAGCAGAAGGCTGCGTACCATGCTGAACTTCGTGCTCCGGCGATTCCTCTCGTCGGTGGCAGTGCTCCTCGTCGCTACGTTCCTCATCTTCGTCCTGGCCGACATCGCGGCCGACCCGCTCGAGGACCTCAGGACGAGCACGGCACCCAACAAGGAAGCCCTCATCGCGGAGCGGACCGCGATGCTCGAGCTCGACAAGCCCTCGCCCGTGCGCTACCTCTCGTGGCTCGGCGGCGTCGCCGGCTGCGCGATCGGCAAGTGCGACCTGGGTATGGCCTGGCGCTCGAACCAGCCGGTCTCGGACGTCCTGAGCTCCGCGCTCGTCGTGACGCTCAAGCTCGTCACCGTGGCGACGGTCCTCGCGATCGTGCTCGGCGTGCTCGTCGGCGTCGTGAGCGCGCTGCGCCAGTACGAGGGCTTCGACTACGGCATCATCTTCCTGTCCTTCCTGCTGTACTCGCTGCCGACCTTCTGGGTCGCGGTGCTCCTCAAGCAGTGGGTCGCGATCGGGTTCAACGACTTCCTGCGAGACGCGACGATCTCACCACCCACGATCGGCGTCATAGCCATAGTCCTGGGCATCATCTTCGGAGCCGCGGCCGGCGGCGAGTGGCGCCGGCGCCTCATGGTCTTCGGGATCTCGGCGGCCGCGACCGCCGCCGCGCTCTTCTACATCTCCGCGACCAAGTGGCTCCTTGAGCCCTCGCTCGGTCCCGTGGTCATCCTCGCGAGCGGCATCGGCATCGCCCTCGCCGTGACCGCCGTGTCGACCGGCCTGCGCAACCGGCGCGCGATGTACTCCGCCCTGACGACGGCCGTCGTCGGCGCGATCCTGTGGTTCCCGCTGCAGTTCGTCTTCCGCGCCGCGAACGGCGGGGTGATCGCTGGCCTCGCGGTCGTCGCGATCGTCATCGGCGTCGTGATCGGTTACGCGTGGGGCGGCCCGGACCGCGGGCAGTCGGCGCGCACCTCGGCGATCGTCGCCTTCCTCGTGGGCATGCTGATCTTCGCCGACCGCCTCATGCAGGCGTGGAAGCCCTACTCGGAGTCCTCGGTCATCGGCGGTCGTCCGATCCCGACGATCGGTTCGCAGACCCCGGGCCTCAAGGGTTCCTACTGGGTCGTGACCCTCGACCAGCTCACCCACCTGCTGCTGCCGACCCTGGCCCTGATCCTCATCTCCTTCGCGGGCTACACGCGCTACCAGCGCGCGAGCATGCTCGAGGTGATGAACCAGGACTACGTGCGCACGGCGCGCGCGAAGGGCCTCACGGAGCGCACGGTGATCATGCGCCACGCCTTCCGCAACTCGCTCATCCCGCTCGCGACGATCGTCCCGATCGACATCGCGGCCCTCCTGGGCGGCGCGGTCATCACGGAGCGCATCTTCGGGTGGTCGGGCATGGGGACGATGTTCCTCAAGTCCCTCGCGAACGCCGAGCTCGACCCCCTGATGATCTACGTCCTCATCGTCGGCGCGGTCGCGGTCATCGCGAACTTCGTCGCCGACCTCGTCTACGCCGCCCTCGACCCCCGGATCCGGGTGAACGCATGAGCAACATCGAGCAGACCCTCCCGGAGGAGGGCGACCGCCTGGAGAACGCGATCGAGCTCAAGGAGGTCGAGGGACTCTCCCAGGGGCAGATCGTCCTGCGGCGCTTCTTGCGCCACAAGGGCGCGATGGCGGGGCTCGTCGTCCTGCTCGGCGTGGTCATCCTCGCGACGACCTCGATCGGCTGGGGTCCCATCCCCGGCTGGTGGAAGGGTGGCGGCTTCGGCGGCTCGGGCGCGGTCGAGATCCCCGGCGGACGTCCGACGCTCCAGGTCTTCGGCGAGAAGGGCCTGATCTACATCGGGAACTACCCCTTCGGCCAGGACGAGATCGGGCGCGACATGTTCGCGCTGACGATGCGCGGCACCCAGCAGTCGCTCATGATGATGGTGATCATCGGCCTCATCGCGACCGCCATCGGAGTGCTGATCGGTGCCTTCGCGGGCTTCTTCCGCGGCGCTCTCGACAACTTCCTGATGCGTTTCACCGACGTCTTCCTCGTCCTGCCGACGATTGTCGTCGGCGCGGTGCTCGGCCGCATGTTCGGCTCGGTCAACGCGGTGCTCCTCGCGGTGACCCTCGGTCTCATCTCGTGGCCAGGACTCGCGCGACTCGTGCGCGGCGACTTCCTCGCCCTGCGCGAGCGCGAGTTCGTCGACGCCGCGCGCGTCGCAGGCGCCTCGAACTGGCGGATCATGTTCAAGCACATGCTGCCGAACGCGATGGGCGTCATCATCGTCAACACGACGCTCCTGATGAGCGCGGCGATCCTGCTCGAGACGGCGCTCAGCTACCTCGGCTTCGGCATCCGTCGCCCGGACATCTCGCTCGGACTGCTCATCAACGAGTACCAGACGGCCTTCGCGACGCGACCCTGGCTGTTCTGGTGGCCGGGTCTGATCATCGTGACGATCGCCCTGTGCATCAACTTCATCGGTGACGGTCTGCGCGACGCCTTCGATCCGCGTCAGCGTCGCATCCCGACCGCTCGCGCCCTGCGTCGCACGGAGAAGGCCGAGGCCCGTCGCCAGGCGCGCGCGGCGAGCGTCGGCACCGTCGACGGGGCGGCAGGCTGATGACGGTCTCAGCCCGGCAGGACGAGGCTCGCGAGCACGAGCACGAGCCCGCCTCCGCACGCGAGCAGCGGCGCGAGAGCGAGCTGGCTCGAGACGGGGGCGCCCTCCGGGCGGACCTCGTCGAGCCAGCCCGCGGCGCGCAGAGCCTCGCGCCGCTCGTCCACGAGGCGAGCGGCCTCGGCCGCCACGCCCGCGCCACGCTCGGCGGCCCCGCGCGCGGGGGCCGCGAAGGCGGACACGCGTCGGCCGTCCGTGGTCGTCAGGGTCAGGGACCAGCGGTCGGAGACCTCGTCGAGCGCGGGCCACGGCACGTGCACGGTGCGCCACGGGTTGACCACCCGCACGCCGCCGTCGGACACCTCGACCTCGGGTCGCCAGTACAGGGCCCATGCCGTCGCGACGAGGAGCAGCGCGAACGCTGCGGTGCGCAGCACCGTGACGGCTCCTGCTCCGCTCACGGCGACGGCTCCCAGCACGACAGCGCAGCTCACGGCGAGCGCCACGGCGATCGCTCGGCTCGACCTCGGACGAAGCGTTCTGGTGGGGCCCATGTCAAGATTCTCGCAGTGAAGGAAGGTGGCCACCGGTGAGCACCCAGACCGAGTTCGCACGCCCGGCCCGTACCGGTGAGCCGATCCTGAAGGTCGAGGGCCTCGGCGTCGACTTCTGGGTCGACGGCGAGTGGTACCCGGCCGCCATCGACGTCTCCTACGAGGTCCACCCCGGAGAGGTCGTCGCGATCGTCGGCGAGTCCGGCTCGGGCAAGACGCAGTCCTCGATGTCCCTCATCGGCCTGCTCCCGCCCAACGGTCGCGCGAAGGGCAGCGCCCAGCTCGACGGCCGCGAGCTCATCGGGCTCGGCCACGGCAAGCTGCGTCACGTGCGCGGCAACGACGTCGCGGTGATCTTCCAGGAGCCGATGACGGCCCTCAACCCCGTCTACACGATCGGGTTCCAGATCGTCGAGACGCTGCGGGCGCACACCGCGATGGGCCCCAAGGAGGCCCGCCAGCGTGCGATCGAGCTGCTGACCCTCGTCGAGATCCCCGAGCCGGAGATCTCCGTCGACAAGTACCCGCACCAGCTCTCGGGCGGCCAGCGCCAGCGCGCGATGATCGCGCAGGCACTGTGCCTCGACCCCAAGCTGCTCATCGCGGACGAGCCGACGACGGCCCTCGACGTCACCGTCCAGGCCGAGATCCTCAAGCTCATGCGGGACCTGCGTCACCGCATCAACTCGGGCATCGTCCTCATCACCCACGACATGGGCGTGGTCGCGGACCTCGCCGACCGCATCCTCGTCATGAAGGACGGTCGCGTGGTCGAGCGGGGGACCGCCGAGGAGATCTTCGGCAGCCCGCAGCACCCGTACACCAAGCAGCTGCTCAGCGCGGTGCCGCACCTCGGTTCCGTGGCCTTCACCGAGGAGAGCGCCCCCGGGGCAGAGGCCTCGAGCGCCGACTCGCGGCCTCTTGTCCTCGAGGCGAAGAAGCTCTCGATCGAGTACCCCAAGCGCGGCCGCACGCCAGCCTTCCGCGCCGTCGACGGCATCGACCTCGACATCAAGCAGGGCGAGGTCGTCGGCCTCGTCGGTGAGTCCGGCTCGGGCAAGACGACCGTGGGTCGCGCCCTCGTGGGTCTGCTGCCCGCGGTCGACGGCTCGCTCGTCGTCAACGGCCAGGACATGGTCGGCATCTCGCCGCAGGACCTGCGCAAGGTGCGCCAGGACGTCTCGATCGTCTTCCAGGACCCGGGCTCCTCGCTCAACCCGCGCCTGCCGGTCGGCGAGTCGATCGGAGAGCCGCTGCTCCTGCACAAGGTCGCCAAGGGCGCCGAGCTGCAGAAGCGCATCGAGGAGCTCCTCGACCAGGTCCACCTGCCGCGCGCGATGCGCAACCGCTACCCGCACGAGCTCTCGGGCGGTCAGCGTCAGCGCGTGGGCATCGCCCGCGCCCTCGCGCTGAGCCCCAAGCTGCTCGTGGCCGACGAGCCCACCTCGGCGCTCGACGTCTCGGTCCAGGCCCGCGTGCTCGAGCTCTTCGCCGAGCTGCAGCGCGAACACGGTTTCGCGTGCATCTTCATCTCGCACGACCTCGCCGTCGTCGAGATGCTCTCGGACCGCATCGCGGTCATGCACCGCGGCAAGATCGTCGAGTTCGACTCGCGCGACGAGGTGCTGCGCAACCCGAAGGACCCGTACACGCAGCGGCTCCTCGCGGCCGTGCCCGTGCCGGACCCGGCCGAGCAGCGCCTGCGTCGAGAGACGCGCGACCGCCTGCTCGAGCAGGAGGCTGCGCGCGCTGCCAAGGGTTCCGCTGCTCCCGTCCCCGCGCCGGAGCCCGACGCGTACCGTCACGCGAACCAGGACCCCCGCAGCTAAGGGAGGGGGCCCCGGGCCGCAGGTTCCCGGGCGTCGGCGTGTAAACTCGACCGGCGCCCGGAGCCTTGGCGCCGCCACCCCACCTGAAGTGAGTACTTCTATGACCGTGCGCTCCGACCTGCGCAACGTCGCGATCGTCGCCCACGTCGACCACGGCAAGACCACCCTCGTCGACGCCATGCTGTGGCAGTCGGGTTCCTTCGGCGCGCACGCCCACGTCGACGAGCGCGCGATGGACTCCGGCGACCTCGAGCGCGAGAAGGGCATCACGATCCTCGCGAAGAACACCGCGATCCGGTATCGCGGTCCCGCGGCGGTCGCGGCCGGTCAGCCCGAGGGCATCACGATCAACGTGATCGACACCCCGGGCCACGCGGACTTCGGCGGCGAGGTCGAGCGCGGCCTGTCGATGGTCGACGGCGTCGTCCTGCTCGTGGACGCGAGCGAGGGCCCGCTTCCCCAGACCCGCTTCGTGCTGCGCAAGGCGCTCGCCGCGAAGCTGCCCGTGATCATCGTGGTCAACAAGGTCGACCGCTCCGACGCGCGCATCAGCGAGGTCGTGCACGAGACCACCGACCTGCTGCTGGGCCTCGCGAGCGACCTGCACGACGAGGTCCCCGACCTCGACCTCGACTCGATCCTCGACGTGCCAGTCGTGTACGCCGCCGCGAAGGCGCGCCGCGCGAGCCTCGAGCAGCCCGCGGACGGCACCCTCCCGGAGAACCCGGACCTCGAGCCGCTCTTCGCGACGATCCTCGAGAAGATCCCTGCTCCGACCTACGAGGAGGGCGCGCCCCTCCAGGCGCACGTCACCAACCTCGACGCCTCGCCCTTCCTCGGCCGCCTCGCGCTGCTGCGCGTCTTCAACGGCACGATCCGCAAGGGTCAGCAGGTCGCGTGGGCGCGCTCGGACGGCTCGATCCAGCAGGTGAAGATCACCGAGCTGCTCGAGACCAAGGCCCTCGACCGCGTGCCGACGGCGGAGGCCGGCCCCGGTGACATCGTCGCCGTCGCGGGCATCCCCGACATCACGATCGGCGAGACCCTCACCGACCTCAACGACCCGCGTCCGCTGCCGCTCATCACCGTGGACGACCCGGCGATCTCGATGACCATCGGCATCAACACCTCGCCGCTCGCGGGCAAGGGTGGCAAGAACCACAAGGTCACTGCGCGCCAGGTCAAGGACCGCCTCGACTCCGAGCTCGTCGGCAACGTCTCGCTGCGCGTGCTCCCCACGGACCGCCCGGACGCCTGGGAGGTGCAGGGCCGCGGTGAGCTGGCCCTCGCGATCCTCGTCGAGCAGATGCGCCGCGAGGGCTTCGAGCTCACGGTGGGCAAGCCCCAGGTGGTCACCAAGCAGATCGACGGCAAGGTCCACGAGCCCATGGAGCACATGACGATCGACGTGCCCGAGGAGTACCTCGGTGCCGTCACGCAGCTCCTCGCGCAGCGCAAGGGCCGCATGGAGACCATGACGAACCACGGCACCGGCTGGGTCCGCATGGAGTTCGTGGTGCCCGCGCGCGGCCTCATCGGCTTCCGCACGCAGTTCCTCACCGAGACGCGCGGCACGGGAATCGCCTCCTCGATCTCGCACGGCTACGAGCCGTGGGCCGGCCCCATCGAGACGCGCAGCACCGGCTCGCTCGTCGCGGACCGTGCGGGCAAGGTCACGCCCTTTGCGATGATCAACCTCCAGGAGCGCGGCTCCTTCTTCGTCGAGCCCACGCAGGAGGTCTACGAGGGCCAGGTCGTCGGCGAGAACTCGCGCAACGAGGACATGGACGTGAACATCACGAAGGAGAAGAAGCTCACGAACATGCGGTCCTCGACCGCGGACTCCTTCGAGAACCTCGTCCCACCGCGCAAGCTCACGCTCGAGGAGTCCCTCGAGTTCGCTCGCGAGGACGAGTGCGTCGAGGTCACGCCCGAGATCGTCCGCATCCGCAAGGTGATCCTCGACCAGACCGAGCGCGCCCGGCAGACGGCGCGGGCCAAGCGAGCCTGAGGTGCGGCTCCTCGCCGTCCACGCCCACCCCGACGACGAGACCCTCTTCTCGGGGGCTCTCCTCGCGAGCTGGGCACGGACGGGCGAGGTCGAGCTCGTCACCTGCACTCGCGGAGAGCGCGGCGAGGTGATTGGCACCGAGCTCGCGCACCTCGAGGGCGACGGCCCGGCGCTCGCTGCGCACCGGGAGACCGAGCTCGCCGCGGCGCTCGCCTCGCTCGGCGTGCGCGAGCACGCCTTCCTCGACGAGCTCGTGGGCGTGGACGAGCTCGAGCGCCCGGTGCGCATCGAGGACTCGGGCATGGCCTGGGTCGCCGAGGGCCTGGCCGGGGCCGCGCAGGAGATCCCCGAGGGCGCCTTCGTCTCCTTCGACGCCGAGCTCGCCGCTCGTGCGCTCGCGCGCCGGGTCGCCGAGCGGGGCGCCGAGGTTCTCGTCACCTACGGTCCCGACGGCGGCTACGGCCACCCGGACCACGTGCGCGCCCACGAGGTGACGATGCGGGCGGTCGCCCTGCTCGTCGAGTCGGGCGAGCGCGTGCCCGTGGTGCTCTGGGCCGTGGCGACCGAGCGGCACGAGGAGGTCCTCGCAGCAGGCGGCCCGCGCGTCGAGGTCCCGCTCGCGCCCGTGATCGAGGAGGTGGCCGGGGCGATGCGCGCGCACGCGACGCAGGTCCAGGACCTCGTCGTCGGCGAGGCCACGATCGACTTCGCGCTCAGCAACGAGGTCCCGCTGCGGCTCGGACCCGTCGAGCGCTTCGAGCCAGCTCCGGGCGCGGTGCGCCCCTGGGCGTGGCCCGAGGGCGTCGAGGGCCTCGGCTGGCCGGTACCGTGAGCGCCATGCTCGCTCGCTCCGGCCGTCTCGCGACCTGCCTGCTGCTCGGCCTCGTCGTGGGCACGATCGGCACCGTGATGCACCGCTCGATCGCGCCCTGGGGGCTGGCCCTCGGTCTGGCCGTCGTCGTGAGCGCGGGGGTCTTCGCCCGCGCGTGGGAGGGCTGGAGCGGCTCGCTCGCTTTCGCTGCCGGGTGGTTCGTGGCGGTCATGGTGCTCTGGCAGGTGGGGCCGGGCGGGGACATCCTCGTGCCCGCGCTCGGCGGCTGGGGCAACATCTGGATCCTGGGTGGCGCCGTGGCTCTCGGCCTGCCGCTCATGGTCCCGAGCCGGTGGTTCGAGGACCGATGAGCAGCGTCGACCCCGGCCGCTTCCGCACCGCGATCGGGCGGCTGCCCGCGGGGGTCGGCGTCATCGCGACGCACGTGCGCGGGCTCGACCTCGTCGGGACCGTGAGCGCGATCGCCTCCGTCTCGCTCGAGCCGCCGCTCGTGCTGTTCTGCGTGCACGGCGACGCGCGCGTGCGCGAGGCCCTCGAGGAGACCGAGACCTGGGTGCTCAGCGTGCTCGCGGACGACCAGGCGCCCGTGGCCGACTGGCTCGCCTCTCCCGGTCGTCCCGCCTTCGACCAGCTCGCGCGCGTCCCCCACGAGCGCGACGAGAGCTCGGGGGCCGCCATCGTCTCCGGCAGCGCCGCGTGGTTCTCCTGCCGCACGACGGTGATCCATCCGGCCGGGGACCACGACATCGTCGTGGGCGAGGTCCTGGCACTCGGCGAGGGGGACCCGACGGCCGGAGGACTCGTGCACCACCGGGGGCGCCTGCGCGCCGTCGGCGGCCGCCTCGGAACGTAGACTCCACCGGAGGCAGTCACCAGAGGCAGGGAGCGCATGGCCAACGACGACGCGACGGACGTCCCGCGCGAGGAGGAGCAGCCCGAGAACGTCGAGGGGGCGGAGCCCGAGCGCGAGCAGCCCGAGGCGTCCGAGGAGCCCAAGTCGGCCGAGAAGATCGAGACCCCTGGGTCGATCGAGGAGCCTGGCGAGCCCGAGGGCGAGGAGCCTGAGGTCGTCGAGACCGAGCCTGCCGAGGGCGACGCTTCCGAGGGCGATGCCGCCGACGACGAGCCCGCCGACGACGACGCTTCCGACGCCGAGTCCGCCGACGCCGAGCCCGCCGAGGCAGAGACTGCCGAGCCGGAACCCACCGAGGACGAGGCCGAGGACGAGCAGGACGGGTCTCTCGGCGACGAGCCGGAGCAGGCCGAGCCTTCGACCGAAGGCGCCGCGCCCGAGCCTGAGCTCGAGTCCGCTGCCGCGACCGAGCTCGTCGAGCCTGAGCCGGGGGCCTCGGAGGAGTCCGAGCCCGAGCTGGGTTCCTCGGAGGAGTCGGAGCCTGAGGCGGGTTCCTCGGAGGAGCCCGAGCCGGAGACCCCGGAGGAGCCTCGGCCCGTCGTCGAGCCGGCCAAGCCCGCCAAGCCCGAGCGCGAGCCCGGTGCCCTCGAGGAGACCGCTGTCCTGCCCGTGCAGGGCGAGGTCCCGGTCCACCCGCCGACGCCGCGCCCCG
>Ga0182793_1001497_pt1 | contig 14329 bp, 16 predicted proteins | sample Passage237A_FD_130498 | JGI IMG/M metagenome (GOLD analysis project Ga0182793, IMG submission 130498) | Cellulose adapted compost microbial communities from Newby Island Compost Facility, Milpitas, CA, USA - Passage2 37A (version 2) (version 2) ... | reverse complement strand
GGTTGACCGCCGTCGTCGACTTGCCGACGCCGCCCTTGCCGCTCGCCACCGCCACGATCGCCCCGACGCCGGGTATACCGGCCTTGGGGGAGTTGCCGCCCGGGCCGGGGCGTCCGCCAGGGGGTCCGGCGCGCGGCTGCGACGGCGCGCCGCCACCCGGGCCGCCGCCCTTCCGCTCCGCGGTGAGCACAACCATCGCGCCTTCGACGCCGGGGAGGGCGCGTACCGCCGCCTCGGCCGCCGTCGTCGGCCAGCCGCGCAGATTGGTGCGATGCCGATGCGCCCGCCCGAGCGCCTCGCGGGCCTCCTCACCGGCCTCGGCCACCCCGGGCAGTTCGGCCAGCGGGGCCAGCGGATCGGCCGAGTTCGTCACGGCAGCCCACGCTACTGGGAAGGCCAAAGGGGCCGTACGTCGGCCGGATCTGGTGACTAGGCTCACACCTATGTCCGAGACGCACACCCAAGCCCCGTCCGTCTATCCGCCCTCGCCCGAGTTCGCGGCCCAGGCCAACGCGACCGAGGAGTTGTACCGCGAGGCCGAAAAGGACCGGTTGGCGTTCTGGGCGAAACAGGCCAACCGCCTGGTCTGGGACACCCCGTTCGACGAAGTGCTGGACTGGTCCGACGCGCCGTTCGCCAAATGGTTCGTCGGCGGCAAGCTCAACGTCGCCTACAACTGCGTGGACCGCCACGTCGAGGCCGGACTCGGCGACCGGGTCGCGATCTACTGGGAGGGCGAACCGGTCGGCGACAGCCGCACCATCACCTACGCCCAGTTGAAGGACGACGTCTGCCGGGCGGCCAACGCGCTGACCGCGCTGGGCCTGAAGGCCGGCGACCGCGTCGCGATCTACATGCCGATGCTGCCCGAGGCGATCGTCTCGATGCTGGCCTGCGCGCGGCTGGGCGTGTTGCACTCGGTGGTGTTCGCCGGCTTCTCGGCGACCGCGCTGGCCGCCCGTATCGAGGACGCCCAGGCCAAGCTGGTGATCACCAGCGACGGCCAGTTCCGTCGCGGTGAGGCGGTGTCGCTGAAGGAATCCGTCGACGAGGCGTGCAAGGGGCAGGACTCCGTCGAGCACGTTCTGGTGGTGCGCCGCACCGGGATTGACACCCCGTGGACCGACGGCCGCGACCTGTGGTGGCACGACACCGTCGAACCCGCCTCACCGGAGCACACCCCGCAGGCGTTCGACTCCGAACACCCGCTGTTCCTGCTCTACACGTCGGGCACCACGGGCAAGCCGAAGGGCATCATGCACACCTCCGGCGGCTATCTGACCCAGGTGTCCTACACGCACTACTACGTGTTCGACATCAAGCCCGAGACCGACATCTTCTGGTGCACAGCCGACATCGGCTGGGTGACCGGGCACAGCTACATCGTGTACGGACCGCTGTCCAACGGGGCGACGCAGGTCGTCTACGAGGGCACCCCGGCCTCGCCCAGCGAGCACCGGCACTTCCAGATCATCGAGAAGTACGGCGTCACCATTTACTACACGGCGCCGACGCTGGTGCGCATGTTCATGAAGTGGGGCCGCGAGTTCCCCGACGCGCACGATCTGTCCAGCCTGCGACTGCTCGGTTCGGTGGGCGAGCCGATCAACCCCGAGGCGTGGCGCTGGTACCGGGATGCGTTCGGCGGCAACCGGACCCCGATCGTGGACACGTGGTGGCAGACCGAGACCGGGGCCATCATGATCTCGCCGCTGCCCGGCGTCAGCGCCGCCAAGCCCGGTTCGGCGATGCGACCGCTGCCCGGTATCTCGGCGAAGGTCGTCGACGACAACGGTAACGAACTGGTGCCCGGCGCCGACGAGGACGAGCACGTCACCGGCTACCTGGTGCTCGATCAGCCGTGGCCGGCGATGCTGCGCGGCATCTGGGGCGATCCGGAGCGCTACAAGCAGACGTACTGGGAGCGCTACGCCGAGCAGGGTTGGTACTTCGCCGGCGACGGCGCGCGCGTTGACTCCGACGGGTCGGTCTGGCTGCTGGGCCGCATCGACGACGTGATGAATGTGTCGGGCCACCGGATCTCGACGACCGAGGTGGAGTCGGCGTTGGTGGGCCATGCGCATGTCGCCGAGGCCGCTGTCGTCGGCGCCTCCGATGAGACCACCGGCCAGGCGATCTGCGCGTTCGTCATCCTCGAGTCGCACGCCAAGCACCGCGACGACGACGAGATCACCGCCGAGCTGCGCGAGCAGGTGGCCAAGGAGATCGGAAAGATCGCCCGGCCCAGGGAGATTCACATCGTGCCCGAGCTGCCGAAGACCCGCAGCGGCAAGATCATGCGGCGCCTGCTGCGCGACGTGGCCGAAGGTCGCGAGCTCGGCGACACCTCAACGCTGGTGGACCCCAACGTGTTCGAGGCGATCCGCGCGACGAAGACGGGCAGCCGCTAGGCGGCCGGCTCGGCGCCGATGGGCACGAACCCGGTGCCCGGCCGGTTCTTGGCGGCGATGTCGGCCAACTGCGTGTTGAACGACATGTTGACCGCGGGCGTGTGCAGCGGGATGTACTTGATGATGCACGTGGGCAGCTTCTCGGAGAACGCCCCGTGGATCATGCCGACCAGCCGGTTGTTGACGGTCACCGGAGCCCCGGAGTCGCCCGGCTGACCGCACACCTGGTTGATGAACGTGCCGGGCTGCTCACCCGGGCCCCAGGTGACCCCGCACGAGTAGCCGGTGGTGCGGCCGAGCTTGCACGCGATGTCGCCGACGACCGGATCCGGGCCGAGCCCGTCGATGCGGAAGCCGCGCACGGTGTTGGTCGGCCGCACCTTGTTCGGGTCGAACTCGATGACCGCGTAGTCGAGTGCGTCGTTACCGGCCACCATCGTGCCCAGCACCCCGGCGTCCTCCGCCCCCTCGGCAGCCACCGTGGCCCCCGGGCCGCCGCAGTGCGCCGACGTGAACCCGACCAGAGCGCCGCGGTTGTCGTGGCCGATGGTCGTCAGCGTGCACATCGTCTCGCCGTTGACGACCAGCCCGGACCCGCCGCCCAGCGTGACGGGCTCCTGCGCCCGCGCGAGCGGGGGGATCGACCACATCAGCAACGCCGTGAGCACGGCCAGCACCACAGGCAAGCGGCCGCTGGTTCTCAACGTAACCTCCATCGCCCCGCCCGACCTGCCATCTGTATTGGCCAGTCTATCGTCGGCCGACGTCGTTCCCGGGTACGCCACATGGCAACATGAACCGCGACGACACCTGACGCGGGAAGGAAGTTCCGTGAGCGATGGCAGGAATGGCGCGCCGACGACCGTGACCTCGATTCCGCTGGCCGATCCGCACGCCCCGAAGCCCAACCCGTCCATCGGCGATCTGGTCAAGGACGCCACCGCGCAGGTATCCACGCTGGTGCGGGCCGAGGTGGAACTGGCCAGGGCCGAGATCACCCGCGACGTGAAGAAGGGCCTCACCGGCAGCGTCTACTTCATCTTGGCGCTGGTGGTGCTGTTCTACTCCACGTTCTTCTTCTTCTTCTTCGTCGCCGAACTGCTCGACACCTGGATCTGGCGCTGGGCGGCGTTCCTGATCGTGTTCGGCGTCATGGTGGTGGTCACCGGGGTGTTCGCCCTGCTCGGATACCTGAAGGTGCGGCGGATCAGGGGCCCGCGCCAGACCATCGAGTCGGTGAAGGAGACCCGTGACGCGCTGACGCCGGGTCACGACAAGCCCGCCGCGACAACCAACGGCGACGGTAGGCCGGCGCCGGCCACCGATCCGTCCGGCTGGTGACGCCCCGCCGGGCGGCGACGTGACGCAGCGGCCCGACCCCTCGGTCGTCCGCATTCCCGGCCCCTGGCGGCATCTCGAGGTGCACGCCAACGGGATTCGCTTCCACGTTGTGGAGGCTGTCGTGGCGGCCGAATCGGATGCGCGCACCCCCGCCACGGCGCGGCCGCTGGTGATCCTGCTGCACGGGTTCGGCGAATTCTGGTGGTCCTGGCGCCACCAACTCAAGGGCCTGACCGGCGCCCGGGTCGTCGCCGTCGACCTGCGCGGCTACGGCGCCAGCGACAAACCGCCCCGCGGCTACGACGGCTGGACGCTGGCCGGCGACACCGCCGGACTGGTGCGCGCGCTCGGCCACCGCGACGCGACCCTGGTCGGCCACGCCGACGGCGGCCTGGTGTGCTGGGCGACCGCGGTACTGCATCCGCGCGCGGTGCGGGCGATCGCGGTGGTCAGTTCCCCGCACCCGGTCGCACTGCGGGCCTCCGCATTGACCAACCGCGCCCAGGGTCGTGCCCTGCTGCCGTCGCTGCTGCGTTACCAGGTGCCGCTGTGGCCGGAGCGCTCGCTGACCCGTAGCAACGGGGCGCAGCTCGAGCGGTTGGTGCGCAGCAGAGCGGGTGCGAGTTGGGTTGCCACGCAGGATTTCTCCGAAACCATGGGGCACCTGCGGCGGGCCATCCAGATCCCGTCGGCGGCCCACTCGGCGCTCGAGTACCAGCGCTGGGCGGTGCGCAGCCAGTTCCGCGGCGAGGGCCGTCGGTTCATGCGGTCGATGACGCGGCCGATGAACGTCCCGGTGCTGCATCTGCGCGGCGAGGCCGACCCGTACGTGCTGCCCGATCCGGTGTCGCGCACCCAGCATTACGCGCCGCAGGGCCGCTACGTATCTATAGCCGGCGCAGGGCATTTCGCGCATCAGGAGGCACCCGACGCCGTGAATGAGCAGCTGTCGCGGTTCCTGGCGCAGGTCTATCCGGGCTAGGTGATGCAGGTGCCGGTCTGCACCCGTTCGCTGTTGCCGACCTTCGCCAGTTGTTCGTTGACCTCGTTGCCGGTCAGCACGAAGCCGGTGTCGGCGTCGTCGACGGCCGCACCGAACACCACCCCGAGCACCTGACCATTGCGGTCGATCATCGGACCACCCGAATTACCTTGGCGAACACTGCCTCTGATGGTGTACACCTCGCGGTTCACCGTGGTGCTGCGATAGATGTCCGGTCCGTTGAGGTCGATGACCTCGCGAACGCGGGCGGGGGTGGCCACGAAGTCGCCGCCGCCCGGGTACCCCAGCACGACGGCGTCGGTCCCGGTGCTGGCCTGCGTCTCCGAGAAGAGCAGCGGCGCGGCGGTCAGGCTCGGGACGTCGAGGATCGAGATGTCGGCCAACGGGTCGTAGGACACGACGAACGCGTCGTGGGTCTGGCCGTCGACCTCGACGGTGACGCTGTCCGACCCGGCGACCACATGCGCGTTGGACATCACCCGGTTGGGTGCGACGACGAATCCGCTGCCCTCCAGGACCTTCTGACAACCCGGCGCGACGCCGCGGATCTTCACCACGCTGGGCCGGGCGGCGGCCACCACGGGGTCGGCGGCCAGCGCGGCGTCGGGCGGGTCGACGGCGACGATCGGGGTGCGGTCGAACGGTCGCAGCACATCGGGCAGCCCGGAGGTGTCGACCAGTGCCCGCAGCCGCGTCGGCACCGACTTCAGCCAGCTCGGCGCGACCTCCTCGACCTGGGCCAGCACCTTGGACCCGCGCACGGCCGCGGCGAGGTTGGGCTGGTTGGACGACTGCAGCGGGTAGGCCAGCATCCACGCGGCCACCAGCACCGCGACGATCTGCAGCGCCACCCCGACGGTGGAGTCGAACGTGCGCAGCGCGGGGTTGCGGATGGCGCCGCGGACGGCCCGGCCCAGCACCACGCCGGCGATCTCGCCGACCACCACCAGCGCGAGGATCAGGAACAGCGTGACGAACAAACGGGTGCGCGGCCCCTCGATGTGGGCGACCACGTGCGGCGCCAGCAGCGCGCCGGCCACCGCGCCGAGCACCACCCCGACGAACGACATCAGCGAGCCCAACGCCCCCGATCGCCAGCCCGAGATGGCGGCGACGAAGGCGACCGCCAGGACGGCGAGGTCGAGCCACTGTGACGAAGTCATGATTGCGCTACACCCTAACCGCCACCGGCGCCGCCGTCGCCGACCAACGCCATCGCCTCGTCAAGTTCGCGGACGTCATCGCTGTTCCACGGCTGCGCCCAGCCGGCGACGTCGAGCATCGCGGAGATCACCTGTCCGGTGAATCCCCACACCAGCATCTCGTTGAGCAGAAACGCCGGGCCCGCGGACCGCCGCGTATTTTCCTTGCGGTACACCATTATTCGGTTCTCGGGATTGACGAATGCCCGGATCGGCACCCTGGTCACGATCGCGGTTTCGGCCGCGTCAACGACCGTGACCGGCCCCGGGTCCGGGGAATAGGCCAGTACCGGAACCACGTGGAAACCCGAGGGCGGGATGAACATCCGCTCCAGGGTGGTCAGTGGCTGCAGCCGGCCCGGGTCAATCCCGGTCTCCTCGTTGGCCTCCCGCAGCGCGGTGTGCACCGGCCCGACGTCGCCCGGATCGGCGGCCCCACCCGGAAATGCGGCCTGACCTGCGTGGTGGCGTAGCGACGAGGCCCGGACGGTGACCAGCAGGTCGGCGTCGGGCGGCAACCGGTCGGCCGGGGCGTCGGGCGGCCCGGAGAACAGCACCAGTACCGCCGCGTCGCGGCGCCGAACGCCGGGGTTGGTGCTGGCCATCACCGTCGCCAGCACCTCGGGCGGCACCCGGCGGCGGTAGGCGTGTTTGACGCCGTCGGCGTTGTGCACCAGCGGTCGCAGCCAGGGCGGGGCGGCGTGCGGCGCGAGGTTGCCGTCCCCGCCGGACCAGCTCACCGCGGTCCCTCCGGTCCGACGGCCGCGGCGATCTCGTCGGCGGTGGTGAAGGCCCGCGGCAGGATCTGCGCCACGCTGCCGTCGGCGCGCAGCACGACGGTCGCGGGCATCACGTTAGGGACCTTCAGCGCGGCGGCCACCAGCCGGCGGCCGTCCTGCAGCGTCGGGAGGTGCACACCCAGTTCGGCCAGCCGCAGCAGCGCCGCCGTCTCGTTCTCGTCCTGGTGCACGGTCAGCACGGTCACCGCGGGGCCGACCCGGCGCTGGTACTCGGCCATCGCGGGCAGCTCCTCGGCGCACGGTGCGCACCAGTACGCCCACAGGTTGAGCACCACCGCCCGCCCGGCGGTCACCGCGGCGACGTCGACCAGTTGCCCGTTGCCCGCGCACTCCAGGGTGATGTCCCGCAGCGGGGCGGGGCCCGCGCCCGGGCCGGGCGGCGGGCAGGGTTCCAGCGCCGCGCGCGCCCGCGGGCCCGCCAGCGCCTCGGCGGTGTCGGCGTCGCGGCGGTCGCGGGCGCCGGGCGCGCCGGCCGGGCCGGCGTCGGACCCGTCGCCGCCGAGCTCGAGCCACAGCGCCACGACAAGCGCCACCACGACGGCCAGCACGGCCACCGTCCAACGCGTCGAGGTGCTCACCGGTCGGGCCCTCTACAGGCCGGCCAGCGCCAGCAGATGTTCGGTCTCCGGGCCTTTGACCAGCGGCGCCGCCTCCAGCGGATCGGTCGGCCCGAGGCCGAACGACGGGCAGTCCTTGGCCAGCACGCACACCCCGCAGGCCGGCTTGCGGGCATGGCAGACCCGCCTGCCGTGAAAGATCACCCGGTGGCTCAGATCGGTCCACTCGCGGCGCTCGATGAGCTCGCCGACGGCGAACTCGACCTTGACCGGGTCCTGCTCGGCGGTCCAGCGCCAGCGGCGCACCAGCCGGCCGAAGTGGGTGTCGACGGTGATCCCCGGGATGCCGAATGCGTTGCCGAGGATCACGTTGGCGGTCTTGCGGCCCACCCCCGGCAGCGTGACCAACTCCTCCATGGTGCGCGGGACCTCGCCGTCGAACCGCTCGACCAGTTCCTGGCCCAGCCGGATCAGTGCGTTGGCCTTATTGCGGTAGAAGCCGGTGGGCCGGATGAGCTCCTCGAGTTCGGTGCGGTCGGCCTGGGCGTAGTCCGTGGCGGTGCGGTACTTCTTGAACAGCGCGGGAGTGGTCAGGTTGACCCGCTTGTCGGTGCTCTGCGCGGACAGAATCGTCGCCACCGTCAGCTCGAGCGGGTTGGTGAAGTCGAGCTCGCAGTACACGTGCGGGAAGGCTTGTGCCAGCGCGCGATTCATCCGGCGGGCCCGGCGGATCAAGCCCAGCCGGGTTTCGTTGTCCCATTTACTGGCGGCGTCCCGCTTCCCGGCGGCGTCCCGCTTACTGGCGGCCGCCTTGCGGGCGCGCTTGGGCACAGTCACGCCCGTCAGGGTACTGACCAGCGCCGACAGCGCGGCAGCGGACCGGTGGCAGATCGTGATCCCGCTGAGACCTTGGCCGTGTTTACTTTCCCCCGTGTCGTGGTTGCTCGTCGCGCTCATTCCGGGGTTGCTGATGCTGGTGACGTTCGGACTCGAGCGGCTGGAGGCGGGCCTGAACCGCGACACCGTGTCGGCCACCGACGTCGCGAAGTTCCTCGATCAGGCCGAGGCCGGCGAGGTCACCACCCTGGCGCGAGACGGGATGGGCCATGCGCTCGACCGGCTGAACTCGCGGCTGGCGCGCGAAGCGGCCGCCGATGCGCGACCGACCACCGCGGACCAGGCGGGTTTGCCACTGCGGCAATACGCCCATCAGGGCACGAATACGCAGTTTCAGCGGACCCGACACGCTTATCGTGTGTAGCGTCGCGCTGGAAGGTAATTGCCGACAGCGTCGGCGAGGCGAACCTCTAGACTGATCTCGCAAAGCAGCAAGAGGTCGGCTTCCGCATGTCATATCACCGAGGACCTTAAGAGGGGCAACGTGGACGAGATCCTGGCCAGGGCCGGAATCTTCCAGGGGGTCGAACCCAGCGCCGTTTCGGCACTGACCAAGCAGCTGCAACCCGTCGACTTCCCCCGCGGGCACACCGTGTTCGCGGAGGGTGAGCCCGGTGACCGGCTCTACATCATCGTGTCGGGCAAGGTGAAGATCGGCCGGCGTTCACCCGACGGCCGCGAGAACCTGCTGACCATCATGGGGCCGTCGGACATGTTCGGCGAGTTGTCGATCTTCGACCCGGGTCCCCGTACCTCGAGTGCCACCACGATCACCGACGTGCGCGCGGTGTCGATGGACCGCGAAGCGCTGCGCGCCTGGATCAAGGACCGCCCCGAGATCGCCGAGCAGCTGCTGCGGGTGCTGGCCCGCCGACTGCGTCGCACCAACAACAACCTGGCCGACCTGATCTTCACCGACGTGCCCGGCCGCGTCGCCAAGCAGCTGCTGCAGCTCGCGCAGCGGTTCGGCACCCAGGAGGGCGGCGCGCTGCGCGTGACGCACGACCTGACCCAGGAGGAGATCGCGCAGCTGGTCGGCGCCTCGCGCGAGACGGTGAACAAGGCGCTGGCCGACTTCGCCCACCGCGGCTGGATCCGGTTGGAGGGCAAGAGCGTGCTGATCTCCGACTCGGAGCGCCTGGCCCGCCGAGCGAGGTAATTACCCGCGCAGATAGTCCAGTTGCGCTTGGACGCTCCATTCGGCTGCGTCCCATAGCTTTTCGTCGACGTCGGTGTAGACGTGCTCGACGATCTGGCGCGCGCCGGCGTCCTCACCGAGCGCGTTGAGCGCATCGCGTATCTGGTCGAGACGTTCGTGGCGGTGGGCGATGTACATATCGCTGACTTCCACCAGGTCGGCGAGCTCGGGGCCGTGGCCGGGCAACACCGTGAGATGGCCCAGGCCGCGCAGCCGCTGCAGCGACTCCAGATAGGCGCGTAGGCTGCCGTCCTCCTTGTCGATGACGGTGGTGCCGCAGCCCAGCACGGTGTCGGCGGTCAGCACCGCACCGTCGATCAGAAACGACACCGAGTCGGCGGTGTGCCCCGGGGTGGCCAGCACGGTGATGCGCAGGCCCGCGGCGTCGATCACCTCGCCGTCGGTGAGCGGCCCGCCCAGCCCCCGCAGGAACCCGCTGCCCACCGACCGGACCACCGCGCCGGTGAAATCGACCAGCTTGTCGATGCCACCGGTGTGGTCCTCGTGTTTGTGGCTGATCAGGATCAGCGAGACCTTGCCCAGCTCGGCGACCAGGCCGATGTGCTCGTCGTCCTCCGGGCCGGGGTCGACCACCACCAGCTCGTCGCTGCCGGGGCCGCGCAGGATCCAGGTGTTGGTGCCCTCGAGGGTGAGCAGGCCCGGGTTGTCGCACAACAGCACCGACGCGGTCTCGGTCACCGGCCGCAGCTTCTTGTACGCCGGGTGCTCTAGCGCCACGCGACTCCTGCCCGATCGTCGCTCACGCGACTCCTGCCCGATCGTCGCTCACGCGACTCCTGCCCGATCGTCGCTCACGCGACCTCGACGATCAGCTCCACCTCAACCGGAGCGTCCAGCGGCAACTCGGACACCCCCACCGCCGAGCGCGCATGCGCCCCGGCCTCGCCGAACACCTCGCCCAGCAGTTCGGAGGCCCCGTTGACGACGCCCGGCTGACCGGTGAACCCCGGCGCGGACGCGACGAACCCGACCCCCTTCACCACCCGGGTGACCGCGTCGATGCCCACCAGCGAGTGCACGGCCGCCAGCGCGTTCAGCGCGCACGCCCGGGCCAGTTCCTTGCCCTCCTCGGGGGTGACCTCCGCGCCCACCTTGCCCGACTTCAGCAGGGCACCGCTCTGCATCGGCAACTGCCCGGCGGTGTACACCAGGTTGCCGGTGCGCACGGCGGGCACATAGGCCGCCAGCGGCGGCGCCACCGCGGGCAACTCGATGCCCAGCTCCGCCAGCCGCGCCGAGGTGCTCATTTCGGCCTCTTGAGATAGGCGACGTGCTGCTCACCGGTCGGACCGGGCAGCACCGCCACCAGCTCCCAACCGTCCTCGCCCCACTGGTCCAGGATCTGCTTGGTCGCATGGGTCAGCAGCGGGACGGTGGCGTACTCCCAGCGGGTCGGTTCGGTCATGGCCTGAGCTTATCGGGACCGGATCGGGGCTTGGCTAGCATGCAGTGGTGGCTAACACCTCGAACGGCCGTCCCGCGGTCGGCTGGCCGTCGCGGCTGACGAAGGCCCGTCTGCACTTCGTCACCGGCAAGGGCGGCACCGGCAAATCGACCATCGCGGCCGCGCTGGCACTGGCGCTGGCAACCGGCGGACGCAAGGTCCTGCTGGTGGAAGTCGAAGGGCGCCAGGGCATTGCGCAGTTGTTCGACGTCCCGCCGTTGCCCTACGAGGAAGTCAAGATCGCGACCGCCGACGGCGGCGGCCAGGTCAACGCGCTGGCCATCGACACCGAGGCCGCGTTCCTGGAATACCTCGACATGTTCTACAACCTAGGCCTCGCCGGCCGGGCCATGAAGCGCATCGGGGCCGTCGAATTCGCCACCACCATCGCCCCGGGCCTGCGTGACGTGCTGCTGACCGGCAAGATCCGCGAGATCGTGACCCGCGCCGAGAAGGGCAAGTCCCCGGTGTACGACGCGATCGTCGTCGACTCCCCGCCCACCGGTCGGATCGCCCGCTTCCTCGACGTCACCAAGGCGGTGTCGCAACTCGCCAAGGGCGGGCCGGTGCACTCGCAGGCCGAGAGCGTGGTCAAGGTGCTGCACTCCGACCTCACCGCGATCCATCTGGTCACGCTGCTCGAGGCGCTGCCGATCCAGGAGACGCTGGAAGCGATCGAAGAGTTGCGCGAACTCGACCTGCCGATCGGCAGCGTCATCGTCAACCGCAATATCCCGGCCTATCTGCAGCCCGACGACCTGGCCAAGGCCGCTGAGGGCGACATCGACGCCGACGCCGTGCGCGCCGGACTGTCCAAGGTCGGAATCACGCTGTCCGACAGCGATTTCGCCGGACTGCTCACCGAGACCATTCAGCACGCGACCCGAATCAAGGCGCGTGCCGAGAGCGCCGAACAACTCGACGCGCTCGACGTGGCGCGGTTGGAGCTGCCGCAGATCGCCGACGGGGTGGACCTGGGCAGCCTCTACGAACTGGCCGAAGCGCTTGCCCACCAAGGAGTCCGATGAGCACCAAGCCCCCCACCCTCGATATGGGGTCGATCCTGGCCGACACGTCGAACCGGGTCGTGGTGTGCTGCGGCGCGGGCGGGGTCGGCAAGACCACCACCGCGGCGGCGATGGCGCTGCGCGCCGCCGAGTACGGCCGCACCGTCGTGGTGCTGACGATTGATCCGGCCAAGCGACTGGCGCAGGCGCTGGGAATCAAGGACCTCGGCAACACCCCGCAGCGGGTGCCGCTGGCGCCCGAGGTGCCCGGCCAACTGCACGCCATGATGCTCGACATGCGCCGCACGTTCGACGAGATGGTGATGCAGTACTCGGGACCCGAACGCGCCCAGGAGATTCTGGACAACCAGTTCTATCAGACGGTGGCGACCTCGCTGGCAGGCACGCAGGAGTACATGGCCATGGAGAAGCTCGGCCAGTTGCTCGCCGAGGACCGCTGGGATCTGGTCGTGGTCGACACCCCGCCATCGCGCAACGCGCTGGACTTCCTGGACGCGCCAAAACGGTTGGGCGGCTTCATGGACAGCAGGCTGTGGAAGCTGCTGCTGGGTCCGGGCCGCGGCTTCGGGCGGCTGGTGACCGGTGCGATGGGCCTGGCGATGAAGGCGCTGTCGACGGTGCTGGGGTCGCAGATGCTCTCCGATGCAGCGGCTTTCGTGCAGTCGCTGGACGCCACGTTCGGCGGGTTCCGCGAGAAGGCCGACCGTACCTACGAACTGCTCAAGCGCCGCGGCACCCAGTTCGTCGTGGTCTCGGCCGCCGAACCCGACGCGCTGCGGGAGGCGGCGTTCTTCGTCGACCGGCTCTCCGAGGAGCACATGCCGCTGGCCGGGCTGATCCTCAACCGCACGCACCCGATGCTGTCGTCACTGCACGCCGACAAGGCGATCGAGGCCGCAGAGACCCTCGAGGCCGAGGACCCGACCTCGCTGGCCGCGGCGGTGCTGCGCATCCACGCCGACCGCGCCGAGCGGTCCAAACGGGAGATCCGACTGTTGTCGCGGTTCACCGGCGCCAACCCGCACGTGCCGATCGTGGGCGTGCCGTCACTGCCGTTCGACGTGTCCGACCTGGAGGCGCTGCGGGCGATCGCCGACCAGATCACCGGCGAGGCGGCCGCGGCGTAGCGGTCGGGCCGATCCGCGCGCTAGACCGCGTTGCGGTGCTTGCGCTGAGCGGCGAAGAAGTCGGCCCAGGACTGCACCTCGGGGTGCTGCTTGAGCAGCGCCCTGCGCTGGCGCTCCGTCATCCCGCCCCAGACGCCGAACTCGACGCGATTGTCCAGCGCATCAGCGCCGCACTCCAAGATCACCGGGCAGTGCCGGCAGATGACGGCGGCTTTGCGCTGTGCGGCCCCCCGCACGAACAATTCGTCAGGATCGGTCTGCCGACAACGCGCCTGCGAAACCCATGCAATCCGTGCCTCGGCATCAGCCCCGTGAACCACACCGTGCGCAGAAGCGTTCACGTTGGTCCTGCGGGTGGCTGTCCTGCTACCTGACACCAGCGATCCCTTCGTTCCAGCCGCCCCCCAGCGACGGCGCAGTCCTCCGGTGTAGAGCGCTGATGCGATCTACGCCACATTGCGAGGGGTCAGTGTGACCTGCATCGCACTGTGTGGACAACATAGGTGGTCAACGCCGTTCTGCGCAATACGTACGACCCCACTTTTTTGGGACGACCGTGCCGTCAGTGCCCACAATTGACGCTCACGCAGGTAGATGGCGGGGTGCGCGACGGCGATCGCCCGTCGCCTCGTCCCTTCCCGACGTCGCTACTCTGTACGACATGCCGGAGCGCCCGCCGCCTCCTCCCCCGATGACGGTCACGGTCATCAAACTCGCCTGGTGCTGCCTGCTGGCGGGCGTGCTCGTGGCCGCTCTGCTGTTCCCGCTGGTCGGTGGCGCGGGTTTGCTGTCCAACCGGGCCTCGGATGTGGTCGCCAACGGGTCGGCCCAACTCGTCGAGGGCGAGGTGCCGCAGGTGTCGACGATGGTCGACGCCAAGGGCAACACCATCGCCTGGCTGTACACCCAGCGCCGGTTCGAGGTGCCCAGCGACCAGATCGCCAACACCATGAAGCTGGCGATCGTCTCGATCGAGGACAAGCGCTTCGCCGAGCACAACGGCGTGGACTGGCAGGGCACGCTGACCGGCCTGTCCGGCTACCTGTCGGGCAACCTGGACACCCGCGGCGGCTCGACGATCGAGCAGCAGTACGTGAAGAACTACCAGCTGCTGGTGATCGCCCAGACCGACGCCGAGCGCCGCGCCGCCATCGAAACCACGCCGGCCCGCAAGCTGCGCGAGATCCGGATGGCGCTCACGCTGGACAAGACGTTCACCAAGTCCGAGATCCTGACGCGGTATCTGAACCTGGTGTCGTTCGGCAACGGCGCGTACGGCGTGCAGGACGCCGCGCAGACC
>Ga0182793_1001494_pt1 | contig 14346 bp, 8 predicted proteins | sample Passage237A_FD_130498 | JGI IMG/M metagenome (GOLD analysis project Ga0182793, IMG submission 130498) | Cellulose adapted compost microbial communities from Newby Island Compost Facility, Milpitas, CA, USA - Passage2 37A (version 2) (version 2) ... | reverse complement strand
TTCCTGCGTACCTACTATGTCAAATTTATGGCGTGCAATCAATTCGGCCAGCGGGTATTTACGAATGTCCCATCCGTTGCCAGATTCTATATCAGCTTTGGCATCTATTCTGATGTTATATGATGCAGCTCTGAACGAGCCAGTTTGGTTACTCTTTCTTGTAGGGCTTGTATGACAAGAAACGAACAGTAAGAGTGCCGAAAATAAAAATGCGAATGGATAATTGGAGGAGTGATTGCTCATCTGGGTAAAACGTTGATGACTGTGGATTTAGACAATTCAGCATCAGCCTATATAAGTGATTGCTGTCATTTATTTCGGTTAGAAGTTTAATTTTATATTCCGGTCACTGATAAAAGGTACAACGGGATGAACTTTGTGATACTCCGGCATTCCTAAATCTTTAGGCGATTTTCCAACGAACTGAGACTTTTGACCCAACATTTTGAGATTGCCATTCTCAGAGATTTCAATGTAAGCCCACAAGGGGTCTTTATAATGATTCATTCTTTTCAGGTTGGGGTATTTCTGATTTAGTTCATCTTTAAAAGGACTTTCCGCATAGGTATCTCCTTGCCAGTGGTAAGACATGCTATTGATCTGGATATAATGAATGCCGTTTATCCGGTTGTAGTAATCGAGGTGGTGATGGCCTGAAAACACCGCCTGAACTTTTTGATAACCAGCTTTTTGGTTGCAACGCTCCAGCACGGCTCTTACGTGCGCAGCGTTTTCAACTCCGTTATCCATATCCAGACTCTGGTGAAGGAAAATAATCACCGGAGCTGAAGTTTTATCCAGATCATCCCGCAGCCATTCCAATTGTTCTTCGGACACATATCTTTCGTACGACAACTGACCTTTACGTGCGGGGTTAGGGTTTTTATCGTTGCCATCCAGTATGACAAGATGGAAACCTTTTACATCAATGGAGTAATATCGGTCGATAGCTCCCCAGAAGCGGACTACCTCCTCGCGGGGGAATCTGTTTTCGGGGTCGTGGTTACCAATTACATGCAATTTCTGTCCTGGAAAATTATTCCAGATGTCCACGATCACCTGGTTTTTCGGTTCAGGCCTGCAAAAGTCGCCGAGTTGAATGATAAAATCGACTTTTTTTTGGATCATTTCATCCACAAATGCCTTCAGCCTTTCCGGAACATCGAAGTAGATATCCTGATGTATATCAGAGCATATTCCGAACCGGAGAGCAGGAAACTTCGACTTTTTATGGTTAGTAAAGTCAGGTCCCAGTGTACCCATGCCAACGGTGCCCGCAATGAACTCCCGACGTTTCATATTTTTTGGATTGGTGATTATAGAAATGAGTAAAAGAGGTTTACCTCCCCAAATGAGGAGGTAAACCAGCCTGTTATTAGTATCCCGGATTTTGTTTCAAAACGGGTTGCCCTTCTTTGAGTGATAAGTCAATTTCCCGTTGAGGAATGGGGGCGATTTCATGCTGACCTTGTATGAAAGATCTACCACTTAGGTGCACCATTCTTGAGCCATCCACGGCAATGTAATGATTCAGCACTGTGTTAGCGATACCCCATCTCACCAAGTCGAAGAAACGTATACCTTCCATGGCGAACTCAATTCTCATTTCGTGACGAATTGCATTCAGCGCAAATTCTTTTGAACCGAAAGTCGCAGGGTAAGGTTCCACTTTATATTTAGCCGCCGGCGTGCCATCGTCGAACTGAACTACGTTCGAATTTTTCGCACGGTTTCGGATGATATTGACAAGCTGTGTAGCCCTTTCAAGGGAACCAACTTCGGCTTCACATTCGGCCAGCCAGAGTATAACGTGTCCCAGTCTGAATTTTCTAAAATTGTTGGCATTTAACCCACCTGCCCAGCTGCTGGAGTTGGCCAGTGAACGTTCTGCCTGCTTGAACATATTCTTCTTATAGGTGTAAGGGCCACCGTTGTTGACATCAGATACCCATGCATGACCTTTATGAATACCCCAGTCCAGATAAGGAACTCCTGGACGTCCGACGGTATGATCCAGACGTGGATCTACAGGATCCTTATAGGTAACCTCGGTACCTGTCGGGGAATAGGTTAGTATATCGTCTGGAGAGTAGACATCATTCAACAAAGGGAGGCCATCCTCGCCTACGCGGTGTGCACTGACCAGGCTGTGTGAAGGTTGGAAATATCCGCAACAGGTGCCAAGCCCTGCGTTAGCGGCCGGAAAAGCACCTGCGTCACCCCAACCCGCATTCGGTGATCCTACAAATCCGTCATTGACCGCATACTGAATCTCAAATATCGATTCTGCGTTATTGTTAAATTCTATCAGATAGTTTTGCTCATAACTAAGCATGAGTGTAAAACCCCCATTTTGATATACATCCTCCAACAAGGGTCTCGCTTCGGTAAATCTCTGCTGAAACATGTAGATCCGAGCTAGGTAGGTCTTGGCCGCCCATTTGGTAGCCCGGCCTTTGTCCTGCCATCTTGAAGGGAGATTGTCAGCCGCAAATTTCATGTCAGCCTCAATTTCAGCCCATAGCAGGTGGTCATTGGGGACTTCCGATGCGTTCTCTGTGTTTTCGTCAATATAAGGTACCTTGCCATGGACGATTGTAAGCTCAAAGTAAAAATGAGCCCGTAGAAATTTAGCCTGCGCTTCGACAAATCTTAACTCCTCTGCACTCATATCGTTAATTTCAGGTAGCAGTCGAATCACATCATTGGTACGTGAAACTCCGTCATAGAGGTTAATCCAATGGTTTGCCAGATAAGTATTGAACGGCTCAAGGGTATGCTGTTCAATCGCATTCATGGGGAACTGTGAACTGGGGGCTGATCCCTTGTAGGCGTCATCCGATTGGACACTCCCCCACAACCAATTTGATACCGCACTGGCATAGGATTCGACTTCAGATCCTCCGACCGCACCATCCACAGCGGCATAAGCCCCGATTAACAGGGCATTAATTCCCTTCTGGTTAGCAAATGTGCCAAAATCAGCTTCGCCTTTTGGCTTTATGGTGTACCAGTCATTGGAACACGCCCAGAAGATAAAAGCCAGGGAGACTTTCAGAGTATATAAAACAATTCTGGTCTTCATAACAGGATTACAGATTTAAATTGATGCCAAACATGAACATTTGTGCGGTAGGATAAATCCCTACGTCGACCCCGATCTGACGATCGGAGCTTTGCCGGATTTCCGGATCCAGACCGCTGTATTTTGTCAGCGTAAACAAATTGGTTGCTTGCAGATAGAGCCTGATATTATCGGTTTTCCATCGAGAGTTAAGCGAAGCAGGCAATGTGTAGCCGATTTGCAGGTCTTTCATCCTGAAATAGGAACCATCTTCTACAAAGAATGAAGATGCATTCTGCATGATAACATCATGTTCCGAAGAGAGCGCAATAGGTAGGGTAATTTTCGAACCATTTGCGTAACGTTCTTGTGTCCAGGATTCATAGAGACGAGCTTTGCTTCGGTTATTGGCAAAATGCTTAAAATCGGTTACCCTTCTGGCGTAATTGACAATACTATTACCCTGGATTCCCTGAAAGAAAACCGTCATGTCCCAGTTTTTGTACTGCAGGTCGAAATTCAATCCGTAGCTGAGATCCGGATGAGGGCTACCTATAAAGGTCCGGTCATCGGCTGTAATTACACCATCACCATTTACATCTCTGAATTTAAGCACTCCAGGCATGCTGTACCGATCGGCACCGTTGATATCCGGACTGTATTTCGGCCAGGCATCCACTTCAGCCTGCGTATTGAAAATTCCGTCCACCATATATCCGTAGAATGAGGAAACGGGTTCTCCCTTCTTGGTCGCAGTGAAAACCTCGTTGCGAATGGTGCTGCCGTACAGGATTTCCGCCGAGTTGTTGTTTAAGGCAACTACCTTATTGCGGTAATGTGAAAGATTTGCTGAAACTACATAGCGGAAGTCATTTTTAGACCCGCCGCGATAGGACAACATCAGATCCCAACCGTTATTTTTCATTTCTCCCACATTGATAGAAGGCAGAACTACCCGACCCCAGGTAGATGGTCGTGAATCGGGGTAAAGCATGTCTTTCGTTTTGCGGGTATAGACATCAAGACTTGCCGCAAATTTGTTTTTGAAAAATCTGACATCCAACCCGATGTTCGAGGTTGTAGTCGATTCCCAGCGGGCATTGGGGTTACCCAACTTGTATTTGTGATAACCCGCCTGAGATTCTGTATTGCTGCTTCCGGCGATATTGTAGTAAGATGCCGTTCCATTCGCACGGTAAGTACTGTAAATGTTATAGTTTCCTACGTTATCGTTGCCGTTGGCTCCCCAACCGCCCCGAATTTTAATCTCGTCGACCCAGGTCAACCCTTTCATGAAATCTTCTTCCGAAATGAGCCAGCCAGCCGAGAACGCCGGGAATGTTCCCCATCGGTTATTTTCCGAGAACCGAGAAGAGGCGTCTTTCCGAAAGACTGCTTCCAGCAGATAACGATCTTTAAAGGAATAGTTAAACCGTCCGAAATAGGAGAACAGCGCCCAGTTATCAAACGATCCGGAACTGGCCTGCCCTGATTCTCCGGAATTCAGAATCATATAATCTACATCGGTAAAGGCATAGGTACTTCGGCTGCCGCTAAACCAGTCGGAATTGAAACGTACGGCTTCGCTTCCTCCCAGTAAGTTCAAATCATGGTCCTGCCCGATTTTGATCTTATAGTTAATGGTATTCGACCAGTTGTACTGCAAACTGCCGTAATATTCCTCGGTTAGGGCGTCGACCAGTTGGGCTTCTGACATTTCTACATTCCGCAAAGAAAACCTTTTGGTGCGGTTTCGGTTGTGATCTATGCCGAGTAAAGATTTAAGCGTCAGGTTTTTGACTGGTTCGATCTGAATGTAAGCGTTGGCCAGAATCCGGGTTTCATTATTGTAGTTGTCTTTATTCCGGTAGAGTTCTGCCAACGGGTTTGACGCATTGCCTGTAGTCGGCGATTTGGTCCCTGCAAAATTTCCCTGTATGTCGTACACGGGGATGATGGGTTGTGCCCGGTATGCCTGGGCGATGGGACCGCCCTCACTGTTATAATCTGCACCCGTTCTGTTAATCGTCGATAAACCTACGCTTTGCCCGATTTTAAGCCAATTGGTAATTTGCAGATCTCCGTTGGCCCGGGCTGTGTAGCGCTTGAAATTTGTGTATTTTAGAATACCCTTTTGATCCATGTAGCCCAGGGAGAAAGCATACGTGCTGCGCTCTGTTCCACCGGTGGTGGAAATATTATGTTCCTGGATCAGTGCAGGAGCGAAAATTTCATCATACCAGTTAGTACCTTCCTTATTGGCTCTGGTAATTCCGTTGTAGGGGTCGGGATAGGAATAGGTACTTTCATCAACTTCTCCGACCATTTTGCCTGCCGGGAAAATATAGTCGGGAATTACTGGTTCAGGTCCATAACCGTACTGAAGGTTTCCCCATCCTACGCTCCCAGGTGACAATCCCATATTCCGAAATTCCAGCCAATACATTTCACCGTATTCTTTGGTATTTAGCAGGTCTAGCTGATTGGTAGACCGTTGCCCCCCGACGCGGGAACTGAACTGTAAGCTTGGTTTACCAGCAGTACCTCTTTTGGTGGTGATGATGATAACCCCGTTGGCTGCTCTGGAACCGTATATGGCTGATGCTGAAGCGTCTTTCAGGATCGTCATGGATTCAATATCATTCGGGTTTAACTTGGATAAACCATCCGTGGTGGGTACACCGTCAATGATGTATAAAGGGTCGTTATTGTTAATGGATCCAAATCCCCGGACCCGCACGGTGACGTTGCCCCCTGGCGAGTTATCTCTGGCCACCGTTACACCCGCGACTCGTCCTTGTAGACGTGAAGCAATATTGGCGTCTGTGGCTACCCCCAGTTCTTTGTCTCCAACTGTTACTACTGCCCCCGTGAGATTAGCCTTCTTTTGCACACCGTATCCCACTACAACCACTTCTTCCAGACTTTTCTCATCGACCTGAAGTGATACCTCAAGCAAACTGCGATTATCGACGGCAATTTCCTGCGAAAGATACCCTACAAAGGAGAACACCAACACCGTTTCATAGTTATTGACGTCCACCACGAACTTTCCCTCCACATCGGTGATCATACCCCGTTGCGTACCCTTCACCAGAATGCTGACGCCTGGCAGAGGCTGGCCGTTTTCATCAGTGACTTTACCCCGTACTTCGCGGAAAAGTGGGGGCTCAACCATGAGCATGGAGGTTGATTTTTCCTCCTCCTGCCGCCTGGAAAGAACGATATATTTTCCGCTAACGGAGTACGATATACGCAAAGGTGTCAGGAGCTTTTCCAGCACCTCGGCAAGGGATTCACCCCTGGCACGGAGATTGACTTTCCCTTCCGGAATGATGGCCAGGTCATAACTGAACTTGACCCGGGCATTTCGTTCGATCGTGGCCAGAGCGCTCCGCAGATCCTGATTCTCAATCTGCAGGGTAACCGTCCGGGCCAAAGTTTCCTGTGAGTACGAATTTCCCGCCCAGCTGACTCCCAGGGTCAGTATGGCCAGGAAAAGATGAAAGCAGGTAAACTTTATCATAGCTACTATAAATCGAGCTGGTAATCGACTTTTTTTCATACTTTTACAAGGTTTTGTTATTGATTGAACAGCACTGACAAAACGTTCCTTTATCAGGTTAAGCACACGATAAAGGAATTCCAGACAGTCTGACGGTGTTCCCAGCATCGTCAGCTGTTTTTTTACGGGTTTTTATGGTTGGCTTACCGTCCTTCCGGACCGCTCCGCCGGGCTTTGGTTCCAATTATCCGGTCATAATCTACTCAGTTTAGGTTATTGGGTTTCAATGATGATCCGCGCGTCAACGATATGGTAGGTCAGACCCATTGTCTGGCATATGATGTCCAGTTTTTCGGTCAGACTTTCATCCTCCAGACTCACTTTCAGTTGTCGGTTTTCCACCAGATCCTTGTCGTAAATTATCTCGATGCCATATGCGTTCTGCAGAATCTCGAAGACCTCGGGCAGGGGCGTACGGTCAAAATCAAACAGCTTTTTGTCGGTCGCATCCAGCAAGTCGGGTTCCGGAACGATCATCTTGCTGAATTTTTCGAGTTCGTTGGAAAACTCTGCCTGCTGATTGGCCATCAGCACCAGGCCGGTCATTTGCGACGATTCCTTCATTTTCTCGTAATCCTTCCGTTCGAATACCGAAACCTTTCCCGATTTGACGGCCACAATTACTTTGTCGGAGTTCTCATGTGCCTTTACCCGAAAACTGGTTCCCAGAACCTTTACAACGGTCTTGTTGGCAAATAAAAGGAAGGGGTGTTTCGGATCTTTGGCAATATTGAAAAAGGCTTCGCCTTCGAGGTAAACCACTCTTTCGCGGGCGTCGAACTGTTTGGGGTAGCGGAGTACGCTGTTTTTTTCCAGGGCAACAACGCTTCCGTCGGGGAGATTGATTTCCAGGGGTATGGATCCCTGATGACTTGTCTGAATAAACTCCTCTTCGTCCTGAGCCTCCAGCGAAGCAATAGTCTCAGATTCACTGCGTTCATTCAGCCAGAAAACCAGTCCGGTGCCCAACAAAACGATTACCGAGGCGGCCAACCATTTAAACCAGTACAGGGGTTTAACGCGTGCTTCCGACGTGTGGATATGCTGGTCGACCCTCGTCCAGATTTCTTCCGCCAGGACCCTGTCATGCTCGGAGGGGACTTCACTTTTCTTGAGTTCCAGAACCAAATTTCTGGCCGCGAGCATCCGGTCGATCTGGTGCGGATGCTCTTCCATGTACCGGCGCCAGAATTCAGCCTGATCGGACTGAGGTTCCAGCACCCATTTCTGGAACGATTCGTCGAATGCGAAATCTTCAGCCTCGAAGTTGGAATAGTCTCTGAACATGGGATGAACGTTTATACTACCCAGTGTCAGAAACCTGATTTTTTAATCCATTTTTTTAGAAAAAAAATTAAAAAAGATGAAAATGAAAGAAAATCGTCTCAGGGATGATCGTCAGAAGAAAAATAAGAAAAGTGCCAGCATCACTTCCCGGAGATTTTTCAGGCCGGAATAAATGAACTTGCAGGCGGACTGGTAATTGACTCCCATCAGGTCGGCTACTTCCTCGTTACTCAACTCTTCAAAATACCGCAGGAAGATCGCCTCCTTTTGCCTTTTAGGTAGTCTGGATAAGGCAGCGTGCAGCTTCCGGTTCTGCTGTATGCCGATTTCCTCCCGCATCAGCTGCATTTCAAAATGATCTTCATCGGTTTCCAGCTCAGCCGTTTCGAGGGTCTCGGTCGGGTGCCGGCTGATGGACCTTACGATTTTATACCGGAGTGATTTGAGGAGGTAATGTTTGATGGACAATACTTCCGAAAGATTTTCCCGGCTGTCCCACAGTTCCATAAAAAGATCCTGTATACAATCCTGAATTACAGGTTTGTCATGGGTAACCTTGTAACCGTAGCGGATCAGATGCTGGATATGCGTCCGGTAAATCTGCTCAAAAGCCAGCCGGTTACCTTTCTGAAATGCATTCCAAAGTGACCGGTCGTCCTTCCAGCCATCCACATCCGGAAACGATTGGTTAATCATATGGAAAAGGTCTGGGTTTAGATGGACAAAATTAAACAAAACCGATAGAAATCATAACGAATTAAGGAATAATTGAGGCGGGCAAAGTTCATGGAGCGAGGCTTCCCACGGCGATTTCCTTGGGTTGCGTTCTGCGAAAGGGGGAACGTTAACGGCATATTCTGAGAGTATCCATTCTGACCTGTTAAAGTTATGGGTAGCTATAAAGCCTTTTAAAAAGAAACTTACCTGCTGGTGTAATAAATGAATGCCGGTATCACAGAACTGACAGAATCTAAGATAGGTTGCGGGTATGACCGGTAAATCACGATAACTTGATAATTTTGAAAACAGATAAACAGGTACCGGGATTTTATCAACTATAAACATGGGCATCAAGGCAATTTTAACGATTGGATTATTGATTCTGAGTAATTCCTTCATGGTAATGGCGTGGTATGGCCACCTTAAATTTTCGCAGTGGAGCTGGACCCAGAAGCTGGGCCTGTTTTCCATTATTCTGGTGAGCTGGGGGATTGCATTTTTTGAATACATCTTTCAGGTACCTGCCAACCGCATCGGCTTCAATCAAAATGGAGGGCCCTTCTCGCTGATTCAGCTGAAAGTCTTGCAGGAAGTAATTACCCTGGCGGTGTTTACGGTGTTTACGCTCGTCGTTTTCAAATCAGAGACCTTCCGGATCAATCACCTGATTTCCTTCGTGTTTCTCATCCTGGCGGTATATTTTGTTTTTAAAAAATAGGGGGGAAGCGGATGTTGGCAAAATAATGGTGCGGGGTTACTTGGGTTCAAGCGCATTTCTTGTGGACGTCGTTTTCTATCATCATGTCACCCCTGCGGGGTTCTGGTTGTCCTTGGAGAAACGTCGTTAGCTATCATCATGTCGCCACTGCGGGGTTCTGGTTGTCCCTGGAGAATCGTCGTTAGCTATCATCATGTCACCCCTACGGGGTGTGAGTTGTCCTGGGAGAAACGTCGTTAGCTATGATCATGTCGCCCCTGCGGGGTTCTGGTTGTCCCTGGAGAATCTCGTTAGCTATCAACATGTCACCCCTGCGGGGTTTGGGTTGTCCCTGGAGAATCGTCGTTTTGAGATCTATCCCACACCATTCACCGGTAAAGTCGTCAGGAGGAATATTTCCCAGGTTCGTTCTGTTCAGGGAAATAAAAATGCGCCGGAGAAACTGCTTTAGGCGGTATCTCCGACGCAGATGATAGAGTGGGGTTTACACGTTTTAATCCAAATGTTAGGTTAATAACATGTCATGCAAACATACCCCGCAAACCGTACACCGCCAGTAACTAAGATTCCCTGAAAAGATGATGCTGATCATTGGGTAAGCAAGGGTAATGTATTATCAGAATATGGCCTATCAAAACGCCCCTGGTGTTTCTCCGGGGGAGTTTCAGGCCGCAGCTCCTGCATCTTTCAATAACCGTCATTCTGTTTCAAGTTAGGATTATTCCTGACTTCGGCCGTAGGGATGGGGAAAAGCAGTTCCCTTTCAGTGACTACGGGGCCGTAGGAAAACCTATGACCTACATAATCCTCGAACTGTCTGGTACCTACGTTGAAAGCTTTCCTCAGCCGTACCATATCGAACCAGGTTTTATTCTCGAAACACAGCTCATGCCACCTTTCTTTCCATATGGCCTCCCTCAGCTGTTCCTTGCTCAGTCCTGACAGGGCAGGAAGCTTGGCTCGCTGACGGATGGCATTCACGGCATTGTAAGCTTTCTCGTTGGGGCCATTCACTTCATTGGATGCCTCGGCAAAGGTGAGCAGCACATTGGCATAACGTATGGCCGGCCAGTTCAGGTCGCTGTTGGCGGTGGAGGTATGGGCGACTTCATCGAAAAGTTTGTAAATGAAGAACCCGCCCAGGTCGATTTCCCGGTTGCGGTCGACTTCGTGCGTATATTTGGTGAAGAAAAACTGCTTTTCGGCTACCCGCAGGTCGCCATCCTCGTAAGAGTTCACAAAATCGCCAGTCGCGTAGATTCCGCCGGTTTCGTCGGAATACTGCGAGATGTTCTTGTTATAGGGAATAATGGAAACCTGCCAGTTCGAAGGAAGTATCTGTGTGCGGAACTGGATCATGAAAATGTTTTCCTCCACATTTTTTTTGGCAGGATTGTGCAGATCGTAATAGTTGTCAAAGAGACTGAACTTATTGGAATTGATTACCTCTTCAGCTTTCTGGGCGGCCAGTTGAAAATACTCAGTCCCTTTCTGCAGCGGATACCCGGCCATCGTCAGATAGACTTCCGCAAGCAGGGATTTCACGGCTCCGAGACTCGCCCGGCCGGTAGGATCGATATCGGGTAGACCCGATGCCTCCGCAGTTTTCAGGTCTTCGACAATCAGCTCATAAACAGCGTCGGGTTCTGACCAGGCCGGACGTAGTTGGTCCGACTGTAGGGTTACGGGTTCGGTGACAATAGGAATGTAACCAAACATTCTCACCAGATGGAAATAGTACCACGCGCGAAGGAAATGTGCCTCACCCAGCAGTTGTTTTTTGCGGGTTTCATCCATCGAAATATCCGGAATGCGGGCAATAGACAGGTTGGCATTGGCTATGCCCTTATAGTAGGAAGCCCAGTAAGTCTGGCCATAACCATTGTCTGAAGTGTTTCTGAGGTCCTTTACGTAGTAGCTGTTGACCGCCTGACCAAGGTCCGTGCCTGCAAGACCGGTAGCAAACTCGGTCATCATCCAGGCACCGCCCCCGAAGCCGCTCGACAGGGGATCGCGCATGTTGGCATAGGCCGCATTGACGGAAGCTTCGGCGTGAGCGGGTTTGGTGAAGTAATTTTCTACGGTAAAGTTACTGGGATCGGATTCGTCCAGAAAATCATGGCAGCCGGTCAGAACCATCAGCGCTGCAGCAGATAACAGGGATTTATATAGGGATCTGTTCATTTTTTCAATTGGAATTGGATTCAACATTCATTTCTTCAGAACGGGGATTTGCTCACAACCCGACATTCAGGCCAAACATGAAAATACGGGGTTTCGGATAGTCATATAAGCCGAATCCCTGGTCGAAAGGAGAGCCTGAATTGGAAACTTCCGGATCATAGCCCGTGTATTTTGTCAGGATAAAGAAATTCTGCAGGGAGGCGAATACCCTCAGCCGTTCCAATTTGATGCGGGACGTCAGGGCAGAAGGGAAGTTATAGGCCAGCAACAGATTTCGTCCCCGTATGAAAGATCCGTCTGTGATTTTGTGACTGTCGTTGTTGGTCGTATAATAGGCATTGATCGGACGTATCTGGGCAATAGGAGTGTTCTGATTGGTTTCAGTCCAGGCATTCAGTACGGTTTTATAGCTGTTGGCAATACCCTGACGGTCTTCCAGCGAGTGGATACTCCGGTCCAGTACGTCGTTTCCATACATGTATTGCAGGTCTACGGAAAGTGTCCATGATTTGTACTGGAACGTATTGTGGAAAGTTCCGAAACCATCGGGTATCCCTTTGCCGATGATGGTCCGGTCGTTGTCATTGATGACACCATCGTTGTCCAGATCGAGATACTTCACGTCTCCCGGAAGCATATTGTACCTTTTTGCTTCTTCCACTTCATTGGTAGACCAGGTACCCAGGTGTTTTCTTCCGAAGAAGGAACCCACCGGCTCACCGACACGGATGACCGTGGCCCCCGAAAAGATGTCGCTTCCGCCTGAGAGGGCCAATACCTTGTTTTTGTTGAACGAATAATTGAAGGTGGTACTCCAGGTGAAATTGGGGAGTTTGAGGTTAACCGTGTTGATGGCCACTTCAACGCCCTTATTTTCCATGCTGCCTATATTGGTGAATATACTGTTGTACCCACTGCTCTGGGGCAGGGGAGCGTCGAGCAGCATGTCATTTACCCGACGGTGGTAGAGGTCGAGTTCAAGGTTGATACGGTTGTTAAAAAGCCCCAGTTCCACGCCAAAGTCTACCTGTCGGGTCTTTTCCCATTTCAGGTTGGAATTGGCCATCCTGCCCACGCCTACGCCGATCTGACGGGCGCCATTGAAAATAACGTCATAGTTCGACATACCTGCGAGGGCGCGATAGGCGGGTATTTCGGAGTTGCCTGTAGCACCATAGCTTGCTCTCAGTTTGAGGTTGGAGATGGATGCCAGATTTTCCATAAAGGGCTCGTCGGAAACTCTCCAGGCCACGGCCGCGGAGGGGAAAAACGCGTATCGGTTGTCCACCCCAAACTTGGAAGAACCGTCGATACGGCCTGTAACAGTAAGCAGGTACTTATTCTGGAAGGCATAGTTAACCCGGGCGAAATAGGAATTCAGCCCATAGGCCGTCGCTGAGGAGGTAGGGGCGAGGGCAGTAGCTCCGGCGCCCAGGTTGTTATACTGGTAATAGGCATCCGTAAAATTCTGGGAGCGTGCCAGATTGTCGAACCGATCCACATGCTGCCAGGAAAGACCCAGCATCGCATTGATGGAGTGTACTGAGGCAATGTCCTTGAAATAAGTCAGGTAATTCTCAAACTGCCAGGAGTTGAACCGGCTGTTGTTGACCGAGGCATCGCCGTTATTGGAAATGTACTGCATCCCCGCGGCGGCGAAGTAGTCGTTCCGTTGGTTGATAATATTCGTACCTACCGTCGAGCGGAATTCCAGATCCTTTGCCAGTTTGATGTTCGCATACATATTGCCCAGCATGGTTTGGGTACGCAGGTAATAGAGCCGTTCATCGGCTATTCGGATAGGGTTGTCACCCCCTTCCATACCGGGATAGTCGCGGTTGCTGGCCCAGGATCCGTCCGAATAGCGGACCGGAATGATCGGCAGGGCTTCGAGAACCTGACGCATCATCGTAATACCCCCGCCGCCGAGCTGGTCGATCTGTTTTTCATTCTGGTCGGTATAACCCAGCGAACCGCCCACTTTCAGCCAGCTCTTGATTTCGCTGTCGAAGACGAAGCGCCCTGAATAACGTCTCTGCCACGAACCATAGACGATTCCGTCCTCGTTTCGGTAGTTCAGGAAAGCCCCGTAATTTCCCTTCTCGTTTCCATTGGTAAATCCGAGCTGATGGTTCTGCGAAAAAGCAGTTCTCAGGGCAACCTTCTGCCAGTCGGTATCATACAGCGGGTTTCCGTTGGAATCGAAGAGCAGGGGATTGGTTCTTTTGGTGCGTGGATCAACATATTTGGTGCCGGTAGCCCAGCCCACGGGATCGTATTTGGCAGCGTTGGCATAGATGATTTCTTCAACTTCGAGGAATTCTCTGGAATTCAGTACCGGAATATGCCGGGGCGCCCAGCCCAGTCCGAAATCAGCATCATAACTCACCTTGCCGGTTCCTGAAGCCGTACCGCGTTTGGTGGTAATCATGATTACTCCATTGGCACCCCGGGCACCATAAATGGCCGTTGAAGAGGCATCTTTCAGGACTTCGATCGAGGCGATGTCATTGGGGTTCAGATAGTCGATGGGGGTACTTCCGTTCTGCAGGTCCACCGCGTTCAGAATCACACCATCGACCACATAAAGCGGGTTGTTTGAAACGCTGATGGAACTTGCACCCCGGATCCGGATATTCGCTCTTCCGCCCGGACGACCCGAATTTGAGGATACGTTTACGCCCGTTATCCGGCCTGAAAGCCCTTGGTTAAGGGAGGAAACCGGTCTTTCCTGCAGCACCTCCGCTTTGACGGTTCCTACCGACCCTGTCAGGTCCGATTTACGTACCGTACCATAACCTACCACCA
>Ga0182793_1001491_pt1 | contig 14366 bp, 14 predicted proteins | sample Passage237A_FD_130498 | JGI IMG/M metagenome (GOLD analysis project Ga0182793, IMG submission 130498) | Cellulose adapted compost microbial communities from Newby Island Compost Facility, Milpitas, CA, USA - Passage2 37A (version 2) (version 2) ... | reverse complement strand
GAGCTCGGCATCGACCCCGACGACGACGTCGCCCTCGCCTACTCCCGCTCGAAGCTGGTGACGGACTCGGCCGCCGCCGGCATCGCCGCGCCGCTCGACGGGGTGCACACGGAGATCAGGAACGCCCCCGCCCTGGCCGCCCAGGCCGCCGCGGCCCGGCGCATGGGCATGGGCGGCAAGGCCTGCATCCACCCCGCCCAGATCGAGCCGATCCACGAGGCCTTCACCCCGACCCCGGACGAGGTGGAGCGCGCCCGCTCCGTGATCGACGCCTTTGAGCAAGCGGAGGCCGCCGGCACCGGCGCCTTCGAAATCGAGGGCGAGATGATCGATCTCGCCGTGATCAGGAGGGCGAGACGAGTGCTCGCCCTGGAGGGCGCATGAGCACCGAGACCGAGAACCAACCAGCCACCGCTCCCAAGGAGTGGCGGGGCCGCTTCCTCGAGGACTTCGAGGTCGGCGACGTCTACCGCAGCCGGACCGGCCGGACGATCTCCGAGACCGACAACACCTGGTTCACCCTGCTGACCAACAACACCAACCAGGTGCACTTCAACTCGCACTTCGCGGAGCGCACCCGGTTCGGCCAGATCCTGGTGAACAGCTGCCTCACCCTCTCCCTGATCACCGGGCTGAGCGTGCCGGACACGAGCGAGAACGGGACGGCCAACCTCTCCTGGACCGACATCGAGCTGCCCAACCCGGTCTTCGTCGGCGACACGCTCTGGGCCGAGAGCGAGATCCTCGAGGTCCGGCCCTCGAAGTCCCGCCCCTCGGTCGGGATCGTCGGGCTGCGGACCAGGGGCGTCAACCAGCGGTCCGAGGTCGTGATCGAGTACCGGCGCGCCTTCATGGCCTACCGGCGCGACTCCAGCGAGGCCGAGGCGATGCTCGGGCCGGTCACGGCCGAGGCCTGGCGGGTCTGACCCGGTCGCGGCCCGCGATCGAGGGTCGAATCCGCCCTTTTCGGTTGTGATTTTTGATAATATCTTCTAAATTGTAATTGTAATGATCGACCCATTCGATGGAGGGCTTCCGTGACGGCACCGATCGCCGCTGACGAGTACGAGATAGTCACCACCGTCCGCGCCTTCGTCGAGAAGAGCGTCCGGCCCGTGGTCGCCGAGCTGGAGCGCGACGACCGGCGCCCCTCCGAGCTGATCGACACGATGGCCGAGCTCGGCCTGTACGGGATGAAGGTCCCGGAGGAGTACGGCGGCAGCGCGATCTCGACCTCCTGCTACGCCCTGATCACCGAGGAGCTGGCCGCCGGCTGGATGAGCCTGGCCGGCGCGGTCGGCGGGCACTCGGTGGTCTCCCACCTGATCGCCCGGTTCGGCACCGAGGAGCAGAAGCAGCGGTTCCTGCCGCGGATGGCGACCGGGGAGCTCAAGGCGACCATGGCCCTGACCGAGCCCAGCGGCGGGTCCGACCTGCAGGCGATGCTGACCCGGGCCCGCCGGGACGGCGACGAGTACGTGGTCAACGGGTCCAAGACCTGGATCACCAACGCCCAGCACTCCGGCCTCTTCGCCCTGATGTGCAAGACCGACCCGGAGGCGGAGCCCCGCCACCGCGGCATCAGCATCCTGCTGGCCGAGCCCGGCCCGGGCTTCGTCGTCTCGCGGAAGCTCGGCAAGCTCGGCTACAAGGGGGTCGAGAGCTGCGAGCTCGCCTTCGACGACTACCGGGTCCCCGGCGCCGCCCTGCTGGGCGACGAGGAGGGCCAGGGCTTCGCCCAGATGATGGGCGGGCTCGAGGTCGGCCGGATCCAGGTCGCCGCCCGCGCCCTCGGGGTGGCCCGCGCGGCGCTCGAGACCGCGGTCGAGTACGCCGCCGAGCGCGAGTCCTTCGGCAAGCCGATCTGGAAGCACCAGTCGATCGGCAACTACGTCGCCGACATGACCATCAAGCTCGAGGCCTCCCGGCTGCTCACCCTGAACGCCGCCCGGCGGTTCGACGCCGGCGAGCGGGCCGACATGGAGGCCGGCATGGCCAAGCTCTTCGCCTCCGAGTCCTGCCTCGAGATCGCGATCGACGCGATGCGCATCCTCGGCGGCTACGGCTACTCGGTCGAGTACGACGTCGAGCGGTACTTCCGCGACGCGCCGCTGATGATCATCGGCGAGGGCACCAACGAGATCCAGCGCAACGTGATCGCCCGCAACGTGATGAGCCGCGGCCCGGCCGGCCTCCGCCCGTGAGCGCCGCCCCGCCCCTCCCCCTGGCCGGCCTCAAGGTCGTCGAGCTCTGCCAGAACGTGGCCGGCCCCTACGCCGGCTTGGTCCTCTCCCAGCTCGGGGCCGAGGTCGCCAAGGTCGAGCGCCCCGGGGCCGGCGACGACACCCGCCAGTGGCGCCCGCCCGCGTGGGAGGGCGAGAGCACGATGTTCATGAGCATGAACGCCGGCAAGCGGAGCGTCGCCCTCGACCTGCGCGAGGAGGGCGACCGGGACCGGCTGTGGGAGCTGATCGACGAGGCCGACGTGCTGCTCCAGAGCTGGCGGCCCGGCTCGCTGGCCCGGGCCGGCTTCGGCGCCGACGCGGTCACCGCCCGGTGCCCCTCGCTGATCTACTGCTCGGTCACCGCCTTCGGGGACGAGGGGCCGCTCGCGGCGGAGCCCGGCTACGACCCCCTGATCCAGGCCTTCTGCGGCCTGATGGCGGTCACCGGCGAGCCCGGCGGCAACCCGGTCCGGGTCGGCACCTCGATCATCGACATGGGCACCGGCATGTGGGCCGCGATCGCGGTCCTCTCCGCCCTCTCGCGGCGGGCCGCCGACGGCTCCGGCGCGGTGATCGACACCTCGCTGCTGGAGACCGGCCTCGGCTGGGTCCCGTACCAGATCGCCTCCTTCCTGGCCAGCGGCGCCGAGCCGGCCCCGATGGGCTCCGGCATGCCGATGCTGGTCCCCTACCAGGCCTTCAAGACCGCCCGGGGGGCGATCGTGATCGCCGCCGGCAACGACGCGCTCTGGCGGAAGCTCTGCCAGGCGATCGAGCGGCCCGACCTGGGCAGCGACCCCGAGCTGGCGACCAACCCGCAGCGGATCGCCGCGCGGGACCGGGTCGTCGCCGAGCTGGAGCGCACCCTGGCGACCCGGACCGCGGCCGAGTGGCAGGTCGTGCTGCGCGAGGCCGGCGTGCCGACCAGCGTCGTCCACTCGGTCGGCGAGGCGATCGACCACCCCCAGTCCCGGGCCACCGGGATGCTCGGCCCGGTCGAGCACGACCGGATCGCCGACCTGCGGCTGCTCGGCCTGCCCTTCAAGCTGGACGGCCGACGGCCGCGGCCCCAGGGCCCGGCGCCCGATCTCGACGCCGGCTGAGGCGGCCCGCCCGACCGGCCGGGCCGCCCCGGCCGCCGGCGCGCCTCAGCCGCGGTGGGCGATCGGCAGGTAGGCGCCCCACCGGATCGCGCTGACCGCGCCCCCCCGCCGCTCGAAGTCGGCGGCCATCCGCTCCAGCCGCTCGTCCCGGACGAAGCTCTCCAGGCCGTCGCGGTCGGCGAAGGAGTAGGCGGCCAGGTACTGGTCGCCGGCGTCGCCGTAGCGCCGCCGGTAGCGGGTCGCCGACTCGATCGCCGGGCTGGACGCCATCACCTCGTCGAGGTGCTCCTCGTCGTACCACCGGTTCCACGGCTCCTCGGCCGACGGCTCGACCGAGGAGGTGACCACGAACAGCGGGCCCGGGCTCATGACCCGAGCACCCCGTGGTCGGTGAGGAAGCGGACCACCCGCTCGGCGGTCTCCGCCGGCTGCTCCAGGTGGCAGAAGTGGCCGACCCCGTCCGGCATGTCGACCTCGACCGCGGCCGCGTTGACCAGCCGCTCGGCCGAGCCCTCGACCATCTCGGCGCTGACGATCCAGTCGGCCTTGCCGCGGATGAAGAGCACCGGGCAGGTGATCTCGGCGTCCCGCTCCCGGAAGTCGAAGTTGGAGTAGGCCCGCAGGTCCGCCTGGATGCTGCGCGAGGAGTAGTTGCGGGTCTCCCACTGCAGGTACTCCCCCACCTCCGCCGGGGTGCGGCTGCCGGTCAGGCTGATCGTACGGTCGACGTGGTGGAAGGCCGGGTTGACCTGGGGATGGTTCATCAGGGCCAGCGACTCCTCCGGCTGGGTCGGCGTGAAGTCCGCCCCCTGCATCGAGACGGAGGCGGCCAGGTCGTGGTCGCCGGCCATCTGCAGGGCCAGGTTGCCGCCGATCGAGCAGCCCAGGAAGACCGTGGGGGCGGTGATGCCGATCGCGTCCCGCAGCTTCCAGACGAAGCTGCTGATCTCGGGCATCGTCTCGAGGCAGCCGCTCTCGGTCGGGGCCGGCCAGGACTTGCCGCGGCCGGGCAGGTCGTAGGCGACGAAGGTGCCGTGCTCGCAGAGCAGGTCGCCGAGCTGCTGCCACTGGCGGCAGTCGCGGCCGGCCGTGTGCTGGGCGATGAAGGCGAGCGGCTGGCCCTCCCGGCCGATCGTCTCGTAGTAGACCCGGATGCCGTCGACCTCGGCGTAGCGGCCGACGACCTCGTTGGCGGTCCGCCAGACGTCGGGGCCGGCGGTCGGGGGCGCGGGCGGCGCCGGCTCGACCTCCTCGCCGAGCCGCTCCGCCGCGACGCGCAGCAGCCGGGAGAGATGCACCATCGCCTCGCCCTGCGCCGCGTAGAGGACGCGGTCGCCGCGGATCACGGTGGAGCCGAACTGCGGCACCACCGCCTCGGTCAGGTCGATCTCGCCGCGCCACATCCGGCGCCAGTCGCCGAGCGGGCCGACGATCTCGTAGTCCCAGGTCTGGCCGATCGTGCCGTCGGGCACGACGTCGACCAGGTTGCCGCCGCGGAAGCGGAGCACGTGCCCCTCGTCCTCGACGCCGAACCGGACGCAGGAGTCGACGTACCGGGCGCGACGCTTGAACTCCTCGTCCTCGCGGGCCACGTCGACCAGCCGTTCGAACAGATCCTTCACTTCCAAGGTGAACCTCCTAGCTCAGGTGATTGCCGCCGCCGGCGCCGATCGCCTCGCCGGTCACGAACGAGGCGTCGTCCGAGACCAGGAAGGCGATCAGCCCGGCCAGCTCTTCCGGTCGTCCCAGGCGGCCCAGCGGGACGGTCGCCCGGTAGCCCTCCAGGACCTCCTCAACCGATCCGGCCCGGAGCCCGACCAGCCGCTCGGCCCCGGCCCGCAGCATGGCCGTGTCGACCGGGCCGGGCAGCACCGCGTTCACCCGGATCCGGTCGCGGGCCAGCTCCAGGGCGGCGATCCGGCTGAGCTGGACCACCCCCGCCTTGGCGGCGCCGTAGATGCCGAGGGTCTTGTCGACCTTGCGGGCGGCCATCGAGGCCACGTTCACGACCGCGCCGCCGCCGGCCCGCCGCAGGTCCGGGGCGAAGGCCCGCATGCAGGCGGCGACCCCGTAGAGGTTGACCCCGATCAGGGCCTCGAACTCCTCGTCGTCGAACTCGGTGAGGAAGCTGCGGCCGGAGCGGCCGGCGCCGTTGACCAGGGCGCGCAGCGGGCGGCCGTCCTCCCGCACCGCCGCGACCGCGTCCTCGATCTCGGGGCGCGCGGAGACGTCGGCCCGGACCGGGGTGACCGCGGCCGAGGCCGGCCAGACCGACTCCAGCTCGGCGGAGAGGTCGAGGGCGAAGACGTGGAAGCCGTCGCCGGCCAGGCGCTCCACGGTCGCGGCGCCGATCCCGGAGGCGGCGCCGGTGACCACGGCGAGGGATTGCGGGGATTCGGGCATCAGAAGGAGTCCTCCAGGGAGACGGGGGCGCGGCCGCCCGAACGGTCGTCGGCGGCGGTCGCGAGGTAGTGGATGACGCCGCCCTCCAGGTGGGCCCGGGCCTCGCCGCGGGCCTCGAGGTGGCGCAGGTAGACGGTCACCTGGGGCAGGGCGAGCCGCAGGTGGAAGGCGGGCAGCTCGTCGCCGTGGAGGCCGAGGGTCACTTCGCGGGCGCTGCGGGGCGAGCCCAGGGCGGCGTGCACGTCGGCCAGCACCCGCCGGTGGCCCGCGCGGAGCTCGGCGGCGACGGCGGCCAGGTCCTCGATCGGCTTGCCGTGCCCCGGCAGGATCCGGTCCGGCGCCAGGTCCTCGACCCGGTCGAGCGACTGCAGGTAGGAGCCGAGGGGGTCGGTCATCTCGCCCGGCACGTGGCGGAGGTGGGGCGAGTAGACGGCGAGGACGTGGTCGCCCCCGACCATCAGGCCGGACTCCTCGTCCCAGAGGGAGACGTGGCCCGAGGAGTGGCCGGGCGTGTGCACCACCCGCCACCGCCGGCGCGGCCCCGCGATCAGGTCGCCGTGCTCGATCGGCAGGAAGCCCTCCAGCGGGTGGAGCGTGTAGCGCCAGTCCTCGAGCGCCGCCAGCTCCTCGGCCAGCTCCGGCTCCACGCCGTGCCGCACCATGTAGGCGGCGTACTCCGGGATCCACCAGTCCGGCCGCCAGTGCCGCTGGAGGATCAGGGTCTCGCCGCGGTGGAGGTGGATCCGGGAGCCGTGCTCGGCCGCCATCCAGCCGGCCAGCCCGTAGTGGTCCACGTGGGCGTGGGTCAGGACGACGTCGGTGACCCGCTCCGGCCCGACCCCGATCTCGCGCAGGGAGGCGACCAGCGTCTCCCGGCAGGCCCGGTCGTCGGTGCCGCAGTCGAAGAGGATCGCCCCGCCGTCTTCCCCCACCTCGACGAAGACGTTGACCGTGCGCGGGTCGTAGGGCAGCGGCAGGACCATGCCGTAGAGCCCCTCCGCGACCTCGTGGACCCGGGGCCGCTCCGCGGTGGGGGCACGGCTCACATGGGCCTCCACTCGTCCTGGCTCTGCTCCCGGGTCTCCCGCCGCAGCGCGAACTTCTCGATCTTGCCGGTCTGGGTGCGGGGCAGCTCCGACCGGACCTCGACGATCTCCGGCACCTTCTGCTTGGCCAGGCGCTGCCGCATGAACTCGAGCAGGTCCTCGACGTCGACCTCGCCCTCGCTGGGGATGACGTAGGCCTTGACGATCTCGCCGAGCACCCGGTCCGGGGCCGGGACCACGGCGCAGTCCCCGATCGCCGGGTGCTCCCGGGCGATGCCCTCGATCTCCTGGGAGGAGATGTTCTCCCCGCCGCGCCGCACGATGTCCTTCTTGCGGTCGACGAAGTGGAGGAAGCCGGTCTCGCTGGAGACCTTGCCGAGGTCGCCGGTGTGGAACCAGCCGTCCCGGACGGCGTCGGCCTGGGCCTCGTCGTCGCTCAGGTACCCGGCCATGATGTTGCCGCCCAGGTCGTGGAAGACGATCTCGCCGACCTCGTCGTAGCCGAGCAGGTTGTCGTCGTCGTCCATGATCCCGATCTCGGTGTGCCGGAGCGGCAGCCCGACCGCGGGCGACTCCATGTCGATCACGTGGCTGCCGTCGATCGGCGTGTAGGTGCCGCCGGCGCTCTCGGTCAGCCCGTAGCAGTCCATCAGCACCCCGGTGATCCGCTGCAGCGCCTGCTCGAACTGGTTGGCGATCCCGGCGCCGAACATCACCCGCAGGTGCCGCCGGGCCGCGATCTCCTCCTCGGTCTCCGGCTGGCTCATCAGGATGGCGACGATCCCGCCCATCGTCCAGAGCACGCTCGGCTTCAGTCGCTCGACGTCCGACCAGAACCGGCTGGCGCTGAAGCGCTGGACCATCTGGGCGGTGGCGCCGTGGATCAGGGCGGAGAGGCAGGCGTACTGCAGCGCGTTGGCGTGGAAGAGCGGGGTGACGAAGAGGATGCGGTCCTCCGGCACGACCCCGAGCACCCGGCTGAACTCGGCCGGGCCGATGTAGAGGTTGCGGTGGGTCATCATCACGCCCTTGGGGCGGCCGGTGCTGGTGCCGGACGTGTACATGATCAGGGCGATCTCCTCGGGGTCGATCTCCACCCCGAAGCCCTCGACCCGGTCGGCGTCCTCGTCCCGGGGCGGGTCGTCGTCGATGCTCAGCACCCGGTGCAGGTCCGGGCAGCGGCCGGCCACCTCGTCGGCGACCGCGCGGTGGGCGTCGTCGCAGACCAGCAGGCGGACCTCGGCGTGCTTGACGTAGTACTCGGCCTCCTCGGCGGTGAAGTCGTAGTTGACCGGGACGACCCGGCCCCCGAGGCCGAGCACCGCGAAGAAGATGGTCAGCCACTCGGGCGAGTTCTCCATGAGGATGGCGACGGTGTCGCCGCGGCCCGCGCCGTGCTCGGCCAGCTTGGCGGCCATCGCCCGGACGCGGCGCTCGAACTGGGCGTAGGTGATTCGGACCGGCTCGCCGTCCCGACCGTCGGACCGGGGGATGAACTCGATGAAGGGGTGGTCGGCGCGGTCGCGGGCGTTCTCGATCAGGATCTCGACGATCGTCCGGTTGGGGATGTCGAGCAGCTGGTCCTCGGCCCGGAGGATGACCGGCTCGCGCTTGGTGTCTGTCTGGCTCATCTTGCCTCCTGTCTCACGGCGCTCAAAGGCCGAGGTAGGCGCGGCGCAGGTCCTCGCCGCTTTCGAGGATCTCGGGTCCGCCCCGCTGGATGATCGTCCCGTTCTCCATGACCATCACCTCGTCGGCGATCCGGCGGGCGGCGCTGATGTTCTGCTCGACCAGCAGCAGGCCGAGCCCCTCGCGCAGCAGGGCGGCGATGGTGTCGGCGACCTCGTTCATGATCGCCGGGGCGAGCCCGGTCGAGGGCTCGTCCAGGAGGATGATCGTCGGGTTCAGCACCAGGGCCCGGGCGATCGCGAGCATCTGCGCCTCGCCGCCGCTCAGGTTCGCGGCCAGCGAGTCGCGGCGCCGCGCCAGCGAGCCGAAGAGCTCGTAGGCGGACTCGGGGGTCCACCGGCCCGGCGCGGTGTTGGCCCAGGCCAGCCGCAGGGTCTCGTCGACGGTCATCTCGCCGAACAGGTGCCGGTTCTCCGGCACCAGGGCGAGGCCCGCCCGGGACCGCTTGTAGGAGGGCATCCTGCTCATGTCGCGCCCGCCCAGCCGGACCCGGCCGCCCCCGGCCGGGACGACGCCGGCGATCGCCTGCATCAGGCTGCTCTTGCCGGCCCCGTTCGAGCCGACCAGCGCCAGGCACTCGCCGACCCCGACCGAGAGGCCGATGTCGCGGCGGGCGGTGCCCGCGCCGTAGGTGACCGTCACCGACTCGCCCTCGAGCCGATCGCCGTCGCCGCTCATGACAGCTCCTCTCCGAAGTAGGCGACCGAGACCCGGCCGTCGCTCAGCACCTCCGTCGGCTCGCCGTCGGCGAGCAGCCGGCCCTGGTCGAGCACGATCAGGCGCTCGGCCACGTTCAGCAGCAGGTCCATGACGTGCTCGACCAGGATGATCGTCACTCCGGACTCGCGGATCCGGCGCAGCAGCCCGGCCAGCTCCTCGACCTCGTCCGAGGGCATGCCGGCGCCGACCTCGTCCAGCAGCAGGATGCGGGGGTCGGTCGCCAGCGCCCGGGCCAGCTCGAGGCGGCGCAGCGAGCTCGGGCCGAGCTCCACCGCCCGGGTGTCGGCGTGCTCGGCCAGGTCGCAGGCCGCCAGCACGCGGTCGATCCGCTCCGACGAGTGGTTGCCGCTGCCGAACATCGAGGCGACCTCGGCGTTCTCGCGCACGGTCGCCTCCTCGAAGGGCCGCGGGGTCTGGTGGGTCACGCACATCCCCATCCGGCAGATCGAGGCGACCGAGCGCCGCGTCACGTCCTGGCCGAAGAGCCGGATCGAGCCGCTGGTCGGCCGGGTGATGCCGGCCAGCGCCGCCAGCAGGGTCGACTTGCCGGCGCCGTTGGGGCCCATCAGGCCGACGATCCCGCCGGCCTCGATCTCGAAGCTGACCTCGTCGACCGCCTTGAGGGCGCCGTACCGGACCCCGACCGAGTCGACCTCCAGCACCACCTCGCCGGCCGCCGGCGTCCGGCGCTCGGCGCGGGCGCCGATCACGACGCCACCCCCGAGCCGGTCTCGGCGGAGGCGGGCGGGCGGCCCTCGACCGCGGGTGGCGGGTCGGCGCCGTCCTCGCCCCGGTCGCGGTCGCGGTACAGCCGCCAGAGGTCGGTCGCGACCCCGACGATCCCGCGCGGGGCGGCCAGCGCGATCCCCAGCAGGATCGCGCCCTGCAGGATGAGGGCGGTGTCGCTGGTGAAGCCGAGCTGGGTGATCGCCTCCTCCAGCCCGAACCAGATCGCGCCGCCGATCACCGGCCCCAGCAGGGTCCCCATGCCGCCGAGCACCACCGCCAGCAGCGGGGCGACGCTCCAGTCGAGGGAGAAGGCGGTGCCGGGGTCGAGGAAGCCGAGGGTGAGCGCGTAGAGGCCGCCGAAGTAGCCGGCGATCGCGGCGCTGAGCAGCAACGCCTGGGTGCGGGTCGCCATGTCCCGCACGCCGACCGAGCGGGCCGCGTCCAGGTCCATGCGCACCGCGGCCAGCCCGCGGCCCATCTTCGAGCGCAGCACGAAGACGCAGAGCGCCATCGCGACCACGACGCCGCCCGCCGCCAGCAGGTAGGGCATCGAGGAGTCGATCTCGAAGGCCTCGTAGAAGATCCCGCTGTTGCCGCCCGGCGCGTAGCGCTCCGCGACCCGCATCGCGATCGCGGCCAGCGCCAGGGTGAGCACCGCGAAGTAGGCGCCGCGGGCCCGGAAGCAGGGCACGACGATCAGCGCCGCCACCGCCGCCAGCACGACCGCGACGCCGAGCGCCGGCAGCGTGCCCAGGCCGTGGCTGCCGACCGCCTCGGCCGCGCCGTAGGCGCCGACGCCGAAGAAGGCGGCCTGGCCGATGCTGAGCTGCCCGGCGAACCCGCCGATCACGTTCCAGGAGATCGCCAGCCCGACGAAGATCACCGCCTGGGTGATCCGGCCGTCGACGTAGGCGGACATCGGCAGGGTGCCCAGCACGACCAGCAGCAGGGCCCCCCCGCCGGTCGCGATCATGGTGCTCCGGAGCGAGGAGGTCATACGCGCACCCGGCTTCCGCCGAAGCCCTGCGGCCTGATCAGGAGGGTCAGCACGACCGCGAGGAAGACCGTCGCCGTGGCCAGGCTCTCCGAGGCGTAGGTCGCGACGGCGCTCTCCATCAGGCCGATCACGATCGCCGCCGGCAGCAGCCCGTTGATCCGGCCCAGGCCGGCGACGATCGCCACCGCGAAGGCCTTCAGCACGAGCTCGAACCCGACCTGCGGGGTGAGCAGCTCCCGCTGCAGGATCATCAGGCCGGCCAGGCCGGAGAGCGCGACCGAGAGGACCACGGCGGTCAGCTCGGCCCGGTTGGTGTCCACCCCGGCGAGCTGGGCCCCGATCCGGTCCTGGGCGGTGGCGCGGACGGACCGGCCGAGGCTGGTCCGGTTGAGCGTGATCATCAGCCCGAAGAGCGCGATCGCGGCCAGCGCGATGTTGATCAGGGCGACGTGCGGGATGGTCACGTTGTCGATGCGCCAGGCCCCGGTGATCCGCTCGATGCCGAGCGGGTCACCGCCCCAGGCCAGCCCGATCAGCCCTTGCATGAGCAGCGCCGTGCCGAAGGTCGCGACCAGCACCATCTCGTGCTGGTGGTTCCGCATCGGTCGCAGCACCGTGAAGTAGAAGATCACCCCGACCACGATCAGGGCCGGGAAGATCAGGACGACGGAGGCGGCGATCGAGAGCCCGATCGCCGTCACCGCCGAGTAGCCGACGTAGGCGCCCAGGGTCATGAAGTCGCCCTGGGCGAAGTTGAGGACGCCGAGCACCCCGAAGATCAGCGAGACGCTGATGCCGAGCAGCACGTAGACGGCCGCGTTGGACAGTCCCAGCACGCTCATCTGGATGAAGGTCTCCACGGTTATCCGACCCGTTCCATTCGACCTTGCGCGTACTGCTCGGCATCGCGTCTCACCATCGACCTACCTCTGGGAGATGGGTACCCAGGGGGCGAGCTCGCCGTCGGCCTTGTCCTCCGGCCAGATGGTGACCACCTCGCCGTCGACGAGCTGACCGACGGTCGGCTGCTGGTTGTACTGGCCGCGCTCGTCGAACGTGATCCGTCCGACCACGGTCTCCATGTCGGTCGCGGCCAGCGCCTCCCGGATGGCGTCGGGCTCGGTCGAGCCGGCCTCCTTGAGCGCCTCGGCCAGCACCTGGACCGCGGAGTAGCCCAGCACCGCCTGGAACTCCGGGGCCTTGCCGTACTTCTCCTTGTAGGCCTTGTCGAAGTCCGGCGTCTGGCCGAGCAGCCAGTACGGGTTGCCGACGATCAGCTCGGCCGCCTTCTTGCCCACGGTGTCGATCGAGCGCTTCTCGAACGGGATCTGGGTCTCGAAGGTCGCCACGTCGACGTCGAGGTCGGTCTGCTCCAGCGCCTGGACGTAGCTGGTGTAGTTGGTGTTGTAGCCGATCGCCTTGATCACGTCGACGCCGGCCTGCTTGGCCTTCGCCACCGGGCCGATGAACTGCGACTCGAGGCCGATCTTCTCGAAGACCGGCACCTCGATGCCCTCGCCCTCCAGCGTCTCCTTGGAGGACTCGGCGCCGCCGATCGCGAACGGGTTGTCCACGTAGACGATGGCCACCTTCTTCGGCTTGACCTGGTTCACCAGGAACTCGTCGGTCGAGGCCTCCGCCTGCTGGCTCAGCGGGTAGAGGTTGAAGACCGTGTCCAGCCCCCGCTCGACCATCGTCTCCTCCGAGGCGAACGGGTACACGCCCGGGATGTTGGAGCGCGCCGCCTCGGTGCTCTGGGTCAGCGAGGTGGCGCTGCCGAAGCTCCCCAGCACGGCCGCCACCCCGTCCTGCGTGATCTGCTTCTGGGTGAGCTGCTTGGCCAGGGCCGGGTCGGCCTTGTCGTCGGCGATGTCGATCTCGATGTCCTGGCCGTCGACCCCGCCGTCGGCGTTGATGTCCTCAGCCGCCATCTCGTAACCGCTCTGCAGCGACTCGGCCTCGGCCGAGAGCGGGCTGGTCAGCGGCAGCGACGCCCCCACCTTGATCGCGCCACCGGAGCCGTCGTCGCCCCCGCTGTCGCCGCCGCCGCACCCGGCGACCAAGGCAAGGGCGAGGACCGCCACCGAAACGGCAGCGACACGCGCCCGCTGAAACTTCCTGAAAGCAACCATCTACCCTCTCCTCTGAGTTGGAAATCTCTAATAAAATATAATAACCAGAAAATAAACTTTGTGGGGAATTTCTTCCCCGACTTTGCCGGACACCAATCCGACGCGGGCAGACTTCCCATCACAGAGCCGAAAGGTGGCGGTCAGATGAGCGTGAGAGTTGCGGTGTTGGACGACTTCCAAGGGGTCGCCGAACGGTTCGGCCCCTGGGAGGAGCTCGGCGACCGGATCGAGCTGACGGTGTTCCGGGACCACCTGGAGGACGAGGCGGAGCTGATCGAGCGCCTCTCCCCCTTCGACGTGGTGGTCGCGATGCGGGAGCGCACCCCGTTCGACCGGGGCCGCCTGGAGCGGCTGCCGCGGCTGCGGCTGCTCGTCACCACCGCGGTCGCCAACGCCTCCTTCGACCTCGAGGCGGCGGCCGACCTGGGGATCACGGTCTGCGGCACCGAGTGGACCCCGACCACCACGGTCGAGCTGACCTGGGGGCTGATCCTCGCCCTCACCCACCGGATCTGCGAGGAGGACCGCGCCCTGCGCGCCGGCCGCTGGCAGAGCACGGTCGGGCTCGACCTCGACGGCCGCTGCCTCGCCCTGCTCGGCCTCGGCCGGATCGGCGGCCGGATGGCCGTGCTCGGCCACGCCTTCGGCATGGAGGTGATCGCCTGGAGCAGCAACCTCGACCGCGACCGGGCCGAGTGCCTGGGCGTCGAGCCGGTGAGCCGGGAGGAGCTGTTCGAGCGGGCGGACGTGCTCTCGATCCACCTCAAGCTGCGCGAGCGCACCCGCGGCCTGGTCGGCGCCGCCGACCTCGCCCGGATGAAGGAGACCGCCTTCCTGGTGAACACGTCGCGCGGGCCGATCGTCGAGGAGCGGGCCCTGCTCGACGCCCTGGAGAACGGCCGGATCGCGGGCGCCGGCCTCGACGTGTTCTGGGAGGAGCCGCTGGCCCCGGACCACCCGATCCTGCGGGCCCCGAGCACGGTGCTCACCCCCCACATCGGCTTCGTCTCCGACCGCAGCTACGGGACCTACTTCGGCGGCGTGGTCGAGGACGTCGCCGCCTTCCTCGACGGCGAGCCGATCCGGACGCTCACGCCCGAGCGCCCCAGCCTCGACATGCCGCCGGGGGCGACCTACGGTGACGACCCGGCGGTGCCGCGATGAGCCCCGCCGGCCGGCCCCCGGTGGCCGTCACGACGGACGGGCCGGGGGTGACGATCGTCATCGACCGGCCCGGCCCCCCCCCACCCAACGCACCAGCGAGCCCCCGGGGGCCCGGCCCGGGGGGGGGGGGGGGGGGCGCCGCGCGGCGCGGGGGGGGG
>Ga0182793_1001489_pt1 | contig 14379 bp, 14 predicted proteins | sample Passage237A_FD_130498 | JGI IMG/M metagenome (GOLD analysis project Ga0182793, IMG submission 130498) | Cellulose adapted compost microbial communities from Newby Island Compost Facility, Milpitas, CA, USA - Passage2 37A (version 2) (version 2) ... | reverse complement strand
GCCGAACAGGCATTTGCCAACCGGAAATGGGCTTTCGTTTCCGATTACATCCGCCTTTATGCCCTATATCACCACGGCGGTATCTATCTGGACGGGGACTTGGAAATAACTCACTCCTTAGATGAGTTTCTGCACCTGTCTTTTTTTTCGAGCTATGAAAACTATCAGGGCTCCTGCCTTCCTATTACCACCGCCATGTTGGCAGCGGAACCGGGCAACGCGACCATTAAAGCGCTACTCGACGAATATGAAACGGCAAAATTTCAAACAGATGAAGGCTTGGATCAAACGCCCAACACCTTACGGGTGACGCGATATTTTGCCTCGCGATTTAATGTTCACCCGCCTTACGATGACACTTGCACAACCAAACTAGACGACAATTCCATTATTTTCCCTGCCAGCCACTTCTGTACTCCTGTACCAGGATTACCCAACTACGCCGTACACCACTTCCACGGTTCCTGGAAAGATGGCTTTACGCGCAAGCGCAAACTGAAGCTGCCACGGGGGCTGAGTTTGGTGCGTTTTCGCAAAACGTCATCAGGCGTGTCCAATATACTTCCACTCGCGGCCAATGAACGACTGCTTTTTCGCATCCGCATTTCCAAAAGAAAAATACTCGCATTGATTCAATACAACGAATCAACGTCTTGACGCCTTACCGTACCCATCCAGCATTTGCAGAAGATCCCTCGCTTTGTCATGCCATGAAGGTACAAAGCTACGACCTGGGAAATTAAGACGAGCATCGGGATTTTCAGCAATTTCGCGTAACCGCGCTGCACACTCCTCCGGGCTGTCTGCCACGTGAATAAGATCCGGCATGATTTTGACAGCTGGAATAGAGGTGCTTACCACTTCTATACCGGAGCGAAAGCCATGGTAAAACCGCAACGGATCTATATAGCGGGTGAGATGATTATGCAGGTAGGGCGCTAGCATAATGCCGAAATCTGCCATGATTTTTGATATATCAGAATTTTGATAAGGCCCCGCATAAATCACATTCGGTCGGTCACCTGTCAGAGCAGTCAGCCTTGCTTTGATCTCTTCGCTACCAACATAGCCATAAATGTAAAATTGCATATGCGGTAGAAGTTCGGCTGTCTCGCGGAGCAAATTAAAATTTAAACGTGCGTCGATACTCGACATCACCAAAACTTTTCGCCAATCAATATTCTCCCGCTCAATACGAACCACATTGGAGGCGTTACCAAGGTGGCGCGCCGATGGAACCAGCTCAATTAAATTGTGAGCAGCGCAGACTTGAATATGGGAAGCCGCAACGAGAAGGCGCTGGCGGAATTTCGCCTTGATTCTCTCCCAGCCTTTATATTCATAAAGCAAATCGTCATGGATATCGAAACACCAGATGCCGCCAATCTGTAAGCGCAATAACAGGCATAAGCGCGGTTTGTAGAGATCAGTGGAATTAAAGACAACAAGGCGCTTTTCTCCGCCAAATCTTTTCCTCATATAACGGGAAAATTGCTTGCGCGACACTGTCGTTTGTTGGCTGGAACCCAACTCATGAATAATCGGCTTTTTGGTCAGATAGATGTAGGTGACATCAAAGCCCATCTCATAGAGAGCTTCGGCCAAAGCGAAGCGAAAATCGCTCTCGTGCGGATGCATGCGCAGAAAGACAAACCTATAGCGAGCGTCTTTTCTTGTGGTGTCATTGCTCACTTACGGACCTCTAAAGACATGTCATATCCCTGGCGGGAGGTACTAGCACAGACCTTCCGGTTCATCGACCCAAAGCGGCGGAAGCATCAAAAAGTTCTTAACCACCGGGGGTCACCGATTTTTGTAAGGCCGCCGAGGCTACAGGGCGCGAATTATACACAGCCGACTCGCTCACTCGGGGCCCGTGAATTAAACCAGGACCAGTCCGCACCGGCGTCTATACTTGTCGTAAGGGGCGGCACAGCTCCAATGATCTCCAATAAGCGAATAAGAGACCTGATGCATGCTTGACCCGGCGGATCCGCTCTTCACCCCTGAAGAGGTGGCGCGTCACTGCGGCGTTTCCCCGCAAACCGTACAGTCCTGGATCCAGCGGGGACGCCTGCGTGGTCAGCAGCTGGACGGCGCCATCACCGTCGCCCGTCAGGATCTCCTCCAGTTCATGCACCAGAACCATTTGGCGATTCCGGTCGAACTCCTGTCCGGCTCCAGCCCGTCCGCAGCCAACGCCACCCCCCGGGTCCTGGTGGTGGACGAAGACAAGCCCACGGCCATCGCCATAGAGCGGGTGTTCCGCAATATGGGCCTGGACGTCATCCAGGTGAACAACGGCTTTGACGCCGGCATCACCTACATCCGCCGCAAACCCGACCTTATGACTCTCGACCTGAAACTGGACGGCATGGGCGGGGTCGAGCTGATCGAACACATCCGCGCCACCCAAACCCACCGGGCAAAAATTCTGGTGATCTCCGACTCCATGCCCAGCCTGATGGCCAAAGCCAAAGCCGCCGGGGCGGATGCGGTGCTGGCGAAACCGTTCGACAATGACAGTTTGCGGCGGGTGGTGAGGATTTTGCTCAACACCGAACAGGCTTAATTCGCCTTCACACGGGGGAGCGGGTGACATCTGTACGACTAATTCTCCAAATCGAGACTTCGATCAACTAATTCAGGAGACGCTCTACTGGAAATAGTGAGCCAACGCGCGACCGCAGGCTGTCCAGTTGCTGCGTTCCGAACGGATCGGTTAAATTAGCCGAAAAATAATCGACACAAATTCACTTAAACTCTCTCCTCATGAATGATTTTTTGGTTTCTCTTCCGGGTAAGATCCGCCCGGTGCTCACCACAATTCGCCGCTTTGACCTAGCGACTCTTTTAACACTTTCGGCGTTCATTATTCTTTATTTGTGGTTCTCGCCCATCCGAGTGCACACACTCACGCTTGAAGATTCGCATTTCCCGGCGAAGGGTGAATTTGAAATCCACAATTCCTATCGCCCTCAAGGCAACGGCAATTCGCAGCGCACACTGCTCCATCGCGCTCAGTTTGAATACAACGCTCTGAGCCAGAAGATCATTCATATAAGAACGCTCGACTGCGCGCACTACGCCTTGCTCAACGGCAAGGACCTGATGGCCAAAAACGTATCCGGCAACTTGTGTGACGATTACAGCGGCGCTTATTTTGATATTTCCGAACTCGCGGTGCCCGGCACCAACATCTTAGAGATCAAAACACGCCACACTCGCAGTCAGCATATTGTCTACTTCGGCTTTGATGTCAGCTCCGCCAATTTGAAGTCGCCCACTTATTTGGCGATGGTCTGCCTGTTGTTTGTCATAGCTTTTTATTGCGTATTTACGCGGCTGGTGCGCTCAAGACTGCCGCTCTACGCCCTTGCCATTCTCCTTGGCGCGATTCTGTTGCGCGTCTATGTGGTCTCCAATACGCATGCACTCGAGCGCTCCCACGATGTGTATGGGCACATCGAGTACATGAATATCATGATCGACACAAAAGCGTTGCCGAAAAGTGATCTGTGCTGGAGCTGTTATCACCCGCCGCATTATTTCGGCACCATGGCGGTTATAAAAGCCGGCCTCACCAAGCTAGGGTTGACTGAATTTAATGTCTATCAGTTCATCATGCTGATTTCGGTGACCACCTACGCGGTTTGCCTTTATTTCGCGTTTCTCACCATTACGTGCTTTTTCGCCAGACCCGGCCTGCGGATTTTCTCCATGGGGCTGTTTGCCTTTTTGCCCTCGAGCGTGATGCATTCCGTGGCGATCAATAACGACCTGTGGATGTTTACCCTCTTTTCCATTGCGTTTTACTATTTTGTCGTCTGGTGGCAAACCAAGGCGACGCGCGCCTATTACATCAGTCTGTTGTTTGCCTCGTTCTCCATCATCGTCAAAACCAGCGGCATCGTCATGTTCGCGTTGCTGGGTATATTTGCCCTCGCCTACGCGCTTGCGCATCTGCACAATTTTTTCGCCATGGTGAAACGCTTCACCCCCGCTGTCGTTATTATGGGTATAGCGCTGGCAGTCAACCCCATAATCGACAAGACCTTGCGACCGGCGAGTAGTCACTCCTCCGGCGGCATCATCGGCAACGCGGGCGGTCTCGGCGGCGGTCTGAAAGTTGGCAACGATGCGAGAAATTATCTCTATTTTGATCCGATGGAATTCGTCAACCATCCCTTTGTTCATCCAATTGACGATAACAGCGGACGGCAATATTTCTGGACGGCGCTATTTAAAACCGCGTTATACGGAGAGTTTCGCGATCATCACGCCCATAACGAAGGCAGCCCGCTGCGCAACACAATTGCGCCCATTTCGAGCCTCGCTTTTCTTATTCTGCTCACCTTTATCATTGTGCATGCATTTTTGATGCGGCGGGAAAACATGGCCATCTACGGCCCGCTTTATGCGTTGATCGCGATCTGTCTCACGGCACTGATTTTAATGCGCTGCCTGATTCCCTTTTTTCCCATCAATGATTTCCGCTATATCTGGACGATCATGATAGCGCCCTGCTTGCTGGTTCCTCTGGCGGTTGACAGCTGCCGGCAACGCAATCTGCCGATGCTCTCCTATATCGGTTATGGCGCCATGAGCCTTTCGATTCTCATCAGCATTGTGTTCAGCCTATCCATGCAGTAACAAACCGCAAACAAAAAACCCACAAATTAACTTTCAATTTGTGGGTTTTGTGCAACCTTATTTTCAGATTGGCTTATTCTTTAATACTCACCTGATCGGTGTTATAGAGCTTGCCGAGAAAGCGAAACAAATTCACCGTGCCATGCCCTGAGCCAGTCAATTCGTAGCGGCCATCAGCAAGCTGCACAATATTGCCCGACAAACTTTGCTCAAAAATCCGCTTGGGCACAGCGCCACCTTCATACACAAACTCATCCACAAATGCTTTTTCCAGCTGTTCAAGAGATTTTGGCCCACTGGCCAGCTCGTTCATAACGAACACGCTGATACTGCGATCCACAATAGTGGGAATCAAAGCGAAATAAGCCAAATTAATCACACACGCAAACGACAACAGGATCAAATTCATATCCGACGCCAATTTGCGCCACGCCAAAATGGCGGCAATCAATGCTGTAGCAATCAGAATGTAGAGCACGCCGTTATATAAGTAAGGCAGAGCGTCGATCATGGCCACGTTGATCAGCAAAAGCGAAAACCCTTGTATCACTGCCGCTATAACAATAAGCCACAGATAACATTTGCACAGCGAGATCAATTGATTCTTCATCTCAAATTCCTTCAATACTTTATAAGTTGTTGTTATGTCGTTGGCTCAGCAACAGTCTGGCCTTTAATAATAGCAGCGAGGGCGGTGCAGCCTACCGCAACCGCCAACCACAGGGTACATCCCCGGGAAATCAACGCCGATAAAATTGCCGAATTCTGATCCAACCCCTGGGCTTGCAGCAACCAGGAGAGCGATCCTTCTGTGACGCCTATCCCACCCGGAATCAATGACGCCGCGCCGATAAACAGTCCGGCGCAATAAGTGCTGATCGCTTTAAACACTCCAATATCCTGAGAGAACAAACCTACGATCGCAAAAAAGCCGATACCTTGAGAAGCCCAGGCAGCGCAGCCGAGAAGCGCATAGATGACCGTTGATTGAGGCTTTAAAGCAACAGATGCGCGGCTGATGGCATCAAGGAAAATCCGCAAGATTTTTGGCAAGCGACTGCTATTCCCTTGCCACTCCTCACGGGCCAAACGGGCACTGACCAACGAAATGGCCACCAAAGCGGCAATAAATAGCGCAAGCGTTACAGAAACAGGGGCAAATAATAAGGTTGCCAACAACCCGACAATCAGCAAATCAAAGGACCGCTCAATCACAAACGCGGACAAACTCACGCGAATCGGCACTTGTGCCTGAAGCAAAAACGCAGAACGTATCGTCTCACCACTCTTGCCAGGCGTCATGGTCAACGCAAATCCAGACAAGTAATAAATCAAATCAATTTTAAAGGGGAGACTATAACCGAGCCGCCGTAGGATAAGCCGCCAGCGTAGAAAACGTAAAAAATAACTAGTCAGAGAAAAACCGATCGGCACAATAAGATCGCCAGCGGATAGCCGGGATATTTTTTGCTTCAGCTCGTTAATATCGTCCGATGTGCCCAGAATAAAAATATAAACCGCGACACCAAGAAGAACGACTAAGGCAATTAATCGAATGGCGCTATTTAGTTTGGGATTAACCATGGCACCAGATGATAAACCGCAAGTGCCGTACACAGACCGGCCAAAATACCGCCAAACACTTCGAATGGAGTATGTCCAACTCTTTCCCGCAGAGGCGGCTCGTCAGGCATTAGCGCATTAAGTCGCTTGGCGTGTTGACCCACTTTGATCCTTAAACTTGTTGCATCAAGAATCACAATAAATGACAGCGCGATCGCCACCGCGAGCGCGGGTGATTCTATGCCCTCTTTAAAAGCAATCAGCCAAGTAACGCTGGTGACAATCGACGTATGGTTGCTGGGAAAGCCGCCGTACCCGATCAACTTAAATGCCGCCCCTCGCGAGCGAATGGAATTCACGGCGAATTTAGTGCAGCCGGCAAACACCCACGCGAGAAACGGTGTGATGAGATAAGAAAGATCCATGGTCAGCCCTTGGTCGCAATGATATAGGCGCAGCAACCGACCCAAGCGATAACCGTTAGACGCAACTGCCAGTCGGCATAAAGCGCATCCGTCGGCGACTCACCTCTATCGAGCTGTTCGACGGTGAACCAATAGCGAAATAAACCAAAAATAACAAATGGAATCGTCAATATGAGTTCCGGTCGCTCCGACAGCACAAAGAGGCTATAAAAGATCAGCGCTCCCATGGATGACATGAGCGCGAATTTATCCACCAGCTCGACAGAGTATTGTGACAATACACTTCTGCCCGCGGTGCCAACTCCGGTCAACTCCTTTTTCCGTTTGATCGCCGCCAAGAACAACGCAAGGCACAGCGTGGTAACAAACATCCAGGAAGATACCTCGATATTAATCGCCATTGCGCCCGCATAAACCCGCAGAACAAATCCGGTGGCAATAGTAAAAATATCAATCACCGGCTGGTGCTTGAGATAGAACGTATAAAGGATATTGATAAAGAAGTAGAGAATAATGATTGGCAGCGCCGCTGTGAGAAAGTAGCCGCCGACAAACAGGAAGCCCAACAGCACTGCCAGCAGAACAAGCGCAGTGGATTTGGAAACCGCTCCCGAAGCCAATGGTCGAGTTTGCGACTTGACCGGGTGGAGGCGATCTTTTTCGATGTCGTGATAGTCATTGATGATGTACACGGATGATGACGCCACGCAAAACAACACCATTGCTACGGTTGCGGCAATGACCGTTTCGGCATCCGTAAAACTCCCGGAAAAAACCAGTGGGGAAAATACGAACAGGTTTTTAATCCATTGCTTGGGCCGTAATAGGGCCAGGCACGCTTTTAATGAGAAAGCAGAATTATTTTTTTCCATCAGCGCCACTTCGTTTATTTATTTATATCGCCAAACTCCAATCACCATGCCGGTCCGCAGCACCGACATGAGCAACTGCACATCAAAAAGCAACCAGACAAATTCCCACAAGAATGACCAGTAGACCGAGGTAATTCGTCAACGACAGACTCTCCCGAAAGATCACCGCCGCTGCGATCGAGAGCGCCGAAAATCCGATTGCCGCCAGAACAGGGTAGGCTTTCGACACATCCAGATATTGCAACGCCTTGGCAAACAGAATGACATTGAGGCCATAAAAAAACAGGCCGCAAATCAGATAGGGCTGCAGCACCATTCCAATCAGCCCCGCACCGCTGGATGCCAAAGACGCTTTTTTAAGAAAGAGATTGCCCACGGTTGACAGCAATCCAGCCGTGATAACAAAAACCCATGCGCCAGCAGTCGTCTGGATCATAAAATCCTCTTCACAAGGCTCAATACGCCCTGCTTCACGCCTCTGCGGTGATGGCTTCCGGTAGTGGAATTGATTACCGCATCGCGGTTTTTAACGTACCACTCGTAACTCTCGATAAACATTTCTTCATTGGAAAACTTCGGATTCCAACCCAATTCCTTTTTGGCTTTGCTGATATCAAAGTACATGGAATTGCCATACATCAGCGAATGGTAAGCACCGAGGGGGGAAAGACCGATCGCACTGGTTATTTTCATGCCGATAACGGCGGGAGCCATAGGCACGCTGGTCACTTTGGAGCCGGTATTGGCATGCCGGCACAAAGCCTCCAACACCTCTCTCATGGTGCCAAATTTTTCCGCACCGCAATTATAGGTTTCGCTGCCTTTTCGCTCGCCCGCGAGTATGCAGGCTTCGGCAAGATCATCAGCGTGAACAAATTGATAAACATTATCCCCTTTGCCAAATACCGGAACATTGTTGCCTTCGTAAATCCATTCAAACAGGATTTGGAAAATGCCTAAGCGGCCGTGTCCCATAATTGTCCGTGGACGAATAATGGATACGTCCAGGCCTTTATCGACATAGGTCTTGCACAGCAGTTCGCCTTCATATTTCGCTTTACCATAGGCTTCACCAGGGCGAGGAGGCGTATCTTCCGTCACCGGGTTTTGGTCGGGAATACCAAAAATAGCGGATGAGGACGTGTGCACCACCTTGTCGACCCCGGCCTCAAGCGCCGCGCGCAACAGGTTTTCTGTGCCGTTGTAATTAACGGTGTGAAATGCCTCTTTATCTTTTGCCAATGGCACCTGCGCCACGTTGTGATGCACAACATTCACACCTTTACACGCCGCCAACACCGCCGCGTAATCGCGAATATCGCCCTGAATAAATCCCACTTCCGACGGGCGATCCTCCGCATCGTTAAGGTCGAAGATTACACATTCATAATCCTTTTCCAGCAGCTTGCGCAGCAACAACGAACCGAAATACCCTGCCCCACCAGTAATTAACGCTTTCTTTTTCATATTATTATCGACCATATAATTCTTGCAGACTTTGGCGCATGCCCTCTTCCAGAGAAACCTGCGGTTTATATCCCAGCTCTTTCTTAGCCTTACTGATGCTGCAGGCGATTGTTTTATTCATCTCAGACAGCACGTGAATTTTGGGATGATACAAACCGACAGACTGCATTACCTTATCCACTACGTAGGCAACTTCTGCGGCCAGTCCCGGCAGGCGCAAACGTTTGTGTTTGCACTGTAAACCGAATTCCTCATCCATCAAACGCTCTACGGTATCGATGATGGTATTCATGGTGTAGGGACGCTCATCGGCAATCCAGAAAATCTCTTTATCCAGTCCCGGCTTTTCAGCCGCTAAAAATATGCCCTGGGCGAGATTTTCGGTGAACACCATGGAGCGACGATTGTTGCCACTGCCGACAATAGGGCCTTTGCCATTGCGGATCATTTCGAAGAATTCCTTCTGGCGAGCCGGCTGGTTAAGGCCGTAGAACCAAGGCGCGCGAATGATCACTACCTCCATGGCATAGCTTTTATTCAGCAAGCTTTTTTCCAACAGCATTTTGGATTTTCCGTATCCCATGTACGGGTTGTAATCGCTCTTTTCATCGAAAACATGTTCGGGATAAGGATTAGTGCCAATCGGTGAATTCGACGATGTGACCACCGCGCGCTTGGCACCGTGATCAGCCATATAACTGAGAAAATTAACGCTACCTTCGTGATTGATGGCAAAAAATTGTTTTACGTTTTTCGGATGAATTATGCCAACCACGTGGATAACCAGCGCACCCTCTGCATGGTTCTTCAACCGGTCATAGGTGCTTCTGTCGCATACATCAACGGCAATTTTTTCTATGCGGGGATCTTGTGACGCAATGGCAGCTAAGGCATTAGGCAAATCCACGGCGATAATATTAACATCACCAGCAACGCCACCGAGATCTTCCCGCCCGGGAATTCCATTGGTCAGCCCGCGCAAGATAGCCTGCCCCAACCAACCCCCGGCGCCAACCACAATGATCGTTTTATATTGGTCCAGCATAATTAAATCTCACTCAAAAATTTATTAAGGTTCCGTCTGACCAACGCCATCAATGGCCCCTGCGGATTAGCCCCCAAGGCTCCGGGGAAAAGGGAGGCATCGGCTACGTAAATTCGCTCGAGACCGTGAATGCGTCCCCAGGAGTCGGTGGTGCAAATCGCTCTATTTTCCCCCATGGGACAACTGCCCATCACATGAATGGTCATGAGTTCCGCGCTGCGTTTATTCAACACACTGGGAATATGAATCAGCTGCTCAACACTGGATATTTTTTCGATGGATCTGTCGCTGACATGCAAATCTGTTGCGCCTGCCGCCAACAACAACCGACATAAATCCCGCGCAGCCGTGGCCAGCAAGCGCAGGTCGTCATTGCTCAATTTGTATTGCACCACCGGATCAGGCAGAAGCGGCAACTTGCGAATGCGGCCGCGTCCACCACCGGTCATGGCGTAATAGGTAAAAAAGTGCTGCCAGTCATCGACGACTTCGCGCACAGCCAAATCGTCCCGAGACATACCTTGCGCCACGAGGAAAGGTAATGAACTCACCGCACAGCCAAAGGAATAATCCGGAGCAAATTCTTTAACCTGATGAACAGGAACTCCGACACCAGCACCATTAATTGCCTCTGGGAATTTCGCCATTACTTTGATTGTCGGGTGGATCGCCAAGCTATTACCGACATGGGTGCCCAAACGGCTTTTTAACAAAAGAAAAGGAGTATCAATCGCGCCCGCAGATAAAAATACATATTCCGAACGGACAACAGCTTCTCCACCGCTGAACTCAATTTCACAACACCAATCACCATTTGGCGCCAGCGTGACCTTATCGACTTTTGCGTTTAGTAAAATGCTTCCGCCTGCGGCTATGTAGCGGTTGAGATAAACTTCCGTCGCCGATCTGCGTGTCCCCACGGGACACTCAGGAGAATACGCCGATTCATCGTATTTAAACCAACGCGGCACCTCCATATTTTTCCATCCCAATGCGTTGGCCCCCTCTGCCAACTTCAACGATGGTTTCGAGGCTTCGCCCGGCAAATAACTGACCCCGAGTTCCTCTTCATTAAGCGCCATTAAGGGTTCTAAATTCTGATAATCCAGCGACTCCACTTGATGTGACTGACACCAGCGCGCAACAACTTCCGGCGCAGGGCGGTGATACAAACCGCTGTTGACTTCACTTCCGCCGCCCAGGCAACTGCCTTCGACATAATTCACCGTCGGCGCACCCAGCATCGCGGTTATGCCGGCATTTTTATAGCGGTCGCGCAATTCTGAGGCACCGAACGGGACTGTCTGCTTTTGCGGTGTATATTGGCCGCGTTCGATCAACAGTACTTTCAGACCTTTTTCTGCCAGCAGAGTCGCTGACAGCATGCCGCCTGGCCCGCCGCCGACGACACAGGCGTCGTAGCGCTCTTTGGGCAATTGTCCCGGCTCAAGCAACATATTGATCCTCCGCCAGAGCGCCCACTGCCACAATATTGAAAAAGAAGCGGGAATAGCCGCGAAATACGCCGAAGGGACTCGCGTCCATAATCTGCATTAGGCTGCTGACCTGTTTATGAGTCAGGGAAGTTAGCGGTTTCCAGAACAGCAGAATGCCAAGGATATTGATGCAGAAAGACAGCACGCTTAACGCAAGTTTTATATGCGCTGGCGCAGCGGAATAGACTTGCAGAACAAAGCGCTCCAACGCCAACGCATCCACCTTATTAAAAACGGGATGTTGCGCCTGCAAGCTATACAGCGCAGCGGCGGTGACTTTTGCGATTATTTTTTTTATGTAACCGTTCATTGCGTTATATCTATGTGCGGGGTCAAGTTTTCCGTCCCCTTAATTTTTATAAACCCAGAACTTGTTCAGAATGTAACTGTATGCCGGCACCACAAAAACCACGGCCAGCATATTAACGCGATGCCCAAAGACGCTCACGTAAGTCAGCAACCACAATAACGCCTGACTCACAGCCAATGCAGAAAGAGACACTGCAGCAAATTTGATGAAGCGCTCCCGGCTCATGGTCGTGCGGAACGTCAACATTGAATGGCCAAAAAATGAGACGCCTACCGCTACGCAATAGGCGAAGACGTTGGCGATCATCACATCCCAGGCAAGCAACTCTACCGCGAAGATCGCGCTGAAGTAATGCGTAAGGGTTGCCAGTATACCAACCGCACCGAATACAACGATTTCCCTCACGGGTTTTTACCGTCGAATCCCAGGATTTTGTCGACCATATAAATCGGGCGATTTTTCACTTCTTTATAAATGCGACCAATGTATTCACCGAGCAGACCGAGAAAGAACAACTGAATGCCACCCAGAAATAACACCACAACCATTAAGGACGCATAACCGGGCACATCCACACCGGTAAAAAGCGTTTTCAGCATGATGATGACGCCGTAAACAAACGCTACCGCCGACACGATCAAACCGAGGTACACACCCAAGCGCACAGGAAAGCTGCTGAATGAGGTAATGCCGTTAAGCGCGAAATTCCACAATTTCCAATAATTAAATTTGGTTTCGCCTTCGGCGCGCTCGGGGCGTTCGAACTCAATGGAGGTATTGCTAAATCCCGGCCAGCAGAACAGCCCTTTCATAAACCGGTCTTTTTCCGGCAGACGTTTAATCGCCTCCACCACGCGCCGGTCCATCAAACGATAATCGCCGACATTTTCCGGGATGGGGATCTCGCTCAGCATATTAAACACGCGGTAAAACAGGCCGGCGGTGTTGCGTTTCATCGGCGTATCGGTAGCGCGGGAAACGCGCTTGGCATAAACCACATCAAAACCTTCCCGCCACTTTTCCAGCATCTGGCCGATCAATTCCGGCGGGTCCTGCAAATCCGCATCGATGGGAATAACCGCATCGCCGGAGGCGTAATCGATAGCTGCGGTCATGGCCGCTTCCTTGCCGAAATTGCGCGACAGAAACACCGCTTTAACTCGAGGGTCCTGCTGCGTCTTGGCCAGCAGAAGTTCGCGGGTTTTATCTTTGGAACCGTCGTCCACACAGATGATTTCGTAGACCACATCCAACTTCGACAGAGTTTCCTCCAGCTCGCGGAACAGCGAGTGGAAAACCTCTTGCTCGTTGTACATGGGCACCACAATCGAAATCGACTTCTTTTCCGACATGAGCACTACGACTCCTGAACAGTGTTCTTGACTTGGCGCCGCCGCGAAATCGCCGCAACAAGGTTGCGCCACCAGGTGTGCACAGGAGCGGATTCACGAGCCACGCCTTGAATAACCGCAATCAACAGAATCACCTGCGCAACCGCCAGCCCTTCAAAAGGCTTGCGATAGCGCCCCTCGTTAATGGCGATGGGAATCAGCCCCTGCACAATAAACCACGCCATAAGCATAGCCGGCAGCAACCAGTGACCCTGAAACTTTTTGCGCTGCCAGATCAGCCCGACGGCGATGACGAGCAACAGCGGCGCCCAGATAAAGCGAATGGCTGAGCCCCCCACATCGACGGCCCGCGCCAAGTTGTTATCCGGCCAGGACTCCGCAAAAAACAGGAAGATCAGGTTCTCTTTGGCAATCCAGAGATAGTCGGAGAAGCTCATATGGATTTTGTCCGCCTCCCGCTGCCAATCTTCTTTCCCCTTGGCCAGATCCACGTTTATGCGCACCGTCCCCGTGCGCTGGGTTTTCCAATCACTGAAGGGTTTGAACGGTTCTGCCCCGGTTGAGGGCGAACCAAAACCATGCCCCCATTGCGCGCCGCGCAGCCGCGAGGTGATCTCAATAGTTTTTTTGCCGGACTGGGCGTAGATGACGTTCAGATGGCCCATACCGTGCGGAGCAAAATGACCGACGATTTGGTAGGAGCGATAGGTCAGTGGCCCCATGATCAACAGCAGCACCAGAGAGGAATACAGGGCTTTGGTCCACTTCTGATCCTGCGCCAGCCACAGCCAGGTGCAGGCCACCGCCGCCAGCGGGACTGCGATGCCCCGGGTCAAGCCCGTGGCAATCCACAGAAACACCATGATCACAAACGTGCGCGTATCCGCCTTGCGGCGGCAGCGCCAAGTGGCCCAGAGTGCCGCACCAAGCAGCGGCAGCATCAGGGTCTCCTGCATGAAATAACCGTATATGGCGACCCACGAAGGCAAAAAGCTCAAAAACGCCCAACCGGCGAGGGCCAGGGTTTTGCTGCTTTGCAGCTCGCGAAAAAAGCGATACCACAGCCAGGGTCCGGCCAGCGACAGCAGCGTCGTGAAATAAGCCACCAGTCCCGGAATTTTCAGCGACAGCTTCGCCAGCACGGCCACGTAGATCTGATAGCCGATGGGGTCGGTCATGGACATCAAGTCGATGCG
>Ga0182793_1001487_pt1 | contig 14387 bp, 13 predicted proteins | sample Passage237A_FD_130498 | JGI IMG/M metagenome (GOLD analysis project Ga0182793, IMG submission 130498) | Cellulose adapted compost microbial communities from Newby Island Compost Facility, Milpitas, CA, USA - Passage2 37A (version 2) (version 2) ... | reverse complement strand
AGGCTTTTCTTCCAAAGAGGAAGCCTCCCTGAAGGCCCGCTCCGGCCAATAATGTTCGGTAGGAAGGTATCGACGGACAGCCCGGATGCCGGTCCGGCCTTTTAATTTATCGATCAGTTCGGAGATGGCTGCGTTTTCCAATCCGGGTGTTCCGGTCCACAGCGCCTCCTGTATGGCCGGAGATTCTTCTACCACGTTAGCCTCCAACACAAACCATTCAATACCCAATGCCGGTTCGATGAAAGCTACTTTCAGTCCGAATAACTTGGCAAGGTGAGGCACACTGGCTGAAGCCCTGCTGGTGGTGATGCTTACCGGGATGGCCTTACCGTCGACCCGGTAACAGGTCAATGTAGCCTTCCGGAGTCCTTTCCCTTCGCCGGAGAGCCGCTTACAGAGCGCTTCCAATAGTTTATGGATAGCTATTTCAATGCCCGTTGCTGTGCGGATGGCTTCCAGGCAGGGCAAACGTTCGGTATAGGGCGGTACCGGACGCAGAGGCACCAGGTGTTCGTCTTCCTGGCCCAATGCCTGTCGCAGGCGCAGGGGCAGTCTTTCACCAAAACGCCTTCGGAGAGCGGTGGCGGGCATGTGCAGGAAACTACCGATGGTCCGGAGCCCCAGTCTGTTCAGCCTATCCACCGTTTCCGTATCCAGCCGCAGGGCGGCCGGAGGAAGTGACAGCAGCGTATCGGTTTCTTTTCCGTTATCCACAAAAAAGACATTACCGAAACGGGCCATCGCCCAGGCCGCACCAATTGTCCCGGCGATGGCCATGCGCACATGGAAACCCCGTTTCTGTAATTTACCCATCATTTCCTTCCGGTACAGCTCTTCACCCTTCCACAGGTGGCAACAGCCCGTAACATCCAGTATCAACCCATCCGGCGGATCCACGGACACCACTGGTGAAAAACGTATGCACCATAGGCCCAGCACTTTCAGAAGTCGTTCAGCCAACCCCTCCCTGGCATCAGCGACCTCCAATTCCGAAAGACACGCTTTGGCATCGGCCACCACCATACCCGGGTAAATTCCCGCGGCTTTGGCAACAGCATTGGCTTCGGTAATTACCATCCGGCCATGAACAGGGGCTGCCAGCACGAACGGCACACGGCGTAACCCCGGCTGCCGGATGGCATGCCGGTCCGTTGTCAGGTACGGAAACCAGAGCGATGCATATCGTTTACCCTTTTCCTTCATGATAACCAACGTCAAAATTAATACTAATTTTTTTAGCTATATCATTTTGTTGAAAGAATTATACCGTCTTCCAGCGTAAAGAATGGGAAGGAGCCGATTCTATTGACACTGAATCCATTAAAAGATGGACCAACTACGCCCTTTATCCAGACTTTAAAAGGCAAACGATTTATTTTTCATCATCAATTCATAGTATTAAAGACGGTGAAAAGACGATAAAAAGACTATAAAAAGACGATATAAAATGAAATTACGTCCAGTTTTAGATTGGTGTTGATTCCGACAAACCTTTTTTTACCATCAAGCAACACAGCGGTCGATTACTGTCAAGAATCGTAAGGATATGGTTCTTTAGTTCGTTTGGATAACAACGAACTAAAAGTAAAAAGGCATGTATGTACTTCGCCAAAAAAGTGAAGAAATGAAAAATCTTGTGAAGTTATTTTTATCCCTAATTATTGCGGCATTAATGGGCCGCATGGCAAACGCCCAACAACAATATAGCGCTCTCCTACATCAGAGATAGATCTATTGCTAAAAAAAATCGACACAATTCTGAAAAAAGAACACATGCCTGGATTGATGATTTCTATTGTAAAGAAGGATAGCATCTTGTTTTCGAGCGGATTGGGATATTACCAAAGCATTGATTTGCTAAGCAAAAATGATCTTTTAGCCATGGAAAAAGTCCACAGCACATTAGCTAGTCAAAAAGGATTACATACGGGATATGCACTGGGCAATGACTTGTTCCCGAACAACAAAAAAGTGACATTTAGAGGACATAATGGCAAAGGGGAAGGTTTTAGCTCCTGGATTTTTTATAACCGGGAGGCTGGCTTACTTGTTTCCATAAATGTGTTTTAATGATTCGATTTCCTGTTTTTCTTTTTCGCGTTGCAAGGCCATCAGGCTGCCCTCGCGGTTGAAATGCCGCAGGAATTGCAGCTTGTCTTCCACGTCTTCGAAAATCCGATCGATTGCCGTCAGGCGCTCGTCGTCCGACATGCGCAAGGTGGATGCCGTGGTGACCATTAGCAGCTCATCGAGGTTTTTCAGGCTGGCTTCGAACAATTGGCGGTACACGCTGGCGAGGTAGTTGATCTCCGCTTCGGTGAAATGGCCGGATCGCCTGAAGCGGTCGAATGCCGCCTTGTATTCCCGGACGATATCCTTCTGGACGCGGACGATGTCGCCGACACGGTGGTACTTCCTAATTTCGGGATTGACGAGCATCAACCCGTCCATGAACGTCTCGTGCAAGCTGAAATTACCTTTGGTGAGGTTGCGCACGGCATTGTAGCCCCCAGTGATGATTTCATACCCCCTTTTCATATCCGACAGGATGCCCTTCAGCTGCCCATCCCTTTGTTGGAGCAAGGAACAAGGATGAAAGGAATAACGACAGGATACTAATTTTCTTCATGGCTGAACCAGTTTTTGATGGCGTTGATCTGTTCGGTTTCGCGGCGGCGCATCAGGGCTAATAGGTGGACGTCGCCGGTGAAGCGCTGGGTGAAGGCGGCTTTGTCACGCATGGACCCATACACTTTTTCCAGCCGCCGGAGTCGCTCGTCATCTTCCATTTCCACCTTGCCGGAGAGCACGATGTCCATCAGCTCCGACAAGTCACTGGCGCAGTCTTCCAGTACCTTGGCCCTGACCGACTGGATGTACGCGCTGTGGTCAGGATTTTCATCCGCTTTGCTGAATGCGCGTAGGATGGCGACTTGCAGGGCGATGGTTTCGGCAACACGAACGTCGTCCCGGATGGCGGGGCTGATGCCCGACAGCGAAGCGAAGAATGCGTTATGCAGGCTGAATTCGCCATCCCGGAAGTCCCGAATGAAGTCCAGTCCCGATGAGACGACCCGGTATCCCCTAGCCAGTACGGTACCATACGCTTTCAGCGCAATAATCTGCTCAGCGAGGTATTGTTTCTGCGTCTTTTTCTGCCGGAACCATTCTTTCCATAGCTGTGCGTGGCCGCTTACCGGAATAAGGATGGAAAGAACAAGGAATAAGGACAGGGGAAATTTATTCGATGCCATAAAGTTCCTTCAGTTTTTGGGTTTCCTCGGATGACCTGGCGCGTTGGATGCTCAATAGGCTATTCTGCCTGTTGAAACGGCGTAGGTCGGTCTATGGCCTTGATGACCTTTTTGATGCCCGCTTTGATGACCTCGGCGATGGCCAGTTGTGCCGTGGCGCCCTCGGGTAGTGACACGAACAGCGTGACCGCGCTGATGGGCAGGATGAGCATGTAGGTTTTGAGTGTTTTCTTCATTTCCTGTATCATCTTTAATCGTCTACTTTGATGTACTTCCTTCTTTCCACCGTCAGGGAGCCGGATTCCGGCTGGAGGGGGATGTTTCGACGTTTCCTGATGTCCTGCAGGATTTGCGTTTCCGGATGGTAAAGGACAGTCCATTCTTCGCGCTGACGTACCGGATTGCCTTTGTCCCCTTCGTTGATGCGGACGAATGTGGAGCGGCGTAAAATCCGATACGTATGCTCCTGCGTGCTGTCGGGCGTGACTTCCAAGGTGTCGTCGGCAATGCTGTATTCGCCTTCGGCGTGGTTCACATAGGTACCAGGGATAGATTCCCTTGTACCGTCATTCCTGTGGCAGGCGGCAATGGTTGCGGCCGCCAATGCGATGGATAGCAATCTTGTTTTCATTTTTGTCGTATTACATTGTATTACCAAAATTTCGTATCTTTACATCATGACTACGCTGACACTTGAGGTACCGGAATCCCTGCAAAAAGACAGGGACGATACCGTCCGTTTCCTTGCAGCGAAGCTGTATGAATCGGGCAAACTGACATTGGGGCAGGCCGCGCAGATGGCGGGCATGAAAAAATGGGATTTCGCTGAAATCCTTAGTGATTATGGTGTGGACTACATTCAATACACCTATGAGGACGTGGTAGCTGATGTCGAGCGAATCTCCAACCGTTAGTACGGTCATCACCGACGCCAGCTGCTTTATCCTGCTGGATAAAATTGATGGTCTGACTATCCTTGAATCCTTATATTCTTTCGTCATCACTACGCCGGAAATCGCTGCCGAATATGGCAAACGCCTCCCCGCTTGGGTGGAAGTGCGCGCCGTGGAAAACCGCGACCTGCTGTATGACTACACGGAAAAAGTGGATATCGGCGAGGCAAGCGCCATCGCCCTGGCGTCCGAGATCCCTTCTCCCCTGCTGATCCTCGATGACCTGCGCGGGCGGAAACTTGCCGACCAGCTCCGATTGGATTATACCGGGACCGTTGGCGTCCTTACCCTTGCCAGGAAACGGGGCATCATCGACAGTCTCCATTCTTACTTCGACCGCATCCGTGCCACGAACTTCCGCATTCCTGAACGGCTGTTAAAGGCCCTTGAGGAAACTTATGACCGTTGAGTTATCCTTTCTGTTTACCCGAAATTTCAAAGAACTTTTGTGCCGCTCACTGCGACCGATATCGTAAGACTTGGCCTTACGGCGGGGCGGTGCCGGAGCGCATGTCATCGACGAGGGCTTGGATGCCCTTTTTAATGCTGCCGTATTTGGCGGTGTATTGCTGGACTCTAACTTTTTCGCTTTCCTCGGTGGTGTAGGTGAGGTACTCCTCCAGCGAGACTTCGGTGCGGTAGACCTTGCCGGGTGGGTAGATGTATACTTCCTTGTATATCCTTTTCGGATCATTGGCACGGTTCATCGAAAGGATGAGCGCCTTCTGCCTGTCGTTCAGCCCGAGCATGTCCTGCAGCTGATCGAACCGGTTTTCGTATTTGGACTGGTCCGGCAGGATCTTGCAGTCGGCGTTGTTGATGATCTCCTGCTTCACAATGGGGCTGGAGATGATGTCCTCGACTTCCTGTGTGACGACGATGGCTTCGCCGAAGAATTTCCGGACGGTCTTGAACAGGTACTTGATGTATTCGGCCATGCCTTCCTTGGCGATGGCCTTCCAGCACTCCTCGATAAGGATGGCCTTGCGCACGCCCTTCAGCTTACGCATCTTGGCGATAAATACGTCCATGATGATGAGCGTGACGGCGGGAAACAAAATGGGGTGGTCTTTAATCGCATCCAACTCGAAGACGATGAACCGCTGGTTCAGCAGGTTCAGGTTTTCAGTGGCATTCAGCAGGTAATCGAACTCACCGCCCTTGTAATAGGGATTGAGCACGTAGAGGAAGTTGGAGACGTCGAAGTCCTTTTCCTTCACCCGGCCGTCCTCCAGCACTTTCAGGTAGACTTCCCTCAGGTAATCGTAGAAGGTATCGAAGCACGGGAATACAGTGGGATTTTCGTCCAGGTAAGCAAAGTAACCCGTGAGTGCATTGGATAGCGCGACATATTCCGACCGCGTGAACCGTTCATCTTCTTTCTTCCAGAGTGCGAGCAGCAAGATCTTGAGGCTTTCCTTTTTTTCCGTGTCCAGCACGTCCCCCTCGGCGAGGTAAAAGGGATTGAACCGGATGGGATCGGCCTCCGAGTAGGTGAAGTAGTAGCCATCCACCAAATCGCACAGGCCCTTGTAGCTGTGGCCTACGTCCAGCAGCACGACATGCGCACCCTGCTGATAGTTCTCTCCGGACCGCAGCACGAGCGTGTTGGGCTTGAAATTCCGGGATAACCGATGGTATTCAAAAGCCACGTACAGGAAGACCGATTTCCCTACAACAGCCGTCCATTATCTTATTATACGTTCTAAATTTATTATCCGCGGTTGCAGCAATAAAAACTATTCCTTCTACCGTAGGGCCTCCATAATTCTCCGCATCCGTATGAATTCCCTTAGCTATCAGTTCTGTCAGCCCTATGACGGTTGCTTCCAAACTACTACTTCTGTATTTATTATAGAGAGGGTTATGTTCTCACAATAAAACATTTCCTATTTTTCATTTTCTAGTAATGTCCCGTTTATCATTAATTTTGCCAAGTACCAGTTTTTTCCTTCATACTCCTGCGGATTTCGCATTGAATTACCCAGCTCGGAAAGAATAGCCCTTTTATCCAATTTCTTGTCCAATACCCTAAGCACAACCGTGTGCCTCTTATGTTCCAATCCCGTAATTAACTTATAACTTATTCGCCTGTATGTCGTGTATTTGTCGAAACGTGGAATGGTATCTGTGGGCACGCCATCTATTTCTAACAGAAGCACTCCTGAGTCGGGAGTCTTTAAATCATAAAAGCCAAATGCATCACCAACAAACCTAAATACTACTGAATCTCCGGGTACAGCATTCCCTATGGTACGGAAATACTTGGCGAAACCGTTAAAGTGCGTGTTGCTTGAAGCATCAATATTATCCCATTTTTCCGTACCTTCACATTCATCCCATTTCACCATTCTTGTATTCCCATAATACCTTTCATCTAAGGGAGTTCCAACACCATGAATCATCTCTCCATCAGAACTTGCGTCGATAATCTTTGAAAATGATTTTTTGAAGACGCTTTCATATATCCGGTGTCCTGTTTCGGGATAGGGATGCACTCCGTCCGGACTAAACACTGAAACATGGTCATTACCGGTAATTCTCCCTTTAAATTGAAGCACTCCGTCGTCAATTTGCCTTATGACCTCGGGGCCAAAATTCATGGAAGGAATTCCGTAGTGGGCCGCCACTTTTTCCATGGTTTCTACAGATTGTGGCAGACTGCCGACATGATATTCTTTCAGGAAATCCATAGCGATTGTATATACAAAACAAATATCCGTGGTTGCATCAGTCTCCCATATTTGCCGGACGATACCTTCCATAGCTTTTATTATTGTTGCTGGTTCCGTTCCGCCATCATTTACCGCGAATTCTACAAACACCAGGTCAGGATCAAACCGAAGGGCATGCTCTTTCAGCCGAAATACACCGAAGTCCGATCCGCAACCACCTATTGCGGCATCTATTTCAACGATTTCAGATTGAGGATATTTGGCCTTAAGCCATTCCTGCGAATAGATCCTCCAACCCTTCTGGGCTGTAATGCTCCCACCAAAATACGCCACGCGAACGGTGTCTTTGTTTTGCAACGACAAACGAATATTGGGCAACCCATCCCTGATTAAGAAGTCGTCATTGCTGGTGATTGCTTCCACTTGGGTAAAAGCCAAAACAATAAAACTTATCATAAACCATTTAGTACATGGCTTTATACGGGGAAAATCAATGATCACTTTGCTAATAATTTATTAAGGAAAATTGTTACTACTGGATTTTTAAAATTTATCGCCCGGTTCTACTTCGCATACCCTGAAATACCCATTGCCATAACCTAATTCTGTCTTGCACACATTCGGCATCCGCCAAAGCCCTTTGCATAGTCCGGAAAGGTGCAGACACGTTCCCTGCATTCTTATCGTCTCCCGATAAGGATACAAGCCCTCCTTGATTGCAAGCGCGCGGTTCAACGGCAAGAGCTAACTTTCTTTAAAAATATCAAAGCCAAAGAGAATCCTTTTCATTGATACAGTTCCTGTTTAATAGCTTTGATACATTGTCCATACAATTTGTTTACCCTATCCATGACTGAAGCCACTGCGGCTTTTGCAGCTGGATAGTCGTTCCAGACCTTCCTTGCTTCGCTAACTAGTTGCCAGGCGTCAGTTCCATCCATTTCAAACACCCAATCATCCATGCCCAGATCATAATACATTTGGCCCTTTATGGTATCCTCGGGCTGGCGGAGGTAAAACGATGGCGTGCCTGCATGGAGCGCGATGATCGGCGAGTGGCACTCAAAACTGAAAACAGCCTTGGCACGAGAATAAATGGAAGCCGCTTCGTCCGGCAACCAATAGCCGCGCTTCAATACATTTGGCTTCACATCTTCCGGCAGCGGATCAATCAACAATTCATCCATGATATCCACCTGGTAGGTCATTTCTGGGCAAACAAGCACTTTTCCGCCGCTATCCCGCACCCAGGCAATCATAACCTCCCTGAGCTTGGAATGGTCTACCTCTTTCCATTTATCGTTGTGTGCTTCCACATCAGCAATCTTCTCCTCGCTCCATCCCCCATTATTTGGTCTGATTTTATAATAAGGAGTGTATCGCAAACGGGGGATCACGCAGATGAATTCGTGCCCTTCCAAACCGGCGTCATGCAAAAAACGCTGGGCCCTCTCTCCATTCGTTAGATTGAAATAAAAAGTGGCGTCTGGCCCGAACATCACGTTTTTCGCCTCAATGCCGTTTTCTTCGATGACTTTCAACGAGCGTGTCTCACGGGTGAAGATGAACTTCGCCATGTCCAGTATGGATTTGAGATCCGGGTCGATATGCGCAATGGTGTCACCGAAAATCCCGAAAGGCTTATCGGTATGGTTCAGCCAGGCACGGAGGTTGTCTTTGCCTACCACAGAGGGCCCTGAACCGTGGATCAGGATATCTGCCGCATCCATGGCTTCAATCACCTCCTGGCTATTTACATCCCCTTCCTTGCTCACATGCCCGTAGATAATTTTCACGTCTGGAAAATTCGTTTCCAGCAACACCTTTACCGCTTCGCTATGGCTTTTTTTCCATAAGATGATTTTCGCATCAGGCAAGAACACCTGAAGCACGTTCAGTAGACCGGGCGTGTGGGCGATATCTCCGATATTCACGTCCTGCCAGCCGGAAACGACTAGGATCGTCTTGACCTTGCCGTCGGCTCCCCGTGTACAAGTGGTCAGTGCTGAAGAAATCACCGCGCCGATACCTGCCGTGGCCGCGGTCCTCAGCCACCCCCTTCGATTATACGCTTTCATGCCTAGACTATCAGTTGACTTCATCGTACACGCGCACATAGTCCACCACGAAATAATCCGGTAAGTTCGCTTTTCTGAGTATGCTTGCCGGTGCCCCATTTCGATACCCGTTGGCCTCCGCAGAGATCAGGATAAACTGTTCCCTGTGGGATACGGGGCCGGGAACCCGCCAGGTCTCTTTCCCATCCATGTAAAAGACGTAGCCACTGGGGCTCCAGTCCACACCGTATGTGTGGAATTCCCCGTCGTTGGCATCGAGATCCAGGTTCCCCGAACCGATGTGTTGGTGATCTTTCCCGTATCCGTTCCAATGGAGATTTTGGCTTATCCCCCCTTTCCGTTGGAAATTCTCCATGATATCGATCTCCACACCGGCCTCCAATGGATCCAAGGAAGAACCGATGATGGGAGACTGCAACCAGAATGCAGCCCACCAGCCTTCCTGGGTCGGAAGTTTACAACGTATTTCATAGTACCCGTACCGATGGACAAACTTTGGCGTTTCCAACTGGGCGATGGGCCAAGTGAGCTTGGATTTACCGTACTGGTCTCCCGGCCTATCCATGTAATTGCTTCCGGTTTGGAGCTGTGACGTGAAATAATGCCCGTCCTTTTCGTACAATTTCAACAGTAGGCGTCCCTCGCCATCCAGTTCGTAGGCATCGTCCGTCCAAGTGCTATGCCTGGTCTGCATGATGTGCAGGCGGAATCCCCATTTCGTGGTATCCAACTCGTTGCCATCGAACTCATCGTGCCATACCAACTTCCATTTCTTGCCTTTGGGGAGGTCGCTTTCAATTCCCGGTTGGCCTGTCTGTGCGTAACCATTGTATAATAACGTGGTTAGCGTAACCACGATACTTGCCTTCTTCATTATCCTCATGTTTTCTGGTTAAAGTATTTCACTCCGTTTTCCGGCCTGATATCGGTCAGGTCTCCGGTGTAATGCCGCAGTTCCTTGGGAACATACGGATGCTTCCTGATTTCTTCCTCGTCAATGTCTATACCCAACCCCGGTTTATCGGGGATAATCATGGCCCCGTCTACAATGCGGGTTTCCTCGTTGCATATCTCGCTTCTCCAAGGAACGTCACTGCTCATGGTTTCGAGCAGGTAAAAATTAGGCACACAGGCCGCCAATTGTAATGTGGCCGCATTTGCCACCGGGCCGCTGGGGTTGTGGGGGCAGAAAGGAATATGGCAGGCTTCTGCCATCGCAGCGATTTTCTTCAGTTCCATGATGCCACCTGCGTGGCTTACGTCTGGCTGCACGACATCGACCGACCTCATCTCGAACAGCGTTTTGAACTCCCACCTATTGTACAGGCGCTCGCCCCCCGAGACCGGGACTTTGATCCTTTTCTTCACTTCGGCCAATCCCTCCAGGTTTTGGGGAGGGATGGGCTCCTCGAACCACAATACGTCGTATTCGGCAAGCGCGTGCCCGATCCTCACCGCCGTAGGCACATCAAAACGGCCATGTGCCTCGATGATGATATCGGCCCTATTCCCGACTGCCTCTTTGACCGCGCCTATGCAGTCCATTGCCTGTTGCAACTGCGCCCGCCCGATATGGAGATAGGAAGCCCCGAACGGATCCCACTTGATCGCCTTGAATCCCTGATCGACCACGATCGCCGCTTTCTCCGCGAATTCCGCAGGTGTCTTCGCCGGGGCAAACCAGCCATTGGCATAACATGGCACGGCATCCCTGACCTTCCCGCCCAGGAGTTGATAGACCGGAACGCCCAGATCCTTTCCTTTGATGTCCCATAATGCCATTTCGATAGCGGACAGCGCCGACATGAGCACTGGACCGCCCCGCCAATAACTATCCCTGTACACATTGTGCCACAGGGCTTCGATTGCATGCGGGTCACATCCCTTGATGACCCTTTCCAGCTCTTTGCAGGCCATTGCTGCGGTTTGCTCCTTGTATTCGAGGGTTGCTTCGCCTAGCCCATACAGGCCGTCCTGATCGGTCATCACCTTGACGAACACCCAGTTGGTCCGATAGGCATGGCAAAGGAACGTTTCAACACCGGTTATCTTCATCGTAATTTGCCTTATATATTTTGATTTTCAAACGAGTTAACTTACCATTCCTTTTTTATACGTCAACATCTTCTGGCAGGTGTTGCGCGGAACATCCGCCATCGACCACCAACCTTGCCCCGTTCAGTGATGTGACGGTATCGGACGCAAGGAATGCAACGGCCTCGGCAATATCGACGCCCGTTGATTCTCTCCCAATCGGTATGTTCCGCCTCCTCCTATTGACGGCCTCCATGGTTTGCTTTTCCCACCTATCCGTGTTGATGTATCCCGGAGCAACCATATTCACCCGGATGCCTTTGGGCCCGAGATCGGTGGCCATGGCGTTGGTCAATGCATCCAGCCCTCCCTTACTTGCAATGTAGGCAGTCCGTTTGTGGATCGCCCTTGTCGAAACATTGGAGCCGATATTCACGATCACCCCCTTGGTGTGCTTTGCAAGCATCAGGTTCACCGCATGCTGCGATACCATGAAGGTACCCAGCAGGTTCACCTGGATCACTTCCTTGAAAAAGTCGATGGCCATGTCTCCAAACCCATCACCGATACCTTGATGGGCTGCATTGTTGACCAGCACATCGATGCGCCCGAATTGGCTTTCAATGGTTGAAAACATCCTCTTGACCTGCTCCGCATCGGCAATATCCGCCACGATAGGGAAATGGTTCGGTAACCCCAAGTGTGTTAGTCTTTCGGCGGCGCTTTGCGTCAACCGCTCATCCGGGCCATTGATTACCACATGGGCTCCTTCTTTCAGGAACAACGACGCGATGTGGAACCCGGTGTTCTCCACCGCTCCGGTTACCAGTACTACTTTATTTTCAAATCTCATATATGATTGACTTCCTTGAGTTGCATATTCCTATAGTCCCTTGCAAAAAAATACTTGTATCCCACCAGCAGTAAGCCACCGCACAACAACCAAACCACGCTGAGCAAGGAAATCCCGGTGGACAGTCCGATAACCGGCTTTAAATACCCCAATACAAGCGGCGCGGTGGCCCCTACCGAAAAACCGATCATCATCATCATTCCCGAAGCTGTCGACCGGTATTTACGCGGGATCACGTCATATAAGACCGCGTAGGTATTGGCATCGAAAAAGGCCCTACCAAAACCGAAACCCGCAAATCCGATGTACGTGATCCACACCACGGTTGACTTGCCCATCAAAACGATAAACGGGGCCGCAAACAATAGCCCCATGGCCTGTAGCAGGAGGCGCTTCCCCGGGCTGTACTTGGCCAACCTATCCGAGATCGGTCCAGCGGACAGAATTCCGACAAAGGCGAACAAGTGGGTATAGAACATGGAGTGAAAACCTGCCGAGGTGAGCGTCATCCCGAACTCTTCGAATAGGTAGGTGGGAGTCCAGGTCAGGTAACCGACAAGGACAAAAATAAGGCCGGAGAAGGCGATGGTGAGGATCAGCGCGGTAGGTGTCTGAAACAGCACTTTCAACCCCGCAAGGAAGGTTACTTCGCCTTTTCCTACCGCCGCTTGGCCGTCATTCCGATCCTTTAGCCGGAAAGCCATGACAATCCCGTGGATGACGCCAAACGCACCGAAGATGTAGAAGGCGTTCCTCCACCCCCAGCGTTCGCCGATGTAGGCGGCTATCAAACCGCTTAGGATAATACCCACATAATACGAGGTCTGGTGGACGGACATGGCAAATGAGCGGGTATCTTTATGGTACGCCGCCAACAAGGTGTAGTTGGCTGGGCCGAAAAAGGCCTCGCCGCCACCAGTCGCCAGACTTCTCATGATAATGAGCATCATGACCCCATTGCTCAATCCCGTAAACATCGTTGCAGTGCTCCAAAACAGGATACTCCCGACGATGATCCACTTTTTACTATAGATATCGGCGAAGTAACCTGCAACCGGAACGAGTATCGCGTAAAACAGGTTGAATAACGTGGCTATCCAACCGATCTGGATATCGGATAAACCCAGGTCGGATTTGACGAGTGGAAGCACGACATTGAAGACCTGTCGATCGGCCTGGTTCACGAAAAAAGCGATCCACAACAGCAACAGTACTTCCCATTTATAATTTTTTGACATCTGCGCTCTCGGTTTCCGTATATTCGTCATGTGTTCAATAGCGATCGATTGACTCGATAATCCGGTCGATTTCCGACTTGACGCTTCCTTCCAAGGCTACATCAAACGTTTTGTCGCCTATGTGCAATTCCAGCGCATGGTTTGCAGGGCTGTACCCATATCGAATGTCCGCATGGATTCCCTGCAGGTCCAATCCAAACGTTCTTTGCCAGTCGCCCAGGCTGTATACCTTCTTTTCTTTGCCGATCCCGAGATAGTTGTTCGATTCAAATGCGCCATAGACATTCCCGTCCACGTTGGCTTCGCTTATGGGAATGGAGACCGCTACAGGAGATTGGCTGATGATGTTTTCCGTGACTTCCACCCCTTCACCCGTGAATGTCTGCCCCAAAAAGTACCGGCTGCCACCATAACCCAATCTGATACCCGCCTGGCCACTACCAAGTATCAGATTTCGGTAACATCGGACATGGTCTGACTCGCTGCCGCGTATTCCCAATTGCTTAACGTCAACAATGATGTTATGAGCAATTTCATTGAGATGCGTGGAAGCTTCTATATATATGCCGCCTTCCAGGCTTTTGTAAATAATATTCTCATTGATCGAGACATTTTCATTAGCCGCATCCAACCAGATACCACCATGCCCATGCATATTGTTCTCAATGTAATTGCCGACCAGCATGCTACTCCGTAGGTGGTGCAATTTGATGGTGGCGCTTTCATGGAGCTGGCTAAAGTCCTGCCAGCAATTGTCACGGAGCTCATTGTTGTAAATCAGGATCGCGTCTTGCTGGAAATCATAATAATCGATATCCGAACTTCCTGTAGTGCCGCAGATGGCCGCTATGCCACACCTGTTGAACGCACTGTTCGCTACGATGTGATAACCCCGCTCTGCCATCGAATACCTGGAAGGAAGTTCAAACCCGATGTCAAGCCCAACGCCGTTCGCGTCTTCGATCACGCAGTTATTGATGATGAAATGGTGGCCGCAATTCGTGGACACGATGCCCCGTTGCGGCGGGGGGAAACCGTTGCCTGCCTTCTGGAACGTGATGTTTTCGATCTTTATATAGCCGTTGTACCGGTGTTCCGGAGAGAAGCATTGTTCCCGCGCCGTGTATTCGATCTGGTGCTGTCCGGGATGGGAATCGTCCGCCAACCTGACATGAACCGTCAATCCATCGTCTTCCACGAAGAAAGACCCTGGATTACCGGCCATATCCACATACTGGGGTACCTGCTTCAGCATCTTGCCGTCACAGAAAAGCATTCCCCGGCTGATCAACGCCAGGTTCT
>Ga0182793_1001478_pt1 | contig 14424 bp, 31 predicted proteins | sample Passage237A_FD_130498 | JGI IMG/M metagenome (GOLD analysis project Ga0182793, IMG submission 130498) | Cellulose adapted compost microbial communities from Newby Island Compost Facility, Milpitas, CA, USA - Passage2 37A (version 2) (version 2) ... | reverse complement strand
ACTCCTGCTCGAACGTCACAATCCCCGACTCGACTGCTTCAAGCTTCGCCTTCACAACAAGCGCGAGGGCACGCCACTTCTGGCGCACAGCCTGCTCGTAGGCCGCTGCCGCCTGGTCAGCGGTGCGCCTTGTTCCGCGCGTCGGCGTGTGCGTGAACTCCCTCGAGTCACGGTCGGGCAGGGGCACGGTGAACCTGATCGTGCGACCTTCGGCGGAGAACTGGATCACAGCCATGTCGCGGCGTGTGGCATAGGCGAACTCATCCGCCCCGTAGCGGGTGAGGATGCGCTCGATCTCTGCACGCGAGCGGTCTGAGGACACTGTTGTGTCGGCGGCGTAAGCCATCACGCACCCCCGTTCTCGCGCAGGCGGGTGGCGCGGTCACGGAGCCAGGTATCGGGGGTTAGTACCCCCCCAGGGCGGCCAAACCGGTGGGGGATGTACCGGTCAGCCGCCTCTTCCAACGCCTCAGCCGCCACCTCACGGTCATGCTGGGCCAAGATCGCGTCGAAGCGCTCACCGGCCCAGTCGTCAAGCGATGTGCATGGCTTGTGGCCGAGAGTGTGTTCGATGTACGCGTCTCGGAGTTCTTCGAGGTCACTCACCTAGCACCTCCCTCCCCAACGCCCTCACGCTCGGCACGGTCTCGCACTCGTCGTGCGGCCGACTCCATCCCAGCGAGCCATGCCGGATCGGGCTGACCCATCGGATCGGCGTTAGCTTCGATGTCCTTAGCCGCACGAATCAGCGCTTCACTGGCGATACGGGCGTCGTGGGCGGCGAGCCAGCGTCGGTATTGAGCCCGGCGCTCGTCCTCGCTCGCAGTCTGAAGAGACAGCACGTAGCGCTCCTCGACCATCTGATCGCTCGGCACGTACTCACCCATCACGCACCTCCCTCGCTCAGCAACCATGCGCGGATGGCGTCGGCGGTGCGCTCGACAGGTCGCATGTCCGTTCCGGCGAAGTCGCTCATTGGCGACATCACGAGCACGTCGATCAACCCCTCCCGGTCAATGGACTCGAACACGGCGCGGGGGATGTCCGAGGCGGTCATCGTGTACACCTGGTCGTAGAGCTTGTAGACAGCCTCAGCCCCGCGCTCAATCGGTGTCAGGGCGGTCATCGGTCGGCTCCGGGGGTGGGCTCGTAGGTGGCCTCGAAGATGTCGGGCTTGCAGGGGTAGAACTCGCCCTTGACGCCACGGATGATGAAGTCGCCGTGGCTCGCGCCCATTTGTCCCTCAAGCGTGTCGATGAGGATTGCGGGGCCGTAGAGGGCTCCACTCGGCCCCACTGAGCCGAGAGTGCCGCCACACCATGCGGCAATATCTGCGACGTTATCTGCGCCAACTGGTCCCATCGCCTCGATCTCGACAGGCTTCTTGCGGTACTTGGCTGGCGTGCTCATGCTTTCTCCTTGCTCGTGACGGCTCGTGCCGCTCTCGGTGCTCACTGCGCCTCCTTGGTCTCGGGTGTGGGTTGGGTGGTCGAGTTGCCCCATGGGTCCGTCTCGGGGTCGAGGTCGATGCGAACGATGTGCCGCCCGTTGATGTGAGTGATGCCGTCTGGCGCGAGCGTGATCGTGAAGATGGCATCGGGGTCGTCACGGAATGCCTCGACGAGTTGCGCTGCCCCGGCGTCTGGCATGCTCTCGACCGTGACGCGCCCACGGTCGCTGGTGTAGATCGTGACTCTCACTTCGCACCACCCTTCGCCGCGTCGTCGCCCTTACCCTCGGCGCGTTCGCGTGCCCGCCGGCCGATCTCCTCGGGCGACAGGCCGCTCTTGGCGTCGCGCATGAGGCTCTTGGCGTCGATGTACGAGACGGTCGAGCCGCCCTCGATCTGGCGGGTCCGGCGCTCCTCGAGCTCGACCTCCTTGCGCCGCTCGGCGCGGACCTGCTCCACGACATCGCCGAACGTGACCCATGAGCCGCCGCGCGACTGAGCGGTGCGCGAGATGGCGATCTTCTTGACCGCGGCCATGAGGTTGTCGTCCGTCGCGAGCGGCACGGCCTCGGCGAACAGTTCGGCCCACACGAGGGCCTGCCCGTCATTGGCCCCGGCCAACTGTGCGGACTTGAGAATGAACAGCGCCTTGGTTGCGCCCTTTGCGGTGATCATTTCCTATGCCTCCAACTGGCGCTGCTCGTGGTGGCCATTGCCGCCGTCCCATTGGTCGGCCATGGCGATTTGCTTTTCCCAGAACTCGGCGTCGCGCTGGTGGCGGTCGGTTGGTCGCCAGTTGGTGCGCTGGGCTTGGAGGCTGAGGGTGTCGTACTTCTCGCGCAGCTTCGGGGCGCTGAGGATGTTGGAGCGCCAGAACTCGTCGCCGGTCGCGAACTCGATGGCGGCATGGATGCCCTCGACGGTGCGTCCGTCGCGGTCGAGCATGAGACGCACGGCGTCACGAGCCCTCTTGTTTCGGCTTGGCTTCTTGGCTCCGTTGGCTTCGATGCGCTCCTCGAGGTAGTCAAGGATGGCGCCGATTTCGGGGCGCTCGTCGGGTCGTGATGTCGCGTCAGCGACTTCCGACGAGAAAGTCCCCTGTTCCCCTGTTCCCCTGTTCCCCTGTTCCCCTGTTCCGTCCGCGGATTTTCCGAGGTTGTGCGTCGGAAGTTCCGAGGTTTTCGAGTAGAGGATGCGTTCTGCCTGGTAAGCGGTGGGATTGCGGCGCTTGGCTCGCTTCTCGGTGCGCTGGTGCTCTTCCCACGTCGGAATCTCGTAGTAGTCGCGTCCGTCGCTGTGGAACCACACGACGCCGTAGCAGTCCGCAACTTCCGCGGCGAGGTGTCGGAAGTTCCGAGGTTCAACCTCGGAAGCTTCGTCGTCGGGGAATGCGAAGCCCAGCAGGCGGCGTGGGTTGGCGTCGCCTACACCCCAATCATCGGCCCAGCACCACATCGCGATGTAGAGCAGCCGCGCCCAGGGGGACGCCTTGGCGGTGCCGGGGGAGTCAAAGAACTCCGGCTTGATGGATCTGATGCGGGCCATCACGCACCCCCGTTCTCACGCAGGTGGGTAGCGATGGCCTTAGCGATCACTTGTGCTTTGTGTTCGTGCAGGGTGGGGTGCGAACCTTCAGCGCCGCACTGGGTGTATCCACAGCGACAGCGCACGTAGTAGGCGTTGCGGGACTTTGTGCCATGCGCGGCCAGTAGTGGTTCGATGATCTGAGCGAGTTCCTCCGCCTTCACCTCAGCGGTGGGTGTGAGGACAGCGACGGGGAAGCCCAACCACTCCTCAACGCCGTGGCTTGAGTACCCGCCCCCGTGCCCATCAACGGTCCAGTCGAAGTCCTCCAGGCTGTTTTCCGGGAGGTTCTTGGTTGCGACGCTCCATTCGCCGCTTGCCAGACGGCTACCGACCACCGCTCCAACAGGCAGCGCCTCCAACTCCTCCACCGTCGTGATCGTGTGCGGTGAGGGAGTCGTCGCGCCAGGCTCTTGGGCCAGGTGGAACCCTGCCGCGAGAATGGCGTCGGTGATCTCTTCGGACCGAACGCGCCCGGTGGTGGTGTGCTCACACTCAGGAAGCCCACCACCCTGGCGGTCGTTGCACACCAGGGTCACGTAGGGCGCGATGATGCGGATGGCCACCTCCCGCTCGTCCTGGCCGGTCATGACTCCACCTCGCCGTCCAGGATGGTGCGAAGTGCAACGTACGCTTGGATGGCGTCGATCTGTCCATCTGCCCAGCCATCGAGAGTGAACTCAACAGCCGCCAACTTGGCTTCGGCGTCAGTGGTGGTGGCAATGTCAAACGTCTCGTAGTCGCCCTGCCAGACAGGATTGACAGAGAAGGTCACCTCGCCGTCAAGGGGCGCGTCGTCGGCCTCATCGAACCAGGGCTTGTGGGAGCATTCGTCAGCGTCAAACACGCCCGCGTGCCACAACCCTTCGTCAAACGGGTCGGGGCGATGCGCGGGGACTCCGTTGCGAATGGACTGGTCGTACCAGGTCTCGCAGTCGCATGTGTAGCGTGCGTGGCATAGGCTCTTAGGCCCGGCGTTGCACGTGAACGTGTAACTGCGGCATCCGTCCTCGAACTCAATCGTGACCGTGTGCTCACTCATTTGTCTGTCCAATCTCGGTGATAGTGACGGTCACGCGCAGGTGTCCTCGCGGCGACCGTTCAGGGTCTTGGATGCGCACCGTCCGGGCGATATGTGCGCTCGAATCGTCAGCAATCAGTCCGGCGTCGGTTATGCCGTCCAGCAGCGCCTTCGATGACCAGTTCTCGAGGTCTCGGGGGCGCCGGTCTGGGAAGGCCCACATCAGCTCAACCTCAACGGGTGAACGCAATGGGGCGGTTGTGAACATGGCTTGCAGGGCCGCAATTTTGGCTGATGCGCGAATGGCTTTGGCGCGTTTGGCGTTGACAGCCCAATGGAGGCGCCGGTCCCTGTTCGGGTTCGGCCACTGACTAATCGGCCACGTCAGCGTCACGGATGCTTGGCTCATCCCAACACCCCCTGCGCGAGTCGAGTCTTGAGTGCGAGGTCGTGGTACTCAGGGTTGAGGTCGATGCCGATGTAGCGGCGCCCGTGCTTGCCTGCGACCATGCCTGTAGTGCCCGAGCCGCTGAACGGGTCGAGCACGGTGTCACCCGCGCGGCTTCCGGCGAGGATGCAGCGCTCGGGAATCTCGGGCGGGAACACGGCGAAGTGTGCGCCTGGATACGGCTGGGTGGGGATGGTCCACACGTCACCCGGGTTTCTGGATTCCGACTCGGCTCGATCCTTGAGGCTTGCGCCGACCTGACTGTGCGCCGTCTTTCCAGCAGTGAAAGTGCTTCCTGACGCACCCTTAGCGGCTGGCACACGCACCGCGTCCAGGTTGAAGTAGTACGACGGCTTCTTGCTGAACAGGAATATGTGCTCGTGCTTGGCGCTGAACCTGTCGCGCACGGACTCCGGCATCCCGTTCGGCTTGGCCCAGATGATGTCGTTGCGGAGAATCCAGCCCGCGTCCTGCATGGCGAACGCGAACCGCCACGGAATGCCCAACAGGTTCTTCGCCGGACGATGGCCCGACAGGCCCGCACCCTTCGGCATCGACGGTGTGCGGCCATTCTTCGACACACCCGTCGATGACGCGCCCCGGTTGCCCGGGTACGTGCTGTACGAATCCCCGAGGTTGACCCACACCACACCGTCATCCGCGAGCGCCGGGCGGATCGCCTCAAACACATCGACCAGGTTGGCGATGAACTCGGCGGGCGACTTCTCTGCCCCGAGCTGCCCATCCACGCCGTAATCGCGCAGACCGAAGTACGGCGGCGAGGTCACGACGGTTTGAATGGAGCCGGGAGCGAGGGTTGCCACCTGCTCCCCGGCGTCACCAAGGAGCAGAGTCACGGTGTCGTCCTGGTAGTAGATACTCATCCCAGCACCTCCAATCTGTCGACGTGCCATTGGCTCACTGGCGCGCCCACCCTCGGGCGTGTGTGTTTGTTCGCGGCTCACGACGCGATCACCTGCCAGCAGCAGATGCCGAGCACGAATGCGGCGGCGGCAAAGACGGCAAGGTGATACCAGGCCATGTCGCGGCGCTTGTGCAGCGGCTCCAACGGCGGCCAGTATTCGAGGCCGAGAATGACGACGGCTTCATACGCTGTCATGTCGCGGCTCAGAACGGGACGTCGGACGCGGAGGGCATGGAGCCCCACGGGTCATTGCTGGATGGTGTGGCAGGTGCGGCGGTTGCGCCCCAACCGGACTGGCTGGCTTGGGCGCTTTCCTTGCGGCTGACCTTGGCCGTGGCGTACTTGAGCGACGGGCCGATCTCGTGAACCTGCAACTCCATCGATGTGCGCTTCTCGCCGTCCTTCTCCCATGAGCGCTGGACGAGCCTGCCCACGACAATGACCCGCATGCCCTTGGTGAGCGATTCGGCCACGTTTTCGGCGGCTTCACGCCACAAAGAGCAGCGCACGAACAGTGTTTCTGCGTCCTTCCATTCGTTCGCCTGCTTGTCGAAGAACTTGGGTGTCGATGCGACGGTGAAGTTGACGACGGCCGCACCAGACTGGGTGAAGCGCAGTTCCGGATCTGAGGTGAGGTTGCCGACGAGGGTCAGGGTGGTGTCGTTAGCCATTAGTCCTCCTTCATTACAGGCTTGATGCGCCAGGTGATCTCGGTGTCTCCGCGTCGGTATGACAGGCGCCAGTGACGGAAGCCGTTGCGCGCGAGGTAGCGACTGCCCGACTGTTGGGTGTTGCGCGTCTCCCGCTCGGACGGGCAGGCGGTGATGACTTTCGCCGTGAGTGGGTTGTCCATCTCGATGAGGCGTTGCGCGATTCGTTGACCTGGCGTCGCCAATGGAATTGGTTTCAACTCCACGCCGCGCGCCTTCGCCACATGCTCGGGAATGAGCAGGCCAGCCTCAGCTTTGGTGATGATCTCCCTGAGCCCGTCGTATGGGTTGCGGCGCACAACCTTGTGTGAGCCGTTCATATTCGACGGGATCGCGACGTGGCGGCGGGTCATGCGGCCACCGCCTCATTGAGCGTGCGGCACGTGAAGCACAGGCCGTCCCAGCACTGGTCTCCGCAACCTCGACACCTGCTAATGCGCTTGTCCTCCCTGGTGAAGGACTGCATGAGAGGTGACGGCTTCTTGCGAGGCGCCTCGGGTGTGAGGGTGCGGGCCAACATCCGGTTGCGATGCTCACGGAACAGCAGGTGAAGGTTTTCGACCATGTAGGCGGGGGTCGGTTCGTCCAGTTGGCTCACGCCTCCTCCTCCAGTTCGCGGTACAGAATCTCGACGGGGATCGCACATTCGCCGTCCACGGTGGCGAGCAGGTCACGAAGCACTTGGGCTTTGATTGCGGGTGCTGCGGCGGCAACGAGGTCCACGAGTTCGGCGCGGACGTTGTACTTGGTGAACTCCGGCAGCGAGTCCCATGTGACGGGCGGTCCCGATCGCTTCCACGCTTTCGCGGCGGCGGCTTCCACGGCTTCGGTGAGGTCGAGGGTGGTCATGAGGCACCGCCAAAAAAGTGCGCGCAAAGTGTTGACGTGTATATACGCCGCGTGTTATGCTGTATATACAACGACGGGATGGAGGCCCTGAAATGACGAACTGGATTACGGTCCCCTACAAGACCACTGGCATTGCATCGCTGGCCGAGTACGAGGCGTTCATGAACGAGCGTCCGATGAAGATCGACGACGACTCGAAGCCGCTTGCTCGCGCCAAGGTCGGCAAGTTGCACATGGCGGCACTTGAGGCCATGTCGGAGATCACCAAGGACATGCGTGCCGGAATCGGGTTCCGCGACCCGCGCACCTCGCGCGGCATGAAGATTGCGTTCACCGCCGCCCGCGACATTCGCGCAGAGGGCGTCACGCGCGCTCAGAACGAAATGATCAAGCCCATTGCGGAGATGATGCACTTCCACGCCGCCGTCGGCTCGATCGAGGACCCCATTGAGGCGTACAAGTTCGCCGTGACGACGATCATTGACGTGCTCGCGAGCATTGGCCTCACCAATGACTGACCCCAAGGTTCTGCGCACGTTCCGCCTTCCGCTTGATGAGTGGGAGGCGGCGTCGCGCGTTGCGTCCGAGCGTGGTGAGTCGCTGTCCGGGGTGATCCGCGACGCGTTGCGGCGGTATGTCATGAGGCACGCTCCGAAGTCGTAGCGGCCTCGAGAAGTTGCCGTCCGATGTGCTCGGTGTAGGCGGGCGAGGGTGGTCATTTGCCACCTCCGAACGCCTTTTCGAGGTCCAGGCAGTCGCGGCACACGGACGTTGACCGGCTTGAGCGCAATGGCTTTTCGATGCCGCACCACACACAGATGTAGGTTTCGGTACTCATGCGAGGACCCCCAGCATTTCCAGGCGCCGCTCGACAGAGCCGACGATGGCGACGGCGACACGTGCGCAGTCAACACACAGGGCTTCCGTGGCGGCCGAGCCACAATCCGCGCACCTCACGCCGCCACCTGCTCTCCGGTGATGGCCTCGTGGACATCCAGCAGGTGACGCACCGCCGTCTCAGCTTGCAACGGCACGACACCGTTGCCGCAGGCTTTGAGGGCTTGGTTGCGGGTGATGCCGGGAACGTCGGTGATCCAGCCTGGCGGGAGGCCCATCATCCATTCGGTGAAGCGCGGGCTGAGACGGTTGGCGCCTCCCCGGCCGGTGGGTTCGACGGGGGATGGTGCGGGGTGTCCGAACACTGCTTCATGGCGGGCGATTGCGGGGGCGTACTGGCCGAACAGTTCGTGGCGGGTGACGGCGCTGGGGAGTGAGCGCCCGCGCACCACGGCATCAGTCAGGGTGATGTTCGATGACCCCTCAGCGCCACCACTTGCAGTAGAATCCATCGCGGTCGTTGTAGGCAACAGTTGGGCAACCGCGCTCGACAGCATGAGGTCGCCTCGTGAGCCGCGCTGGTTCGGGCCACCATGTGAGCCGTCCGTAGCGCGCGGCGTCGGGAGTCCTACAACTCCGCAACCACCGTCCGCAAGTCCGGCGAACCCGTCCCGTGTCGCCCAGCCCCGTTCCCGTCCGATACCCGCGGCGTCGGCAGGCCACGCAAGGATGAAGACGCGGAAACGTCCGTGGCAGGCGCCCACGTCGGCAGCTCGTAGGCCAACCCCCGCAGCGTCATACCCGATGTCGGCCAGGTCTGCGAGAACAGCTCCGAGTGCCCGCATAGAAGGTTGTGCGTGCCCGTCTCCCATGCACCACGGGCAGGGTTCCATGTCGCTATCGGCTCTCGCACTGAGAAGTCCTCTCACGTTCTCGGCGACCACGAACCGGGGTCGCATGGTGTCGATGGCGCGAACCATTTCGGACCACAAGCCAGTGCGGGTCTCGCCACGGATCAGCCCGGCACGTCGGCCGGCGTGGCTGACGTCCTGGCAGGGGAAGCCGCCCGTGATGATGTCAACGGGGGGGACACTGCTCCAGTCGATACCGGTGATGTCGCCCAGATTGGGGGCATAGGGGTATCGGTGGGCGAGGATGAGGTTTGCGCCTTTGTCGATGTCGGACACCCACACGGTGTGAGCGTCGGGCCAGATTGCCTTGAGTCCGAGATCGAGGCCCCCGTAGCCGGAGAACAGTGACCCAATGCGAGGTGTGCGTGCGCCCATCATCGACCGTCCTGAATCGCGGTGACGATGGCGGCGGTGAGTGCACCCGCACCCATGCCAAGACCGAGCGGAATCATGATCGCGGCGATGAGCCAGCACCAACCGTGGCGGCGGGGTGCTGCGTGACGTGGGCCGTGGCGGGTCATGCGAGCGTCCCCTGCTCAGGAGCCGGGTCCGGGGTTTCTCCAAGGACCCGCAACTCAGCGAGCACCGCGTCCGCTTCCACGGCTGTGAGATTGTCGGTGCGGGCGTCGCCACGTTCCGTGACCCGCGAGAGCATCGCCTTCGCCGCGACCGCAGACAGTCCAAGCGACTTCACGCCAGCCTTGATGTGTTCCACCTGCTCGACTGACGCCAACACATCAACAGGCTTATCGACCACCGGGTCGGACTCGACGCTGGCGGGGGTCGTGACACGCTCGACAGCATCAGGCGCAGGGTCATAGGCGTTCGGGTCCTCTTTGCGAGGAATGAACGTCCGCTCACCCCCGTCGATGTTGAGCTTCGACAGGAAGTCCTCAATGCTGAAATCGGCGGCATTACGCGGCGTGAACCCACCGGGCGGCACATCGAACGCGACAGTGCGAATGCCGGCGATGTGCGGCGCGCGAGGCTCGGCCATTGTAATAATGCCGTCCACCTCGAACGTCAGATCTTTCTCAGCCCGAACCTTCCATTCCTTCTCAGTGGTCGGCTTGCCGTCCTTCATGACAGTCACTTGCTCGTAGCGCGCTGTCAGCAATACAGGGCCACGGTGTGCGCGGGCTGCGTCAACGACACGACGCCACCGCTTCTTCGCGGCATTCCACTGGTCCATCGTGATCGTCTGCTTGCCGCGCTTATCCGCGATGGCTTGCTGCTCGTCACAGAGGAGGCCCCACAATTCAGTCATCGAGTCGATGACGATGCAGTTCGGCTTGCCGCCGTCCGATGGCTCGGCAACAGCCGCTTCGACCGCATCGAGAATGCCAGCCCATGAACCATCGTGTTCGACGATCTCGTAGCGGGCCCCTGGCAGCGCGCCGTACTGATCTGCCGCGCCCTCCCCAACCTCGATGTAGAACGTGCGCCCCACCATGTCCGACGCGCTGAACTTGGCGCACGCATAGGACTTGCCGGACTTTTCGACGCCAGCAATGAGCAGCATCGGCCACGGCGCCTTGCCCGTGGGCTTCCTCGTTTTGAGAGCCATCACTCGTCCTCCAACTCAATGTCGGCCAGGTAGTAGGGGCGGGGCAGGATCGACTCAGCCGCGCCGGTTCCGTCGTCATCGCCGGGCCACTCGCCCGTCTCGATGCACCGCTTGTACAGGGCAATGGCGCGGCGCATCTTGGCTCGTGCGCCGTTGCGCCAGTCCTCATGCGCCAGCTGGACCACTCGCACCTCGTGAGGCTGGTCCTGCTCTACGAAGATCAAGTGCGTCGGGGCGATCTTCGCGCCGGGGTTCGCGGTGGCGAGTTGCCACTCGTACACGGCGGCCTGCACGTCGTAACCGAAGTCCTCGATGGAGCGGCGTAGTTTGCCGATTCGCACGTCACTCGTGGTCTTGAGGTCAATGTTGACGAGGCGTCCATCGGGTAGCGTCGCCACGCGGTCCAGACGTGACTTGATGGTCACGCCGGAGTCCTCGTATTCGGCGACGAACGGCACCTCGGATGCGCCGGGAAGCCCTAACAGCCATGCGGACGTGGCATGTGCGCGCACTGCATCGGCGCACGTCTTGACGGCCTCAATCGCAGACGCCTTGAGGGGCACCTCGCCACGCTCTCGAGCCGCCGCAACCCAGGCCTTTGCCTCGGCCGATGAGATTGATCGTGTCGCACCTGACAGCAACTCGTCAGGAATCTCCACGAGCGGTTGACCCACGCCAAGCACGTCGGCGTGAACGGCGTGCCCAAAGTCGAACTCTGCGCGCGGTGACGGGTGGTCGATGTAGTGGCGGTAGTGCAGCGGTGAGCGCAACAGATGCTTCATGCCGGAAGCGCTCAATGCCGGGATCGCCCTGTATTCCGCTTCGGTGAGGTCGCTCATCGCACGGCCTCCGCCAGTAGTCCGCCGTGCCAAAGTTCGGTAGCGGCTTTCATGCACGGTCCGAACTCGTCAACGCACTCGTCCCACGACTCTTCGCAAATCCGCGCATGAATGACACTGGCCGCCCTTGTGACCAACTCGGGGATCATCGGGCAGGCCCCTTCATCCGCTTGTACAGGCCCGCCACGAACTGGATTGGGATCGCGCCAGCGAAGTGCTCGCGACCCACTTCAAGGGCTGCGACGTATGTGCTGGCATCCTTCGCCTGGAACGTGTACTTGCAGTCCGGGCACTTGAGTTCGTGCCTCTCCGAGTAGCCGTTGCTCCAGTAGCCGTGGAACGCAGAGGTCGCCTCGTGGCCATCCGCACAAATGACTTCCGTGGAACGCTCGCGGAACTCCGTGATGCCCATTACCGACTCGCCTCCGCCCTCAGCGCGTCCCAGTCGAGGACGCGCCTCACGGGCAACTCGTGGTGTGCGTTGCGGTTCGCCTTCTGCCCCGATGGCAGAAAGCGGCCCGTCTTGCCCAGAATCCCGGCGTTGGCGAGCTGCGATGCGACGTTGCCGATCAGTCGCGGGTTGACGGCCTCGGGCAGGAACTCGCGCACCCAGGACGCGTGCACCAGGCCGTCGTGGGCCTCGGCGCACTTGACGTAGGCCGCGAGCACGTCACGGCGTTGGTCAACCTTGAGCGGGTGCGGCTCGTTGTAGACGTCGTTGACGAGCGTCCAGTCCTCGGTGGTGGTCATGGCTCCTCCAAGCCCTTGCTGTCAGATGGGGTAAATGCGGAAGTCGTCGGCGGTGAGGACGCGGGCGGGGTGCGTCTTGCACGCAAGAACAGATCCGAATGCGCGGACCATCGCGAGCCCGCACTCGTGCGCTGTCTGGTGGTTCTGGCACAACAGCTCCGAGCAGCCGCACGGGACGATGACAAGGCGAGCCACGGCGGGGGCAGTGCAGTCCCGGCTCTCGCACATCGCGTCGTCATCGAGGACCGCTTCAAGTGCCTGGTCATACAGGGGGGTCACGGTGCGGGAAGTCATCGTCCGACCCGCCGATCCGCCACAAACGTGTGGCCGTTGACGACGTTGTGCACCCATGCGGCGCTACGAGCGGCCTCCTCATCAGAGGCAAAGTCGATGCACACGTCTCCCGTGTACACAACGACACGGCGGTTGCCACTTGCGGCGGGATTGCTCACCGCCACCTGCGCCGGAATGTGCGAATGCAGGATGCGGCGCTCCGGCCGCTTGTACGGCGCGCTCACGAGTCGGCTCCCTCGTAGGCGTCAGTCACAAAGTCCTTCACCAGCAGTGCCGTAATGGATGCCATGACAAACGCGAGAGAGGCTTGCGTCACAAAGCCCTCATGTGAGGCGAGGCGGTACACAGTGACCGCCATAAGGACGACAGCGCCGCCAGCAATCAACCAGGCGGTCGCAATGCGGTACGGGCGGGTCATGAGGCACGCTCCGAGAAATACTCGGCACCGCCCGCAACAATGGCGGCGTCCCAACCGTCCGGGGGGCGCGGCACCCAATCAGGCACCTCGTTACCGCTCGACACGTCAAACGCGATTTCGGCGTTCTTGTGGTCGGCGGCGAACAGGGTCACCGACGTAACTCCGCGCCAGTTGCCGGAGAGGCCATAGGCCTGCCACCTGACGTAAACCCCAGCGCACTTTTCGCCCGTTGGTGCATACGTGAACTCGCGTGGCTCAGTGAGAGGAATCTCCCACTCAACACGCACACTCGACGGCGCGGTCATGATGCGGCCCGCCTTTGCGCCGCCTGGCGAGATGCCTTTGTCTGACCAGACGCGGGGCGGACCGTCGCCGCTTCGATGAACTCGCGTGCAAGACGCTCAGTGAAGCGGACGTTCCTGCCAATCTTCACGTGGGGGACGCGCCTCATGTTGTGCGCAATCCAGTCAACTGACTTGTTGATGCGCTGGGACATCCACTCGATATCCCTCAGCGCGTCCAAGTCCGTGGTGGTTTCGGCGGTCATCTCCTGACCTCCTCAACCCACTTGGCGAGCAAGTCGCCAGGCTGAACATCCAGTGCGGTCGCGATCTTGGCGAGTTCGCCAAGCTGGAATGAGTCCGGGTCGCTGAGGCGGCGCTGGATGCGCGGGATGCTCATTTCGGTGGCCACTGCAAGCCGCCCCACCGTGAGCCTTCTCCTGCCCATTTCGGCCCTAATAGAGGGGGCCGGTTCCTTCTCTGGTGTCTCCATGCCACCGACGGTAATCGACGGATGCGTCGAATGTCAAGACGGATGCGTCGAATTCTGTCGCGCAAGCGTCAAAACATGCGACGCAAACGTGTACATCGCCGCATAAGGTGAGGTAGTGTCGCGCTTGTGAACGACAACACTCGCGACATCGACAGCCACTTCATGCGTGCGCTGACTGTTGCGCTTGCCGACAAGGGGATGACGCAAGGTCAAGCGGAAGATATCGCCGGCCTGCCGCGTGGCACCCTGAGCCTATGGACCAAGGGAAAGCGCATGCCGGGCGCCCGCCGATTCGTAGAGGTCCTAGTGGCCCTCGATATGGACGTGGCTGCCGTCGTCAACGATGGGCACCGACGCGCCACGGAAGCGAACCTTCTCAACAACGTGCGCCGCGCCGATGAATCCCAGCAAATCTGACGGCTGGCACCCGCGCCTGGTAGCCTCGCGCGCCCACTCCGCCAGCGTGTAATCACGCGCCACGCTCATTCCCCCTACGTTGTCGATGCCCGTTGCCATCGCCACTCCCTCTAGTCGTTGGGCGTCGTTGCCCTTGCCCGTTTATCGGGCAGTTCGGGCGAATGGTAACCCCTGGGAGAAGGCGTTTTTTGTGTATCCGGGTCACGCCTCAATCTGGGGAACGGCAGGGGATAGTGCGAGCTCCATCGCGGCGTCCATCGCGGCGTCCTGCTCGGGGGAGAGGTGGCCGTACACGTCTACCGTCGTCTTGATTGACTCGTGGCCGAGGCGTCGTGACACGTTGATGATTGGCACACCAGCGGCAAGCCACCACGACGCGGCGGTGTGGCGTAGGTCGTGAATGCGTGGCCGCTTGCCGATCGGCACGGCCTCGGGTACAAGCCACGGCTTGCGCGGGCCGTCTGGCAGTGCCTTGCGGCGGCTCTCCCATTTCGCGCGCTTCCCCTGCCAGTCACCACCGTTGGCGGTTTCCACGGCGGGTTGCCACACGGACGAGTGGAAGGCCGCAGCTGTCCACGGCTCACCGCGCGTGTTGGTGAAGATGAACTCCTCGCCGCCGCGCCCATCGGT
>Ga0182793_1001477_pt1 | contig 14465 bp, 18 predicted proteins | sample Passage237A_FD_130498 | JGI IMG/M metagenome (GOLD analysis project Ga0182793, IMG submission 130498) | Cellulose adapted compost microbial communities from Newby Island Compost Facility, Milpitas, CA, USA - Passage2 37A (version 2) (version 2) ... | reverse complement strand
CGCACGCTGACCCTGACCGCGCAGGTCGGCGACACCCGGGTCAGCGCCACCTGGCGCCGCGCCGACGCGGACCCCGGCGCTGTCGAGGCGCTCGACGCCGGGGTGCTCGATCCGCTGTTCCGCGACGCGGTGCTGAAGGTGCGCCGCCTGGGCTGACGGCCCCGACCGGTTGTCCCCAACCGCGTCGTCATCCCCAGATCGGGGCCCCTCGGGCCGCTACCGCCGGATGGTGTGGGTGGTCGCGACGACGGTGAGGCCATGGCGAAATCGAAAAAGCGCGGGCGCACACCCGACTTCCACCTCAACCGACCGGGCAAGCTGATCGCGGCACTGCCCGCAGTGCTGGGCTTCGTCCCGGAGAAATCCCTGGTTCTCGTGACGGTCGACCACGGCGAGATGGGCTGCGTCATGCGCGTGGACCTCTGCGACGACCTCACCGACAAGCTCGACCACCTCGCCGAGGTGGCATCGGCCGCGGCGCCCGACTCGGCGATCGCGGTCGTGGTCGACGAGACCGGGGCGGGCTGTCGGTGCTGCAACGACCGGTACCGCGACCTGTCCGAGGACCTGGCGGCCGCCCTGGCCGAATACGGGATCGAACTGCTCGCGGCGCACATCGTCGACCGGATCGCCGCCGGCGGGCGCTGGCACTGCGCCGACGGCTGTGGCATGTCGGGCACGATCGAGGACCCGTCGGCCTCTCCGCTGGCGGCGGCGGCCGTCCTCGACGGGCGCCGGCTCTATGCGCAGCGCGCCGAGCTGGCGCGGGTGGTCGAGGTCGCCGATCCCGAACACAGCGCCGCGCTGGCCCCGCTGATCGAGGCCGGCGGTGATCCCGCGGCCCGGCCGGACCGGGCGGCCCGCGACGACATCGAGGCCGCGATCGGGGCCGCGGCGCAGCTGGCCGACGGCGCGTCCCTCGACGACGCCCTGCTGGCCCGCCTCGGCGGCGCGCTGCGCGACGTGCGGGTGCGTGACACCCTCTACGCGCTGGCGGTAGGGGAGAGCGCAGGTCAGGCCGAGGACCTGTGGGCGCTGTTGGCCCGCACGCTGCCCGACCCGTGGCGGGTCGAGGCGCTGTCGCTGTTGGCGTTCTCGGCGTACGCGCGTGGGGACGGCCCGCTGGCCGGGGTCGCGCTGGACGCCGCGCTGCGCGGCGACCCGACACACCGGATGTCGGGCATGCTCGACACCGCCCTGCAGTCGGGCCTGCGCCCGGAGAAGATTCGCGGATTGGCCACCACCGGATACCGGCTGGCGGACACGCTCGGGGTGCGGTTACCGCCGCGGCGGGCGTTCGGCAAGGCCGGTTAGCCGCCCAATGAATGCCTGCCTACTGAAAAGTCTTGTGGCTCAGACCTTTTCGACCTTGACGGCGTGAGCCATGTGGTGCGGCAGCTCCACCCGCTCGTGGCCGGGGATCATGATCATCACGCCGCCGTGGTCGTTGGCCTCGACCATCACGCGGGCGTTGGGCACCACGCCGGCGTCCTTGAGCCGGCCGATCAGCTCGACGTCACCCTGCACGTGCTCGGTGAGCTGGCGCACCACCACCGCGACGGGCATGCCCGGGGGTAGTTCGGTCAGCCGCACCAGGTTGATCTTTTCGGCATCGGGGGAGTCCAGGCCGAGGTCCGACAGGCCCGGGATCGGGTTGCCGAACGGGGAGGTGGTCGGGTTGTCGAGCACCTTGACCAGGCGACGCTCGACGTCCTCGCTCATCACGTGCTCCCAGCGGCACGCCTCGGCGTGAACTTCCTCCCACGGCAGCCCGATCACGTCGACGAGCAGCCGTTCGGCCAGGCGGTGCTTGCGCATCACCGCGATTGCGAGGTTGCGGCCCTTCTCGGTGAGCTCGAGGTGGCGGTCACCGGCGACGTGCAGCAATCCGTCGCGCTCCATGCGGGACACGGTCTGGCTGACGGTGGGGCCGCTCTGCTCAAGCCGTTCGGCGATGCGTGCACGCAGCGGAACCACGCCCTCTTCCTCGAGGTCGTAGATGGTCCGCAGGTACATCTCGGTGGTATCGACAAGATCGTTCATGGCACCCTCCGTCTGGCCAGAGTCTACCGGTTTGGCGGCCTGAGCAGGCCTCCATGACGCCGCCGACACGGCGCCGACACGAAGGCGCCCGCCGGGGGTCCCGGCGGGCACCTGTCGGTTTGGATACCGCGTCTTAGCTGGCGTAGGACCGCAGCCGCTCGGCGCGTTCGCCGTTGCGCAGCTTGGCCATCACCTCGCGCTCGATCTGGCGCACCCGCTCGCGCGACAGGCCGAACAGCTTGCCGATCTGGTCGAGCGTGCGCGGCTGACCGTCGTCGAGGCCGAACCGCAGCCGGATCACCTGCTGCTCACGCTCGTCGAGCGTGGCCAGCACGTGGCGGATGTCGGTGTGCAGCAACTCCGAGATGACGGCGTTCTCCGCCGACATCGCCTCGGCGTCCTCGATGAAGTCGCCCAGCGGGGCCTCCTCGTCGCTGCCCACCGGCATGTCCAGGCTCACCGGGTCGCGGCTGTGCTCGAGCAGGTCGCTGATCTTCTCCACCGGGATGCCCGACTCCTCGGCGAGCTCTTCGTCGGTGGCCTCGCGGCCGAGACTCTGGTGCATCTCGCGCTTGATCCGGGCCAGCTTGTTGACCTGCTCGACCAGATGCACCGGCAGGCGGATGGTGCGGCTCTGGTCGGCCATGCCGCGGGTGATCGCCTGGCGGATCCACCACGTGGCGTAGGTCGAGAACTTGAATCCCTTGGTGTAGTCGAACTTTTCCATCGCGCGGATCAGGCCGAGGTTGCCCTCCTGGATCAGGTCGAGCAGCGGCATACCGCGGCCGGTGTAGCGCTTCGCGAGCGAAACGACCAGTCGCAGATTCGCCTCCAACAGGTGGCGGCGTGCGTCCTCACCGTCCTTGACGACGGCCTCAAGATCACGTTTGCGGTTCTCGCCCAACCGCTTACGGGTATCGAGCAGATGCTGCGCGTACAGCCCCGCCTCGATCCTCTTCGCGAGTTCGACCTCGTCAGCGGCATTGAGCAAGGCGGTCTTGCCGATGCCGTTCAGGTACACCCGCACCAGGTCTGCGGCTGGACTCTGGGCGTCCAAGTCGTCATCGACGCGGGTAATGGTGGCGTTTGCCATCCTGGCCTCCTGATGGGTCGAGCTGTCATGGACTACAACGCCCAGGCACCCCGAAGAGTTCCCCACCACCCGCGGGTTCACACGTTCTGATCAGGGCTTTTTCCGGCCCGACCTGAGAATGTCCTTAAAAAACGTCTAGAAGCGTCTCAGCTGGGAACACCGGGGTCGCCGGCGTCGCCGTCGGAGTGCGGCGTCGCGTTCGTCGCTGGATTGACCCGCGACTCAATGGCGGGGCGTTCGGCCGTCGGGAACAACGGAATTCGTCGTGCCCCGTCATAGCGACGGGGTTCGTCGGCCTTGCGCGGCGGGCGGTCGTTGGCGATCAGCACCGCCATCCACGGCAGCGGGATCGACACCACCAGGATCGCCAGGGAGATCAACCCGTTGTGCCAGATTCCGTAGGCCACCGCGGCCGCCACCAGGGCGGGAATCCGCCAGGACATCAGGATCAGGTACTTGCGGACTCGTGCGCGGTGCTGCTCTTCGTAGGCGGGGGCGGCGCGGGTGATCAGAACGGGCCGGCCATCGTCATCGAAACTCAGCTCGTGGCCGTGTTTCATTACTCCACTGTTGCACACTTCGCGTCCGCTGTACGAAGCGGATTGCGGCCGGGCAAAATGGGCCTGCGACGGCAGAGGAGCACAATAAGACCATGCGAACCCAGACGATCGAGCGCACCGACACCGACGAACGGGTCGACGACGGGACTGACGACGACGCCCCGAAGTTCTTTCACTACGTCAAGAAGGACAAGATCGCCGAAAGCGCGGTCCTGGGCACGCATGTCGTCGCGCTCTGCGGCGAGGTGTTCCCGGTGACACGGGTCCCCAAGCCCGGCTCACCCGTCTGCCCGGAGTGCAAGCGGATCTACGAGAAGCTCAAGAAGTAGCCCGGTCGGCGCGCAGCGGCGCGCCGGCGATCGGCCGGGGATCGTCCGCGGGGTCGGTCGGCTCGTGCGCGTCGGCGGGGTGCTCCAGCCTGCGCTGCAGCCACATCCGCAGCCGTCTGGTGTGCGTGGCCGGCGCGGGCCACTCCTCCTGCACCGCGGCGTTGAGTTCGGCGCCGAGCATGATCGCGAACCCGAGGAAGAACGCGAACAGCAAGAACGCGATCGGCGTCGCCAGCGCCCCGTAGGTGTATCCGGTGCTGGTGATCCAGCTCAGATACACCCTCAGCCCCAGCGTCGCGATCAGGAACACCACCGTGGCCAGCACCGATCCCAGCAGCAGCCGGTGCGAGGGCAGCGGTTTGGGCAGCGCCACCCGGTACAGGATGTTCAGCGCGACCAGCAGCGCCAGCACCAGCAGCGGGTAGTAGCCGATGGCCAGCGCGTGGTCCCAGCTGTCCGGCAGCCGCTCGGCGATCTTGCGCGGACCGAGCGCGAACAGCGGCGCCGCCACGGTCACCAGCACCAGCCCGATCACGTACAGCCCGAGCGCGTAGAACCGCTGCCGCACCGGATGGCGCAGCGGCGTCTGGTCGTGGGCGTCGACGATGGAGTCGACGAACGACGAGATCGCCGAGGACCCGGCCCACAGCGAGATCACGAAACCGATCGACACCACCTCGCCGCGGGCGCCACGCACGATGTCGGCGACGGTCGGCTCGATGATCTCGGTGACCACGTTCGACGAGAAGAACCGTCCCGCGGTGCTGATCAGTTGTTCCTGGATCGCGGGCAGGGTCTCCGGGCCGAACAGCGGCGCGATGTAGGCCAGGCTGCCGAGCATCCCCAACAGCAGCGGGGGCAGCGACAGCGCGCACCAGAACGCCGCCTGTGCCGACTCCGAGAAGATCGAGTCGTCCCAGCTCTTCGACAGGGTGCGCCGCACGATGTGCCGGATGTGATGGCCACTCGGCGGCAGGGGTAACGGCTGGGACTGGTCGGTCATGACCAGACCAGCATGCCCTGTATCGGCGGTTACGCCTCTACGGGACTCACCTCCAGCACCGCCGCCATCTCGATCAGCTTGGCCTCGTGCTCATTGGCGTGGTGCTGGCAGAACAGCAGTTCGGCGCCCGACGGCAGCTTTGCCCGTACGCGAGCGGCGGCACCACAGCGGTCGCAGCGGTCAGCCCTGGTCAGTTCCGGACTGGTGAGCGTTGCGTTCATGGCACCTCCAGATCTCTCGCGTATCTCTACTGTCTCAGACGTTTTCGAATCCGGCCTTGTTCCCAAGGGGTTTACCGGTGTGTCGTGTCTCACCGTTACGTCGAGTTGCCGACCAGGCAGGCTGACGGTATGGGATCGTTGCCGGTCGTGTTCGTCCATCTGTGCAGCGCCGATGAGTGGCGTGCGGCCCAGCAGAGCGGTGAGCGCCGCCCGGAATCGCTCGACGAGGTCGGTTTCGTGCACCTGTCCACCCCGGAGCAGGTTCATCTACCGGCGAACAGGCTCTACGCCGGGCGCACCGATCTGGTGCTGCTGCACATCGATCCCGCACGGTTGTCCTCTCCGGTTCGCTGGGAGCCCGGCGTGCCCGCCGATCCCAATGGCATGGAGTTCCCACATCTGTACGGACCTTTGCCGGCCGGGGCTGTGATCCGCGTCACCCGATATCTGCCCGGTGTCGACGGCCGGTTCGCGCCGGTGGGCGGTCAGTCGGGGCGGTAGGCCTCCACCTCGATCTCCACCAGCAGATCCGGCGCGATCAGCGCCGACACCTCGACCATGGTGGCCGCCGGTCGAATGTCGCCGAACACCTCGGCGTGCACCTCGCCCACCTCGCGCCACTGGGAGATGTCGGTGACGTAGATGCGGGTACGGGTCACGTCGGCCAGCGTGGCGCCGACGTCCTGCAGGGCGATGTCGATGCGGCGCAAAGCATCTCGGGCCTGCGCCGCGGCTCCGTCACCGGCGCCCGTGGTGCCCGCGACCGCGATGTGCGGCCCGACGCGCACGGCGCGCGAGTACCCGACCAGGCCCTCGTACTCCGAACCCGAGGAGACGTTCCGGCGAAGCATCCGTACAACGTAGTGGTGGCCGCGGCACGCGCCAACGGGTTTACAGTCCGGGCGTTGACTGACAACCTAGACTGAGCGCTCGTGGGCATTTTCCTGGGTTTCGCGCCGTGGATCGTCTATTGGGTGCTGGTCGGCAACGTCCCGTTCCACACCGCCGTGCTCGTCGCGCTCGCCATCGCGGTGGCGTCGTTCGCGATCGGGCGATTCCGGGGTACCGCCGGCCGTGTTCTCGAAATCGGCGCTATCGCAACATTTTTGGTGCTGACGGTGCTGACGTTCACGGTCAGCGAGTCGTTCATGGAGCAGTGGATGCAGCCACTGAGCAACGCGGGCATCTTCCTGGTGGCTCTGGGGGGCGCGCTGCTCGGCAGGCCGTTCGTCCGCGAGTTCGCCGAAGTGGGCCAGCCCAAGGAGGTGATCGAGTCCGACCTCTTCAAGCGCATCACCTCGATGCTCACCTGGATCTGGATCGCCGCCTTCGCGGGCATGACGATCTCCGCGGCGATCCCGCCGATCGTGTACGGGGAGGCCACCATCCTCGACACCAAGACCCCGCTGTCCTTCGTCTGCTACTGGGTGATCCCGTTCACGCTGCTCGGCCTGGCCGCGCTGGCGTCGAAGGTGCTGCCCGAGCGGATGGCGCCGCCGGAGGAGGAGATCGTGCGCCACACCACGTTCGTGGCGTTCGCCGATGCCGAGATCGACCAGTTGATGTACCTGGCCACCGAACACGCCAACCGCGAGGTCGGCCCGGGCAAGGAGGTCTACGACGTGCGGATCGGCAGCAAGGGGGTGCCGCTGGTCGGTGACGAGACCCGCGAGTCGTGGCCGTCGACCTACAAGGTGCGCGACAAGAAGCGCTAGCTCGGGCTGGCCTCGATGACCGCCACCGGCCCGGCGGTGTCGTACACCTTCTCCAATCGGAACCCGGAGCCGCGCAACAGGTCCGTCCACTCCGCGCGGGTGCGTTCCTTGCCGTGCAGCGCGACCATCATCTCCAGGTCGAGCATCACCTGCATCGGTGCCTTGGGTCGTTCGGGCAGCACCGCCTCGAGCAGGATCAGCCTGCCGTCGGGGGCGATCGCCGTGCGGATGTTGTCCAGGATGCGGCCGCAGTCCTCGTCGCTCCAGTCGTGCAGGATCGACTTCATCACGTAGGCGTCCGCGCCGTCGGGCACCGACTCGAAGAACGATCCGCCGACCACCTCGCAGCGCTGCGCGACGCCGGCCTGCTGCAGTTGCGGCCCGGCGCCCTCGACCACCGACGGCAGGTCGAAGAGCACGCCGCAGGCCTGCGGGGCGATGGTCAGGATCGCTGACAGCAGTCGGCCGTGGCCGCCGCCGACGTCGACGACCGTGCGGTAGCGGCTGAAGTCGTAGGCCGCCAGGCTGGTCTGGATCGCGATCTCGCTGCCCGAGGTCATCGCGCTGTTGAAGGCCGCGGCCAGTTCCGGGTCGGTCTCGAGGTAGTCGAACGTCGGCATACCGCGCAACATCTCGGAGGCGGGCTCGCCGGTCTGCACGGTGTGCAGCAGGTGCCCCCAGTCCTCCCACCGCTTCGGGTGGCCGAACCACAGCACCAGGTCGCGCACGGTGCCGGGCACGCCGGCGCGCAGCGATTCGCCCATCGCGGTCAGCGCAAACCGGCCGTCGCGGCGCTGGCGCAGCACGCCGTTGGCGGCCAGCGCACGCATCAGCCGGAACGTCGCGTCGGGATGGGCGCCGACCCTGCGGGCCACCTCGGCGGCGGGCAGCGGTCCGGCGGCCAACTCATCGGGGATGCCGAGTTTGGCCGCCACGTAGAGGCTCTGAGTCACCCACGCGCCCACGGAGAGCTCCAACAGGCCGATGCCGCCGGGCGGCAGCGAACGCCGCAGGCGCAGCAGTCCGGTGCGGAGCGCGTCGAGGGCTCGCACCACCGCGGCTGGCGGTATGCGCGGGGGTTTTTCAGGCACGGCGGGCCACTCTACCGCACCGGTGCCGGCACCGGACACGAGCAACGAACGTCTCGATGGCTATGCCGAATAGCGTTGGGCGCGTAGTGGTTTGGTGTGCTTAATCCAGGTAGTCGCGCAGCACCTGTGACCGGCTCGGGTGGCGCAGCTTGCTCATCGTCTTGGACTCGATCTGGCGGATGCGCTCACGCGTCACGCCGTAGACCTGACCGATCTCATCGAGGGTGCGGGGTTGACCGTCGGTCAGGCCGAACCGCAGCCGCACCACGCCGGCCTCGCGCTCCGACAGGGTCTCGAGCACCGACTGCAGCTGATCCTGCAGCAGCGTGAAGCTCACCGCGTCGACGGCCACCACGGCCTCGGAGTCCTCGATGAAGTCGCCGAGCTGGGAATCCCCCTCGTCGCCGATGGTCTGGTCCAGCGAGATCGGCTCCCGCGCGTACTGCTGGATCTCCAGCACCTTCTCCGGCGTGATATCCATCTCCTTGGCCAGCTCCTCGGGCGTGGGCTCGCGGCCCAGGTCCTGCAGCAGCTCGCGCTGGATGCGGCCGAGTTTGTTGATCACCTCGACCATGTGCACCGGGATGCGGATGGTGCGGGCCTGGTCGGCCATCGCGCGGGTGATGGCCTGGCGGATCCACCACGTGGCGTACGTGGAGAACTTGTAGCCCTTGGTGTAGTCGAACTTCTCGACCGCGCGGATCAGGCCGAGGTTGCCCTCCTGGATCAGGTCCAGGAACGCCATGCCGCGGCCGGTGTAGCGCTTGGCCAGCGACACCACCAGGCGCAGGTTCGCCTCGAGCAGATGGTTTTTCGCGCGGTCGCCGTCGCGGCAGATCCACTGCATGTCGCGGCGCTGCGCGGCGGGAAGCTTCTCGCCCCGCTCGGCCATCTCGTTGAGCAGCTGGTTGGCGTACAGGCCGGCCTCGATGCGCTTGGCCAGCTCCACCTCTTCCTCGGCGTTGAGCAGTGCGACCTTGCCGATCTGCTTGAGGTAGGCGCGCACCGAGTCCGCCGACGCGGTCAGTTCGGCGTCCTTGCGCGCCTGCCGCAGCGCCTCGGATTCCTCTTCGTCCCAGACGAAGTCGCCGGAGGCCTTGTCCTTCTCGCTGGGTTCGGCGATCTCGTCGTCGTCGACCACCACTTCCTCGTCGACGACCTCGTCCTCGGCCACCGGGGTGGGGTCCTTGACGGCGGGCTCGTCCACGACGTCGTCGCCCACCTCGAGGTCGTCGAGTTCGAGATCGGCGTCGTCGACTACCAGCTCATCGGGCTCGACCTCGAGGTCGTCGTCGGTCTCGAGGTCCTCGGAAAGATCGACCTTGGTGGTTTCCGGCTCGGGTGCGGTGGCCTTCTTGCCCCGGCCGCGCGGCGCGGCGTCGGGCTTGGCCTTGGCTGCCTTCTTGGCGGGCGCGGACTTGGCGGCCTTGGCCGCCTTCTTGGCGGGGGCCGCGGCCTTCTTGGCGGGGGCCGACTTGGCCGGTTTGGCGGTCTTGGCGGCGGGGGCCGCGGCGCTCTTGGCGGCCTTGGCGGCCTTCTTCGCCGGTGCCGAGCCGGCAGTGGACTTCGCGGGCTTGGCCGCCGACTTCTTGGCGGGAGTCTTGGTAGCGGTGCGCTTCACCGGGTGATCGGTTGCCGGGCTTGCCTTTGTCGCTGCCACGTACACCCTTTCGGTCTTGCAGGTTTCGACTGGCACCGCGACCCCGGGTCGGGCAGGGGGTCGAGCGCCAGTGAAAAGTGTCGGCTGTCGAATGTTGGCGGTTTGGATTCGCCGCTATCCGGGCTGCGGCCGCCGACGACCATTGTAACGACAGTGTGTGCTACCGCCGCGTTGCGCGGCAAATTGACGACGTCGGCGAGCCGCCAGAACCTCAGATCCCGGTCGCGGTGACGTCGACGTCGGCGGCCATCGCGGCCCCCACGATCCCGGCGCTGTTCTGCAGGGTGGCGGCCACCACAGGGGTGCGATTCTGCAGCATCGGGATCCACTTGTCGGCCTTGCGGCTGATGCCCCCACCAGCGATGAACAGGTCGGGCCAGATCGCGTTCTCGATCGCGATCAGCACCTTGGTGACCTCCTTGGTCCAGCGCTCGTAGCTCCAGCCCTTCTTCTCCTTGACCGACGAGGCGGCGCGGTGCTCGGCCTCCTTGCCGTCGACCTCGATGTGGCCGAACTCGGTGTTCGGCAGCAGCACGCCGTTGTGGATCACCGCCGAGCCGATCCCGGTGCCGAACGTCAGTAACACGATCACGCCGGTGTTGTCCCGGCCCGCGCCGAACTTCTCCTCGGCTAGGCCGGCCGCGTCGGCGTCGTTGAGCACGGTCACCGGCTGGCCGTCGAGGGCCGAGCTGAACGCGTCGCGGACGTTCACGCCGATCCAGCGCTTGTCGACGTTGGCCGCGGTGCGCACGATCCCGTCGGTGATGACGCCGGGATAGGTCACCCCGAGCTTGTCGGTCCAGCCGAACTCCCGGGTGACGGCGGCGACGGTCTCGGCGACGGCCTCGGGCGTGGCCGGCTGCGGGGTGGGCAGCTTGAAGCGCTCACCGATCAGCTGGCCGGTGTCGAGGTCGACGATGCCGCCCTTGACGCCGCTGCCGCCGACATCCACGCCGAAGCCGCGGCGCGTGCCGCCGGTGGCCGGTGTGGCGGCGGGGGAATCGGTCGCGGTCATCGGCGCTCCTCTAGGTCAGCCCGGCAGTGCAACGCGTGTCCACACCTTAGTAGCTCCGACGGCGCGGTGCGGGGCCGTTGGCGGGCGCGACCGGGGCGGCGTGTGCTGCGATGGAACCGTGGGCCATTCCGACACCGATCCGGTCGCGCTGCGGGCCGTCGCCGAGCAACTGGCGACCGAGGCGGCCGATTTCGTCCGCCGTCGCCGTGACGAAGTGTTCGGCGCAACTGCGGACAGCGGTTCCGAGAGCAAGGTGCGTACCAAGAGCACCCCGACCGATCCCGTCACCGTCGTCGACACCGAAACCGAACGGCTGCTGCGGAATCGGCTGGCCGAGCTGCGCCCCGCCGACCATGTGCTGGGGGAGGAGGAGGGCGGTCGGCCCGACACCGGCGACGGCCGGCTGACCTGGGTCGTCGACCCCATCGACGGCACCGTGAACTTCGTCTACGGCATACCGGCGTACGCGGTGTCGGTGGCAGTGCAGCGCGACGGGCGCTCGGTCGCCGGTGCCGTCGCCGACGTGCCGTCGGGCGCGGTCTACTCGGCGGCCGACGGTCACGGCGCCACCGTGCAGCGCGCGGGCGTGCGCTCGCCGCTGCGCTGCAGCGCGGCCACCGACTTGTCAATGTCGTTGGTGGGCACCGGATTTTCCTATGCGGCCGAGCGGCGGGCCCGCCAGGCGCAGGTGTTCACCACGGTGCTGCCCGAGGTCCGCGACGTGCGCCGCATTGGCTCGTGCGCGCTCGACCTGTGCATGGTGGCCGCCGGACTTCTCGACGGCTACTACGAGGACGGGGTGCACGTCTGGGACTGGGCCGCCGCGGCACTGATCGCGCAGGAGGCAGGGGCGGTGCTGCGGCTACCCCCGGCCGACACTCAACCGGGCGCCATCATGGCGGCCGGCCCCGGCATCGCGGACGCACTGGCCGACCTGCTCCGACGCGCGGGCGCGTCCTAGCCTAATCGCGTTGTGCACGAACACAATTCAGCAGGAGCTGGTGTGAATCTTGGTCAGCAGTGAGGGGTCGGCGGCCTGCGTCGCCTCGGGCGTCAGGCTCGACAACACCGCCTCGATGTCGTCACCGCTGGCCAGTTCGGTGAATTCCGTGCCGAGCGCCAGGTCCACCGTGTTGTCGGTGCGGTCGTCCTGGTAGAGCTCGGTGCACGGCGCCACCAGCCACACCGCCGCGGCCGCGGAGCGGCCCGCGGGCCCGAACCGGATCTGGCCCTGGCACTGCAGCCGGGCCGTCGCGTAGATCGGGTCGTTGGCCGCGCTCGGGTCGGCGAAACCCAGGTCGCGCAGCGCGCCGGCCACCTCGGCGGCCTGACCGCCCTGACCGCTGGCGTTGAGCACCCTGATCTTGGTGTCGGCCAGCTTGGCCGGCGTGACGTCGATCATGTCGCTGCGCGGCAGTTGCTCGCCCAGCCTCGGCGGGGCGGCGTTTTCGTCGGCCGGGGGTGGCGGCGGATTGCACGCCACCGATTCGGCCACGTCGGTCGGCTGGGTCAGCGCGATCACCCAGATCGTTCCGGTGACAAGAAAAAGTGCGACAAAAAACACGATTGCCGGGACGTAATTTCGCCTGCGAAATGGACGTCCGTTCTTATCGAACGCCGTACCCTCGGTGATTTGCGCGACCACGCATGCACTCTAAGGCCGATCTGGCAGGACAGTTCGACGAGCAGGGCTTAGGCTGTGACGTAAATCACAGAGCGACGGGTATGGATACGGGCACGAATCGTTTGGTGGATGCGTTCGACGCTGGTACAAAGCTCTGCTGCAAGGTAATGGAGGGGACACGAAATGCCTACCGATTACGACGCCCCACGGCGCACGGAAACCGACGACGTTTCCGAAGATTCGCTCGAGGAGCTGAAGGCGCGGCGTAACGAGGCGCAGTCGGCGGTCGTTGACGTCGACGAATCGGAGTCCGCCGAATCATTCGAACTGCCCGGCGCCGACCTTTCCGGCGAGGAACTGTCGGTGCGCGTCATCCCGAAACAGGCCGACGAATTCACCTGTTCAAGCTGTTTTCTGGTGCATCACCGCAGCCGGTTGGCAAGCGAGAAGAACGGCGTGATGATCTGCACCGACTGCGCCGCCTAGCCGTCAGTTTCGCAGCGCAGCCAGTAGTTTTTCCGGCCGCCGGGAGCTGACCAGCCAGTACGGCGTCGGATCGTCCGGATCGTCCAGCACCAGAAGAACCATCGGGCCCACCCATGCCCGGTGCACGACGTAGGCCGCGGGGTCGAGTTGGCGGCCCAGCGCGGCGGATTTGGCGCTGCGCGGCACCTCCGCGCACCGTGACACCACGCTCGCGGGCAGGTGTGCCTCACCCACCCAGAGCTCGGGACCGGCATCGGTGCTGACCACCCGCACCTCGATGCGGCCCAACCACACCAGTGCGATCGCCGCGACCGGCAGCAACACCGCGTACGGCAGCCATACCGGCAGGGCGGGCACGCCCCAGGTGACCTCCAGCGCGATCAGCGCCGCGAGCCCCAGACCCGGCGGCCACCACCACCACGGCACGCTCAACCGCTCGCGATAGCGAACGGTTTGCGACGTGGCGCGCGTGGCTGACACGCGGCCAAGAGTAATCTCTGTCGTCGTGTCCACCACTTTGGCTGTCGTGCGCCTGGACCGAGACCTCCCGATGCCCAGCCGGGCCCATGACGGTGACGCGGGTGTCGATCTCTACAGCGCGTGCGATGTCGAACTCGCCCCCGGTCAGCGCGCACTCGTGCCGACCGGCATCGCTGTGGCGATTCCGCACGGCATGGTCGGGTTGGTCCATCCGCGGTCGGGTTTGGCTGCGCGCGTGGGCCTTTCGATCGTCAACAGCCCCGGCACCATCGACGCGGGGTACCGCGGCGAGATCAAGGTGTCGTTGATCAACCTCGACCCGAGTGAGCCGATCGTCGTTCATCGCGGCGACCGGATCGCTCAGCTGCTGGTGCAGCGCGTCGAGCTGCCCGACCTTGTCGAGGTGACGTCGTTCGACGAAGCTGGACTGGCGGACACCAGCCGTGGCGACGGTGGTCACGGTTCCTCCGGCGGACATGCGAGTTTGTAGATGGCATTCGGCAGACGTAAAGACGACGACGACACCTCGGCCGCGGCCCCGGCGGCGGCCGACTCCACTGAAGGCCCCGATGACGACGACATCGAGGGCCCGTTCGACATCGACGACTTCGACGATCCCGCGCAGGCGGTCATCGGCCGGCTCGATCTGGGCTCGGTGCTGATCCCGATGCCGGAGGCCGGCCAGGTGCAGGTGGAGCTCAACCAGCAGGGCGTGCCCAGCGCGGTGTGGGTGGGCACCCCCAATGGGCGGTTCACCATCGCGGCCTACGCGGCGCCGAAGACCACCAGCCTGTGGCGCGAGGTGGCCACCGAGCTCGCCGACTCGTTGCGCAAGGACGTCCCGCAGGTGTCCATCCAGGACGGGCCGTGGGGGCGCGAGGTCGTCGGGGTGACGCCCGGTCAGCAGGGTCAGGCCGGCAGCGCGGTGCGCTTCATCGGCGTGGACGGCTACCGGTGGATGATCCGCTGCGTGGTCGCGGGCACTCCCGAGACCGCTGACCAGCTGGCGCAGGAGGCGCGAAACGCGTTGCGCGACACGGTTGTTCGTCGTGGCGACACGCCGCTTCCGGTGCGCACCCCGCTGCCGGTGGGGATGCCCGAGCCGATGGCCAACCCGCTTCGCGCCGCCGCCGCGCAGGCCGCGG